>Ga0187827_10000912_pt1 | contig 44656 bp, 57 predicted proteins | sample ETNtaG_39_FD_167969 | JGI IMG/M metagenome (GOLD analysis project Ga0187827, IMG submission 167969) | Marine microbial and viral communities from oxygen minimum zone, Eastern Pacific Ocean - ETNP2014_SV_150_PacBio MetaG (Illumina Assembly) | ecosystem: Environmental > Aquatic > Marine > Hypoxic...
AGCAGAAGCCATGAAAGCCACCAAGAGCACAGACCCTGCCAAGGTGAAGGACTATCTAAACGGTCTGGAAACGTATGATGGCGTGTCTGGCCACCTGACCTTTGATGGTAAAGGAGCAGTCACCAAACCACCCGTTTTCAAGGTCGTGAAGGACGGGAAAATCGTGCCGCAATAGGAGAGCGACCTACCTAACGTTTAAAACGCCATCCTTACTGTTTGTGTCATGCCTGAAGTTGATAGTGAGTACGCGCATCTTGTCAAGAACATAGAAGGTGCGGGTTTGTGGGATATTGCGCCGGTTCTTGCTGGCTTGCGTACAGAACGTGCCGAGCTGCAGCAAAGGATGGACAGCCATCACGTTGTACCTAACTCATGGACGCGGCACACTCAACTCTTGCTTTCCAGGGAGCACCCCATTGCAGTCTACACGCGTGATTTGGGCTACACAGAGGAGCATAGGGATATGTGGGAGTTTTTGAGCAGAGTCAACACGCCCTTGCTGAACGGGGCCGAATTTAAGGACCGCAAGTGTCTTGAGTGGTGCCAGTTAGTAGCTGACGATCTTGGCGTGCTTTTTGACATCCCCGATTTTGTTCGCGTTTTTTTACCAGGAAAATATCTTCAAACAAACGCCAACTACCATTTGTGACTAGAAAAAAGAAACGGAGGCGTCTTTGTTGCGGATGGAAGCGCAGGCCAGTTCTTACAAAAATGGGAGGATGGCTATTTTGGCAGGCCATCAGACGCACCCTATGAGCTACGACGCATCTTCTGTCATAGCATGAAAAAAATACCGACACGCACGTCAGGTGTCAGGCAAGCGTTGCAGAATAAACCCGTTTCTCTCCGCTCGGCGTCTCAATAGTCTTTTCGTACTTGTAGCCGCTCTTTTCTAGCATTTTCTGACTTGCGATGTTCGCTGGCTTCACTCTTCCGTAGATTTTCTTTAGCTTGTACGTTTTGAAGGCGTACTCGAGCAATAATTTGTGCGCTTGCGTTCCTACGCCTTTTCCTCTGAATTCTGGTGCTACCAAAGATCCTGTCGTGCCTTCTTTGCCTTGAACGATATGGTGGATGGCGATGAATCCAGCAAACACTCCCCCCATCTCGATGGCAAACGTTTCTTTGGTTCGCTTTTCTTTGGGAACATCATACGCATCCAAGGCTTCCTGGATTTCTTCTTTTGCTTCCTCCAACGTTGTAGGATGGCTTGAGAAGAACTTTGCTGCGTCCTCATCATGCGCTTTGAGATACACTTCAGCGTCCGCCATCGTAAGATGTCTTAGGATGATTTCCATGGTCTCTACTAGTGTGCACAGCATAAAAGAATGTCGGAAATCTTCCGGAAATGCTTGAGTAACGCATATAAAAGATTTTTTCGGCTTTGTTAGTATGGGAAAAAAGAACTCACTAACGGCTTTGTTACTAGCTTTTGCAGTTGGAGCGTACGGAATGCACTACATACACAAAAAACATCCAAATGCGGTCTTAACCATACCCTTAGCATATGACCTGCATGCGAGAAGCGTGGATCCAGGAGAGCTACGCCTCCATACAGAAGAGTTTGAGGGTAGAGACCATGTAGGGTTTATGTACAACGGAAGACGCTTCCTTTGGGAAGACCATGGCGGTGTTCCAATATCTGTGCCATTGCGTTACCAAAGAGGAAGGGTTAGGGCTTTCGAGAAAGAGTAAGCTTTATATGTAATAAAAGTATTACATGACCATGACAGACGTCACCATCTCGGTTCGGGTAGACAAGAAGCTGCATAAGAAGATGAAAGAAATGGACGAGGTAAACTGGAGTGCAGTAATACGCCACGCGATAGAAATGAAGGCGTACAATCATCCTCGATTTGTAGAAATGTTGAAAGCCTCCAAAGAAATAGATCGTATGCGAGAACGCTACGGAAAGAACAAAGGGAAGACAGGCACGGAGATCATTCGCGAATGGAGAGACAAACGGCAGTAGTGGACGCGTCTGTGCTTCACAAGTGGTTTGTCAAAGAAGAAGATAGTGACGAAGCGCTAGCCTTGAAGAACGCAGTCGTGTCTGGACACCTGCACATTGTAGCACCCGACGTAGTACTGTTAGAAATAATGAATAGTCTATGGTACAAAGGTCGAAAGGGAGAGGAAATAGTGCGAGCGCTGACGTTCTTGAGGAATTCTCTGTACGTGCTACCTATGGAAGCAGCCTTGGCAGAAAGGACACTACAGGCTGCCTCAGCATACACGTTAAGCATGTATGACGCAGCATACGTGGGTGCTGCAGATTTAGTCAACTGCAAACTCATCACTGCCGACAAAAAGCTCAGCAAGACTCCTCGTGGCCAGTTGTTATAAGCATGCTTAAAAACGTACAAGCACTATAACTTTCATGAAGTATTGTCTAGGCATAGAAGGCACTGCACACACGATCGGAGCAGGCATTGTTAGCTTTGAAGGTAACGTAATAGCTAACGAAAAGGAAGTTTATACCTCTGAAACGGGCATGATACCTACTGCGGTGGCAGAGCATCACAAAAAATATGTTGATGAAGTTATAGAACAGGCCTTGAAAACTGCCAAACTAGAGTTGCAGGACATCTCTCTCATTTCTTACAGCGCAGGACCAGGTATAGCACCCTGCCTACACGTTGCCAGCAACAAGGCACAAGAACTTGGCAAAGAAAACAACATTCCGGTCGTGGGAATAAACCATTGTGTTGCGCACCTAACAATAGGTCAGCTGTCTACAAAAATGAAAGATCCTGTTTTCTTGTACGTTGCAGGCGCCAACACCCAAGTGATCTGCTTGGCAGGCAAGTTCAGAATTTTTGGAGAAACCTTAGACATAGGACTAGGGAATGCGTTGGATAAATTCGGTCGAGAAAAAGGATTAGGATTTCCAGCAGGGCCAAAGATAGAACAACTAGCAAAGAAAGGAAAATGGGTTGACCTGCCCTACAGCGTTAAGGGCATGGATGTTTCTTTCTCGGGCATCATCACCAAAGCTTCTAGAATGCAAGAAAAGATAGAAGATGTTTGTTATTCATTACAAGAGACCTGCTTTGCCATGTTAACCGAGGTAGCAGAAAGAGCGCTCGCACATGCAGAAAGGGATGAATTGTGCTTGATTGGGGGTGTTGGTGCGAACAAACGATTGGCAGCCATGCTAAACATTATGTGCAAGGAAAGAGGTGCGAAATTTGCTGCAGTACCCTTAGACCTAGCCGGAGACCAAGGAGCCATGATTGCCTGGCAAGGAATACTTGAAAAGGACAAGACTTCTGAAGGGATACGACCCTACGAAAGAACCGATGATGTTGATGTGACTTGGTGAACCTTTAAATCTCTTCCCTATCTAGTAAGGGTATGCCTAACCATTATGAAACGCTGTTGGAAGAAGTGCGATCGGCGGGACTCCAAGGCGCCTACGATGTGTGGGCGAGTGAGAACGAAATGAATTTCTGGAGGATTGAGCGGTGGCGTGGTCCCAAAAGACGTGACTGCGGCATCCGCTTCAGCCAAGGCACGACCAGAAAAAATCTTAACGATACAAGTATCCATATAACTTTTTATGGTGATGGTAGTGTTGCGGGTACGATAGACGGCGAAGGCGCAATCTCTGACACAGAACCCCATTGTGAAGACCCTTTGCAGGAGTTTGTTGAAAAATCCGTAGAAATCATTGCGAAAGCTGACTGGCAGCCAGTCCTAAAAGAGTAGCCGCCGGGCGGTGCAGATAGTATAGTTGTGGAAAAAAGATGTTTCTGATTTACTTCTTCACATCGTCCACAGTGGGTTCGTAGATGTTGCCGCAATCTTGGCACACTACTTGTTCTTTATCCTCTACATGAATGACGTTCGAAGACGCGCATTCAGGGCATTCTGTTACTGAAGTTATGTCCATAGCGTTTTCTCCCTAATGTGCTGTATAAAAAGCTTGTGGATTTCTCATGCTGTCGAGGCGTTTGCCTTGCGTAGCTTGGTTAGAATTGATTTCTTGCCTGTCCAGTCTAGTGCTTCTTTCAATACTTCTTCTATGTGATCTACCGTAATAAGTACTACTTTCTTGAGGTCTTTCTTGTTCACGACAATGTCTTGGAGGTTTGCTTTGGGAATGATGACTCGCGTCATTCCGGTCTCGATGGCGGCCTCTACCTTTGCAGATACTCCACCTACTGGCAACACCTCCCCTCTTACCGAAAGACTTCCGGTCATGGCAGTATCTTGTCTTACAGGAACTTTGGTAAGCGCACTAATGATGCTGGTGGCAACAGCTATACTTGCGCTGTCTCCTTCAACACCTTCATAGGTTTGTAGGAATTGTACGTAAATGTCATACTTTTTGAGATCTGTCCCAAAGCTTTTCTTGATAATAGCAGACACATTCTTGACGGCTTCCTTGGCGATGTCCCCTAGCTTGCCAGTAGCCACAATCTCTTTCTCTTTACCACCAGGCGTTACCTCGCTCTCAATAGGTAAGAGTATGCCTGAGAAGGTTCCTCCGCCACCAAGCACGGCTAACCCGTTGACTCTGCCTACTCGTTTGCCTTTGGTGATGATGACTTCGTATTCTTTTTTGCGCTCAATGAGTTTGTCAGCTATCTGTGCCTCTAGTGGGCGTGCTAATTTCTTTCCTTTGTAGACATGCACGCGTTCAACGATTTTCGCCTTTTCTTCTCTTGCAAGGTCGCCTGCTGCGCGGATCATACCCCCAAGCTCTCGCAATCTCAGAGTTAGGTGGCCCTTTCGGTTGCTCATCTTTCTGGCTTCCTCAACAATGGCTAGTACTGCCTCCTTGCTGAAGTGCGGGATTTTGGTGTCTTTGCGTACTTCTTGGGCTACGAAGCGGGCTATCTGCATTCTGTTCTCTTCACTGTCCGCTATGCTTTCTTTGACGTAGATTTCGTACCCGTACCCACGTATTCTACTCCTTAGTGCGGGATGCATGTGTGAAACAGTCTCTAGATTGCCAGCAGCAACAAGCACGAACTGACAGGGTACGGCTTCTGTGCGTACCATGGCGCCTGAGCTTCTCTCGCTCTGTCCTGTAATAGGATATCTTCCTTCTTGCATGCTAGTAAGGAGCTCTTGCTGCATTAGTGGAGTCAAAGTGCTTATTTCATCGATGAACAGCACGCCGTGGTTGGCTTTGTGGATCATTCCCGCTACCACTCTTTCGTGTGCTGGCGTTCCTAGGCCTCCGCTCTGGAGTGGATCGTGTAGCACGTCCCCTAATAATGCGCCAGCATGGCTGCCGGTTGCGTCCCAGAAGGGTGCTTTTCCTTTTTGGTGGTTGTCCACCAACACTTTTGGTGTTTCTGACTTTGTCTGGGCGCGTCTGTTCAAGTTCATGAAGATGACAAAGGCAATGATGAAGACTGTGCCTCCCAAAAAGAAGGCTGCGAACATGAGGTCTGATTGGTATTTTGCTCGCACCCACCAGGGTGTGATCATGGAAAGGATGACCAATGCAAAGAATATGATGTTTTGTACCTTGAACACGTTCATGTTTTGTAACTTACTTTGAGCAACCATCTTTCTTCCTTGGCCTGCCTCTGCAGTGCGTATCAAGGGCTGGTTTTCATCGTTGTGGTTGGGCAAGCACATGACGTCTTGTAGTTTTTCTTTAGGTAGGAGCTCGGCTAGGGCCATACCTAGCATGCTTTTCCCTGTTCCTGGCTCACCAATAAGGAGCACGTGTCGTCTTTGTTTGGAGGCTTTCTTGATTATCTCTATTCCATGGTCTTGGCCGATCACTTGGCTGACCAGTTCAGAAGGGATTTTCAACTCTGATGTATCTTTGAAACGAAAAGCCATAGAGTAAAATAGTCTTGGGAGGTTTATAAAGCTGGGCTTGTTTATGCCTTTCTGTAGAATTCTTTGGCTAATCCATCAAAATTACCGCATGCCATGGCGGGCTTCTCATCAACGCGTAGCACTTTGTCTCCCTTTAGTATCTCTACGTGTCTTCCGTCTGTGCTGTAGATGAATGAGGGGCCAAGCCCGTATAGGACGGCTTCGTTCTTCGCGCCCGTGGTCTTTTGGTCCCATTCGAACTTTTCTTTTGCTTCTTGTCTGCTGTCAAACTCTATGATTTCTAAAATCACGTACGGGTGAGGCAAGGTTTTGCCCAGGAAGGCTTGTTCGCATCCGTCTAGGTCTTTTTTGCTTCTTTGTACGGTAAGATTGCAATATTTTGTGCCTGCATCTTCAGGTAGTGGTGCGCAAGCATGGACTGGTGTCCCTTCTATGATAGATGTCTCTATTTGTGGTTGTGGAGTTTGTTCTGGTGGTGGTAATGTATCAGGAATAGGTATTTCTGTTGTTTCAGGAATTTGTGTACACGCGACCAGTAAAAATAGTATTATTAGAAGTTTCTTCACTTCTTTTCTTCCTCTTTTTTGGCGGCAACCTCGATCTTGTCTTTGCCTTCTTTGGTCACTTTAACGTTGATCTGTGCTGTCTTTGGGTGGACCATGTTGCCACATACAGTTTTTCGTACACGAATGCCTCTTCCCTTACTCTTGACGCCTATTCCTTTGATTTCTAAGATGCGTTTGCGTACTGCGCCAGGAATGTCTTTTCGCATGGGAAAGCCGCAATAATCACTTCCTCCAGTGATTTCAAACTCGTATCCTGCTAGGCTAAGGACTTCTCCAGGGATGGTGTCTCCGATAACTTTGCCAAGTAATTGCTTAGCGTCGGGGTCTTGCACCTCTTTCTGAGCGCACTTACCATCCTTTAGTCCGATAACAACTTTGAAAGTAGGCATACTCTCCTTGTAGTCAAGTGCTTTAAAAAGGTTTTGGCCGGTTGCTTCTGAAATTGCACAAAGGTTATATACAACAGAGGGATACGCTAGATATGGGGCTCCAAGCTGAATGTTTTGCTTTTACTGATCGGAGTATCTACCATGGATGAGCGTTTAGTCACTAAAGACGACATCCGTATTGGTTTCAAGCATGAAGGAGAAGGGCCTGCTGTGTTGTTAGTACACATGCTGAACGCCACCAAAGAAAGTTGGGATCCTTTTGCAGGGAAGTTACATGACGCTGGCTTTTCTACCATGGCGATCGACCTTCGAGGTCACGGAGAGAGTGAGCAGACCTGGACTACGTTTGGTAAGGAAGATTTTGCCAAGATGGAGCAAGATCTTCTTGCTGCTAGTAGCTTTCTCAAAAAACAAAAAGTCCCACTAGGTGCAACAGTAGGAGCGAGCATCGGTGCGAATCACGCACTACGATTTTCACACGCTCACGGAAAGCTCAAAGGTACTGTGTTGTTAAGCCCTGGATTGGATTATCGCGGCGTAACCGCCCAAGAGTTTATTGGCGACACGCCTTTACTCATGTACGCTTCTGAAGGAGACGCGTACTCTGCACAATCTAGTCAGACATTGCAAGCAACCCATGGAACCCTGCACCTGCTTGAGGGCGATGCCCACGGTACAAGGATGCTGAATGACAAGATAATGGACGATATTGTTAGTTGGTTGCAAGCACAATAGACTTTTAAGTGATCTTTCTCCTTTAGTGTGATGTCTTCCTTAGGAAAAGTATGTCTTGAGATACGCGCAGCCCAGGGAAAGACCACTTACAGAGGTGGCAGGGTAGAGATTGTGCATGATGAACAAACCGCTGAAATCCTAGCCGGAGATTGCCTGATGCTTGGCAGTATCCCTATAAGAGGCAAAGTCGTTGAGAGCGTGACGTACAATACCCGCTTCCATCATGGAAGTTGGCAAGCAAGGGACCTGTACCATCGGCATGAAGAAGTCTTTGGTCCTGCAGGGTTGACCACGCTCGAAGAAGATGTATTAAAAAGAACGAAGTTTGCCAACAAAGCACAGTACACCCACGTTCCTACATTTCAGAAAAGAAAAAAAAAAGGGCCGGTAGTTCAGTGGTAGAATGCTCCGTTCGCAACGGGGTGATCCCGGGTTCGACTCCCGGTCGGTCCATTACAATTTAAAAAATCGAGTAAAAATGAGCAACCGTCCTTCTATCAATGACAATTAAGTTTGTCTGCGTTCTTCGCGTACGTGGACACTAATCTGACCAAGGTAATCATTACTAACAAAAGAGCTCTGATCAGGATCAAGAACGTAGAACTCGGCCAGCCAGCTAACCCGGTCTGCAACTCTAAACATCCGGGCTCTCGAGGAAGCCTTTTCCTGTCCACGCGAGAGCGGGACTGAAGATGTCATCAACTCCTTAGTATCAAAGTCGAACTCGGTCGCGACCACCCAAGGAGTGTTCTCCACCCCTCCATAATCCTTGTCGAGAATTTCTGAAAAATCTACATCTTTAGTTACACCAAGCGCCGAAAGGGCATATAAGAGGTGAGGCGTGTTCAGAACAGTAAATCCTTTGCTAACGGCTGCATTTTGGGCATCGACCATGGCCTCGCGCATTTTTGGGCTTGGTCTGGCCCCATACCGTTGAGATCCAGAATCGTCAGATACTAAAACGCTAAAATTATTCTCTCGCATGATCATCGCAGCACTGCTTTGCGGCACAAACTGCAATCCTACTAGCATGTTCTGGGGGTCTAATATCTCGCCCTCTTCATATCTCGCTTTCTGTTTGGCGCACTCATACGCCTCTTCCATTGCCCCCGTAACAGGCATCCATAACTCAGGAAAGTATTCGCATAGACTCATGCCCAAAAAAAACGAATAGTAACATGTAAACCTTCGCGGTAAGTATTTAAAGGAGAATTATCTTCTTGATATAGTGGCAATGCACACAAAATCGGGAAGATCGTTTCTGGGAGGACCAGAAAAGTATTTGGTAAAACGATTTACAAAGTACGTCCCGTTAGAAACATATCATCTTACTCTTCTTACCCTGGTTTGGAGTGCTTTGGTTCTCGTAGCAGGCTATCTTGCGCAAAAAAACATCGATTGGTTGTGGCTAACCGTTGCAGCCATTGTGTTGCAATACATCACGGACTTGTTTGATGGAGCTGTGGGCAGGTACAGAAAGACAGGCTTGGTGAAGTGGGGATTCTACATGGATCATTATCTGGATTATGTTTTCCTAGCTTGTTTTGTGGCTAGTTTCGGTTTCTTGCTACCCAACATCCACATGCTTGCTTTAACAGTAATACTCGCTGCAGGTTTCATGATAAGCACGTTTTTGGACTTTGGGGCCACCCAAGAGTTCAGCATCTACCATTTTGGCTTTGGACCCACCGAGATACGGATTGTTTTCATCGCAGCAACCATTCTTGTATGGTGGAAAGGAGCAGTCTTACTCGCCCAAGTCTTACCCTGGTTTAACCTGTTTATGGCAGTTTTGCTGGTTTCTTTGGTCTACCGCACCCAAAAACAGCTCTGGAAGCAAGATATGCGCAATAGATAGTTGTAGTAGATATCTCTACAACACTAATTCTAATACTTAGATACCCCCATTAAACTGGCGAAAACAATAGGAATCATAAACTACACTAAGAACAAAACAGATCAAGTAGCATCAGTAGGAGCAGGCCTAGGAGGCGCTCTCACACTAGGACAGTTTCCGCAATATCTCGCACAGTACACGCAAAGACTCGGAGGCCACATAGACGAGGCCACCCGCTGGAGCAAGTACGAAGAGATAGCACAACGCGCAGCAGACCTAACTCAAGGTCTAGAAGCCATCACAGACGCAAGCACACTAGGAAAGCTACCCCGCTTCCTGCAACACGCAGACTGGGAGATAGCACAACGCGCCTGGGACAACTTCACGCCCGGAATGGCGATGGACGGACCTGGACTACTCTACGCAGCAGTCGGTGCTGGAGCAGCCCTAGGACTCTACGAAGTAGGCAAAATAGGAGCAAAAACGGTTGTAAAAGGAGCAAAAAGACTCCTAAAAAGGCAACCTAAGCTTGAACCTGCCACTGCTTAGTAGTGAAGAACCAAAAAGCTTAAATACCTCCTCCCCCTCTTAAGAGGGAAGGGGTTATGAAGACACACATTCTAGGTATAAGCATAGTACTAGCAGCAATAGTGCTATCTATAGTCATACAACCTGCTCCAACAGCCACAGCAGCAGTAGCGCTAGAACCCAGCATAAGTCTGCCTGCAAAGACTAATTACGTAGAAAGATACATAGGCAAAGAGTGCACCACCCAAGAATTCGAGTACAAAGTCAAAGCAGAAACATCTGCAGAATGCTCAGGCAAAGAACATCCCTATGTATGCATGGCAAGATGCAATTTGTACATAACCAACCAAGAACTAGAAGCAGGCGATTTCAACTACGAAACAACCTTTGACTGGCAAAACCAGCAAACCACAAAAACTAATAAACAAACCATACCTGCAGGTAAAGAAATAAAGTTTGAGTTCACCTTCCCGTACCGAGCAAGCACGTTGGATGAAGCACCACACTGCACCTTCCAACCAAGAAAAGTGCCAGAAAGCACGAGATGTGTTGATGTGGAAAGAACAAGGAGACTGCCATGAACAAGCTATTCCCCTACATTGTGATTGCTATCCTCATACTAGGCGGAGCAGCAGCACTCAGATTTACTAGCGTAGCAGATTTGGGAATGCAAACCAAGAACGCCAAAATTGCAGAACTAGAATGGAAGCTCACCCAGCAAGACAAAGAACAACAAGCACTCAAGCAAGAACTAGTGCTCTTCCAACAAGAAAACCAATACAAAGAGCTAACACAGCTAGATTCCCAACTCCAAGAATACTTTTCTATAGTAAGAGAGAACAATGGAAAAAGAGCATGGTGGAAACAAGTAGGACTCTATGACAAACAAGCAGAATTAGCTGCCGACATGGCCAAAGCAGCCGCAGGAAACTTAGTATGGAAACGCGAAGAAGGCCAGTTCAGCCAAAAAACCAACCAAAACAGTTACGTCCTACAAGCAGACAGAGCAGACTCACTACTAGCCTACGGAAACGTAAAAGGAACAGAACAAGAAAAACTAAACGCGATATTAAGACTATTACAAAACATTCGCTACGAAGAAGATCTGAATGATCAATTTAGATTTCCTTTGGAAACCCTAAACCTAGGAAGTGGAGATTGCGATGATTTCAGCATCCTTTCCGCAACCTTACTTGAAAGAGCAAACATCCCTACAGCAATCGTACTCGTGTCAAACGAAGACGGAACCCTAGCACACGCTTGGATAGCCGTACAAGGGGAGTTTGACCTTCCGGTAGCAGACATCAACCTTCCCGGAAAGTGGCATCTTGTCGAACCACAATTCACCATAGCCCAACAAGCCCAAGAATGGTTTGATCAATACCCAAGAACGCTAGCAGTGGCAGAAGTATGAGTCCAGACAGTTCAAAAAGGGACAAGGCATGGGTGGATGGATTTGCAGTTAGCTTCTTTGGTGTGGTTGGCACATGCTTTGTTAGTATACCCGGGTTCCTCTACAATACTCTTTGGATGTATATGAACTCAAGAATCCAGCAAGAATCCTCAGTAGCTTGTGTGTCCTACACTGATCCAGTTATGGAAGTCTCCCAGCTAACCATTGGAGTGAAAGGCAAAGTATGCGCATATTTCAACTCTAGAGGAAAAAAAAGTAGACTTCACGCTCAACGCGACAAGCGAAGATCTCCAAGCGACCATGCTTAACCATCAATACGAGGACATCGTAGTTATAGGTTACGGAGACAATGAAGTTTGGGAGGCCCGAGACACAGACGTGAGCACGGATATGGTTGATGGCTGGGGGATTCCAAAAAAACCAGGTGTGTGTGTGTGTCCGTATAGGTTGTTGTGCCTTAGCCGGTGAAAGCCTAGCAGAAAGCGTTGCAGAAACCACCATCGAGCCTAAAAGATCCATCACTTGCGCGGACGCCTTCAAACAACTCTGGCTCAAACGTGGCGGACTGGAAAACCTTGCCAACATTCAGTAACGTTTAAGCACCGCCTAGTACCACTCTGCAAACACACAACAAACTTTATAAGAACCGCGCCAAGAGGGTGCGTATGGGACGAGGCATTTCTAAAGTTGGCGTGGTAGGAGGCATTATCGCATTACTCATCTTGGTAGGCGGACTGATGGCGTACTCAGGCCTCACGAAGAGCAGCACCAGCGACGCCCTACTGCTTTCTGTAGACGGAGACGTTTCTATAGTTACCGGGAGCACGACCATCACCGCAGTACAAGGGATGCGCCTGAAGGTCAACGAAGTGGTGAAAACAGGCCAAGGTCGCGCCATCATCGTACTAAGAGAAAGTATGATAGTAACACTCGACAGCGACAGCGAACTACGCATTTCTTCCATATCGCCAGAGAACGTGGAAGTACAACACACGCAAGGGAGAACATGGAACAAGTTCACCGGCCTTACCGGAATGAAAAACTACAAAGCGACAACACCTAACACCGTAGCCGCGGTAAGGGGAACGACATGGGAACAGCAAGTCTCCCCCGACCAAATCATCGTCCTAGAAGGCAAGGTCTCTTTCCAGCATCAAGAAGAACGTGTTGAAGTGGGCAGTCTGGAAAAATACACATTAAAAGACAGCACACTGGTTCAATCGGACCCCACACCAGAAGATCTTGAAAGGCTCAAGAAAGAGTTAGAAGTGCATGTCACCACGCTAAAGAAAATGAGATGGAACGAGTTGCGTAAGAACAGCGTTGCCTTCAACGTGTTCAAACAACGCTTTGGCGTGACTGAAGACGAAATAAAAGCTTCCTTTAACGAACACGACGAGGCAGAAAGTTTTGATCCTGAACAAATAAAGAAAGACGCACCCATCCAATCAGAAATTCTAGATAAAATCTTAGCCATCACCGAACAAATCAGAGAGGCTCGTGCCCAACTAGAATGAAAAAACTTCTCCTCCTCATGCTAGTCGCTTGTGCCCCGACCATAACGCAAGATGCGATCTTACTAGATTTTTCAGGCGAGGTGTTGGCAGATGGCTCACCACCCATCACCAACAACACCGTCCGTAACATCCAAACCTTTAATGGTACTGCAAAGGTAGCCATACCCGGCCGAGCACTTGTCCACGTTGATCCTTACACCAACGTGTCCTTACTAGAACTGCATAACGTTCACTGGTACCAAGACAGAGGTACGACCTGGCACAAGTATTTAGCAACAGTAGGTGCGACTACGTACCAAGTAGAAAACCCTTACTCGGTTGCAGCAGTCAGAGGAACCGAGTTTGAGGTAGTCGTCGTCAATCAGTCCGCCACCATTCTCGTAGGGGAGGGCAACGTGAGTATACGAACCAACGAATCCCAGACAGTCATAGGAAAACATGAGAAAGTAATCACCTCCAAAAAACAGAGACGGGTTAAACGCAAACTGACCAGCGTGGAAGAACAGCAGCACCTCGTTTCCAAAAGAAAAGACACTCAGCAATACGTGCAAACAGTAAGAAGACTACAAGACAAAATTCACAAAAGAAAGAAAGCCCCAGAACGCAGATCACCAGAGCCAACAAAGAAAGAACGCACAAAACCGCAAAGAAAAAATCAAACCCTTAAGAGCGAGACAAAAAGCAACACACAACCACCAAAATTTCGAAACAGCACAACGGTTCGCACGGAGGCCTCACGCAACGTGAGCAAAGAGAAAATAATATCTACAACACAACCAAGACAAGGAAATGCAAAAAAGCGTCCTGTCACAAAAGAGCAACGGCCCAAAAACAAAACACCCTTCCTCTCAAGAACAGCACCCCATGCCACAACACCTTTACAACAAGAAACTGACAAAGTACGACCTACGCAAACGTTCCCCACTCAAAGGCATAAGAATGACACGACCGTCAAGGCAGCACTCGACAAAAAAGTGCGCACAGAGTTTGACAATGGGAGCGTACGCAGGTAGATGCAGCACTCGCCGTTAGTGCCCATAGTCGGGTGCGCGTTGGTATGCTTTCTCTTCCTGGTGGGCGCGTTCTCAAACATCGAAGTAAAAATAACAGACAACCTGCATGGAGGTATACAACCTCAGAACATACTCATCGTAGCCATTGATGACCCCAGTCTCCAAGAGCTTGGAAGGTGGCCGTGGCCTCGCAACCTGACCGCCAAACTCATCACCCAGCTGGAAGAAGCACGCGTGACAGGCGTAGACATAGGGTTCTACGAACCTTCAAACCAAGATCATGAGTTGGCAGAAGCAATCTCCAACGCACATGTCGTTTTGGCGCAAGAGCATAGTCAAGACCAGTTGCTCCAAGCAACACCCCTCATAGGAGCCAACGCAAACCACGGCTACGTGAACGTCATCACTGACCGCGATAAGGTTACGAGAGCCATAAAGACAGACCTGGGAATCCCCTTCTCGGTAGAGATACTGCGGCAAGCAGGCTATCAGGCGTATCCTCCAGAACGTATGCTCATCAATTTCGTAGGGCCTCCACAAAGCTTTGAGTACGTTTCTGCAAAAGACCTCCTCAGTAAAAAGATCAACGTTAAAGATCGCATAGTCCTTGTCGGCGCTACCAGCCCAGGACTCCACGATGACTATCTCGTTCCCACCTCAGAAGGAAAAGCCATGCCCGGTGTTGAGGTGCACGCAAACGCAATCCAAACCATGTTGCAAGCGAACTACCTCTACCCATTATCTCGCCCTAGCACACTAGCAGGAATCATCGTACTGACAGGAATAGCGACTGCGATAACATGGTACTTTTCCTACTGGGTTGCAGCAGTGCTTGTGGCCCTCCTCATTCTCATACTTCCCTGGCTGACTATACTAACTTTTGAGCAGGGAACAGTGCTTCCCGTTTTGTATTTTGAGCTGAGCGTCATCGTCAGCACAGTTATGAATACTGCACACTTGTACTTTGTGGAAGGAAAAAAGCGTCGCGAGATACAACAAGCGTTTGGAAAATACGTATCCAAAGATTTAGTAAACGACTTAGTCAGCAGTCCAGAAAAGTTAAAGCTAGGAGGGGAGCGAAAAGAGATTACTGTGTTTTTCTCAGACATTCGCGGATTTACCAGCGTATCCGAAGCGCTCAGTCCAGAAGATCTGGTGCACCTACTCAACGAGTACTTAGACAGCATGACTTCCATCGTGTTGAAAAACAAAGGCTGCGTGGACAAGTTCATGGGGGACGCCATCATGGCCTTCTGGAACGCCCCTGTTGATGAAGCACAACATGCAGAGCTCGCATGCGAGACCAGCCTGGAAATGATGGAAGAACTTGCGAGATTGCAAAAGAAGTGGACAAAAGAAGGTGTGCCAGCCCTAGATATAGGTATTGGTTTGAACACTGGCGATGCTATCGTTGGCAACATGGGAAGCCATGAGCGCTTCGACTACACCGCCATGGGGGACACCATCAACCTAGGATCGCGATTAGAAGGTTTGAACAAACAATACGGAACGCACATCATCATCTCACAGCACACAAACAAGCACGTCAAGCACAAGTACCTCACCAGGCCGCTAGATTTTGTAAAGGTCAAAGGAAAGAAGGAAGCGATTGAAATCTTTGAGTTAATAGCAGAAAAAGCAAAATGCAAGAACAAACAACCCTTTGTGAAGGAGTTTGAGAAAGCTCTTGACTATTACAAAGCACAACAATGGGACGCAGCCATTAAAGGCTTCCAAAAAGCCCTACACCTGCAGAAGGATACCACTGCTGAAACAATGATAGAACGTTGCAAGGTCTTCAAAAAGAATCCTCCAGGAAAGGACTGGGATGGCAGCTGGGAGATGAAAAGCAAATGAAGACACATTTTTAAACAGCCCACCATCCTAGCCTCATACGGGCCTGTGGTGAAATCTGGTATCACACACCCTTGGCTTGGGTGAGTCTCCGGGTTCAAATCCCGGCAGGTCCATATGAGAACATTAGCAATCCCCCTAGGATCGTTTGGCAACGAAGAAGACATACGCGCGCTAGTCCGCCATGCCGTGGCAGAAGGCGAAGGGGGCAACGTGTTATACTCTCTTGGAACAACAGGAGAGGGAGACGCTCTAAACGAAAGACTCAAAAGGCTCAACGCAGAAACCGCCATAGACGAAGTAAAGAGAATAAGATCCGAACGTGACGAACCTTACCCCCTAGAGGTGGCGGTTGACGTGTCAGAACCAAGCGTTGAAGCAACCCTAGACATGGCCCAATACGTCCAAAGTATTGGTGCCGACTTTCTCGTACTCAAACCAACATACATTTGCCGGAGAAACGGCCATTGCACAAGAAAAAAGAACGTTGATGCTGCCCTCAAAGTAATCGATTCGGTCAGTGCACAATTCATTCTCTACACACACATGGGGAAGCAAGATCAAAGACATCTAAAAACAAAAGCGGTCAAGGCACTGGCCAAACACCCCTGAGTAAAAGCGCTTAAAGCAAGCGCTTGCTCTGTTAGAAGGCTCAGCAAATACCAGCGCGCACTAGGAGACAACGCAGAATTATGGTGCGGCGATAGCGCAACAGGATTACGGCAAGAATTTGCCGGCGTCGTTGCCGGAGACGCAAACCTTCTGCCAGGACCGTATCGCAGAGCCATCACCGGCGTGTACGCAGAAGATATCACGAGAGGCCTGTTAGCAGACAAGCTCATACTATTCCAAAGAAAGTACGCCCCAAATCCCATAGGTGCGTTCAAGTATTTACTCAAAAAGGCAGGAATCGTAAACAACAGCGAAGTGTTTGATCTCAGAGCAAGAGTGGATCAAGAAATGATTCATGATCTGGACGCAATGGCTGCAAGTAAGGATTACCAAGATCTTATTGCCTGGGGGAAAACATGAAACTTCTGGCGAGTGGTAGCAAAGGTGATGTTTATTAATTATGCCACCCAGTACTACCAAGTATGAAGTGCAAGGTTAGCATTAGTGTCGATGAGGCCACGCTGGAAAAGCTGGACAGCTCATTAGAAAAAGGCGTTTTTCGTAATAGGAGTCACGCAGTGGAGTACGCGCTAAAGATTTTCTTGGAGGAAGACGATGCATCAAGATGAGTATGCTGCGCTGCAGGACGATATAAAGTCATTGCCTAGTCAGCACGTATACCTCAACTCCACACCTGTTGTCACCGTAAACAACACAGAACTCAATACGTGGGATTGCCTCACCGCCGCGGTTTGGGGCAACATGAACATTCTCCTATTTGGAGAGAAGGGAGAAGGAAAGACGCAGATAGAGAACGACATACGCAATTGCTTCTTCGGAGGAAAGGCCACCTACGTAAGAATGCATGACGATTTCACCCTCAGCGACCTCTACGCGAGCTTTAACCTAGAAAAACTTTCAGGTGACGCAGGCACGGTGCAGGATGCCCAAGAATTACTTGGCAGCGTAAACAACGCGCTCACCATTGTTGACGAGCTAAATCGAGCGCATCTCAAAGTGCAAAATCGTCTTTTCAGCATTTTTGATAAGTATATCGTGTTCAAAGCCGAAAAAACCCCTCTTGGCATCGAACGAGAAGACCGGACAAGATACCACATCGCTGTTGGCAGCGCCAACATAGACGCTCTGAGATATGGCGGCACTAGTGTTATTGACGACGCAATGTTGGATCGCTCACACGTCATCCTCAACATTAACAACTACTTCCCCAACGCAGTAGACACTGCAACCGCCCGCCTCAGATCAGCAGGCAGAGGTATCGAAGACTTTGATAACTGAGACCACACCGTCACCGTCCCCATACGATCCAGCATAGAAAAACATCCAAACATGATGTGGCTGTTCGACTGCAGTCCGAGCATGATGTCCCCTCCAAAGCAAGGAGAGAAAAGTAAGCCACACCCCATGCTACCATGGGCTGAAAACAGCAAATATCACTACACCGTTCTAGGACTAAAAGGATCATTAAAGGAATTGCAAGACCAGCAAATAGCACCCTACATACTCTTCAACAGCACGATGTTTTCCGACGAAACCATAAGCAGCGGATGGCACGATTATGCCAACATCGGAGAGGTAAAAAAGCGCTGGTACCATCCCTTTGGCGGAGGAACAAGCATCGACATGGCCGTGATGAGAGAACAGCTAGAGAAAGCTGCCCCCTCAGTCGTTCTCATGTTGAGTGATGGCGAGATATGGAACTGGCGGAGAATCCGGGACGACTTCCGCCAGTTGACGCAAAAACACTACCTCGCACTCATCCAGATGGGAAACCTTTCCCAAGCAGCCGAAGACCTACTTTCCTGGGGCAACCCAGTAGAACAAGTATCCGAAAAGGACGACCTACGCAAGGTCATGATCGATCTCACCAGGAAAAGCGTGAAGACGTTCACCTACCTCCTCAATCATTAAGAAAACAGCAATGTTATATAGCAAACACACATTAGTCCAGACAATGAAACTTCCAGACAAACTCATCATCAAACAACAGATAGAACCTATAGAGTTGTTGACGAACTTTGAGACTAAGAATAAGTACCGCATCATGGATGAGAACGAAAAAGTTCTCATGTACGCCTACGAAGACACGCACTGGCTGAGCAGACAAATATTACGACAGAACAGACCCATCAAGATAGACATTGTAGACCTCAAAGGTAAGAACGTGTGCACCCTAGAACGCAAATGGTTTCTCTTCAAATCAAAAACAACAGTGCATGGAGAGGCAAACGGCGAGATCGAACAAAAATCCTGGGCAGTCAAAAGAGTGTTTGACGTCTATGACAGCAAAGGACTAGCCTTCACCGCCTCTTCCCGACTCCACAAAATCTGGACGTACAACCTACTAAAAGACGGCAAAGAAGTAGGAACCATTCTCAAAAAATGGAAAGGAGTTGTCCAAGAGCTCTACACCGATGCAGACCAGTTCGACATCGACTACAAAGGCACCACTGAACAAAAACTTTTAGCCATCGCCACCGCACTCACCATAGACCTCCGATTCTTCGAGCACCACAAGTAGGCACTATACTTTCTGTGCTGCAACCTTCCATAGATGCTCAAAATGATTGCGATACGTGCTCGCAATGCCCCCATTCTGGATCATGACCGCAGTCACCGGTGCCCCCCAGGTAACGATGACCACCTTATCTCCATACACGAAGGTGTTGGTAGGATTGAATTGTGCCTCTTCTAAGTAACGGTAGCTTGTGCTTGGCGCAATATCCTTGCCAAATTGAAAGACCCCCTTTCGTTTGACCGTGATCACTCGCTCCTTGATCCTTTTGATGCGCAGATCCCGAAAATACTGCTTCATAAAGATAGGAAGCAAGTCTTGGTACTTCGCGTCATCAATACCCGTAACCAACACTTCTTTCTGGACTTTGATGATGTCCTTCAGGAAGTACTTGAGCCCTTCCTTGCCCTTGAAGACCTCCACCATGGTGTCTTCCTTGGGTAAGTTGGCCATGGCCTTCAGCTGAGGGAGCATGCGCGCCACAGCCCCCTCTTGCGACGCTAGCTCTCGCTGTTTATCCTCCAGATAGTGCTTAATCTTGGAAGGATCGGTGGCTTGGAAGTACTTCTTAGAACCTCGGTAGACATGGGTGGCCATACCCTTGTCCATCAACTGCTCTAGTTTATCATACACGTGCACGCGATATATCCCCGTCCTCCTACCGATCTCGTACGCCGTGCTGGTTCCGGACGTGAGCAAATCTAGGTAGATCTTGATTTCATTCTCGGTAAGCCCGATATCGCGCAACGCCTCTGTGTTCATTGTGGTAGGTCACCATCCACGACTTATAATACTTTCGTACATGTATGGTACGACACACTCTTTAATACTAAGCCACCATTAAGTGGTTATGATACAGACGCACAAACAACTCACAGATAGATTGAACAAAGCAATGATGGACGAGTACATTGCGGTAAGTCCTACACAGAACCCATTAGCGCAACAACTACCCAAACTTGACAATCTAAGCCTACGCGAGGTGGTGTGCCAATACACCATCTTCCCAAGAAGTATCGTTTCCCTCCTCTCCACCGCCAGAGACACTGCTAGAGAGTGCGGATGGAATGAAGTGGACGTGGAGCTAACTAGAAATATTGGTGAGGAGTTGGGAACAGAAACGGAAGGGTTAACACACTATCAGATGCTCGTTCGAGGTCTGGAATTTGTTGTAATGCCCTATATCGCAAGAAAGCTATCGCGGTTGGAACCGAACAAACACACGGGACAGTTCATTTGGCAAATGGATCGAGTTGTTAGCGGGAAGCCACATTACGCACTTGGAGGCACCTATGCCCTCGAATGTTCCGCGGTCCCCGAACTCGTATTGGTGAAACATGCCATTGAGACATTTCACAAAAGAGCCACAGGACGAGATCTTGCACCTCGCGGATCACTAATGGAATTCTTTGATCTTCACATAGGAACTTGGGAGCCAGATCATGAAGAGGGCCTAAGAGAGACCACTGCTAAGTACGTCACCACGGAAGCAGACCAAAAGCTCTTTGAGCAGGGCTTCAGAGACGTGATGGAAACTATGGACACCTGGTGGACAGGGTTGCTTGACGAAAGTCAAGCCCCCACCTGCAGTGTTTGAATAGAAAAAATTCCGACCAACCATAACATTTATTAATCTTTCTATCATAGTAATTACTAGATTCTAGAGTGAGAAAATGAGTGAAGACAGCATAAGCTATTGTCGCCTTACAGATGGCGCCCGTTTGCACAAACGGGAGCAAAATGGGCAGACACTAGTAACGATACAAGTGGGAAGAGACCGTGTAGAGGTACCTATGAACGAGGCACCTCCGTGCTTCCAAGCCCATCAGGACAGTGATCGGTCAAGCGTGTACTTACGCGCAAACCATCCGGAACTCTTTGGACCATGAAATCATTCTGTTACGTGGCGGGACGAGTAAAGTATACCGGGTACCGTAAGGAAGAAGAAATTCACTTCCTGCGAACCTGCAAAACTAAAGTACTATTCTATCGCTATGATGGCAAGGACGTATATGAACACGCAGGTCCGCACAAGAAAACATACACTCTGGACGAACTGGCGGCAGAGGACTTGCACGCCAGCATCCTCATGCGAGTGGCCTGTCCAGACATTCTTAACAGATTCGGCCTCAAAGCCTGCGGTCCAAAACCTTTTTAAGGAGCCCGATTAGAACCTAAACCTATGGGGGCTGTAATTTTCGACTTTTGGGGAACGTTAGTGAATGGAGGGGCGAGAAGCCCACTTAGACGAACCCATAGAATCCTAGCCAAAGAAGGAGATTTTGGAGAGTTTGTCGAAAAGTTTGAAAGCATCACTATGGTGAAGACTTTTGAAAGCCAACAAGAAATGTTCGAACACGCAGCCAAAGAGATGGGCTACGAAGCAAACGCTGAAACCATCGAAGCGTTGATAGGCGTGTGGAACAAGAACGCCCTACTGGCCGAACCCTTTGACGATGCCCTCCCCACATTAGAAACACTGAAAGAGAAAGGCATCAAGATGGCATTACTATCAAACACCGCAAGCTTCCTAACAGAAGAAGTCATAGAACGCCTAAAACTGAATGACTTCTTTGACGTCATCGCACTAAGCTACAAAGAAGGCATGCTCAAGACCGATCCAAAAATGATCAAGAAAATCATGAAAGAACTAGGCTCAACAAAGGACGACACAATATTAGTAGGTGACAGCGTTGAGACAGACATGAAAGCTGCAGAGGCATCAAAGCTCAAAGGCATCCTTATCGATCGAAGAGGACGAAGAGAGTATGACAACAAGATCAACGTGCTAGGGCAGGTACTTGACGAACTATGACCTGCTTGTTCTGCCAAATAGTAAAAGGCGAGATTCCTGCACAAAAGATTTTTGAAGACGAAAAAACATTTGCTTTCTTAGACATCAAACCAATAAGCACAGGTCATGCATTAGTGATTCCTAAAGCACACTTAGAACATTTTGACGACATGGATGCGGAAGACACTCATCACGTGATGGACACCGTGCAAAAGCTTGCACCAAAGATCATGGAAGCAGTAGGCGCAACAGCATACAACGTCGGAGTTAACGTTCGCCCAGATGCTGGGCAGGCAGTCATGCACACCCACGTCCACATCATCCCTCGCTCAGCAGATGACGGTCTGAAAAGCTGGCCAGGAATGGACGTGGACAATTTGGAAGAGATCAATAATAAGATAGAGGCGTTGTTATGATTCCCGCATTAGTTAGAATTTTTACTGCAGGGAAGGTGCTGCTGACTGAACGCGTTAGTTCCGAGACTGCCTTGGTACAAAAAGCAAAACAACCAAAAATAGTGTCGGTCGAATTGCAGCACCACGATCCTGGTCCAGGCCCCTCAGGTATGGGATGGCCGCTTCCCCGGCAATATATCACATGGACTACCGCACAGGTAGACCAACAGCGCTTCAGACTTTCGGTAGACCACGGAACTGGCAATCTCACGGGGTATGCAGGGGTCACAGATGCTGTTGCCAACGAAATCCGACACGTAATCACGGCCGGCGATGTGGTTGACAGAATGCGCGAAGCATACCCTAGAGCCACCGTACTCTTGTCTAATGATAAAACCGTGATTACTGATGAGCAAATACAAGCGATGCGTGAAGAAGCGAGACATCACGAGCTCTTCCCTTTCGCGTAGCAATCCTTATAAACACATCTTTCTCTTGTAATACTCTTGGCGCTGTAGCTCAGCTTGGTTAGAGCGCTGGTTTCATAAGCCAGAAGTCGGGAGTTCAAATCTCCTCAGCGCCATCCCCTACGCAAACTAAGAAGAAAAGCAATAGGGAGAAGTGCAGTAACGTTTATAAATTCCTGAGCCCGGGACCATACTATGAATAAGCGGTTGGCGATATCTGCGTTTGGCTTGCTTGCTGCAGTTCTCTTCGTGGGCTGGTTTGCGGGCTCCCAGGGAAGTCCTACTATTGCAGCCATTGCCAACACAATAAACTGCGAGGACTGCAACGTCATCTTCATCAGTCTCACCAACGTCCGGGCAGACCATCTTAGCGTGTATGGATATGAAAGAGAGACTTCTGCCAATATCGATCGCTTGGCAAGCAAGAGTCTTGTTTTTGAGCAGGCGAGAACAGTGGCCAGCTGGACCCTGCCCGTCATAATGAGCGTCTACACCTCCACCTTCCCTATACAGCACCAAGTCATGAACCGGTACCCTGTTGAGAACGCATCACGAGTGAGTCTTCCTGAAGAATCATACACCATACTCGACACTCTCCATGATGCAGGCTACATGACCGCTGCCTTCACCTCCAGGGGAGACTATGACGAAAGATACGGCCTCACAACAAGGTTTCAACATCATGAATACTTTCCTAGTGAAGGAACAGGCGCAGCCTATGGCTCCATGAAGAATGCTTCTGCAGCCAGCATAGACTGGTTGGAGAAAAATAAGGACGAAAAATTCTTCATCCACGTCCACGGATATGACGCACACTGTCCTTTTGCGCGTCCGCAAGAAAACGACGTCTTTGATCCGGACTATGAAGGTGTAGACTTCAATACCTGCTACTGGACGTTTGACAAGGTAGAACCTATCAGCGTAGGATCAAAATCGTATTATGTGGTTAAGCAAAGCGGAGGTGCCACTGCCATTCCTCCAAAGCTTAGCGACAGAGACATCTACCACATGAAAGCATTATACGATGGCGAGATCATGCTTGCAGACCAGTACGTAGGCACCCTCCTAGATCGCATTGAAGAGCTAGGATTATCTGAAAACACCATCATTGTGTTCTTTTCCGAACACGGAGACCTGTTTGGCGAACACGGAAGGTTCATGCGAGGCGGTGCACTGCGAGGAAGCTTCTATGATGATGTTATGCACGTGCCCCTCATCATCAAGCATCCAAGATTGGCACCAAAGAAAATATCACATCTCACCTCATTGATTGATCTTGGTCCAACAGTACTTTCATGGCTTGGCCTTCCTGGACGAAATGATTTCGAGGGTGTGAATCTACTAGAAGCAAGAGATAGCGTGTTTGCAGCCACCAAATTTGTCCCTCCCCCCACAAACAGCTACTTCAACAGGAGCAGCACGATAATGGCGGTGTGGCAGGACAATGCCAAACTCATCAAGGAAGAGGTTGTTGATGAAACGTCCTATGAAGTGTATGACTTGGAAAAGGACCCTGAAGAACGAGAGCACGATCCAGAAAAGCTCACTCTTTTAAACCAAACGCTTCATGACTGGATGCGCGGTTTGCGCTAACAAAATCATGAAATATTGGTGGATTTTAGTCATTCTCCTTATAGGATGTCAGCAGCAGCAAGAAACCAAGGTTTATTGGTTTGTTCCTGATGGAATGCGTGCCGATCCTGAGGTTTTTACCGTGTTTGAGTGGGCAGAACAAGGACACCTGCCCAACATCAAACGTATGATGGATGAAGGAGCCTACGGGTATTCCATCCCTACCTTTCCCTCTCATACACCTACCAACTTCGCCACCTTATTCACAGGAGTGTATCCAGATAAACATGGAGTTGCAGACGGACCCATGCACGTGGAAGGTAGACCGCTCAACAAAGTAGCTGTTGGAGGGTTTAGCAGTGCAGCCAAGAAAGTATCGCCCTTCTGGGTGACGATGGAACAGGAAGGCAAAAACGTAGCGTTGTTGTCCATGCCTGGCTCCACCCCTCCAGAATTGAACAAAGGCATCACCATCCGCGGAAGATGGGGAGGGTGGGGAGCAGACTTCCACGCCACCATCTTCCAACAAGAAGACAACCACACCCAATACGAGCGTGGTCGGGGCTCAAGGCTCTTCTTTTTCGGACCTCCGCTAACAAAGTACGTGAACAGCACGCATGCAAACTGGACGACCCATGAGGCCCAACGAACAGTCTTAAGCCAATATGGTGCCAGCGAAGAAGTATACATCTTTGACAGCGTTGACGATCAAAAAACAGCGTATGATAGCGTGGCCGTACGAAACAACGTACTCCAGGAAGGAGAGACTAGCGAATGGTTCCCCATCACCCTAGAATGGAAGGCAGGAGAGAGCGTCATACCTGTGGAGACCCAGTTCCAAGTGCATGTCATCAAGATTGATCCTTCTGGCTGGTTCAGGATAAGATTTTTTTACAACAACATAAACGAACACCTCACCCAACCGGCAAGCGTTGCTGGACAACTCACGCAGTGGGTGGGGCCGATGGTGGACTTTGTGGACAACTTCCCTCCCCAACTCATATTTTATCCAGAAGACAGACAAGCCTTCCTAGACGAAGCCCACCAAAGCTTGGACTGGCACCGGAAGGCAGCAGGATACATGTTGGATGCGTACGATCCGGATGTGTTCATTCACGATATCTACACCCCAAACCAAATGCTAACAAGTAGATGGTGGATGGGGCACGTGGACCCCTCAGCAGCCTCATATGCTACGATCAAAGCGGAAGAACGAGAAGAAAGATGGGAAGAAGTGCTGGCAATGTACAAAAAACTGGACGCAATCGTTGGCGAGATGTACAAAAGAGCAGACGACAACACCATACTCATTCTGAGTTCAGACCATGGCGCCGTTCCCCTTGATAAATGGGTACGGTTGAACAATTTGTTTGCCCAAAAAGGTTGGCTCCACTTCACAGTGGGCGAGGACGGCGAACCCATCATTGATTGGGAAAAGTCCAAAGTCATATACCTAAAAATGGCACACGTCTACATCCATCCTGATGGATTAGCAGGTAACTGGACGCGTGCCTCAGGTCCTGAGTATAGAAAATTAAGAGAAGAAGTTAGACAGGCACTCATCAGCTTGGAAGATCCGTTTACCAAGGACAGACCCGTTATTGCAGCGTATGACTGGGAGAAAGTACCCCAATATCTTAGCCTTCCTACAGACCGAGTAGGAGACTTAGTCGTGGTGAACGAGGCAGGATACGGATGGAACGAAGAGATGAGTCTAGATCGTAAAATATTCACCGCACCTTTGAAATCAGGGTACAAACAGGCCATCATCGCACACTTCGAACCCGGCATGTGGACCCCCTTCGTGATCATGGGACCTGGCATAAAACATGCCAAATTGGAAAAGCCTATAAACCACGTTGATCAATACACCACCATCATGGCATTGCTGAACAAGACAGTTGCTACGGATGGGAGAGTGCTGCATGAAATACTGGAGTAGCCTCATTCTCTTCCTAATGGCATGCAGTACACCGGGATTGATGTATGACCACCCAGATCACCCACTCACTGTCGAAGTGACCCAAGAAATCTCTGCAGAGGATGCTAAAGAAATCCAAAGACAGACCATTATAGGATTGCAAGCGGTGTACGCCAACGAGCGTTCTCCCTACCCTGGCCAGATCACCAACGTACAAGAGTGTGCCACCGAATTCATACCAGAATACAACGAGAACCATGTACTCTTGTACAGCACGGTTAGTTTGGGAGTTGGCGCTTGCACTGAAGACACCGCCATCCATCGCATGCTCATCGGGTGGAGATACTGCGAATCTCAGGAAACATTATACACAATCCAATACCATACGCCGAAGGATGAGAACCCTGTAACTTTCTTTGAGAGCATGAGGTGCTCATGAGAAAATACGCCGGGTTGTTTTTGGTCTCACTTACTCTGCTCATGGTGGAGATCATCTCTACCAGGTATGCTAAGATAGTGATGCGACAACACTTTCAGTTCATCATCATCTCTTTGGCCCTACTAGGCATAGGAATAGGCGCAATCATCGTGCACTACCGAACCTACAAACTCTCACGTGTTGCGGCCTGGTATGCAGTCTTGGTCCCTTCCCCGTTTGTCATCTTACACTTCCATGAGACACTGCACGAAGGAGTCTTCTTCATTTCGTTGTTGGTCGTGTACATTCTTAGCGGAATGCTCACCGCACTGCTCCTTCGTTCACTCCATCGCCACATCACCCAAGCATACGCCATCGTTATGGTTGGAAGCGCATTGGGTTGCCTTCTCACCATCTTGGTTATGAACGCCTATGGGCATATAGGAGGTATTCTCCTCGCGTTCTTCCTTTCGCTTGTCGCCGCGTTGCTGCTTGGCTCTCGAGTGGTGCTCTTCTCGCTCGCATACCTTCTGGTACTTCCTAACGTGGTCACGTTAGTCTGTGCAGAGAACGAACTCATTCGCATAGTACAATATACCGAAGAGAGAACTAACGCGTTCTCTCACGTCATAGCGAGGGTGCAGGCCAAGACGGATCTATGGCTGGTGATGGATTGTGTTGGTCAGACAGACATTGTAACGCACGAGCCTCAGGGAGACCCTTACATTTATGATATTCCCTTTATGATGCGACCGTACTCCTCCATCCTCGTACTGGGCTCTGGAGGAGGCATTGACGTAAGCAGAGGCCTGCACGCAAGCCCAAGAGTGGTTGGTGTGGAGATAAACCCCATAGTTATTGAGGAGACCTTACGTCTGGCAGGAAACAACAGCCCCTATCTTGTTCCTGGGGCAGAGACAGTCATTGCAGAGGGTAGAGGTTTTGTTGAGTCCTCACAAGAAAAATACGATATGATCGTTATCTCACTCATCAAGAGATACGGCGGCGTCGGGATTAAGGACTTCATTTTTCTTGAGAACTATCTTTTCACGATGGAAGCATATGCGAGTTATATAGACCACCTCACCCCAGAAGGCATACTGATCGTGAGAGACAGTAAAAAATGGGCAGACCGTTTTCTTCCTACGTTGATTAGCGCTGTGCAGCGAGAAGGTGCAGACCCAAAAGAAAACATGATGATCCTGCGAGGATCAGGAAGCGCCGTTTTCATGGTGAAGAAGAGCCCTTTCAACCTGGCAGAACGCACTAGACTAAACAAACTCGTCGCCGAATCCAGAACCGTGCTCGAGACTCCCTCGAATGACCCTATCAATCCTTCAGACATCATAACTGACGACAACCCGTTCATCTGGCGAGTGGCCACTTCCCAAGAACACGAGAAATTCCTCAGGGGAATGGGATGGGCCGCGGTTAAGGATTGGTGGTTAATGTTCGCCATCACACTCGCCGCGTTCCTGCTCCTGCACCTTCCCTTACGGAAAAGGAAAGAGCTAATGCGACCTGCGGTGTTCCTTGGCAGCATTGGCGTTGGCTACATCATCCTACAGCTCATGTTCATCCACAAACTTACGTTGTTCCTAGTCAATCCCATGTATTCCATCACCATAACCCTTTCCTCCTTTTTGTTCTTTGGAGGGTTGGGAAGTTTAGCCAGCAGATATCTTAGCAACATTCGCGAAAACATCCAGGCCTTGCTACTATTCATGCTTGTGTTTGTGGTGTTTGCCAACTGGCTCGTCACCACAGGACTTAGCTGGTCGTTTGCCACGAGAGTCATCGTTGCGGTGGCCATCATAGGCGTGTTGGCGACCCTGATGGGAACGCTCATGCCTTTGACCTTGAAGCGAGTGGATGCCCAGGACCTACCTTACCTATGGGGCTTGAACGGCGTTGCAGTCGTGTTAGGATCTGTTATTTCCATGCTTGCAGCCATCAGCATCGGCTTCACCTGGACCCTGGTTATAGGTATGCTTGCCTACGCACTCGCCTGGAAATCAGCACCCGCGCACTAGGTACTGCGTCGTGACAAAGACATCAGCCTTGGAACGATCAGTAGGTTTATAAACAGATCGCAGACTAAACATTGTATGCCGCCGTGGCACAATCTGGTACTGCGCACATCGACCTAGTCGAGCGTAAGCTTGGAAAACCATGACCAGAGAGCGTGTTCCCTAACGGGTTTCCCGGTTCAAATCCGGGCGGCGGCGTTCACAGTCTTAGAACTTTTGCTATGCCCTTTTCGTACTTGCCCGCTTTTAGCACCTTGTGCCAACCACAAGCTGTGAGAAGTCCGCTGAAAAGGGAGTACTTCACCGAGTCCCTCATCGACTTTTGGGTGAGCCCTTGTTCTAATTGGGAGACGCTCATCGTGTCAATGTCGCGATCATTTCGCCATAAGGTGAGATCTGCCAACGATGAAAAGTTCGAGGAGTTACGCTTTTTCCGAGATTCGGCCATTGCATAGGCACGAGTGCTCATGTCCTGCTCTGCATTTATGGCTGCGTTAAGATCTCGCTGCGCCTGATCTGGGCACCCGGGTTCTAGGCGTCCTGTAATTTTCAGGGTGAGTTGCGCTTGGTCAACCATTCGGCCAAAACTTTCCATTCTTCCATCAAGCGCTTGGATGAACAACGCATCATGTTCTTTCGAGGTGTACACCCAGGAGCGCGGCCCTTCCCCTTTACAGGCAGCCATGTAATGTGCGTGGTCAAGCAGATATTTGTAGCCTATCTCGTCGTTGCGTACATTTTGAAGGTAGCGCGTGGTCATTCTTGCTGCAGTTCTGCGAGCGCTGTCTAGCACAGAGAGCACGTTTGTTTTTTCAGCCAGTAATTTCCCTTCCGGAGTATAGCTAAAATCCTTTCTCAAGCCAAACCCGTACAGACCTTCAAAGATGGTTTGAGAGCCTAACCTAGAAATGTCCTTGTTTTTTTCTTGGTGAGAGAAGAGCTCCTGCCACGCAATCCACAGTTTTTTTGCTTGCGCATAAGGATACTCAAAGGGCGTTCTTGCACCTTCGAGTGTCCCCCATCCCGTACTCTTGCATTCAGTGAAAAGTAGCGTGCCCGCGTTGGGAACCCACATTCCGTCTGGTTTTACGGGTCGTACAAGATCGTACGCCTTACTAGCAAGGTGGGGTTCCTCGCGCACGGTATCGGATCCGAAGATTGTTCGGCAACGAAGGGTGCGAACATCTGGATCGTAGGTAATCTGTATCCAGTGATTGTTATGTGAGTGAACCTTTTGGGTGGCGGCAAGCACCTCTCTGCCACCTTCTGGAGTGCGGTGATGCTCAAGTTCAGATAGAAATGCCTCCTCAGTTAGGGGTTCTAAGCTTTCAAAGGTTCTCGTCACCCGCTTTTCTGGATTCTTCGTGAAAATGTGCCACCTGTTTCGGGGAGTGTCCATTTTTACCTTACCCCATAATGAGTAGTGTGGATCCAGCACTCGGATTCCTGAAGCATTGAGATCGCACGTGATAAAGGTGTGGTCTGCCAGACCTATTTTTTCTGGGTTCTGTCCGTCCTCCACGTCCTTCATCCCTCTTGCTTTCCATAGTGTGGGCTGCAGTTGTAGTGATTTTGCGATGAGGTACAATGCCCCACCATACGCAAAGCATGTTGCGCTCTTCACCATTTCGTGCAGGTGTGGACCTGCGTTCGCATTCTCCATAGCATCATCATAACCGTAGTCCACATGCAGAAATTTTCCGTCAAAAAGATATCTAGCTTGGCTAACTTTTCCCTTGCTTCTAAGTCGGTACTTACCCGCTATTTCTTCAGCCCTATCAATAGATTCTTGTGGAAACCCCATAGAGAAAAAAAAGGAAGATAGAATAAAAAGTTAGCCAAATATGGCTCTAGCAACGCCATCAGATGGCGGCGAATAGTTAGCTGGCGAAGGTGGTGCTTTTACCTCTAGAGCCGCGTGTTGTTCTTGGGAAAGATCAACCACAACTCTTCGAGTAAATCCAGAAACGTCATAGTGCTTTTGTCTGTCTTCAGTGATTCTTTTTGCTTCGTTCTCAAGGTTACGCCAGCCGTCTGGGCTTTCGGCAACAAAAGATGTCAAAGAGTGTCCTTCTAACACCGCGTCAGGTTTCCTTTGGTAAGTAGCGCTGAAGGTTGTGCTCACTTCCCCGAACGATGTTGGAACCTCCGCCTCTTTCAGTTTGGCTACCAAAGCGTCATGTTCGGTTCTGAATGCCCGTGAGGCACTACGTGCGCTGTTTCCAATTCCTTGAATCGTTCTTTGTGGCATACGTGCTTGAGATCACCGCTCATTAAAAGCATTTCGGTTCTACACCCCAAACGTTTAAATAAGATGTTAGGAGGAAATAATGTATGACTCGCATGTACATCCAAAACGAGGGCGTCTTCCAATTGGGACTGAAAAAGATGTCTTTGTACGTGATTATGCTACTAGTGACCGCATTCTTGGGCTACTGGTTCGTGGGCTGTCAAGAGCCAACCTGTCAAGCAGGATGGTTTGTTGGCTTGGTACAGTTCTTGGCATGGCCGTTCTTCATGTTTAGCAGACTTCCAGAGATGCACTTGGTCATAGGCATCATTCTTTTCATACCTGCAGTCATCCTACAGCTAATTTGGTTGTATGGTGTGGCTTGCCTGTTGTTATTGCCCTGGAGGGGAAAGAGATATGTCTACAAAAGAAAGTAAACCTGCAAAGCCAAGTAGTGTTGGCGACTTGTACCAGTGCCCTAAGTGTGGAGGTATGGAGTTTTCCAAGCCGGGCAAGTGTCAATGCGGAAAAGTGCTGCAAAAACTGTGCGATTGTGGCTTTGTCAAGAGTAAGTGCACTTGCTAGTCCTCACAAAATCTTATATACTAGTAACTTTGCTCCTCTCGTATGGATAACCAATGGAGGCTTATGTTATACTTTTTCACAGCAGGCTTTGTGTTGTTGCTTGCAGTGTTACACTTGTTTAGGTTGTTTCCCTTACCTACCGGAAAGTTCTCCTACTTCCTGATCAGTGTCTGCATCATTGTTTTACTACTTCCAGTAATCAATTCTATCAACTTTGTGGGTATTGGCAGGGTGGAACCTAGGAAGAGCGTTCTTCGCAAGAAATAGGTTTATAAACCGTCAGTCATGATATTTCTTATAAGCTCTTGTGGTGTAGTCCGGCCAAGCATCAGGCCCTCTCGCGGCCTGGACCCGGGTTCGAATCCCGGCGAGAGCATTCAATACGGATAGGTTTTTATGATGTAAGTCGTGGACGTACCTATGCCTGAACAGATTTGTGAGTACGGAAGGGTTAGTGGTGTCGTGCCAAGAGATGGCCAGTTTAAGATTTCCCAAAACTATAAGATATCTTCTTTTTACCATTTTGACGAGGGCAGCGCCTTACATCTTCAAAGTGTGGACGCACACAAGGATCTCGCACGTGAGGATCCTGCGATCGCTCACTTGGCAAGCCACGTGCCTTTTAACGAATTACCAATAATGTTAGAAGAGGAGGAAGGCAACCTCGTAACTCTAACGTTCTGCTCAGACCTTCACGGAAACCACTCGTTATCATTGGAGCGCAGCCAACATGTGGTCCCTGCTTTGGAACCCTACCTACGTTTGACCATCCTGCCTTACGACTAGGATCAGCCAAAATCAATGAGTGTGACTATGGCGTTTCCTGTAGAAACGACAACACTAATAGACGCGATCTCCATGAACAGGGGAAGGAGCAACGTGAGACTAGAAAGCATTGTGTTCCCTAACGTGGAAGCAGACGAAGAATTCCAAATTGTCCAGGAAAGACCCAGGCCTGAATAAGAGCATTTTTAAATGAGTCCGTGTTGGATGCACTCATGCGTGCCTTAGTGATAACGTGGGTTGTGCTGGCAGTATTACTTATCAGCGCTGGCTGGTACGGACAAACAGTCATCCAAGACCTCAAGAATAACGATCAATTGCTTGCGACAGCGACCCAGCAAGGTTTTGATACCTTAACCCAAAGTATTGGCACGATTAACAAAAATGTCGGAACGCTAGAAACACGCGTTGCTGGAGCTGAAAAAGGACTCGCAGGGGTAGGAGTAAAGGTGGCGCAAGTACAAGAACTTTCAGAGCAAGGCATTAGTTCGTTGACTGGGCAACTTAACCTGCAACAAGAATTAAACAACGAAAAGCTTTCTGCCTTAGAAGATAAGATTGTGAGAAACGTGCGAAGCGGAGATCTTACCGGCATGATTGATCGCGCTATCAAGAGTGTGGTAAGCGTCAATACCGACGTGGGGCTAGGAAGTGGCGTGTTCATCCGACCTGGAGGATTGATCGTCACCAACGCGCACGTGGTCAAGGATGCAGGAGAAGGATCCGTACGCACCTTAGACGGCGAGATTCACTCAGTCTCCATCGTAGGAACAAATCCCGCGATAGACATTGCTGTGCTGCGCATCAACGGAGACTATCCCTATCTTGACTTTTCACGATCTGCCACCATAGGAGAGAAAGTGGTAGGCATGGGTAACCCTGGAGGACTAAGCTTTACAGTAACAGAAGGCATCGTGTCTGCGGTAGACCGCATCCAGAATGGGGTGAACTACGTCCAAACAGATGTTCCGATCAATCCTGGAAACAGTGGCGGTCCGCTTATCAACGCTGTTGGAGATATTGTAGGGATTAACACGCTCAAGATCAAAGGTTTTGAGGGTGTGGGCTTTGCGATTAGCGCACAACAAGTGGACGACACCATCGACCAGATCATTAGGGCTGCAGAAGCCTCAGATTAACGTTTATAAGTAACAGCTACTTCACACTTCTATGCCAACGTGGCGGAATCCGGTAACGCGACGGTCTCGAAAACCGTTTCCTTCGGGAATTCCAGGTTCAAATCCTGGCGTTGGCGTCCTTTAATGCAAGGTGGCTCAGTACGGACCAGATCCCTGGTTAGATCCCGAAGCTAACAACGTTTGGTTTTCTGTACACGCATCGCAGGAACACGTGTGATCTCGTCTAAGCAAGGATATCGATTTTGTGTCAACTATTTGAGTGAGATTAGCAATGCAAGCCATGCACTCGCACGTATGACTGTTTCTCAAGTCTGCTAACCCCTTTTCCTCCAGAAAAAGCTCAGGGATCGCAATACATGCACTGCACTTGCAGGTATGTTCAGAGTTTAGCTCCACATCAACCTCCTTAGACAAGAGAAGATTGGAATCTTTAAGAAGTTTTCCTAGCCCATCCTAGAACGGATGACCTTTCGTAATTTTTCCATCTCTGGATAACGGTACCAGAACAGAATCTTTTGGTCTTGTACAGTGCTTGTTGTGGGTTTGTCTTTGAGTACGAATCCTGTGAAGGACTCTGCGATGTCCTCCTCGACGCTGCTGGAGGCGTATTCTGTGAGGAATCGGTCGTCATATTTTCTCCCAAAGGCCTCGGATAAGGAGTAGTACTCGTCGTCAGATTCTACCTCTTGAAGCTTGACCCATTCGGGGTAGATGTCTTTCCAGAATGCTTTGAAGTAAAGGTTTAGATAGGATTTTTCTGTGGCACAGCCCTCATCGGTGCCATACCGGGGGTTGCACACTTGCTGCTGCAAGAGGAAGTCTGCTTCTACCAACTGCTCGTTGGCAACCAATTGTTTGTCATTCAGCGTGTATAAGCGTGCGCTTTCGTGGATCATGGTGTAGGTAAGATCTTTGTTGTCTAGGCTACCTGTCAGGTATGCATCCTTGATGTCGATAAGTAGTTCGAACTTGTTAGTCCCTTCAATGATGCCTACTGCAGCTAGTGTTTCATCCTCGCCATCAGTCACCACTTGGAATGTGGAGAGCATGGGTGTTGTTTCTCTAGGAATGGTTTGTATGTATTTTGCCCAGATGGCTTGATGTTTAGCATCATCGTTTTGCAAGGCTTGAAAATCAGCACTTACAGATGGCTTGTCTTGTAATGTAATTTTTTCCCCGTTGATCGTGTACACGGCAAGTATGGTGATCTCTGCTTCTTCTCTGTCTTCCTCATCAAACATGCCTGGATAGTCTTCGCCATCCTCAAAATAGTCGTCTCCGATGTCTTCTGCTAAAGCGTCTATACGTTCGTCGTATGCTGCACATTCTTCGTCAGTATCGCAGTCCACATAGCACACCTTTTCTATAGGATCATACTGCTCAAAGTCGTAGCAGTCCTCTGGTAACATGTCAAAGTCTTCATAGTCGGCGTAGTATTCATCATAGTCGCATTCTTCGTCTATGCAATCAAAGTAGCAATAGTCGTCCACCTCGTCATATGTTTCTTCAGGAAGACAACCGTTTTCGTCCAAGCCTTGATAGTCGTAATCGTCAAAGAACTCTGCCTCGAACTCCTCATCTACGAACACTACCGGAATGGTCTCCACAGGAATGGTAGAGGTTGCTGGAATGGTAGGAGTCTTGTTAGTAGCTTGTAAGGGTTGGTCTGGAACAGGCGTTGGAACGAGTACTGCCTCAGGATTAGCTGGTTGGACCTCAAACACTACCTGCGTTTGCGCAGTGCACGCAACCAACAAAAGTAGCAGTACCAACCATCTCATTAGCCCGCATACACTTAACTTGTATAAAAAGGTGATGTGCGCAAGTCTTATAAACCTCCAACCCCCTCTCGAACGTATGAAAGTCGTTGATCCATGGGGAGATAGTGACGTTAAGATAGATGAGGCCCTGATCAAAGAATTCGGGCTGAAAGTGTTTTCCAAAGAAGAGCTAAAGAAATTGGACCATTACTTGTTTGACCGAGGAATTCTAGTAGCGCATAGGGACTTTCAGTTCATCCAGAAAGCGATGGACGAAAAGAAACCGTTTGGTCAATTAACAGGCATCGCAACCTCCGGACCCCTACACTTTGGCCACAAGGTAGACGTGGACATGTTCATGTACTTTAGAGACAAAGGAGCAAAGAGCAAGTTTGCGCTTACAGATATTGATGCGTACTGTTCAAGACCTGACAGCAAGATTCCAGACATGAAAACAGCAAAGGCGCTAGCGCTAAACAACGCCAATCATGTTCTAGCATTGGGGCTGAAGCCAAATGAGGTGTACGCCCAAAACCAACAACCTTCTCGGTATTTTGAGCTCGCGTTTGAGGTAAGCAAAAAAATCACAGAGAACACGTTTAGAGGTATCTACGGCCATGTTGATCTAGGAAAGATAGGTGCAAACTTGCTGCAGTACGCAGACATCCTGCACATCCAACTTCCAGAATTCTTTGGCACCATGCCCACACTGACCTGCGCAGGGGTAGATCAGGATCCTCACGCGCGTGCGGTAAGAGACATTGCCAAACGCTTACCTTACAAATTCTTCCAGCCGTCCTTTGGCTACTTCCAACACCAAGCAGGCCTGCAAGAAGGAAAGAAAATGAGTGCCTCCCATCCTGCAACCGCAATATTCTTGGATGATGCACCAGAGGTGGCGTCCAAGAAGATCGATCGTGCCTTCAGCGGAGGAAGAGAGACCTTGGAAGAGCACAAAAAGTTGGGAGGCGAGCCTGACAAGGACAAGACCTTCGAATTATTAAAATTCCACCATCCTGACACAAAGAAGATAGAAGAAATGCACGAAGGATATAGTAGCGGCAATCTTACGACTGCGGACTTGAAAGGCTTTGCCAAAGACTTTATCACAAAATTCTTGAAAGAGCACCAGAAGAAGGTCGCAAAAACCGAAAGTGCTGCGCATAAGATCGTGTATGGCTAGTGTTCAATATACCACGCAGTGGAAAAATCTGTGGAATGTCGTTCTTCTAAGGGTTGGTCGATGCTTTCTCCAGGTCTCCAAAACAGCTCGCTACCTTTGACTTCTAGTTTTCCATGATAGCGTCGCTCTTCCCAATTGAAATTTTCAGGTTTGGCGAATGCCAAATAATGTACCTCTCCGTCTGGTGAAGCGTGAAAGAATTGATATGTCTGTGGGACGAGCATCTCACCCGACTCAGTAACTTCTTCTAATTGACTGAATGAATCACCCATATCCTCAGGCACAGGACCTGAGAACGCATAGGATGAAACAACCACTCCCTCAACTCGTTCAGGACCTGAGTAAATAGCACCCTCACAAGGTCCTGCTGCGACTCTCCATTCTGGTGAGTCCTCTTCTTGGATAGCCTCTACTTGCCCTCCCAATTCTTGGCGGTCGAGATGGACTTCATCAAAGGTAGGTGTTCGATAGAAAACTACGGGAAGTCCTAACAGGTTCATTTCAGTTTCATGTCGTGCGGCATATTGGGCTATTCCGGCTACTACTGCCCAAGAAGCCCATGATTGTATTCCTTGTGAGATGTTTTCGTGATAATCTAAGGCCGTTTGCGGATCACACGGATCTGGACTACTCACCATCACCGGGCTAACCGTATTCCTGCCTGTGCAAATGCCTACCTGGAAGGCACCAAGATCTATCTCTTTAGTTATCCAAACACTCATAAAAACGTAGGTTTCGCACCAAATATAAACCTACTCATACCTTAGCGCATCTACGGGCTTTAGTCGTGCTGCGCGTCTTGCGGGCATCACTCCGCTTAGGGTGCCAATGCCAAATGAGAAGGCTAGTGCTCCAAAGAGGAGTACGGGTGAGACGCTGGCTTGCAACAGATTAGGCCCCCAAACTTGTACGGCCACCAATTCTACTGACTTGCTCAGGCCTATGCCAATTATTATGCCAATCGAGCCGCCGGCCATGCCTAGAAGCCCAGATTCAATGAGGAAGAGTGTTTGGATGTCTTTGTTGGTAGCACCAATGGCCTTCATGATTCCTATTTCCTTGGTTCTTTCTAAAACCGACGTAAACATGGTGTTCATGATGCCGATGCCACCCACTAACAAACTGATGCACGCTATGCCTATAATGACTGCTTGGACGATGAGGAGTATGCGATTGAAACTGTCGATAAGATCTTCGCTCGTGCCCACGCTGAAGTCTTCTCTTCCTTCCTTTTGGTGACGGTCCTTGCGCATGGCTCTTGTTACGGATTCTCCAACAACTGTAGGGTCGAGTCCAGGTTCTATCTGAGCAAAAATCATGTTTAACTCTTCTTTTCCTCCGAGGACTTCTTTGATGTCCGGGTCTGGCAGGAAGATTCCCTTATCGATCGCTTGATCTCCTCTTTTTTTGAGAAGGCCTATCACCTCAAAGGGTTTTTCGTTGATGATGAGCTTGTTACCCACAGCTACAGCTTTGGAAAACACCCCATTCTTTTCACCGTACCAGTACCCAATCATGATGTTGCCTTTTTCGTTGTGCTTGAGCAATCTTCCATTGGCTACCTTCACGTTCATGGCTTCGATAATGAGTTGGGCTTCCTCTAACTCGTCAGGTATGCTGATGGCAAACTGGGTGCGTAGCTCGTTTTGAAACTCCACGGTGACCCCTTCGAAAATTCTTCCAGCGGTGAGCTTTATTCCGCGTACTCGTTCTATGACGTCTCTGTCGTCGTCTGTGACAGTCCCTGATGTCGCACTTCCTGGAGGGGCAAAGCCTGCTTGTGCTCCTTGTATGAGCAGTTTATCTCCACCCAGACTGGCGAATTCTTGGTTCACAGCATTTTGTAGGCCCTGTCCGAGGCTGATCAAGCTTACCACGGCAGCGATGCCAATGAATATGCCAATCATGGTCAGTAACGTTCGAATCACTCGCTGTCGTAGATTGACCAGCGCTAGTTTGAAAAAGTCTTTCATTTCTTTTTCTTCTTATAGTAATAGTATCCAACGCCTGCAACGATGAGTACTATGACCACCCATGCTTTGCTGCCTCCGCCTTCTATTTCTTGGGCAGAATAGAACGTAACAGGCAGGTCGTACATTTCTGAGTGTTCTTTGTTGTACTCATCCAAGTATTCTGCTCTTACCTTCAGTGTGGTCTGTCGATTTTTTGGTTTTATGAGGAATTCGCTGGTCTCGAAGTCATCATTGTCCACGTTTCCCAAGTAATCGGTGTTGGAGGGTGTGAGTATTTCGTATGCTGGATCTTTGACGAGTTCGAGGTTGACATACTTGAGGTTTGCCACCCCTTTGTTGATGAACTTAATACCAACCGTAGAGGGCGTGTCTGCCCCATCACTGTCTACACTTGCCACGACCACTTCTGTCTTTGGTGGGCTGTTGAGCATGATCGCTAAGGTTGTTGACTCATTGTATCGCTTTCCTTTAGTATCAAAGTACGTAAGAGTGACAGGCACTTTGAAGATTCCCACTCCTGCAGAAGTGTCAGGAATAAGGTCAAAGTCTACAGAGGCCATCTGTCCTCCGCTTATGGATTGTATACGTTTTTTGTTGCCACTCCCAACAGGAGAGAAGGGCGTGTCCTGGATGTCTATCTGGATGTCCACGTTGCGTACGCCTACACGACCATTGTTCTCGAACTGCATGCTTACTATTCCTGGCTGTCCAGGGATCCAGTCTTTAGGGAGAATGCTATAACGTTCTAGAGTGAGCGCCACGCTTCCTGTGCTAACGCTTATGGGTAGTTCAATCTCTGTCCAAGCATCGGAGTAAGTATCAGTTTTGTATTCCAAGACAAGATCATGCACGCCGTTAGGCGCGTTGATGTCTACAAGCATAAATGCCTCCAGAACATGGTCTTCAATGGCAGGAATGGGTGGCACGTTGTACTTTAGTTCTCCCACCCCTAGGAAGGGATACTCTGGCTTGATGCGTACTTGGACGTTCTCTGCTCGCTCCCCTATGTTTTGGATGTTGAGCCAGATCTTAACGTTCTGTCCGGGCTCTGCAGGTACAGGCTCGTATTTGAGCAAAGAGATGAGTATGTCCGAGCTCTTAACTTCAGCAAGAACCGGCATGCTGCACAACAACAGCATGATGATGAGCATCTTTTTCATAGTTTGCATCGGTTGTCTTTCCTTTATATAATTATCTGCGTTTTGCAATTTTGCCGTCTTCAATACGTATCTGACTCTTGGCATGTTTTGCTAACTTTGGCTCGTGTGTCACCATGATTACTGTTTTTCCTTGCTTGTTGAGCTTCTTGAGTGTGTCTACCACTTGGTGACCGGTAACACTGTCTAAGTTGCCTGTTGGCTCATCTGCAAGGATTATGCTTGGATCGTTCACTAAGGCTCGGGAGATGGCTACGCGTTGTTGTTGTCCTCCAGATAGTTCTGTTGGCTTGTGGTGGATTCTATCTCCTAACCCTACTTGCTTGAGGAGTTGGGTGGCTCTTTTGATACGCGCCTCTTCTGTGGTTCCTTGGAAAAGCATGGGAAGCATGACGTTTTGTAGTGCGCTCAGGGTGGCTATAAGATTGAATTTTTGGAAGACAAAGCCTATCTTTTTTCCTCTCGCTCTTGCCAGCTCATCTTCTGACATCTTGCTGATATCCTTGCCATCTAGCAATACCGTTCCTTGGGTGGGAAGGTCTAGGCATCCCACGATGTTCATGGCCGTGCTCTTTCCTGAACCTGATGGCCCTAGTATTGCGACAAAGTCTTTTGGTTTTATCTGTAGACTTATACCTTGGAGAGCGTGGACTTTGTTGTCTCCCATCGTGTACGTTTTCCACACCTTTTTGAGTTCTAAGATGTTCATTCTGCTAGTGTTGATGGAAATTCGCACAGGTTTTTAATAGTTGTGTGCGCCCCCATTTTTTGGAGTACTTTAGACTTGTCTGGCTTGCTCGTCATCCCCACAAAGTGTATCTTTGCTTTCATGCTTTGGAGTGCGTCGTTCTTTGCATCCCCTACATACAACACCTCGTGGGGTTTGAGCTTGTATTTTTTGAGCACTTTTTTGAACTTTGCTAGTTTATTGCTCCCTCCGTAGATGTCGGTGAAGTATTTGTGCAGCCCGCAATGTTTGAGGGCTTCTATGAGGAGTTTTTGATCCGTAAGACTTACTAGGAAGAGACTTTTGACGTTTTTTCTGATGTCTTTGAGTACTGAGGCGCACTGCACTAAGGGACAGGAGTTGAGTTGCTTCTTGTATTGCATGTCAAACACGGCTTCTAACGCTTTGATTTGTTCTTCTGTGGGTCTTCCACATAATTTTCGGTACAGGCGTCTGAACTTGTCGTGGGTGCTCAACCCTGTGCCTACGAGTTTGACGTACTCTGATCGTGCGTTCTTAGCCTTGCATACGAACTGTAATGTTTCTGCAGCTATTCTTGATTTTTCTCCTTCTGTGAGGAATAAGGTGCCATCAAAGTCAAAACCTACTGCTTTGATCTCTGATTTGGAGACACAATGTTTGCACTTCATGGCTAGAAGTTAGACTGCGTCTTTTTTAAGTGTTGTGTTAGAGGATACAACTTCCCATGCATCGCCAGTATACTCATAGGGACAATGACAACTGAAACCAAAGCCAGAGGAATAGCCCACCCGTCTCAACACGAATTGGTCTTCCTGCATCTCCCATTGGTCCGTGCACAAATCTATATGAAGGTCACCTACCGGACTGCCCATTTTTCTCTCAAGGAGCGCGGATGCTACATCGTTTGTCGCGGTGTGGAGGAGTGCCATTGCTATGGGATGTCTTCGCACCTCACAAGAATGTGAAGTTTCTTTTGCTAGGTACGCTCGCTTTCTGTCAAGCGGTGAGGAACGAGTATGATAGACCTCCGCAACCCTTTCTTCCAATTCCTCACGAGGTACGCGCCAAGTAATCACCGGCCTTTCGTCGCCATCTGAGGTACCTGGAAATTCTGTTCCAAGGCCATCTAAGAAAATAACCACAGGCATGCTGGTCCGGATGGTGTAGGCAGCTACCGTGTCCGTGAGCGTAAAACGTCCTAGATACTTTTCTCCCCCATGAGCTGCGAAAAGCGCGATTTCCTCTGCAGTGGGGAGGCTGGTGCCTCGCTCTTCTGCGTCTTGATAGGCCTCTGTCCACGGAATGGTACCTCTCCTGCTTAAGGCGGGGTCTCCAGTTCGAGCGGTGCGGGTCCAAGCCCAATTTTTTGGCCCCTTTATTAGCTTGGGAATGATCACAAAAGGGTAGCAGGACCCACCATATAAAAAATTGTGGTAGAAACGCATTTATACTAGCGTGTTTTGTCGTCCCTCATGAAGAGATGGCTTGTGCTACTTGTGGTGTTGAGTGTTAGTGTGGTGGCCACGCCGTTTTGTGATGAGGCACGTATCTCCCCTCAAGAATTCGTTGATGACAGTTTTTGTATTAGTTCAAGAAAGGGACAGATGCCTCGTGTGGAGATCGCTCTCGAAAACTTGGGTAAAGGTGAGATTCCTTTAGCAGAACTGGTTGCCGTAACAGAACAGGGCGTCCGGTCTTTTGTTCTTGACGATCCTGATCCTGACCGTCCATGGATGGCCAAACCTGCTCCTGGCTACAAGAGAAGATTCACTTACAACCCGACGTACATGGGTCCTTACATGTGGAGTGAATCATTGTATATCCGTCCCCGCTTTGACAAGTCGGGCCCTGAATGCATACAAAAGGTGGAGGTGTCAGGCCTTATTGACTGTCACTCCAAGCAGAAGTTATCCACTATTGGTGTAGGCATGGGCTTTATCAAGCCAGGAAGTAGTGTTGAGAAGAACGATTCTCCGGCTGCTAACGTGACTAACACCACGCAGGAAGTGGCTAACGAAACCGTGACTCCTGTCGTTGCAGAGGCAGATCTGGAAAAACTGATCGAGGCTAAGATTCTAGAATTGCAAGACAAGAATAACGTTTCCAACGTGACCGAAACAAGCAGTCCCACTGGCGCCATCACCACAAAAGTAATGGGTGCTAACTTTGGCATGGCGATTGGTGCACTAGCCGTCATGGGGTTAGTGCTTGCTGTTTTGCTTTCTGGAAGCTATGCCTTAGAGCGCCATCGCCATAAGAAGGAACAGAAGGAAGAACCTAAGGAACCAGAAGACGGGCCTCCTGTGCTGAACGCTCCTGAGATTGAGAAAATCACTGAAGAAGCTAAGGATGTTGACGAGTTACTAAAGTAAGAAGGCACAATATTTTGTTCCTGGCGTGAGCTTTTGTGGGAGCGTCTTCCTCCATGTTCCAGAAGCTACCTCTTCCTTGTCCAACGTGATCTCTCCCTGATAATCTTGGAGTAGGAATACCGCGCACATGGCGTGCTCCTTTCTTGTTTCATACACGAACGTTCCTAACTTTTTTAGTCTTCCTTGTTTGACTCCTAGCTCTTCTTTGAGTTCTCTTTTTGCAGCCTGTTCATAGCTCTCTCCCCTCCTTACGTGTCCGGAGAGGCTGGCTTCGTAGTAGCCAGGATAGATATCTTTCTTAGTACTTCTTCTTTGGACGTAAACCTTGTCTCCTTGGGTGATGATGACGTGGACGATCCTGTGACGTAGGCCGTGTTTGTGGCATTCTTTTCTTGTTGCGTGTGCCACTATCTCATCGCCCGCATGCACCACGTCTACTTGTTCTTCTTTCATAGAATACCGAACTGTTTGCCTATGAATAATACATAGAACAAGAGTAACATCCAACCCTCCCATTGCGTTATTTGCTTGTCTTGGGTCATGAAGAAGTATATGATCGTGGCCATTATCATTATGGGCAGTCCTAAGTAGAGTATGCTTTGTGGGATGAGCAAAGCGCCAAACAATCCTGGTATGCCCATGACTGCGAAGGTGTTGAAGATGTTGCTGCCAAGAATGTTTCCTACGGCTATCTCTGGCTTTCCTTGGCGGGCTGCGGTTATGGAAACAACAAGTTCTGGGAGGCTGGTTCCTAGTGCAACTACCGTTATTGCGATGATTTCTGTACCTATGCCAATTATCGTGCTTAGCTCTATGACAGATCGTACTGTGTAGTCTGCTCCGAAGTAGATGGCGATGGCGCTTGCCACGAGTATTAACCAAGTAGTAGTATGGATGGCCTCTCTTCTCATCTCTCCCTTCATCTCTTTCTTGATTTCTTTGTGCTTGTGCGTTTTTTGGACGCTCATCATGTACATGAAGTAGATGAAGATGCCTGCCAACATAATCCCGGCCTCGCCTTTAGTGAAAATACCATCCCATATCGTTATGGCTAGTACGAAGCCAGAACCTACAAAGATGGGCAGGTCAACGTGGATGAGTTCGTAGGTTAGGATGAGTTTTTTGCTGACTATGGCACTTATGCCAAGAATAAGGAAAATGTTGGTGATGTTGCTTCCTATTACATTACCAACAACCATTTCGGATGTGCCTCGAAGCACGGCGAGTATGCTAGAAATTATTTCTGGCAGACTTGTGCCAATGCTTACTATGGTGACTCCCACAATGAAAGCAGGAATACCCATTTTCTTTCCTATCTTTTCTGCTGCCCGGGTGAAGTAGTCAGCTGCCTTTACCAAGACTAAGAGTGCTACGATAAAGACCGCACTCCACAAGAGTAAGCTCATAACGGATGTTCAGTCTTGGAGCATAAAAATTGTTCGGTTATTCAAAAGGTATCTCATCCACCACACCCCATTCCCTAACGTCTCGGGAGGTCTTTGCTAGATGGATAGAAGTAATGGTAAATGAGACATCAACAGATGGCAAGCTAGAAGCGATGGAGTTCATTTTCTCCTCATCGAAATCAGCGTATAAGACACCAAGATGTGGCGTGTAGGATTCGTCGCTCTCGAAGAGCTCTCTGGCTAATTTTGCTGCGTTTGCCAATTGTACGCTTTCTACCCCGAGGAAGACACACCGGTCCTTGGTTCCTTTACCCGTAATGCGAACGTCTAGGGGAGAGAGTGTTTCCGCGAGCTGTTTTGCTAGGGCTTTGACGGTTTCGTAATCTTTGCGAATTCGAGGAAGCAGCGTGACGTGCAAGGGAAAAAAAAGGCGTGTTGTTAGTCGTGCACAGGTCTTTGGAAAGTTTTCGGAGTGATTCGTCTTTTGGGACGAGCCAAATGCTATAATGTTGATCCATGTTGTCACCAGAAGGTGTGACCATAAAAAGATTGCTAGGTTCCTAAACCTTATATACTCCATTTACCTCCTTATGGTTTACATGGGTGCAAAGGTCGCAGTGGTGCAAAGGCACCGTGAGGACTTCGAAGGCATTCGGTTTTCTGAGATGTTGCTCCAGCGTCATAACGTTGTGGATCACTTTCAATTTCCCGAGCACGTGCTGCACGAAGACTATGATATCGTTTTTTGTGGGAGTGTTTTCGATTCTGACAATTTCTTGACAGGAGCAGACTTTGCTCGCGCTTGGAAGCAAAAGAGTAACGCACCCGTTATCCAGTATGGTATCAGCCCCAGACAGAGTCCTCACATCGATGGTAACATTAAGAAAGATTGGGGTAGTAGGGGAGATCTTAGGAAGCACTATCCTTTGGTGGACCTGTTGTGCTCACCGCAT
>Ga0187827_10000914_pt1 | contig 44582 bp, 42 predicted proteins | sample ETNtaG_39_FD_167969 | JGI IMG/M metagenome (GOLD analysis project Ga0187827, IMG submission 167969) | Marine microbial and viral communities from oxygen minimum zone, Eastern Pacific Ocean - ETNP2014_SV_150_PacBio MetaG (Illumina Assembly) | ecosystem: Environmental > Aquatic > Marine > Hypoxic...
GGCCTCACAGTTCTTTGAATTGGAATCCTCCTGCTCCTGAATCATTGTTGCAATTCAATGAAATAAGTATGATAAACTAACATTCAACTTGGACCACTTTAAGGGGGCAGGTCAACCCCGACAACAACTTATCCTTTTGTCATTTCCAAGCGTACTGGAATGACAGTCAATCAGGTTGCTAACGAAGTGCTCTACACAGGCCTGATCGAGATGCAGGAGCTGGATGCTCCGGGATAGGCTCCCCAGGGGAGCACTAGACCCCACCCCCTAAATACATGGGACTCCGGCAAGCGGATATGCTTTCAAGGCATGATTTAGATGGAGGACCACCGAAGCAGTCCTCCGTCTTCATTAGGAGTAAATAAATTAAATAACTGCTGGTGTTTTAAAGGCACCGCCCGCAGGCCTAGAAACCTCCTGCTCCTGAATCGTTGCTGCAATTCAAAAAAATAAGCATAATAAACTAACATTCAACTTGGACAACTTAATGGGGGCAGGTCAAGATCACACAGAAGTAGTAGGCCTTGTCATGATTGAATTGTGGGCAGTGAAAGCTAGCAATGAGATACATATCAGCAGAGACTCCTGTCTGTTTTGGGAGTAACTTGTAATAGTAATCAAAGTCTGTAGCAATTTGATTGCATAAGGTTTAAAATTAGTAAAAAAATCCAGATTAAGTTGATTAAAACTAGTCGGCATCCAATAGATGTCTTTATTACTTAGAAAATTGAGTGAGGAGTTAAGAGCAGAACTAATCTAGATAAAGTGGTAAATTTTGGCCTTAGGGGTAACCGAAGGAGCTTCCATTTTGTATTAATAAGTTTTATGGTTATCCAAAGTAAAACATACTTAATTGAGACATCTCAAATGGACACAAACTTCATAAATACCATTAGACTTAGCGAAAATGATAATGTTGTGGTTGCTCAGTGTGAATTGGAAAAAGGTATAAAAGTAGACCGATCTCAAGTAACTACAACAGAACAAATTAGTTCAGGACATAAAATCGCAACAGAATTGATACAAAAGGATTCTGTTATTCGCAAATACAATCAAGTGATTGGTAATGCATTAAATGATATTCATCCAGGTAACCATGTACACACACATAATTGTGGAATGGTTAGCTTAAATCATAATTACTTATTCTCTGATGAATTAAAACCCTCTAACGTCCTTCCAAATTCTAAACAGGTAAATTTTATGGGAATCGTTAGGGAAGATGGTAAAGTGGGAACTCGTAACTATATAGGAGTATTAACAAGCGTAAATTGTTCTGCGACTGTTGCACGACACATTGCTGCAAAGTTTAATGATCAGATTTTATCTGAATACCCCAATGTAGATGGTGTTATTTCTCTTACCCATGATTATGGATGTGGTGGATGTGCAGGTATAGGAATCAACTATATACAACGTACAATCTCAGGTTATGCCCGTCACCCTAATTTTCACTCAGTTCTAATTTTAGGCCTGGGATGTGAAGCGAACCAAATAGGGGCTATGATGGATGTTGAGAAATTGAATCCTAGTAATAAATTGCATGCATTTACTATTCAAGACAGTGGTGGAAGCGAAGCTAGTGTTGATCGAGGTATTGGATATATCCGAGAACTACTTCCTGATGCCAATAGAATAAAACGTGAGCCTCGGCCAGCAAGTGATCTTATTCTAGCTCTTGAATGCGGAGGATCTGACGGGTACTCAGGTATTTCAGCAAACCCTGCACTAGGTGCAGCTGCTGACTTACTTATAAAAAATGGTGGTACCGCATGTCTTGGTGAAACACCGGAAATTTACGGTGCGGAGCACCTTTTAACCAGACGGGCCGTTAGTGATGATGTCGGAAGAAAACTATTAGACAGAATTAATTGGTGGGAAGATTACACAAAAAATATGGGTGCAGAGATGAACAATAATCCAGCTCCTGGGAATAAAGCTGGAGGAATTACAACTATACTTGAAAAGTCACTAGGAGCTGTTGCTAAAGGCGGAACAACCAATCTTGTGGATGTATATAACTATGCTGAAAAAATAAAGAAGAAAGGCTTTGTTTTTATGGACACACCGGGTTATGACCCATCCTCAATCACTGGAATGGTTGCTGGTGGTGCAAACATTACCTGCTTTACAACTGGCCGCGGATCAGTTTATGGAGGAAAGCCTGTCCCTAGTTTGAAGCTCGCGACAAACACACCCATGTTCAAACGTATGGAATCTGATATGGATATCAACTGTGGGCGCATTGTTGACGGTGATGCAACAGTGGAATCAGTAGGAAAGGAAATTTTTGAGAAAATACTAGCATGCGCTTCTGGAGAGCAATCGAAATCAGAAGTTTTTGGTATGGGCGAGGATGAATTTGTTCCTTGGACCGTTGGTGCCATTCTATAAATATTATAATTTCGAATAATCATAACTGAAAAAACTTTAGTCGCCCTTCGATACATAGGAATCCTGTTTATCAAATTAACCCCGAATAGAGAGAATGGAGATCCTAGATAGTCGAAAGGGTCTGTTTTGTTCCCAACGCCCCTAGACCAATAGATTCTCATCTTCTTCTTCGAATTTTTTTAATAGGAAAATCAAAATGGGTCAAGGTGACATTTTCATGATCCAATGGCATCTGGCGAGGTGTTGACTAATTTTGTTTCCCAGGATTTTGGTTTTTGGGTAGGATTTCTGCTCGCCCGTCCTAGAAAGGCCTCTTAGATACTTTTCTAACTCATCTCAGAATCTGCTGACTTGGTTGTTCAGCGATAAGAATTCCGTGCCCATTTCAAAAGTCGAACGCGGGTTCGGGATACTATGAGGCTTCAACTTGCTGGAAGGGGGGAGTTACTCACAGGAGATGATGGAGTTTGTTTTATGGATTCATTTTGTATTACTACATTAGGATCCTTCGCATATTTGGCAACAAAGGCCTTTAGCGTATCCAGGTCGTTATCGGTCAGATTCGAGTCGTTGATCACCAGCTTGAAGCACTCTCCGAAAATGCTTTCACGATTCAGTGATTTCTCATGTGAAACGCTGTAGCAATTCACCGGATGGGGTACCCCTTTGGGGTGTACGACACGCTCGGAGGAGAAATCAAAAAAATCTTCTAGCAGGATTTTAGTGTTCTCAGACACCAGTACTTCGCCGGACTCGGCCTCAGATTCCAAGCGTGATGCCACATTGATCGCTCTGCCGATGGCGGTGTAATCCAAACGGCTGGTACTTCCGAAATTCCCGACATTACAGAATCCCGTATTAATTCCGATTCGGATTTTCAGATTGGTGGGGAAACTGAATTGTTTGCGTATATAGGGTTGAAGCCCATCAATGCGGTTCTGCATTTCTATGGCCATATCGACACAGTTTTTTGCATCCTGCACGTCGCCATCGGATTGAGGGTCTCCATAGAAAATCATAATTGCATCACCGATGAATTTATCGATGGTCCCGCCGAATTTTTCCGTGATCGCACTCATCTCCGTGAGGTAGAAACTCAAAAATTCACTGATTTCCTCCGCCTCGATTTGCTCTGAGATCGACGTGAAGTCCACGATATCAGAGAAGAAAATCGTGAGTTTTTTTCTCTCACTCTTTTTATGAATGTCCAAAGAACCGCTGAAGATCTGTTCGTACAACTGAACAGGCAAATACCGTGATAACTTAAGTGAGATGCCCTCAATCTTCTCTTTTTGCGCCTCTACCTCCTCTGTAGCCTGACGCAACAACTCCTTCTGACGATCCAGTTCGACCGCCATCGATTTTCTTAATTTGGATTCCAGAGATAGTTTTTTATTCTCTTTTTTGAGCTTTTCGATTTCCTGCTCTATATCGCTCATATCTATCTCTGATCGAGATTTTCCAGCAACTCGCCTATCCGCTCTATTGTGCCATTGTGTTCGTAGGATTCGGCAGTTGCTTTCATCTGAGCCAAACAAGACGCTTTGTTCGCAGAGAAGATCTCTACCCTTGGTTCAAACTCATAATGTTTCTTGAGCATTCCACTTGGAATGTAGATCATTCCTTCAATTAGGTCGGGCTGCGAATACATCTTGCTGCCGCATTCTGGGCAGAAAACGAAATGCAGTTGATTGCCGCTCCCACCCTCAAAAGAATATGTTTTTGCCTTTCCGGTGATGCTGATGTCGTCGGTGGAATATGCGTAACCAAAAAAGGAATTTCCCCATAACTTTTGGCAATCACTGCAATGACAGACGAAGTGCATCATCGGATCGTTCTGCAGGGTGAACTCCACTGAACCACAATGACAGGTATCTTTAATAGACATTTCCATCCTCCGTGCTTGATCTTTAAAGAAAATAGTAAAAAAAATTATTTTACAAGCTCATATGTATAGTAAAATCAAAACCAGTCAAGGGAATATTTTCAAGGCTCCAATGGCATCTGGAAGAAGGTCGAATGATTTGATTTCACTGTGTTTGGTTAACCTCCCCCCTAGAATTGCTTCAGATGAGGTTTGACAGTCTCTGAGCTCCCCGGACCACCCAAGGGGCCGCCCTTAGATAGATTAGGAACCTGGCCAGATCGAGATACAAGAGCTGGAAACTTCAGAGGGATAGGCCCCCGGGGGTGCACAGGCCCCATCCGTCAATACAAAAATTAGTTGATCGGTCAGATAATCTGACAATGTTTTGGTATTTTTAACCGCACACTGTTTGCAGGTAACTGCTTTTCAGATGGAACCAATCAAACTGGATCATTTTTTGGAGGGAGGACCAAGGAGTAATGAAATGTATATTTTCATAAAATAGCTTGACATAATTTAGCATGTTATTTTAAAAGAAGATTCCAAATTGGTATTTAAATTCTTTTTTAAATAATATGGAGAGAAAATGAATTCAAAGCAAATTCAAAAAACAAGAAGAGATTTTTTAACGCAAAGTAGCGTTTTGGCAACAATGGGCCTTGCAACGTCTTTGACTCCAGAACTATTGTTTGGAAAATCAAAAACTGACCTAAAAGGTGTTACTATAGAATATTGGAATATGATCGGTGTGCAAAACAAAATTGTTCGTCAACTAAGCGAAAATATTGTCAAATCATTTGAAAAAAGAACTGGTGCAAAGGTAAAGGTGTCTTGGAATGGTTATGGCGATATAATTGGACCAAAATATAGAACAAATATGATCGGAGGTATAAAGCCAACAGTTTTTGACGCTTGTGCAAGATGGACAGGACAATTAAGGGGTTTCCTGAGGCCAATGAATGATTTTATTGACAACAATTTAGATTATCAAACAAAGTCAGCAATTGATTGGACTTTTCCTATTATAAAAAAACAAAATAGTGGATTTAAAGATTCAAATAATATAATGGACATGCCATTTGGTCTTATTGCTCAAGCTCCAGCTTTAGTTAGAAGAGATCATTTTGAAAAAGCAGGCATTGATTTTGATAGAAACTTCCCAATCAGAGACACAGATCATTATGTTGAATTATGCAAGCAACTTCAGTCATCTGGAATAAAATATCCAACTGAAGTATATGGTAAAATTTGGGATTTTGCTGACACTCAATTAAATGGATGGATAAGATCTGTTGATGCAACAAAAGATGATTTTTTAGATCCAACATGGTCATATTCTAATGCAACATCTGATGCATGGATCAAAGGTGTTCAATTCTATGTTGATTTATATAGGAAACATAAATTCAGTTCTCCCCAAACCGTAGGAAGTTCTGATGAGGCATCAGTAGAAGAATTAATTAAAGGAAGAAAAAGTATTGTGCATTGTGACTTGTTAAATAGGGGAACCTTGCTAGCCAAGGCTCCTAATGAAATGAGTGATGGCACAATTCAGTGGTCTCCTCAATTTCCCTTAACAGGAGGAAATTCAGGTTCAAATTCTGTATTGGCTTGGTTCCCAATGTATATAGTTAAACAGGATGGGCCAGATGCAAATTTAAAAGAAGAGGCTGCCTTTGAATTCATTAAAGAGTGGCTACTTCCTGAAAATCAAATTGCCTATGCAAAATCATCGGGTTTTAGTGTTCGAAAAGATACTTGGGATGCATTAAATGGATCTGCTGATGGGTATGCGGAAGCAATGAAAGCAATGCTTGACACAAGAGTACCTCCAGGAGTATGGGCAAATCACCCTAAATCAGTTGATTTTCAATACAATCTTCTTGCACCTCATGGACAGAAAATGTTTCAAGGATCTCCAGTTGAAAAGGAATTAGAAGCATATGAAAGCAAGGTTAATGCTGCCCTAAAAGCATAATATAAATTAAACAAGGGGAAAATTCATCCTTCTTTAACTTTATATGCTTTTAGATCAAGAAAAAAGACTGGTAATTGTTTTTTTAATACCTACCAGTCTTTTTATGCTTTTGCTCCTGTGGATTCCTTTTATCCAAGGTTTTTGGATGAGTTTCCACCTATGGCCTTTTATGGGTGAACCTAAATGGAAGGGATTTGATAATTATTACAACTTTATAACTGCTGATTATTTTTGGGATTCTATAAAGGCAACTATCATATACAGCTTTTCAACTGCTTTTCAATTATTAATAGCACTTGTTGCAGCACTAGTAATGAATCAACCATTCATACCTTTTAAGTCATTATGGAGGGGTATAATGATTGTTTCCTATGCTATGCCACCAGTGGTTGTTGGAGGTATTTGGCTCTTTCTATTAGACCCAGGGTTAGGAATGATCCCATATTATTTGATGGAATTAGGAATCATAGATGAACCAATTTGGTGGTTTTCAGAAGGCGTATGGGCAAGATGGATAATTACTTTTGTGGCATCTTGGACGTTTTGGCCATTTATGTTTTTAATTATTCTTTCTTCTCTTCAAGCTATTCCTAAAGAATATTATGAACTTGCAGAAATTTATGGAGCAAACTATTTCCAAAGGTTTTTAACGGTAACATTTCCTAGAATAAAATCAGCAATATTAATAGTTATAATTTTGAGATTGGCATTCAATTTAGCTAAAATTGAACAACCATTCACACTTACCGGTGGTGGTCCTGGCTATGATACAAGTGTTTTAAGCATATTGATGTATCGATTTGCTTTTATGTCGGGTGATTTTGGAATGGCTTTTACAGTTGGATTATTTTTGGTATTATTTACAGGTGTTCTACTTTTACCATTTGGTTTTATTTATCATAAAAATTTAAATAATAGATTTTAAATCAAAGTCGTATGAAATCAAGAATTAGTATCACTGAAAAGTTAATCTCTTTTTTTTTACTAGGGATGATTATTTTTATGATAATGATTCCTTATACATACATCATTGTTACAGCATTCAAAGCACCCGGAGAAGTTTTTGAAACAAGTTGGATGCCTGAACAATTCAGCTTTCAGGCCTGGTATGATGTATTCCAAATTTTTGATTTTCATAAATACTTAATTAATAGTCTTATTGCGGGTCTTGGCACTTCAATAATTGCAATAGCTATATCATTACCTGGGGCATATATTTTTGCTAGGAAAAAATTCGCTTATCGTGAAACCTTATTCTATTTAATTGTTGGAACACTTGTTTTTCCTTTTATTCTATTAATAGTACCAATTACGATTATTTGGATAAAGTTTGGCCTATTTAATACTTATTGGGGCTTATGGATTGCTTTTCAGATTTTTGCCGTGCCTTATTGTGTTTGGATTTTGAGAGGTTTTTTTGCACAGTTATCACCAAATCTTGAAGAAGCTGCAATGGTTTATGGTTGCACTCAATTTCAAGCATTTTACAAAGTAATGATTCCTTTAGCTAAACCAGTTATGATATCAGTTTTATTCTTATCGTTCCTTTATGGTTGGAGTGATTTTCTTTTTTCAAATATGCTTACAACTGGAGGGGGCCCACAAACAGCATCGGTTGCAATTTATATTGCCGCTGCAGGAGGAGAACGTATAGAATGGGAGTTACTTGCTGTAATGACTTTAATTACTGGAATTCCTCCAGTAATTATATATATGTTCGCACAAAAATATCTTTCTCAAACATTTGCATCAGCAACATAATAGTCAGTAAAATAAACAATAATGAATTCATCACTTCAAAAATATTCTGGTATAAAAATCCAAAATTTAAGAAAAACATTTAACAAAAATAATGTGATTGCATGTGATAATGTCAATCTTGATGTTGCAGAAGGTGAATTACTAGTTTTACTTGGACCATCAGGTTGTGGAAAAACTACAACATTGAGGTGTATAGCAGGTTTAGAACATCCAGATAATGAGAATGCAATTATTGTTAAAGGTGAAGATCTAACTAGAGTAATACCTAAGGATAGAAATATGGCCTTTGTTTTTCAAAATACAGCCCTATTCCCACATTTAAACGTTAGAAAAAACATATCCTTTGGTTTAGATATGAAAAAAAACTTAACTAAGGAAGAGATTAATCAAAAAGTAATAAGTTCCGCAGAAATGCTAAAAATAAATGATTTGCTTTATAGGTATCCCCGGGAATTATCAGGAGGACAAGGTCAAAGAGTAGCTTTAGGCAGAGCTATAGTAATGGAGCCTACTGCATTTTTACTCGATGAACCCTTTGCTGCTTTAGATGCAAAACTAAGGGTTGAAATGAGGACCGAAATAAAACTTATTCAACGTAATTTAAACACAACAATGATTTTTGTTACTCATGACCAAGAAGAAGCATTAACAATTGGTGATAAAATCGCTGTCATGAATGAAGGTGTCGTTCAACAATATGATACTCCTTTTAATATTTATTATTACCCAAAAAATCAATTTGTTGCAAATTTTATAGGATCTCCTCCTATCAATCAATTTGAATGTACGTTTCATTCTAAAAATTATCTCCTTAATTCTAAAATTTTTAATATTAAAATTCCAGAAAAAATACAAAAAAACATAAATGATGAAAGAATCATATTAGGGATTCGTCCTGAAAGTATAAAAATTGGTGATAATTATACTGATGTAAAGGGTCAAATAAAATTAATTGAACTGATGGGGAGTAGAACATTAATTTTGATAGATTGTGAAGGAATTGATATAAAAGTTCTTGTTCAAGGGGTAACTAACTATTCAGAAGGTGAAAATGTTAGTTTAAAGTTTGACACAGAACAATCTTTTTATTTTAATTCAAAAGGTGAAAACTTAATAAATTTTCTAAATTAATATTATGTCGAGATTGAAAAAATTATATGAAAAGGATGGTTATATTGTACTAAAAAACATTATACCTAGTGAAATTTTAATTCATCTAACATCTATTATAGACAAGCTAGTAGCAGATGGAAAAAAATTAAAAGTAACAAATGACTATTTTGAAATACTAAATGACCTGTCCTCTGGAAAGCCTAGAATTGAAAGGATTAAATCTCCTCATAAATTAGACAATTATTTTTTGAATATCTTAAAAATAACTGAAATCAAAAATACCCTTAAATTATTACTAGGTGAAAATGTCAGACTTCAAAATGTAAAATTAAATCTAAAACTTGGAAATGGCGGGTCTCCTGTCGAATGGCATCAAGATTGGGCCTTTTATCCACATACAAATGATGATGTATTAGCTGTTGGTATAGTGATAGATGATATGACTGAAGAAAATGGTCCAGTTATGTTTGTCCCTGGTTCTCACAAAGGTCCTATACATAATCATATGTCTAATGGTTTTTTCTGTGGAGCTGTCTCTGAAGACATTGTAAATCAATTTGTTGATAAAGCTCAAAGTATGATACTGCCATCAGGATCTGTTACTTTTCATCATGCGAGACTTTTACATGCATCAAAAATTAACAACACAAGTAAACAAAGACGATTTCTTCTTTACGAGTTAATGTCATCTGATGCGTGGCCACTTGCAGGTTCAGCATCAGTATTTGGTAGCTGGGTAGACATGAACGATAGAATTATTTTTGGGAAACAATCTGTTCACCCAAGATTAAGTAACGTACCTGTAAGAATTCCCCAGCCTTTACCTAAAAAAATGACCTCAATTTATCAATTGCAAAGAGATGGAGATAACAAAGTATATTCTCCTAAATCTTAAAAAAACTATAAATAGTATTTATTTTAATAATTAAACAACTAACTGATGAACAAAAAACTTTTATTCGGCATTACAGAGAAGGGTGTAATACATACTGATATAGATCCACCCATTTTACTCGACGATAAATTTAAAATGGTTAAGGAATCTGGTGTTTACGACTATTTTGACAAAACCCCTCCGGTAAATCAGGTTTCCGAATATTTACGCTGCAGTGAAAAATATGATCTCCCTATTTTAGCAGGAGGATGGTTTTATCTGTTAGGAAGAGACGAAGAACTACTCTTTGAGAATATCCGCATAGGATCGCAACTTGGAAGCCTCGTCCACAACACTCAAATAATGATGGATCATGCAAATGGTTCTTTAGTTTCTGACAAAGAAGTCTCCGAAATTTATTTAAAAGCCTTTGAAATTGGAGAAAAATTAGGTTGCCGTCCAACTTTTGAGGTTCACGTAAACATGTGGTCAGAGGATTTCAGACGAATTGAGAAGGTTGCGGATCTAGTTGAGCGAAATGGTGTTCCCTTTCGTATGACCTTGGATCATTCCCATGTGATTTTTAAAATTAACAATCCACGAGAACAGGAGGTATTCAATATTAAAGAATCAATTGAAAGTGGAGATCTAGTTCTTGATCCTTATAAAAAAAACCATGTATCTGGAAAGTGGATTCAAAGAGGCTTTGTTGGACATTGTCATGCACGAGCTGCAGTCCCTAACAATCCAAGGAATATATGGCAACATCATCCAAGCTTGGAAGAACTACCATCCTCTCTTCATCCGCAGGATACGATTGGTAGAGGAATACAATATCCTTTCATCAAACCATCACCAGGGCAATGGCATAGTGATTGGGATGAATCCAGGTTAGATCCTTGGAAGGAAATCTTGAGACAGTTGATGCATTATCACTCTACAAATTCTGAAAGCATTCTAAAAACCATCTCTACTGAATTCATACCCCATCCGGATTACGGTGGAGGCGCTAAATACTCCATTTTTGAAAATTCTGTTGCATGTGCTAAATGGCTCAGAAAAACCTGGAACGAAATTTCATAATCTATAGTAGCCGCCCTTCGTTACATAGGAATCCTGGCCTGATCGAGATGCATGAGTTGGATGCTCCGTAATACCCACCCCCAGGCAGCATAGCCCCACCCCCTAAATACATGGGACTCCAAGCCGAAGATGTAGTTTCAGGGCTAATTTTTTTCAGAGGTAATTGCCAAAATTTACCGCAGATTGATGTGGGACACACGGCACATGAAATAAATCTTTTTATCTATCTGATATCATTAATATAAAATAATTCAAAAAAGATTATCGTGTCCACGCTTTCCTCTTGACAAGATTCCATTAGTTGAAGGAAACTTGCATACATCATAATCCTGACTACAAGGTTTATTTTGAAAGCAAGATTAGGATTACTCCTCACAGCCGTTGTTGCCTGCCTCATCCTGTATTCCTGCATGTCTCAGGAACAGCAGGAGCAGGTACTAAAGAACAGCAAACCACAAGCAGTGGATGTCACCGTCAATGTAGGTGGTGAGTCACGTGCTGAACGCTTCCTCGGTACCTTCGATGAGATCTCCAGGCTCTCCTTAGACATCGACCGCAACTACGGTAACAAGCGTGTACTTACAGACTACCCTCTAGTCAATGATGGCTCCAAGTGGACAGGGACAATCAATAAGCTGATTGTTGGGTTTGACTACACCATTACTGGGCATGCTTATAAAGAAGACAACAAGATTTATGTAAAAAACCTTGGTACAGGAATAGAAGGAGTGCTATCAGATTTCCCATTGCTTGATGGTTTATCTCAATGGAATTTAGAAATCAAATTTAATCAAGATGAGCCATCTACAGTTTGGAAAGCACTTATAGGTTCAATGTATTCAGATGATAATTCTGATAACAGAGGTTGGGGTGTTTGGGTCAATAATCAACAAAAAATATATTGGTCAGGAGATGATCCTAAATACCAGTTTGACGAATTCATAATTGAAGTTGGTCAAAGCTATAAGCTGAACATCATTCGTAATGTAAACACTTTCACTTTCATTTTAAATAATTTGACTACTGGGAATAGGCTTGAAAAGAGCATAAATTACAATGATTACGCTATGGCAACCAGGCATACAGTAGTGGCTAATGGCTTGTGGACTGGCACAGGAATAACAGCAGAAGAATTTCCTGGAGTGATAGATTATCTTTCAGTCAGTAAAAACATTTTAGTAGACACTGATAATTCCAGTTATACAGAAATCTTCAGAGGCGACACACAACACAAAGTTACTGAAGGAACCAACGCCCTTAACCTAAGACTATCACCTCTCCTTGATGATCGTGAACTGACCGTCCCACGCATCACGAGAATCAACCGTCCCTTCCAGATGCTTGCATCCTCCAGCGACAACATCACAGTTGCAGTGGATACTATGAAGAAAGATGGTTCCTCAGCTGAGGATGGAACATTGAGTTACAGATTCAGGTCAGTCGATAACGAGTCCTTACCATTAGATAACATCACTGGTGGTAGCTTCAGCCCTGGTGAAGGAGATGTCACCAAGTCTGGCTCATCCTACCCAGACATCAGCACTAGCTACACTGCACCTGATAATGACAGCACGATGAAGCTTCAGGTGAGGGTATCTAATGAACTCGAGATAGGTGTTACCTCACACTTCAACGTCTATGTCACCGATGACATCGAGACTCAGAACACGGTCGACACCAACCCTGTCATTGAGAACATCAGTGCTGAGCGTCTGGAGAATGGTGACCTCAAGTGGACGATGAATGTCAGCAATGATGATGGCTTTAGTGGGTTGAAGGTGAAGTGGGAATACCTCTTTGGAGAGCAGAGAACCTTCATAGACAACTCCAGTACTCCAACCTCTGGAGACATCAATCGTGGTGTGATGCAATCCACGATATCGGGCTATCAAGACTCTGACGATGGAATGCTCCTGGTGACGGTCTGTGAGGATGGAGATTCCGCAGAGATCCCATCTGATTGCGCCTACATGAATGAAGCCTCCACTTCCATTTCTATGGAGCTCATTCCAGGTGCTTATCAGAAACCCATTATTTGTGATGGTAACAACTGTAGTCACGACTACGAGGGTACCTGGATAGCCTGTGACACCAACAATAAGAACCCTGGTGGAGACGATAGTTTTGCTATTCGGAAAGAAACTTTCACTATAGGCTCAGGTAAAGGCATAAGAACTCAAGAATATCTAATCTCTGATAATGGAGCATGCGGTGGCCAAGTAGCCTTAACAATGAGATATGAAGGAAATATTACTGATAACGGGTCAAAAAAGATTGTAACTCTAGGGAATGACAATGTTTCTGCATCCATGTATGAAGTTGAATTAGTGTCAGCACATCTATCTTTCAACAACCTGAATTACATCCAAGGACTTAAACCAGACAACGAAACCTACCTTTGTGGTGAGTCATATTGGACAGGTGTTGAACATGAAATTTCAGGGTGTAATTTTAAAAATAAGAGTATCCCTGACAATGGAACAGAGTTTAAGGGTATATTCTATGTCTCCGACAATTACACATTATGGACAAAGGATTATAAAAGTATTTACCCTGATTCCTTTGGGTGTGAAAGATTCGCTCAGGAATCTTCTGGCAACTACCTCTACCCAACATGTACCAGTTTCTTCTCTAGCAGTAGTTCCTTTTCAGGAGGTACAAGTAGTCTTTTGGGAGGGGCCATTCTAGGAAATCCATTAAACCTTAACGGAACAGTGTCAGATCTTACTACTGGTTTCAGTTATGTTAATGATGTCACAACAGATGGTAACGGGAATTTATATGCAAGTCATAGTCATATTATATACAAAATAGTGATTGCAACTGGTGACGTTTCCACATTAGCTGGGTCAGAAAAGGGATATGTAGATGCTACTGGAACTTCTGCTAAATTTAATTCTCCCCTAGCTATTACCTCCGACGGAACCAATCTTTATGTTGTTGGTAAACAAGGCTACGTTCGTAAAATTGTTATTTCAAGTGGTGTGGTCACAAGTCTGGCAAATATTGGAAATCAAGCTTATGGAATTACGACAGATGGAACAAATTTATATATAACAAATACAAATGGCCACACAATCCAGAAAGTTGTAATCTCTACTGGAGAATTATCCACATTTGCTGGAGTCCAAGGCTCTTCTGGCATTCTAGACGGAACAGGTACTTCAGCACAATTTAATTCACCCAATGATATTACTACAGATGGAACTAATCTCTTTGTTTCAGAGCGATCTGGTCATAAAATCCGAAAGATTGTTATTTCTAGTGCAGTTGTGAGTACATTTGCTGGATGTGGTTCTGCTGGATCCAACGATGGAACTGGAACATCTGCTTGCTTTAACAAACCAGATGGTATTGCTACCGACGGAACCAACCTTTATCTTTCGGACACTCATAACAATATTATTCGTAAAATTGTTATTTCAACTAAAGTTGTGACCACACTGGCAGCGGGATTTAGTTTTCCAGGTGGTTTGACTACCGACGGTACCTATCTTTATGTTGGTGATGCTTATAACCATAAATTACGTAAAATTCAGTAATAAGATTAATCCCTATTCTTTCACAAGTAGGGCTTCTATTCCGTAACCAAGGTATTTTATACTCTTTATCCCTTCCCAAGAACTCCCAAGCCCCTGGCCCACCCAAGGGGGCGACCTTCGATACATAGGAATCCAAGCCTGATCGTGATGCAGGAGCTGGATGCTCCGGGGTAGGCCTCCAGGGGCGCACTAGCCCCACCCCCTTTTACATTTGTGGGAAAAAAAGGGGAAAATCTTATTTAAATGAATTATTTCACACTATATTTTAAAGTCCTAAAAAACTGTTTTTCCCATCATCTTACTTCTCCAATGTCTTTTTGAGATGCGCATATATTTTTAAGCTTCAACTAATTAGCAGTTACTATGAATTTATTTATTGTAAAACTGCCCTCCCCTAAAACAACCTCTGCACCCAACTCCAGATCAAGTATATATTCCTCACCGCTAACCCAACCAAGCCTTTTCCATTCATTAAGCACAAGCTTCATATCTACTGTACCAGCAAGATAATCTGTATCATAAACTACAGCAGTATAGTCCCAACTGTTGTGGTTTGCATTTCTCCAAACTTGGTGAGATGGCCCTGACAGAACCAGATTTGCTGAGTTTCCGTTGCCCCCAGCCGGGCTGGGATCACTACCTTCGTGCAACCAGATCATTACCTCATCCGTAATTGCAGATTGTCCTCCATCAGGATCATTAACCAACCAAGTCTCCAAAGCAATGTTATAACCGGAAGATGAATAACTTCTATCCAAATCAAATTCAACCTTGAATTCATTCAGGTTATTAATTTTGATTGGGAAAGGTGAATTTTCAGTACCTTTAGAATCCCACGGTTTACGACCAACATAGATTTCCTGATAGGACCTTACTCCACCATTATTTAAAGGCCAATTCCATTCAATCTTAGTCTCTGAAGGAAAAGCATCAGTTACGGTTATACAAGCTGTGTAATCTACCCCATTCTGATAAGAACCTTTTCCCCAGACATTGTTTGAAAAACGATAACCATTTGAATCTTTGGTGTCCCAGTCTTCACAATATTTGCCAGCAATAGAAATGTCTTCGGACGACTTTTTACAGGAAAAGGCGAAGAATACTACTAGAGAAGCCAGAATCAAAATGATTTTGTGTGAATGCATGAGAGGATAGGAGTATGAAGGATAGGAGTATGAGTATTTGTTTCACTATGTCGTAAAGTTCTTTCACTCGTTCCAAGATAACTTCAAGATCATAGGCATATTCTATTCGGCTAAACCATAAGAGAAAAACTAACCTTCGGCTTTTCCACCTGCGGAGTGAGGCAGATTTTCACCAACCAAATTACATCCTCTGGCTCTAATTATCTACAAAAAGGGAAACGGAGCATGCAGGTATCCGTACCGCCTTGAAAAATCGGGTGCAGGTGGGTCGGGATACTAGGGCACCTCAGCGTCCTAGAAGTTCGTTTCGCCTAAGTCGTTCAAGGGGCCGCCCTTCGATACGCAGGAATCCTGGGTTGATCGAGATTTAGCAAATGGATTCTCCGAGATAGCTCCCCATCCCACCCAAGGGGTCGCCCTTCGATAAAAAGGAATCCTGGGTTGGGGTTCAGGAGCAGGCCTGATCCAGATGCATGGGCAGCACGATCAATCGGAGTGATCTCTTGTCAAGTCACTGTGTCCGAGCCAAAGCCCCGCACATGGATACAAAAAGTAGTTAATAAGGTTTCAGTCTGCAGTGCAGGGAGAAGGAGAATCTATACACGATGTTCGCCACATTTTGAAGGTAACTCAAGAAGTGGCAGAAGAGATGAATCATTAAAGCGTTGCTACCACTTGGCTGGAAGCAAAGATGAATTAAGTTTTGCCACTCCGCGTTATTCACTGCGTTATTTGATTAAAATGCTTTAAGTAAAAGTGTTAGGAAATCCTTCTAAATACAGGCTTTAGGAGGAGAAGTTGTATCAACGGTCATAGTGTTATGAGGCCGATGAACTATGTTTTACTCACCTTATTTCTTGTTCAAACAAAACCCTTTGCCTGGCATAGGCGCAGTTTTTACAGCTGGGGTTGGCTTCAGGAACTTTTTCGTTATTCAGGACTGCGATCATTTCCGTGATTTTTGAAAGGATCCACTTCGCATTCCACGGTTAAGGATTCAGGACCTCGTTGAAATCGAGCTTCCCATCAAAGCCTTCGGTCTTTCAATCGATTTTGCATCCGGATGATGGGCGGCCATGATTGCATTTTTAATAATCCCCTTTTCCAGGAATGATATTGCGGATTCCGCCCCGCGGATTTTCAACATCCCCCTCCCGCCTTGGAATAAGGTGCATATGGCAGTGGAAAACTGTTTGACCCGCACTTCTGCCATCATTGACACCGAGGTTAAAGCCTGTCACTTCAGGGTCCTTCATTTCAATTACACGTTTGCCCTTCAGAATTAATTCATGACAGGCCTGCAACTCGATAGGTTCAAGGTCAAACCAGGATTCAACATGACGTCTAGGGATCACCAGCAGGTGACCCTCTGAGACCGGAAAACCATCCTGGAAAGCCAGCGCCTGCTGATTTTGATCAATGACCCGTTCTAAAGGCAATTTGCAAAATGGACAGTCAACTGGTTGCATCAACAAGTGGTTTCTATTGTGGATTATAAAATTCTGGGACGGATCTGATTTATACAATAATGGATGTGAGTTTCCAAGTGCATGAAAACCATTTAAACGTCAACCTATTTTAAGTTTTTATTGCTCATCCCCGATTTTAACAGATTAAAATAAGTGAGAAAAAATTAGAGCCCATGGAAAACCTCACGCACATGCCAGTCGATGTAATCTTGAGCTGGGTAAAGGCTTTCATGTCGTGGGGTTCGGACGATTTTTTGATGGTAATCCCAAAGGACTTCCTCTGCACCATTGCCGTTGACTTCATCGGAAACATTAATTCGGTAGGAATCATCGAGGGTAAATGCACCACGGTCAAAAAGTTTGTGATGCAGGGAGCATAGGGCCATGCCGTTTATTTCACTGTCTGGACCCCCGGCTTGGTGCCAGCGTATGTGTGCGGCCTCTAGTCCTACAGGGGTATTGCCAAGACGCACACTAAAGCCGCAGACAGCACAACCATATCCATAGGCGCGCAAGATACGTCCGCGGAATTCGGGATCCCTTCTTGAAGCCTTCCCAAATTCCTTTGATGGAGTATCGGGAAGTTCTTCACGGATGCCAACGGCAAGCATTATTTCTTGATGCAGTGTTGGAGGAAAATGGCTTTCTAGCAATATCCCAACAATTTCTAGGGCCCAGGACGGATTTTCAATGAGCGCTTCTCGTATGGGAGTACTGAAGTGTCCGGTAATTCCACGGTCCAGCAGCATTTTTCGGCTCAGTTGACCTTCCACTTCCAGTTCCCGGCCTTCTTCGCTCAGTTGCCAAAGTCCATCAGACTGAAGATGCCAGAAAGGGAGTTCTGGGTGATCAGATTTTCTTCTTGGGCCAAAATCTTGGAGGAGCCTCCTAACATCACGGTCAACCTCATTATAGGCCACCGACGCAAAATCACCTCGAAGAATCCTGCCAAGGACGTAAAGCACGAGCAAAGGCTTGTGCGGAGCACGCTGGGAACCATTGGACCAAATTCTCAATTTGCCGAATTTCAGAAGCAAGGTTTCTTGTTCCATATTGGACTCTTATGGAATTTACGATTAAGAATATTTTTCGAGATTTGATTTCAAGTTAATATTTAGAATAGAGTAAATCCTTACAGGTTTGGAAAAACAATAAAAAATATTTTCAATAACGCCACATTTATTTTTAAAAAATGCTTTAATAATTTTTTTGTTATTAACAAAATAAGCTGATTCTGGTTTTGACGGTCTTATGCCTTTGTGTTTATCTAGATACGATTCTGGATTTTTCAATTTCCATTTTTATTCAAACAAAACCCTTTGCCTGGCATAGGCGCAGTTTTTACAGCTGGGGTTGGCTTCAGGAACTTTTTCGTTATTCAGGACTGCGAGCATTTCCGTGATTTTGGAAGGGATCCAGTTCGCATTCCACGGGTAGGGAATCAGGACCTCGTTGAAATCAAGCTTCCCATAAAAGCCTTCGGCCTTTCGGTTGGCATTGCAGACGAGGAAGTAGGAGGTGGGGGAGACGTCGAACCCCATTTGGGAGAGAAGGTATCCATAGAAATCCATCTGGATTTTGTAGCCTTCATGGTAGACATCACTGAGGTAGCTCCAGGCCTGCAGTATTTTGTTGTTTGCCTGGGATTTGTAGTCGGCGACCACCAGTTTCCCATTTCGGGTATCCTGCCAGACGTCATCGATGCCGCCGCTGAGGATGATGTTCGTGTTTTGAAATCGGCTGGAGAGGCCTCCCTGGAGGGAGTTTCTCCAGTGGTCCAGGTCTTCATGCTGGAAGGGCACCAGGTAGTCCAAACCGGATTTTTGAAAGATTCTGTGGGGGATCTGCCTTTTCCGACATTCATCAAATTCTTTTTTTAAGAGCAGGTCGGTGGTTTCATTCAAGCTCCAGCCTGGGGTCCCGGGGGCATCAAGGCCCTTGACACGATCGAGGTAGAAACAACGTCTGCAGGTGAGGAAATCGGAAAACTTGCTGCGGCTGATTTTGAAATCATCATTCTGATTCGGAGTGTAAATGGAAGACTGCCGGCTTCGGACCCCCTTGGCTTCGACGAGTTCCCGTTTGGAGTTTCTTTTGAGGTCAATCAATCTTGGGTTCGAGCTGCTCGATGGAGGATTTGAGGCGTTGGAGGGCTTTTTCGATGATCTCACGGGGGCAGGCAAGGTTCAACCGGATGAATCCTGACCCTTCAGGACCAAAGATGTGCCCCTCATCCATATAGATTTGTGCCTCTTCCATCACCAGCTGATCGAGTTTTTGATCGGACAATCCCAATGCACGGCAATCGATCCAGCAGAGGTAGGTCGCTTCCAGCGGAAGGACTTTCAGGGACGGAATGCTGGAAGTGATGAAGGCATCCAGAAATTCGAAATTCTTTGCAATGTAGCCGATCGCTTCTTCCAGCCAGGGTTCTCCCTCATTGTAGGCAGCCTCGGTCGCCACGATTCCAAAGGGGTTGATGCCGAAGAGTCCGGAGGCTTTGATCTCCTCTTTCATGCGTTTGCGGATTTCCGAATTGGGAATGATCAGGTTCGAGGACTTGAGGCCTGCCAGGTTGAAGGACTTGCTCGGGGCGGTGCAGATGATGACGTTTTCCAGGAGTTTGGGGTCCAGAAGCCCATAGGAATGGAACTGGTGTCCGGGCATGATCAGGTCGCCATGGATCTCATCGGCAACCAGCAGCACCTGATGCTTGAGGCAGATCTCTCCGACCTTTTGGATGTCCTCGAAGGACCAGGCCCGTCCCACCGGGTTGTGAGGGGAGCAGAGGATCATGAGCTGGACCTCCGGGTCGGCTGCTTTTTCTTCCAAATCCTCCAAATCCATCTGGTAACGGTTGTTTTCCAGTTTGAGCGGGCTGCACAAAACGCTGCGGTCGTTGTTCTTGATTGCATTTGAAAAGGGGTAGTAGACCGGACGTTGGATGAGGACTTTTTCTCCTGGTGATGAGAACTTCCGGACGATCATGCTCAAGGCCGGAACGATTCCGATGGTCGGAACGATCCAATCGTGTTCAATCGGATAACCATGGCGTCGTTTCATCCATCCCTGAACCGCATTCAGATATACTTCCGTGATGAAGGCATATCCGAAAATCCCCCGGTCCACCCGTTTGCGGAGTGCATTGACAATCGGGTCTGCCGTTTTGAAATCCATGTCGGCAACCCACATCGAGAGCACCTGATCCTCTCCCTGTTCCGGATCGGTCTGGTCCCACTGTTCGGGGACTCCATTCCGTACCGTGAATTCCCACTTGAGAGAATTCATCCCCCTCTGATCTAAAACCTTATCAAAATCACTCATTATATGAATAACTTAAAGAAATATTGAAACAGGAACCATCCCTCTTTGGATCGCCCATCATCATTGAATGTTCATGATGCAATAGATAGTCAGAAAAGGAAGGTGCTTCCGGAGGCCCCCCGGCTTCTACCGGGATGTTGTGAATTCATCCACGCTATTCGAGGTCTTCGGTGGGCAATTCCAACAGGCTGACCTGGGGGATTGCATTTCCGGCGATGCCTCGGACGGAGCCATAAAACTGGTTGGTGTTGGTGAGAACCCTTGAAATCTGTTTTTCCCGTTTTTTCCAGATCATCTGCATCGAACGTTTTTCGGATTCGAGGTCGGACTGCATCTGGGTGAAACCCTCGACGATGCCTTCGATCTGGAGACGGAACTCACTGCTCGTCAGGTAGTCATAGAGGAGGCTCATTTTGTCTCCACGGTTTTCCTGGGCATTGACCGCCTGGCTGAGTCGGATGATCGAATCCCGGAGCACCGCCGAGAGGGCCTTGAACTCCTCGAAGTTGCAGACCCAGACCCCGCCGAGCAGTCCCATGCGTTCCAGATCCGGAGGCATCGCGGCCGTCACCAGGACTCCGATGTCGGCATTCCGGTCACGCATGTCATCACGGAACTTGGCGATCCATGAAGGCTGAAAATCCTTGGTCCGCTTGCTTTCGTAATAGATGGTGCCGCAGTTCTGGCGTTCATGGGTGTGGACCGTTTGCAGGCAGTCTGCCCCCCTCTGGCCTTTGCGCACCTCCTCGATGGTGTCCAGAGGAAACTCGGCCTGGAGCCATTCTTCAAGAGCCAGTTCCTGAACCTCTCCCTGGAGCTGGACCGAACCCTGGGACGCCTGACGCTGGGCTTCGCGGAGTTGTTCATTGAGTTTTTCTAGCTGCTGGTCCTTTTCCTTGATCTTCAGTTCCACTTTGTCCTGTTCTGCTTTTTCGATCTTGCCCCGTTCTTCACGCAGACGTTCGCTGAGTTTCTTTTCATTCTCGACCTGAAGCTTTGCCTGCTGTTCCTCGTTTTCCCGTTTGAGCCGTTCGATTTCCGACTGGGCCTTGTGGAATTCCTTGAGCGTTTCGTTCTTGCGGTTGAGTTCCTTCTCCATCGACTCGATCCGGGTCGCATGCTCCTCCCCGATTTTCTGTTGAAGCTCCGTTTCCAGTTTTTTGCGTTCTTTGGTCAGTCCGCTGCTTACCCCCTCTTCGATCTGTTCTGCCAGCAGGCGTTTGGCCCGTGCGTTTTCCTGCTTTTGTTTTTCCAGCTCGTGCTCACGTTGTTCGAAGGCTTTTTGGAGCCCTTCCTGCTTTTCACGGTACTGCTGTTCATACTGCAGGCTGAGTTTGCCGCGGAGGATCGATTCGACGTTGATGCTGGTGCCGCAGTTGGGACATTCGACACTGGTGTCAGGATCAGTGGGGTGAACAGGGTTCATGGGGTCAGAAGGATAAAAATGAAAAAGAAATGGGTTCCATTGAAGCTAAATCGTATCCCTGGTTTTATCAAGACAGCTTGTTTCCTGAATTCCATGGATCAAGCCTCTTTCGGAACGATACGTATCTGCCCCCATTCTCTTCGATATTTAATATTAACGATGTGGACGGCATATGCAGTGCCCGGGATTCCGTAAAGGAATGTATGGGGTATTGATTATTTAATTTCAAATCCAGTTTCGTTCCAAAACAGCCGTTCGAGTCTGGGGTCGTCCAAGGGCCTGTTGGTTGAGCCGGAAACTGTAGCGCCCCCGGTTTTTATTAGCCAATTTTTTGACCGTATCATAGTCCACGCGAATCAAGCCCAGCAACTGGAAGGAAGGACTGAGCAGGACCCCTGCGAGGAAATCAAATTTGCTCCTCAGGGTCTTGAAGTCGAAGGAGGTGTTGTCGCCCAGGGCCTGAACCACCCGGCCCTTGATCTGATACTTCTGTCCCTGAGAGTCTGTCCCATCGAATCCTTTTGCGACGGGATTGTCCAGAAGTTGTATATCGAGTAATTGCGAGACCAGCCATTCCGAATAGTCGGCCTGCAGCAGTCTCTTTGTCCGCAGGATGCCCAGCTGTTCGAGTCCCTCATGGGACTGCAGATGGATGGCAATGAAATGTTCCGCAATCTGGAGTTTGGCTCGGGTTTCATCCGGAAGGTTTATTGATAGAGTTTTCATCATGCCTCGTTCTTATTTCAATAATGAGCGAGGATGAAATCCCGCACCTCGGAAATGGAAGTTCCTGCCGGGTGCCAGGTTTCAGGAGCATCGACGTGGGCGAATTCCAGTTGCTCGCCACTGCGGCGGATCCAACCTTCGAGCTCACCGCGGCTGTTCACGGTCCAACCTCCCTTTCCATCGGGAGCGATCAGCATCATGTTGTTTGAATCATAGAGATCCATCAGTTCCCTCCTTTGTCTCAGGTAAAGGCGATCCGGATTTGGTTTTTCTTTGGTAACGGAGCCACTCCTCACTTGCCTTCTTGGCACCCATGCCCTTCCACCTGAAAGCAATGTGTGCGGGGATGTGCGCCCCGCAATCAGGGCATGTTGCTAATTCTGTAATTACATTTGGAGGGATCGGGCTGATAAGAGCGATTGCAGGCTCATTTCTACTGTTGCAGGCAGGGCAAATGAATTTATCAGATGGCATATACACCTTATTTCAGATCTTTTCGGATGGTCTTGAAATCGATACTGCCGACTGCCGTGATTTCCTTCTCTTCGGATTTCGATCCCTGGCGGATGATTGCCCGGGTTTTGTTCGTAAAGGCGAAACGGTATTGGTATTGACGAATATAAACCCCCCAACGGAAGACGTACAGGGTTTGGTTGGGCAGGCTGTGGTTGGCAAGGATGTATTCTTTCAAAAAACGCTCCAGGTTCCTTTGAAGCTGGTGGGGGGTGAAGTCATCAAAATTCTCGTATTGCTCAAGGTTTTTGAGCACGAATTCGATATCAGGCCGGTAAGGCAGGAGGAGTCGTTCCTGTTTCTGCCGGATCCGTTCCTGTTCCCGCTCCAGCTTTTTCTGACGGACCTTAGCTTTCTTGATCCAGACCTCGAGGTCTTGCTGGAGTTCAGCCAGTGAAAGTGATTTTCCGGCGGAAGACTTTTTGAACAGTTCCGCGAAGGTGGAAAACCCCATGTCAGCCTGAACAACCTTTTCCTGCATGATTTCGGTGACCTGCGAGAGCAGAGTGTGGTTGAACCGTGTTCCCCTCATCAACGGGCCATTGGCCTTTCTGAACTGCTTCAGCTGTCGGTTATTCAGTGATAACAGATGCTCGGTGATCCAGGAAAGCTCTTCGTTCATCGCGATCAGGATGACTTCCTTCCAAAGCCCACTTAAGCCCTTGATTTTCATTTCCACAAAATAAGCATCAGGTAACTGAAGGGCTTCGCTGGATTCAAAAACTTCTGCTGCCTTCCGGTAGTCCAGCGGCCCTTCCAGCTTCTCGATCAATTCGTATCCATCGATTGCATCCCCGCCATACCAGAACTCGACACTGGAAGGATGAGGCCAGATGACGCGGACGGCTTTGAAGGTCAGACCGGGCACGCAGCTGCCTAGGGTCTGGAAGATGATAGCGCCCCGTTCATGGGCATCTTCAAGACTGAAATTTGAGCCTGGGTTCGGGAGTGAAGGCTGCATTTGCATTTGAATTATTTTTTGATTCGCAAGTTCGATTTTTCATTCGAACCTTCGTGTTGATGATTTCCCATATTGATTATCCTCTATCTTTTTCGTGATGCTCTTTTGCCTAAGTCGCTTTATTCATCTAAAGTCCCTGTCAGTGAATGAAGGCCGATGAAGCCGGCAATGATAGGATCTTCCAATCCTCGTAAGAGAGGGCGAACATGATGAAGCTCAATCCTCCCTTAAAGGCTCAGGTCTACTCACTGACATTTATCGCGGCTCTGCCTGCGGTCTGAGCAGTATTTTCTCTAATAAACAACATCCGACCAGGGGGAGATTCTGAGGGAGATTTCACCGCCGACGTTCTTCCACCCCATGATTTAGTTTTCACGTTTTTTGAGGGTTATGTAGGCCTCGGAATAGTGGTCGAATTCCCGGGTCTCCCCGACCTGGTTCCTGTTTTTATCATATTCGCTGTACAGGAACTTCCCGTGTTCCCGGGCCTCATGGATTTCCAGTTGCTCCCCGTCCGGGAGCCCGTGATATTCCTCAATCGGCAGGGAAGGGTCCGATGTACGGGAGACCGCAACCATCCGTATTTCTTTTTCAGCATTCATTGGTTCTCCTTTTTTTCCTGAATCAAACATGCACGTGGGTTTCAATTGCCCTGCGATCAGACTTTTGGGCGATGGAATGACACAGAAGCAGCACAAGCAAACCAAGCTTGCTATTTCTTAAAAAGGGTTTCTTTGGCCTCCGCGCGGATGAGCTTTGCAGACGCACGTTCCTCTGGAGTCGCGTCAAGTTGTCCGACACGCTTGATCCGTTCATCCCGGGCCCTTTTCTGGTCGAGGTAGTTGAGCCATGCCAACGAGAATTTCCCGGTGTACTTTATAAATTCTTCCCGCTCATCGGGGTGAAGGTGATTCATTAAATCATCCATGGAGGTGGTGCTTTTAGTCATGATGTATGGCCTTTCTCCGCTGCACCCTGCCGGCGAGTGAACCCGACCGGTTCGGTGTTGAGCCAGCGGTAGAAGTCGTCTCTTTCTTGCCAGGTCGTCGGACCGCCGGCATGGGAGAAAAGATTTGTATCCGTGCCCGTGCCGAGGCGTTTGACTCGGTGGAACCTTCCACCCGGACCGGGACTGCCGGGGTGGTTCGCCTCGATCATCGTCCAGAGGTTTTTCTGGCTCGGGATGCGTTGGAAAACATTTCCGGTATGCCCGGTCACAATTTCAGTTTCTTCTTTCATCAGGCCTCCATTGGATTGAAAACAACCTCCGGGATAAAACACCTCAAAGGCTGCGGATTTAAATCAAAATCAACGTTTGGAGGTACCATGGCTCCAGACGTTTTGACTCGATTGAGTCCCTATCAGCTCTGCCTCAGGCAAAGTTCACTGCGAGCACCTTCAGGTTACGCCTGCAAAGGTTGCTGACCGGTCCGGCACGGGGATGCGCCGATGCAGTTCAAAACGGTTCTCTTGATAGCTATATCAATGTATATCGATACGTTGATTCATGGTCAAGTTTTTTTTTATGTCGACTTATTCGATACCTTGAATAAGCTCTCATTCCGGGTTGGAGAGGATCAGTAATCCAGAGGAAGAATTTTGGAAAAAGAAATCATTGAGGAATTCCGGAAGGAGCTTCTGAGCCGGCTTGAGGAACTGGAAGAGTCGGAAAAGTCCACCAGCGAGGACCATGCAACGGTGGAACTCGACCAGGCGACCCAGGGGAGGCTTTCGCGGATGGACGCGATGCAGGTTCAGGCGATGGCATTGGAAACCAAACGCCGCAGGGATTTGGGGATGCTGCGCATCAAGGCCGCCCTGAAACGGATCGAGGAGGAGGAGTTCGGCTGGTGTCTGAGCTGTGGTGAGGAAATCGCGTTCAAACGGCTTCAATGGGATCCTTCGACTCCCAACTGCATCGGTTGTGCGAGTTGAGGGTTTCAAAGTCGATCCGGCCCCTGTAACTCATCCAAACTTTGGCTGCAGGACTTTCAAAAAGATTGAAATGAATCCTGGAACTGCAGAGGTTCTCCAGGACTTTCCAAAAACCTGAAACCCACATCAAGACATGTTGACGATCTATCATTCCAAAGGCACCCGGTCCCTGCGGGTCATCTGGCTTTGTGAAGAATTGAAACTGCCGTATCAGGTGGAAATCGTTCCATTCACAGGAGAATACCGCTCAAGCCCTGAATGGAGGGACATGAACCCGGTTGGAAAAGTTCCGGTGCTGGCCGATGATGATTTCATCATGTTCGAGTCGGGTGCCATGGTTCAATACATCCTCGACCGTTATGGAAACGGACAACTGCAGCCCGAAGCAGGGACCCAGGAGCATGGACTCTTCCTGCAGTGGTGCTGGTTTGCAGAATCCACATTCGCCCGGCCGGTGGGGGAAATCGTCAACCATCGCAGAGTGTTTGAGGAGCATCAGCAGTCTGAAACGGCGATCGCTGAGATGAAAGCCAGAGCAACCTTGTGTGTCAAAGCCCTGGATGAGGCATTGACGGATCATGAATTTCTGTTGGGATCATCATTTTCTGCGGCAGACATCATGACCGGATACAGCATGTTCATTTTTGATAAATATGCCTCTTCCACGGATCATCCACATGCCTATGATTACTGGAATCGTCTGCAAAAAAGAGAAGCCTGCCAGACAGCTTTCGGCCAGTATGCCTGATGCTGATGAGTCAGGCAAAGCAGTCCGGGATGCAGAAGAGGATTCTTGCGGAGCGATCCTCATCCCATTCATCCTGGACCCGGAGTTTTGATTCAAGCCCTGCATGAACCCTCCTGAAATCTGCATCATTGGAGATAATTGTGTGGATCTCTATCCGCAGCAGGAAAAGAAATATGCCGGAGGAAATGCCGTCAATACTGCGGTTGCAGTCAAAAGAAATGGAATCGAATGCGGTTATCTGGGAATCGTCGGCAATGATGAGAATGGAAAACGGATTATCGATGCGCTTCAAAAAGAAGCCATCGATTGTCAAAGACTGAGACAACAAGAAGGAAACACCGCCTGGACCAAAGTCCTTTTGGACGAGGGCGACAGAATCTTCATTGAAGATTCGCTGGAGGTTCAAAAAGAATGGGATCTGGAAGAACAGGACTACCTCTACCTGGACAAATTCAACTGGGTCCACCACACCATCTTTTCCAACTGGAATCTGGAAGGAAAAAACAAGATCCAGGATTATGAACGCACCATCCTGGAACAGGTTTCAACAATCCGGGAAAGGGGGTTGAATCTATCAATCGATTTTTCTGAAAAATTTGATCAAGATTTGATCGTGTCTTTGGGACCTCTGGTGGAGGTTGGTATTTTCTCCAGACCTGGAATCCCTGATTTGGAAATTCCGCAAACCCTCCAGACCCTTCATGATCTGGGATTTGGGTTGGTGATTGTGACGATGGGGGAACGGGGCAGTGCTGCCTATGACGGTCAAGACGTTTTCAGGCAGGCTGCTGTTCCTGTGGAAGTGATCGACACCCTGGGGGTTGGAGATGCGTTCATTGGGGCCTTTCTGGCACAATACGTCGTGAATTCATCTGTTCCATCATCCTTAAAACATGCTGCAGAATATTCGGCACATTACTGCACCGTTGAAGGTGCATTCTGATCACGTATAAAGAATCCAGGGCCGGTTTTGAGCATCATTCGATTGTGTTTCATTTGAAAGGAGTCAGACGTGTACCATTTTGACGAACTGCGTTTCATCAGGGTTATTGACGATGCATTGGGGCAGTATCCGAAGATCGAAGAAACCGTGGACCTCCTTTGTGAAAAAGGATTCAAGAATCTTTTTTTGATTGGGGTCGGCGGGACCTATTCCCATTTTCTGCCCCTCCAGTTCATTTCCGGGCAGTTGTCGGAATTGCCCGTCCATGCGGTTCAGGCAGCAGAATTTGTCCTGCAGGGCAACAAGCAGTTTTCGGAGGATTCCTTGTGCGTGTTCTGCTCCAGAAGCGGTGACACCCAGGAAATCGTGAATGCCATCCAATACTGCAACAATGCAGGTGCAACCACCTTAGCGTTTGTCTGTCATGCGGATACCCCCGTCTGCACGGAATCGACGCATCATTTTGTGAGTTTTGCAGAAGACGACCACCTTGCCGAATGTTTTTATCTTCAATTGTATGCGTTCTTGTTCCGGGTCTTGATGCGGCGTGGAGATTTTCCAGGATATGAAACCTTTGTGGAGCAGATCCGTCAAATTGCACCTTTTCTGGTCAAAGCCAAAGAAGAGACAGAAGCGATGGCGGTTTCACTGGCGGCAAAACACAAAAACACCGACTACCATATGGTCGTGGGATCGGGTGCCGTGTGGGGCGAGGCCTACGACTATGCGATGTGCATTCTCGAAGAAATGCAATGGCTCAAAACCAAATCCATCCATGCCGGAGAATATTTCCATGGCACCCTCGAATTGACCGAAGAGGACACAAGCATGCTCTTGTTGTATGGAGAGGATGCGACCCGGCCGCTGATGGACCGAGTGTATGATTTTGCCAGCAAAATAACCACGCAGATTGCAATTTTTGATACGAAGCGTGTTGAACTTCCTATTGATGAAGACTTCCGGCCCTTTCTTTCTCCGATGGTGATCTATACCATGCTTGAACGCTTCAGTTGTCATCTGGAAAAGGAAAGGAAACATCCTCTCACACAACGACGTTATTATCGTAAAGAAAGGTACTGATGAAAACCATCCTCTGTTTTGGTGATTCCAACACCTGGGGTTATAACCCTTCGAACCAGCAGCGATTCGGTCCGGATGAACGATGGACGGGGGTGCTCCGAAACCAGTTGGGAGCAGGATTCCGGATCATCGAGGAAGGGCTTAACGGCCGGACCACCGTCTGGGATGATCCGATTGAAGGATTTAAGAATGGAATGAATTACCTGATCCCCTGCATCGAAAGTCATAAACCCTTTGACCTGATCACGATCATGCTCGGGACCAACGATCTGAAATGCCGTTTTTCTGTTTCGGCCTTTGATATTGCCGAAAGCGTGGGGGTTCTGGCCCGGCATGTCCTGCAAAGTACGGTCGGTCCGGACGAGACGAGTCCTGCCATTCTGCTGATGGCTCCTCCTCCTTTGGCCAGGCTTGGAGACTATGACGAGATGTTTGAGGGAGGGACCGAAAAATCACAACGCTTCGGCAGCTATTACCAGACAAAAGCCTTGGAGTTGGGTTGTGAGTTCCTCGATACTTCCGAATTCATCCAGAGCAGTGATCTCGATGGGATCCATTTTGAACAGGAGGAACACCGCAAACTCGGAGAAGCTGTGGCCCGGAAAATATCCGATATTGTTACATGATTTTGTGACTTGGGCGTATTGCACGATTGAACCATAAACGCCCTCGTCAGGGGGATTTCATCGGGGCCGGAGTGATATTCAAAAAACCATGAGGACAATGGACTAGAGATTCATTTCGATCCAGAGCGGCCAATGGTCTGAACCTTTTGCAGACTCATCCACCCAGACACTTTTTATTTTGTCTCTTAAGCTTGAAGACATAAAGCAATGATCGATTCGTGGTCCGCCCGGGTAGGTTGAACCTTCATTTTCATTTTTCCCTGATGCCACCCAGGCATCGATGAGCCCTTCCAAATTATACAATCTGCCGTATTTCCGTGTAAAAGGACCTGTCAGGTGGGTGTATTCCGGGCTTTTATTATCGAAATTCATGTCTCCGAGCAAAATCATTTCATGCGGCATTGGCGGCAAATTCCCTTCAGTCCAGCCTGCATCAGGATCAGGATGCCCCCCGCACCATGCTCCTCCTTCACTCGGTGCCTTCCTGAAAATTTCCTGCATGGCTTCGACTTGGGGAAGCCTTGTCTCACTGCATAGATGACTCAGGTGTACGGAATAGAATCTGATGGGACCTTTCCCTAAATCAATCACTGCCTCGAGTATCCCCTGTTGGATGGAGTGTTGAGTCAGTGTCCCGAACTTGGGAAGAGGGAAGTTCCTTGATGAAAGGATCGGGAAGCGACTCATTATCATTGTTCCAAACTGCCTCCTCCTATTGACCAAATGATTGTTATCATCTTTGAAACTTGCATCCATATCTAAATTGGCACCAAAAACCCAATGATATTCAGGAAGTAATTGGGTCAATTCAAGAACCTGGTCAACCATTCCAGTCCTCTCCCAAAACCTTTCAATTTCCTGAAGTGCAATGATATCTGCAGTTTTGATTTCATCGGCAATTCTGGAAAGATCATTGTTTCCGTCTTGGCCGAAACCATATTGGATGTTGTAGCTGACGATTTTCATAAGTGAGTTCGTTTGCATGCAAATGAAAAAGAGGGATTGAATCCTTTAGTCAAATGAAACATCAACCAGGATCATTTCATGATCACTAAGGTTTTCATTCGTTTCATCAACTGCTGGTATTACTATGGGGTTGCTGCACTTTAATCCTTTGGTAAAAAACCAATCAATTTTTTTTAAGGGTTCATTGATCCAAGGATGGTTTCGGGTTGTTGGTTCGGATAGGTTTGAATCCTTCCATTCGAATCCATGCTCCAGGAAACTTTGGAACATCGGTTCTGCATCTTGTGGTCGATTGAGAATCTCTATGCCTTTCAAGCCTTTTTCCAGAAGCCCCCGGCAGTTGAAATCACCTCCTATCATAACTGGAGAATCTCCACATAAGGAGTGTATTTGTTGAAGAAGATTTTGTGTTTCGAGCTCACGTTCTTTGGGTCCTAAAAGGCTTTCATAATGCACTGCAACAAACCAAACCGGTTTGGGCACCAAAAGGCATACGGCAACTGCCATTCTTCCACCAATCCTTCTTTGGTCTATTGCGGTTTCCTGATTAAACCATAAACCTCCTGGATCCAGTGGAAGTACAGCCGATTGAACAATGGGGAAACTTGATAAGATGCCATTGCCATGAAGTCCCCAACTGTTGCTTATTCCATTAAACTCCTGCTGTTCCTTTTTGTCACCAAGTCCCAGTTCAATGAACTCAACCGCATAAGCTTGAGACATGTTGAGCAAATCAGACATGACGCTTGTCGTGTCCAGGTTTTGACTCCTGGCCATACCCAGATCCATTTCAGTGAGGAGACAAATATCAACCTTGTTTTTTTTGATAAGTTCTGCACTGGGTTTTATTTTTTTGCACCTCTCAAGATTCCATGAAGCAATTCTGATGTTTTTTTTTGTAAGAGCTTTCTGATCTTTTTTTTCAATAATTCTTACCGCATCAAAGACTTTGGATTCAGAAAGGAGGCGATCATGGTTTTCCTGAGTGACGGAGGTCTCAAAGGCACGAGCCCTCCATTCCAAGGCAGGCTTAGGAAGGGCAGAACTAATTTGGGTGGAGTATTGTCTAAAAGAAGAGGGGTTATTCGACATAAAAATGTACACTATCTAGTCTTTCTTCTGTATCTCTGTCAAAAACCAATGTGTTTTGATAATCAAAATTAATTCTCACTAAATTGCCTATGTCGTATTCTGCATTACTGGTTGATTCTAAAAACCAGATGATTCCTGTCTCAGTTTTTAACCCATAAAGTATTTCTCGTCCTAGAGGTTCAATCGTATAGATGGTTCCTTCAATTCCTTGTTCGGCAATATTGATGTTTTCAGGTCGCAGCCCACAGATTAAATTCTTCTTGTCCGTCGTGCCTTTCATTCCGAAATTCAATGCGCCTGCCCGAATCACTCCATCATCATTCTGTCCTTCGAAAAGGTTCATTGGCGGCGACCCAATGAATGAAGCTACAAATTTGCTTACAGGTTTTTTGTATAATTCCTCAGGTGAACCAAGTTGAATGATTTTTCCTTTGTTCATGCAAATAATTCTATCGGCCATTGTAGTGGCCTCAATCTGATCGTGTGTGACTAGGATCGTCGTCACTTCAAGTTCTTTCTGGATTCTTTTGATTTCACTTCTCATGTTGAGTCGTAGAGTCGCATCCAGATTAGACAAAGGTTCATCAAGAAGCAGAAGATTAGGTTTTTTGACCAAGGCACGTGCCAAAGCAACTCTTTGCTGTTGCCCCCCTGACAATTGACTTGGACGACGTTCCAACAGATCCTCAATCATGACAAGTTCTGCAATGTTCCGAGCTTCTTTTTCGGCTACATTTTTGGGGAGTTTTTTAAATCTCAAAGGAAAGAGAATGTTGTTGAGTACAGACATGTTGGGATAAAGAGCATAAGACTGAAACACAATCCCCACGTTTCTGTCCCGGGCTTCAACATCATTGACGATTTCTCCATCAAACAGTATTTCTCCACTGGTGGGTGCATAAATTCCCGCCAGCATCAAAAGTGTAGTGCTTTTTCCACAACCTGACGGGCCGAGGATGGAAGCTAATTCGCCTTCTTTCAGCTCGAGATTGATTCCATCCACAGCAGGGGATTCTGCAAGCCAAGCCTTTTTCAAATTTTTTAGTGTAATTCGGGCCATCAGCCTTTTACTCCTCCAAAAGTCATCTGGGTTAAATTTTTCTGAAAGAAAAGATAAAGGATTAAACTTGGGATCAGATAAAAGACGGATACTGCTGCAACCATTCCATAATCAACTCCCATAATGTCCTGGGCTACGTAAAACAAGTAGGTTGACATCACCCAATAGGAAGTGCCCGTCCGCAGGGAGGTGACAAAAACATACTCCTCCCAGCCTTTAATGAAGGCGAAAATGCCGATGGCGATTATCCCTGCACGCACCTGGGGTAGAACAACATACCAGAATGCTTGCCGTCGGGTTGCTCCATCGGAAATTGCAGACATCTCAATGTCCCAAGGAACGCCGTCAAAAAACCCTTTCATGACGAAAATGAAAAAAGGCAGTTCAAAAGCGGAAATGACCAGAATTGGCCCATATAAAGTATCCAGTAACCCTAACCAATAGATTAAAATAAATATTGGAATTATTAGAATCATGGCGGGGAATGCATCAATGACCAGCAATCCCTGTAAAAAACCAGGACGTCCTTTAAATGAAAAACGTGAAAGGTAATAGCCTGCAAAAGTAGAAACCAAAACCTTGATGAAGGAAGATACAGTGGCCACAAACAGAGAATTGACAAATGCTTCCCAAACCCAAGGGAACTGTCCTCCTGCAGTGGCAGGACCACGAATATCCTCAACGATATTTGCGTTGATTAAAAAACGGTAATTATTCAAGTGGACATCCGCCCCCACAAGGTTCCACAGGATGGTAAAGGCAATGATTCCTGTCAGAGTTAATGCAAAAACTCGTCTGGAACCCTTTAAGTTATGGTGAATCAGAATCCAAACCATCACGAATGGGACTAAAATGGAGAGAGCCTTCCAGAGAACTGCAGATTCGACTCCTCCTGTCCGTGCGGAAAATGAAATGACCAACATCCAAAAATAAGGAATGATGATCGGAAGCGAAACAAGGGACAGGAACATAATTAAAAAGCCGATTTGAAGCCGCCTTATTTTTTTTGCCTTCAGAGCCAGCCGCTTCCAGTCTGTGACTGCTAGAGATCGTGATTGAATCTGAATCATTGGACCTCGATTCTTGGTTCTGTGATCAAACGTTGCATGTTGCTTAATCGCCACAGTAACAGTGCGAGAAAAATTCCAATCACGATCAGAATCATGGTGATGGCAGCACCATAGGCATACAGCCCTGCACCAACTCCAGGCGCCAAGGTTTTGGTGTAAGCCAGCATGGCCATCGTCATGGTTGATCTTGCTGGGCCCATGATGAGAAAAATGTATTCAAAACTCACGAGCAGAGCCAGTGTCTGAAAAATGGTGATATAAGAAAGAGGCCAGCGCAGGGCGGGTAGAATAATATGCCAGGTTATTGAAAGTGGCCCTGCTCCGTCAGCCTGTGCCGCATAGAACAAATGTTTTGGTATGGAACGAATAGCACTGGTCAGGATGATCATTCCCAATGAGGCTCCTATAAAACCATTCGAAATCACAATGAGCATCATCGGGTGATGGAGCTTCATGTTAATGGGGCCGATTCCAAAAATGTTTATGGCTACCTGATTCAGTAAACCACGTTCTGTTGGATCTATTGTCCATGACCAAAGCAATGCATAAACAACCGACGGACTCATCCTCGGTAGAAGCCAAATGGCTCTGAAAAAAGAACCAACCCGTTCAGAAAGTGCAGTGGTTGTCAGAGCTAAAACCAAACCAAAGGTGGTATTAAAAATCACAAGAGTCAGAACCACATAGGTTGCTGTAAGTGTGAGAGCTTTTAAAAAGGAACGGCGAAGTTCGAAACCAAGCATGCTGTCTTCAACAGGTTTGAAAAACTTTCGGAATTGCATATTCGTCAAACCGCTAACATTTAGGGTTTGAGCCATGTCTGTGAAAGCAACTGCTATATCCAGAAAAATCGGAAGGACAACAAGCCCTCCCAGAAGGACAATTGCAGGTAGGAAAAAAACAGTAAAATTGGTGTATTTACCAGAAATGTTGGAGGAAGCCACGGTAAGAGGAAATGGGCCGTTTTGAACGGCCCATTTATTTTATTGGATCTCAGTTCAGAATGATAACATCATCACCAAGTTCCACTTCCATTTCCTCAATGACAAATTCAACGGCTTCTTCAGGAGACATTTCACCGGTTTCAACTCCTTGAACACCTTGATATGAAATTGCATTGTATTGCCCAATCTTCGAATGATTCGGCATGAATTGAGCGTATTTCAATAGTGGGACACCGGCAATCAATCCCCATCCTTTTTCTACAAAATCCGGCATTGCTGCCTGGCCATAATTGATTGGGGTGTGATTGGTTCCAACTGCGTGCTTGGTGTTGGGTACATGCTGGGAAGCCAGAGCCACCAAAATGGCTGCAAGGTCCTTGTGAGGACCATTTGTGACGATATAGACAATGGGATGGGAAAGGTTCGATGGAGTCCCTCCTTTTTTACCAGCAGGAGCATTGATCCATGTGATTTTCTTGAAATAAGCTTCTTTGTCTGTTGGAGACATTCCAAAAGCCTTGAGTTGTGCACCAAGATTCCAGACACCATGGAATTTTGAAAATCCTTCTCCACCCCTGAAACCTGCGTGAACCGAATCCCACGACCAGGTGGTCATGTCACCAGCGATGGCTCCAATATCGACACAACGCTTGAGCCATTTGTAGTAGGCCAGAAGACCGGTTTTAGTGATTTGCAGTTTGGCTTGATCTTCGTTGTAGAGATCAATTCCAAAAGAAGCCATTGCCATTTGAAAGTCTGGTCCGACATTGGGTCTGTGAATAATTCCGTATTTGGCAGCACCCGCATTTTTAACTTCAGCTGCAAGGTCGCAAAGATCATTCATGGTGAATTGACCTGCATTCACTTGAGACGGAAGAGAAGCTATAAATGATTCTGATTTTCCGGCTTTTCTCATCAAGTCGTTATTCAGGAAAAACATTCGAACTTCTGAATCCTGTGGAATGCCGTATCGGTCCCCTTTGAATTTAACCGAATTCCAGAGTTGGGGGATGATGTCTTCGTATAAAGTCGAGTTTGTTTTGATATGGCTTTCAAGATTCGCTGCAAGTCCTGCTTCCACGAATGTACCAATCCACTCATGTGCTGCGAGTGCAATGTCAGGAGTTTTGCCTACCGAGTGTGCTTTAAGAAGCTGTAGAGCATCAGCATCATATCCTTTGGAGTTGGTTTCGATCAGCTCGATCTTTACCCTTTCATCAGCATTTGCTGCTGCAAGCATGTTATTCAGGGTATTTGCCGCTTCAAGAATGTTGCCTGCCCTTAAAGGTCCAGACCTGTCTGCAGTGGCCCAGAGCTTTATTTTGATTTCTTTTGCCCACAATGACTGTGAAATAACAAAAAACGAAAGAAATATGAACAATGATGATGTGATCTTCAAAACCTTGTTAGGTTTCTTGATGGTAATAGAGAGGAATTTGGCGTTAGTCATGATTACCCCTTAAGAAAAAAGTTTATAGAGAAGATGAAATTAACCTAATTCAAAGATACGCTATCTAACTAATAGGTATATCAGATAATGGTCAAGTAGAAACTTACGCGCTCCTGAGTCGTTTGTTTCAAGTAGAACCAATATCGATGATGAACTATCATCCAACTTGGAATCCTTAAAAGGGAGCAGGTCATATCAAATAAGTTTAAGAAGAAGATCGAGAATAATTCGCTTAACTGCTGTTTGCACTAGGATCACAGTACTTGTTAGAATTATTTTCCAGAAATAAAAAAGCCGACACATGGACAATAACAAGCTTTCATCCGATCAAAATATTTTTATGGAAAATCTCTACTGGTGGGGTATTCCCACCCTGTTCAGATGCCCCCATGATGAAGACCTGGAGCAATGCGATATAGGTCTGGTCGGAGTGCCTCACAGTACCGGCAACGGCACCACGGAAAGGGATCAGCATCTGGCGCCCCGCTCGCTTAGAAATGTATCAGGCTGCTACCGGCGGGCACATGGGAAATTTGGCATCACTCCCTGGGAACTATGCCGGATCAATGATCTTGGTGATGTGCTGATGCCCCATGCGATGGTCAATGATATTACCGTAAAAGACATTGAAGCCTATTACAAACGGCTTGATCAGGCTGGCGTCAGGCCGGTATCGATAGGAGGAGACCATTCGATCACAGGGCCGATTCTGAAAGCCATTGCCGGTCCGGATGCCAAACTGACGGGAGGCCAACCGGCGGCATTGATTCACTTCGATGCCCATACCGACACCATGCACCATTTGCCGCACTGGCTGGGAGCAGAGCGGTCTGCCGCCCACTGGGGGAGTTATGTTGCCACAGAGGGGAATGTTGATCCCCGAAAAAGCATTCAGCTGGGCCTGCGTGGACACACCCGTACATTGAACTGGAAAAAAACCAGTGCTGAACTGGGTTACGGAGTGATTGATATTGACGAATTTCGTGAACTCGGAGTTCAGAAAACCGTTGCGGCGATTCGGCAGCGGGTTGGTGATACGCCGGCCTACATCACCTTTGACCTGGATTGTCTGGATCCATCTGTGGCCCCAGCAGTAGCGAATCTCGAACCTGGCGTGTCAGGATTTTCGATTGATGAAGCCGTAGGTCTTTTGCAGGGACTGAGGGGGCTCAATATCATTGGTGCCGATGTGGTCTGTATGGTACCTTCCAAAGACAGCCCCAATCAGATCACGGCGCTGACCTCAACGGCGGTGATGTTCGAACAGATCAGCCTGATCGCCGATACTTTAGCCTCGAACACATAATCTGTCTTTTGATGGAACCAAAACCGTTTTAATCCGTTTTCAGGAGTCTAGAAATGGCACATTCATCCACGATGGAAAAACTGGGCAGCCAGGCCCCGGATTTTAATTTGAAGAATTGGAACCCGCTGCTGGAGCAGGAGGCGTATGGATTGAGTTCTTTTGTGGATCAACCCTCGCTGCTGGTGGCGTTCTTTTGCAATCATTGCCCTTATGTGGTGCACCTTCGGGATTCCTTTGTCGGCTTTTCCAGGGAATACCAGCAAAAGGGTCTGGCCGTGGTCGCCATCAGTTCGAATGACGTCGAAACCTATCCTGAGGACAGTCCTGAAAAAATGAATGAGGATGCCCGAAACTATTCCTACCCCTTTCCCTACCTTTATGATGAATCCCAGGAAGTCGCCAAATCCTACCGTGCGGCCTGCACTCCTGATTTTTTCCTTTATGATGAAAACCGGAAGCTCGTCTATCGTGGGCAATACGATTCCAGCCGGCCCAAGAATTCCAATCCTGTGACTGGAGAAGATTTGAGGAAAGCCGTCGATGCCTTGATCCAGGGCAACGTGATTCCTGAAAACCAGATTCCAAGCATGGGATGCAACATCAAATGGAAATCAGGGATGGAACCGGATTATTTTGCCCGTTAGATTTTTTTCCTGGAAATTGAAAAACCTGTTCCAACATCAACAAGATCCGTGAATACTTGGTCGTCTCCAAAACATGTGTTTCCTGCTCATGTCCAAAATCATTGAAGTCGAAGTCACCGATTTGAGGGTGCCGACTTCCGACACACTTCAGGGATCCGACCCCTTCCACAAAAAACCGAACTATTCCTGTGTGCTCACAGGCATCCGCACCGAAGATGGCCTCGTGGGACTTTCTGTGAATTTCAGTGCAGGAGCCGGAAACGACTGGCTCGCATATGGAGTCCGTGATCTGTCCAAGCTTATTCTGGGACGGAACCTGGCACAATTCATCGAGGATCCTGGTGATTTCTACCGCCTACTCGTCGACCACCACCAACTCCGCTGGTTGGCAGACGGGGTAGCGCGGATGGCGGTGGGTTCCATCCTCAACGCGCTATGGGACCTTTGGGCCAAGGCCGAACAAAAACCCCTCTGGAAATTGTTGGTGGATCTTCCTCCAGAAAAAATCATCCAGTCCATCGACTGGCGTTACCTCCGTGATGCGCTCACCCCGGAGGAGGCCTTCGATCGGCTTGTGAACTCCCAAGAAAACAGGGCAGAACAGGAACACCGGGTTATTCAGAAAGGAGTCAAAGCCTATTCCACGGCAGGATGGCTTGGACTCACGGATCAACAGATTTTGCAAACCATCGAGGAAGTCAAGGCTTCAGGATTGGACTGTTTCAAAATGAAGGTTGGCGGAGGCATCGACTTTGATCGTAAGCGGATGGCCTTTCTGCGTGATGCGATCGGAACGGATGCTTTGCTGATGACCGATGCAAACCAGCTTTGGGGAGTGGACGAGGCAATTGACTACATGAAACAACTTGCTGAGTTCCGTCCGCATTGGATCGAAGAACCCACAGCACGGGATGACGTCTTCGGATTTCAGCGTATCGCAGAGGCCCTCCAGCCTCTTGGAATCGGGGTTGCTACAGGAGAGCAGGTTCCCTCCCCCGTCATTTTCAAACAGATGCTGATGCAGCAGGCCATTCAGTTTTGTCAGATCGATGCAACACGGCTGGCCGGAGTTCAGGATGTACTTGCCGTGATCCTCATGGCCGATAAATTCGGCATCCCCGTCTGTCCTCATGGAGGAGGAATCGGGCTGTGCAACATGATCGTGCACTATGCCCTTTGGGACCAGATCTGTGTCTCAGGTCCATCCCGGGGACAGTTGGTGGAATATCTCAATTTTCTGCAGGATGGAGTGTTTCTCAATCCGGTTGCCATGAAGGATGGCGCCTACCAAACTCCTGCTGCTGCAGGCTGGGGATTGGAGATGGAGGAGGAATTTGTCCGTGACCACACCTATCCCACCGGCTCGGTCTGGCAGGGGCGTGAAGCCTCAGGCAGCATCACCTTTGTTGCATGAATGGAAATGCCAAGGGCATTTGATTCCAACCTTCAAACGGATATCCTTTCGTTTACTTAGGATTCTTAAACGGAACATTCTTTCATAGATCTTCATGAAATCTTCCTGATTTCTCCATTTTTCCTTCACATTTAATGGCTAGTATCCTTTGCATTCCAAATGGGAGCAAGGAAGCTCCAAGGGATGACTTTCAAATAACAGAGGCTGCTATGAAAAATAAAAATGGATATCTTTGTTCAAACCTTGGATTCAAAAAACCCTTCATTCATCGATCCATTGGGTCGGGGTTCTTGAATCCTTGTCTCTGGATCGGAGTCATTCTTGTTTCTTCTCTGTGCATCGTTTCCTGTGCAAGGAAAAAAAATAAAGAAACAGCTCCATCATACGGATGTAATTCAAATTGCGGCTGCACCAATCCCATTTCCATTTGTGGCTGCACGAACGACCTCTCCAACATTCCTGCGTCTTACAAAACGGCGATCACCAAATACACCAATGCCAATACGAACTATTCGCTTCATGTCTGTACCCAGGACTCTGATTCAGACGGTAGTCCTGATTACATGGTGGTGGAATCGTCGAACCGGCCTGAACACAAGTCGCATTATTTTGAAACGACCCATGCATTGTATGAGTTGTTTGATTTCCTTACGAATCTTTATAAGTATGCTGCGACCAAAACTTCTGCAGGTTATTCAGGTGCTCCAGGACCTGCCGGGCACAACAAGATAGCGGAACAATTCATTGTCATGAAAATGCCGATCAGTCCGGACAATGCATCCTCAAAAACCAATACGACCTACAGCACCATTGGCCTCGCTTTGAATGGGGTTTCCTTCTTCAATGAAAATGCTGCACCAGGGGATCAGATCACAAATGAACTCTTTACCTTTGACCAATGTTCTGGGCATCCACAGAACTCTGGGGTCTACCACTACCATGTCGATCCTGTATGCTTGATCCGGGATTTAGGGGGAAGCGTCACAGACAACAGCACCACCGTCAATGGAACCACTTACCGCTGGATTGAGGATTCTGGAAGCAATGGGAACCTGCTCCTGGGCTTTTTGCTGGATGGACATCCGGTCTATGGCCCCGTAGGAGATAATCATACCGATTCAAATGGAAATGCAACGCCTTCCATCGACAGCTACAATGGTCATTTCCATGCGACCACTGAATTCTCCAGTGGCACGTACCATTACCACGTCAAAACCGCTAATATCGGAGGTACCAGTTCCAGTGTGTTTTGGATTACGAATGAGAAGTATTTTGGAACCCCTGGAAGCGTCAGGATTTATTAGGCCCCGACACCTAATGCTTCCATTTCTGATCCTCTGAAGCAGATCACTCCTCAGTATCCAGTTTCTTGCAGCGTTTCTGGAGAAACCACCGAGTCCTGGAACCGAAGTTGGACACTGTTTTGGTGAAGCATCGGTATTCGTTTAGAGGAAGGGTGGCGTTGGGAGGAATCGGAAATTCCCAATCGGCACGCACATAGGAATCTGGAGGATTGCGCAGTTTTTTTTGGCACCAGCTGATGTTGACCAATCTTGGATTCCTTCCGAATTCATCCTGATTGTATGCATAGCAGTCTTTGTTTGCAGACCAATAGGTTGAATTCGCAGAGATCATGCCTTCTTCAAAAACCCGTTGTGGAACCCTCTCTGAGTAAGTTTTGCAGGCAACTCCGGTCAAGACCCAAATGCAAAGCAGGATTCCCTGGAATAAACGTATCATGAGGCAGTTGTTTTTTGAGCAGGGATTGGCGGATCGAGAGGATCTGAAAAATGCTCTCGATCAAGCAAAGCTTTTCAGGCTTTGTTGTGGTCTGGACTAAGATGCAGCAAAACTGGAGGACTGTCCGCAGGCGGACGGGGAAGATCATAAAAATATTCCCTCAGACTGGCTTCAGTGACCCAACAATCCTCCAGGGAACGATGAGCTTTTTCGTTCTGGCGGACACTGCGCTTGCGCAGCCGGATCAGATTTTGCCGGAAGTTTTGATCCATGGCCTAACAAAAGAAGGGGGAACACGTTTTCCGGAAATCACCGGATGTGTTCCATGGAGATCAGGGATCAGCTTCGGATCTGGCACGAAAGGGCCTTTACCCTTTCCTCCTGGCTGAATGCCGGGGCCAGTTCCGTCGAAGAAAGGTCTTCCAGTCTCTGATTCAGATGCTCTTCAGTGACCAGACCATGAAGGCAGGCCTTGCCAAGCAGCATCAGTGCAGTTTGCTGAAGTTCGGTGTTCATCGTTTCTCCCTCAAAGACAATTTACGGTTATTGGTGTCAAAAAAACAGGCAGGCTTCCCAGAGAAAACTCCATGAAACCTGCCTGACGGGGGTCGGCACCCACCCCATTAGATTACATCAAGCGGCTTTCTAATTCGTCTTCAAGCATCTCAGCGGTCTTGTTGAGGATGGAGATCCATTCCTCAATGTCCCGGTCACTGGTGCTCTTCAAACGGTGATTTCTCATTTCTGATGTTTCTCCCAGTTGATCTTTGAGAAGTTCGATTCCGGATTTGCGGAATGAAGACGATCCCTGAGATTTTGCAATGATTACCTCAAGTAACCCCGAAAGTGTTGAATCACTCGTGAATTGCATTATAGGTTGTGAAACTTTCATACTCTTTTTCTGACAAAAATTGTTACGTGTTTACACAGGAAACACGGATACCATTTAATCCGTTAAGGAATGATCCGGTCCTTTTCTCAAGGAGGAATCCTTTTCAACCTTTTCCGTAAGATGGAAGACGCTTTCCAGCGGCCTGAAACTCACGGCTTCGCTCAAGTTCGGAAGAGCCTTGGGCTGTTTTGGTCGGTTTGCTTGATTCATCTGCAACTCCCTGAAATAAAGGTTTATTTATAATGCTACAAATACTGTGCCACAGAAGAATTGAATTTGCTTCAGTCTTTATGATCCAACAGCAGATCCGTCAATTTGAGTGCATGGAGGATGGTGTCCGCAACGGAAATCCCTCCCCGATAGTTTCCACAGAAATGAAGGCCTGGATGGGAAGCTTCCAGATCGTTGAGCCGGTTCCGTACTGACCCGTAGCCGACGTCATATTGAGGGATGGCTTTTTCCCAGAAGCGGTGGAAGACATGGGTCGGTTCAGAGGATATCCCGAGCATGGGTTTCAGTTCCTCAAGTACCATCGGAAGCAGTTCTTCTCTGGACAGCGAGGCATAGTGGGGTTGACGTGTGCCACCAATGAAAACGGTGAACAATACCTGATCCTTAGGGCAGCGTTCCGGGAAGAGCGTTGACATGAAAAGGGCACCGAGAATCTTGCGTTTTTCCACTTCCGGAACAAGCAGTCCAAAACCGTCCAAAGGATGCTCTACCCGATTTCGTGGAAATGCCAGACTGAGGGAAGAAACAGGAGGGTGGTAGATGTTCCCGAAAGATTGCAACTCTGAGGAAGAAACCCCTTCGATGGAAATTTCTGGAAGTTGGTGTGCGGTGCCGGCATAGATCACACGATCGGCCTCGAAATTCTTCGGTTGCCCTTGGCATTCTGTTTCGATGGCCCAGAGCCCTTCTTCCAGGCTGAGTTTTTTTGCCCGGGTCTGGAGCACCAGGGAATCTCCGAGAAGTTCTTGAAAACGTTCTGGAAGCGACCCCAGACCCTGGCGGAAGGAAAACATCGGAGCCCTTTGTTTGGAAACACGTCCTTCTCTTTTACGTTGACGTGCTCCAAGGACCTGTCCCCGGATGAGGCTGCCATAGTTTTTTTCCAGGGCATGCAGTTTTGGAAATGCCTGTTCCACACCAAGCCGGTCCGGTGCTCCGGCATAGACTCCTGCAACAAAGGGGTTGATGGCATAATCCAGAAACTCCCGTCCAAGCCGGCGCAGGACGAATTCGGAAAGGCTTTCTTCATGGTCTTCAATTCCAGGTTTTCGGAACGGTTCTCCAAGCAGGCTAAGCTTGGCTTTCCAACTGAAAAATCCGGATCCGAAAAATGCCTGGGGGGACATCGGCAGAGGCTGTGGTCTGCCCTGCTTGAGGATGAAGCGTTTTTTGGAGGCCAGTTCCGGAATACGTTTCTCATCCGCAAGTCCGAGTTCATGGATCAATTCTCCGATACGCGGATCGCTCTCAAGCGCAGTGTTTGGCCCGTGTTCGATGAGGTATTCCCCTTCGCGTTCGGTGACCATCGCTCCTCCAGGCCGTATTCCGGATTCCAAAATCCTGACGTGCCAGCCGGACTGCATCAACCTCCATCCCGCCGTTAATCCGGCGATGCCTGCGCCGATCACCAACGCCGACGGTGAAGTATGGGGTTCGATTTGTTTTTCTGTGTCAGGACTCATGAAGATTTGCTGGACCGATGGAAGTGAAACATGAATTGAACACTAATTTTGATGCCTTTATATGAAAAAATCCACGCTCTAAATTTTGTCCGGGTGGATAATCAACGGATCAGCTTTTTGAAGGAATACTGGGGATCATCAACAGCCCGCTTCCGGAAAGAATCACTGCGGCGCCGATTATCGTCCAGAGTTCCGGGATTTCACCAAAAAAGAGAAAGCCGAAGAGGCTGATCCAGACAAGCCTGATGAAATCCATCGGCATTACGCTGGAAGCATCGGCAATCTTGAATCCGCTGACTGCCGCCAAATGACCAATTGACCCAAGGAAGCCCATCAGCAGAAGCCAGAAATAGTCTTCGGGCTCAGGCCAGACCCACACACTCGCAGCAAAGGGAAATGTCGAGACCGTTGTCAAAAGTGTGAACCAGAGGATGATGGACACGATGCCGTCGGTCTCGGTCAGTTTTTTGACGAGCACCATCCCTATTCCCCAACAGAAAGCAGAAAAAAGGACGGTCATCGAGCCGTTGCTGACCTCGATCAGCCCTGGACGGAGGATGATCAGCATGCCGCTGAAACCCGTTAGAACTGCCAGCCAGCGTTTCAACAGCATCCGTTCCTTGAGGAACCATACGGCAGCCAGGGCTCCAAACATCGTGTTGGTGAAACTGAGGGCTGTCGCTTTCGCCAGTTCAATTACGCTCAAGCCGTAAAACCATGAAAGCATCGCAAAAAGACTCGTCACTCCGCGGATGAGGTTCAGCAGAGGCTGTTCCGTTCGAAAAGCATTTTTTCCGTTTTT
>Ga0187827_10000915_pt1 | contig 44581 bp, 37 predicted proteins | sample ETNtaG_39_FD_167969 | JGI IMG/M metagenome (GOLD analysis project Ga0187827, IMG submission 167969) | Marine microbial and viral communities from oxygen minimum zone, Eastern Pacific Ocean - ETNP2014_SV_150_PacBio MetaG (Illumina Assembly) | ecosystem: Environmental > Aquatic > Marine > Hypoxic...
CAATTGCCGCCGATGGCAAGACCGAGGTTCGTCTTGAACCGCTTTTTCCGTGCTGCGTCATCCAGCGATGCCAAGCTTTTTTGAACCGATAGGGCCGCCGTGTATCCTAAGGCCTCTTTCGCTTGTGAAATCAAATCATCCGGTTTTCCTTTTACCGTCACGCGCCGATCTCCGTCTCTCGGCCGCGTGGGTGAACGATACGACGCTCACCGCCCGGAATATTGCTGGGCACCCGGACAACGAGTGCCGGCGACCGGCGGAAGGGATGGATTCCCAGTTTCCAGGCACCCCGAAAAAAAACCTTAAGATAATTTTTTGTCCAGGCGGTCAACCGGTAGGTCGAAGCGCCTCCGAACATCCGGTCGACGGAAATAATGGGAACCTCGCCGACCCGAAGGCCAAGGCATTGGGCGTTGATTGCCATGTCGAAAGCGAAATCCCAGCCGATATCCGTCCGTTCGCCGACAAGCCGACCAAAATCATCTGGTTTGAACATCTTGGCTCCTGAGGTGCAGTCGCTGAAAACCGAACCGACGGCCAGGCGAAAGGCCATATTTGCGATTTTTGAAAGATAGGTTCCCAGGCGCGACCGACCGTAACGCCCCCCGCCCCAGCGGTATCGCGTCATCGCCGAAAATTCGCAACCGTCCTTGTCCATGAGTTCCACCATATAGGGAATGCCAAGGATCGGAACCACTTCGTCGGCGGCGTACAGGAAGGCATATTCCCCGCTCGCGGCTTTCAGTCCCGCGCGGACCGCGTTCAACGCACCGATCCCGTCGGCGTTATGAACGCCGATCACGTTATCGGTTGCTTTCATAATCTCATCGATAATCGGGATGCTGGTGTCGTCCAGCGTGTCATAGACAACAACGATTTCGTGATCGAAGTCGAGTACGGTCCGCATGACTTGGACCATAATTTTCAATGTCAGGATTTCGTTACGAACGGGGACGATTATGGAAAGTTTCATTACATTAGTTGCAATTATGAGTCACGCGTTCGAGCGCCGGAACGCTATTCTTGGGGTCTATACCTGTCAAGGGGTTAGGCCTTGCCGAAGCAACCCACAAGATCCTACTTTCGGCATTCCACTCAAACGGAAAACGGAACCTTTCGATGAGCCGAACCATGGAAACCATCTTTCCGATGGATCGCTGGGATGAAATTCGGCGCTTCATGGAAAAGAACTATTGGTCCCATCTTCCGATTCTCGATCGGCGGATTTTCGAATGGCAATTCCAGGCGGATTTGAACGGCGGGCGGGCGAATGTGGTGACGGTATGGGAAGGCGGCCGGCTCATTGGCATGTTGGGTTATATGCCCGTTGACATCTTTTGGGGAGATGTCGAGACAACACGAAGGGGCGCCTGGACTGCCAATTGGGTCGTCGACGAAGACCACCGCGGCGACGCAGGCTGGTTGATGCTACGCCAGGTCGGAGAAATGTTCGATGTGACGCTCGGTATCGGCGGCAAGCCGGAAACCTTGAAAATTTCCAAACATCTGGGCTGGGCGGTGTATCCGCATATCCCCCGGTTTCTGGCGATCCTGAACAAGGAAGCTGCCGCGTCGGTCGCCGGCAGCAATCTCCCGGACGTGACGTCTGTTTCAATTCCCAACACCGCGCCCGTTCTCCAGTTTCTCGAAGACGAAGGTGATTACCAACCGGACTGGCGGCATTACCCCCATATGAACCATGGCACCGTCCGCTCGTATGAACACCTAAAACGTCAATACATCGACCATCCTATTTTCCGGCATTTCATCCTCATCGAAGGACCGCCCGAACGCCCCAGTCTTTGCGTCTTTCGGATGCAACTGGCCTATGATGGCGAGGTCTCGGTCCGGACCGGCCGGGTAGTTGAATTCTTCCACCCCATGGACGAGGTGGGAAAGGACGGAGGGCTGACCTTGATGCTAAACGTTTTAGCGCACCTTCGGGACCAGGGATGCGCCTACCTGGACATACACCACTGCAACGACCTCAGCATCGCCACCTTGCGGCGCGCAGGCTGGATCGAAGAACCGGCGGCACGCCAGACCCTACCCGGCCGAGTCTGCCCGATCGACCGCAACCACCGGACTACGAATCTGATCATCTATGCCGATCAGGCCAACCCGCCGGTCCCTCTGTCCAGCCTGTTCGTCACAGGTGGCGACGGGGACGAGGACCGCGCGGCCATGCACCCGGACCTTTTGGCGCCCAAGCAACCGGGGATAACGATCAAGACTGGGGCGTGAATCGAACGGACCGGGTGAACGGATTGGCGAGGGCGGGCTATTTTCGGCGGCGCCGACCAGGTAGCGTGAATCGATGGCGTTGCAAGCCACCAGGAAGCCCGAAAAGGGAATGTTGTAACCAACCACGAACTGAAGCAGGAGATTGGGCTTGGCTATTACGAGGGCCGGAGCTGGTGAGGTTTCCACCACCACGCCACGCTCCCTATCGCCACCGACGGTTTTCTGGTCAGCGAAAGGCTGCTTTTCCCCCTCTGGATATCACCAGGAGGAACCTGCCCTTCCCGACGGTTTAAGCCCCGTGGTGCCCCCGATCCGGACAGAAAGACACATGCCGCTCTTCATTCGGAGGCTACGAACCATGATTGCTGTCAAACTCGCCAAAACAATGCCAAGATGCCCGTGTTGTAAACGGAAAACGTCAAACCCACGAACCACAATCAGCCAATTTGTGACACAATAGGACTAATATACCGAATAAACTGGTGGTATTTCATGTCGACACTCGCTCCCCAACTACAGGCCATTTCCTTTTCCATCATTGACCTGCTTTTGACCCTCAGCCTGTCATTCGTTCTTGGCTTCTGGGAAGTCTTCATTTACAGGACCACCCACAGTGGATTGACCTATGAAAGGTCTTTCCTTGTGTCCTTGACCCTGATGCCTCCCATCGTCGCCCTGGTGATGATGTTCATCGGCAGCAATCTGGCACTTTCGCTGGGTATGATCGGCGCCCTTTCCATTATCCGCTTCAGGACGGTCATAAAAGACTCCCGGGACATGGTCTATCTGTTCTGGGCGATTGCCATTGGCTTGGGCTGCGGCACAATGAACTGGATGGCGTCAATTGTTTCCAGTGGGTTTTTCGGTCTAATCTTGTTTGTTATCAATTTCCTGCGATATGGCAGAACCAATCACAGTAATTTTGTCCTGGTTGTCACTGGAGGAGGAAAGACTTTCAACGATGCGGTCATGGCCCTAGTTTCCGATCATGCCAGCTATTCCACCATGCGAAGCTTGGAAATCAACGGCGATGGCTGGGAAATAGTCGTTGAATTACGCCTCGACGGCACGGATGACGCCTTCTCGCGTCAGTTGCTCGAAAAGATCAGAGATATCCCGGATATCTCCAACGCCTCTCTTTTGGCGCCTCACCTAGCCCTGCCGATTTGATACGGCCCAACCATGAGCGAGAAGGGAAAAACCGGCCGAAAGCGGATTGAAATATCGGATGCGTCCTACAAGCGTTTGACGATTTTCAATACCGCGGTGTTCATTGCCGGAATCCTGCTTGTTCTGATCGTTGCAATTATGAAAAGGGAGTCCATTTCCTACCGCCTTGAAGCTTTCCTGGAGCACGAAACGCTGTCTTCAAAAGTAGTCGGCCAGATTAAGAAAATGACGGGCCAGGAAGCGGTCTCGGGTAACTTTCCTTCGTTCGGTCTGGCCATCGATTCAAAGCACCTCCGGAATGTGGAAAAGTTCATTCATGAAGCCATTACCCAGGGTGACGGCATCCTGCTTAAAAAGGACAAGATTTGGTATCCAGGCCGTTTCATTCATGATGGCGAGGTCTACAAGGTCAAGGTCAGGATTCGGGGCGACCTTTCCAACCACTGGAAGGACCCGAAGAAATCCCTCCGAATCAAATTCAACACAGACAAACTGTTCAAGGGGTATCGGAACCTCAATCTGGTCATTCCCTCGGACAAGGCCTACGAGATCGAACCCGTGGTTCTCGAAAAGGCCCGGGAGATGGGACTGCTCGTTCCGGACGCCGGTTTCGCCAGGGTGCATTTAAACCAGGTGAACATGGGGCTTTATTACTGGTACGAGCAGCCAGGTAAGGAGATGCTGGAGAAGCTGAACTATCCGCAGGGCGAAATGTTCTCAACCGACGATGTCTGGATGGACACCTTCACTGAGCAGATCGGCGTCACCAAGGGCTGGGAGCTTTATCCGGGGGCCTTTCAGTCGAGTATTCAGAAAAAAGGCGGTAAGGCGGCCGGCAAAATCCAGCAGCGTTGGGAGCGGCTGCTCGAACTGGCCCGGGACGCTGATGATGCAGAGTTCTCGCGTGCCATTCCCTTCCTGGTCGATCTCGACAAATTCACCAAATGGAACGCCTTGATCTGGCTCTTCGGCGGTGTCCATCCTCAATTAGCGGATAATCTTCGCTGGTACTACGACACCACGATCGGGCTTTTCGAGCCGATCACCTATGATGTTATCATCAACAAGATTCACTTCAAGGACCGGAAAAGGGAGGGGGCCTTCGACAGCTTTGGAATAGGCGACCACCTGACCAATCTCCTGGTTCTGAGAATTCTTCGGGACCGGAACGTGATGCGGCGGCGAAACGAAATTCTATATGGGCTTCTCGGAGAGCAATCGATCGCCTTGCAGGAAAGACTTGATCTGGTCTATGGGCAAATACGCGAAGGTCTGGGGCAGGGCCTTGGCTCCAACAGGCTAGGCAGCATGGACCTTCTACATAAAGCGCGGATGGACATTGTTCGGGGAAATGTGAAGACCCTCCGTGAATGGCTGGAATATGGCCGCGTCTTCGTCGAATCAGAAATCGACGGTTCGGAAAATGATGCAAGAATCACCTTCCGCATATTTCCCGATTCCCTGGTCGAAACCGGTCTCGAAAACATCCTCCTGACTCCGAGTGTCGTGGACCCGGCGGCTATTTCCATCAACAAGGTGACGCTGATATCTCCCGATGGCATGGAAAGCCATCCGGAACCGCTTGCCGTTAAGGCCGGCACCGAAGGATTGACTATCCAGTTCAAGGATCTCGATTTGTGGACCGGGCGGAATGGGGACCTCAGACCGAAAACGACAAAGTGGACCTTGACGCTCGATCTTGGCGGCGTTTCCGGCGGGGGGTTGGAGGAATCGGCCTATCCACTCTTCGATTTGACATTCACCCAGTCCTTGTCCGGGGCCCGTATTGAACCTTATCGGGTTCGCAAGAGCCCGACCCGTACCATCCGAGAAGACGACAGCCTCTCGGACCCCTCCTTGGGAATTAACCGTTTCCTTACACTGTCACCCCTGCCGTTCCGGCTCGATGGCAGCAATCTCGTTCTCGCCGCCGGCTCCCACATATTGCGCAGGGATATGGTAATCCCGGCCGGTTACGGCTTGGTGCTAGAACCGGGGGTTGATCTGAAAATGGGGCCGGGCGCCAGCATCGTTTCCCATCGCGCCCTTCACATCCGGGGAACAGCGGAGAGGCCGGTTAAGATCGGCCCCTTGGTCGATGGCCAGCCCTGGGGAGTCATTGGTGTCAGCAAGGCAAGTGCAACATCAACGGTCAGTCACCTTGAAATCGGCGGCGGGTCAGAGAAATGGATCAATGGCATCTACTTCTCAGGGCAACTTTGTTTCTACCGCTCTTCCGTTCGAATTTCCGACAGCAATATTCGCAATGGGGGCGCTGACGATGGGCTGAACATAAAACATGGAAATTTCGAGATTACCGACAGCCGGTTTCTTGGAAATTCCTCAGACGGGTTTGATGGTGACTGGGTGGACGGTGTGATCCGCAATACCGAATTCACGGGAAACGGAGGTGATGGGATTGATCTCTCGGGTTCGGATGTGGTGGTAGTCGACAGCCGTTTCTCCAATATGGGCGACAAGGCAATCAGCGTCGGTGAGCGGACCCGGTTTTACGCCCTCAACGTGAGCATTTCGGGCTCGTCGATCGGCATTGCCTCGAAGGACCTATCGACGGCGCATGTCCTGGCAAGTACTTTGAAGGATAACGGCACGGCGCTCGCTGCCTACCGTAAGAAGGCAATTTTTGGCGGCGCTGACCTGGAAGTCCTGGGCAGCCTGCTTTGGGGGAACAAAAAGAATTTCGAAGTCGATGGGGACTCCACCATCCGGCTTGTCGGGGTGGGAATGGAGAAACCTCATGAAGCGCCCCGGGTCGAAAATATCAACCCGCGGATCGGCGAAATCGGTCGGCATTTTGGATCAACGGAAGACGGTTCCCTGGTTCCCGGCAATGAAGCCGGCGGTCCATTCGCCAAGGGACCGGAAACCAAAGAGAAGACGGTGCTTGGAGTGACCATGCCTAATTTGGCGACCTTGCCGGTCGGTATGCGGCGCTCCGGGTCGGGCGTTCCATGACACCGAAGCTGCGTTTCGAGGCGAAATACTGAGCAACTCCCCAATCGCTGGACAGAATCCGCGACTGTTTAAGTTACAGTCTGAGTCTTCCGGAACTCTCTGATCTACAACCCGGCGCCCCGCAGCATCATGGCGGCATAGGCGCTGATATAGCCGCTACACCCGTCCATTGCTTGTCGATCACGCAAGATTCCATGTCCAGCGGCCCCGCTATATGGATATCCTGGGTGTTCTACTCTGGTGGATACTGAACACTATTATGGGAAAGACCGAATTCGTCGATGGGGCGGTTCGATTCTACGATACGTTGGGGGGCGCCCGGTGACCAAGTTCATCGAGGGACGTGCCCCGCCACCCTTCGGAAAGAATGCCTTCGCAATCGCCCGCAAGCCGGATTGATATAGCAACCTGTTAGAGGAGTTCTTTCAGGCGCACTTCCCTTTCTTCTTCGCAGGATGTCTGGGCCGCATGGGCCATGAGAATTACGCCGTAGGCGTCCCCGAACGTGACCGGATAGACAGTCTTGCCGCGAACCGCCTTGAGAAAAGCCATGATCTGTGGCATCAGATCAGCTGCGGGAGACGGATCCCCATAAAGCAGCCGCCGCCTCTTTTCCTCGGAACCGAAATGCCGGATCAAAGATCGTGCCGCTTTCTTCCAGAGTGGCCGGTTGTCGGGGGCTTCTACTTTGCGCCCTTTATGTCTTGTTTCGGCAAGGACGACGCGCCCGGCCACATCCGTTTCGATTGAAACCTCGGCTTTCTCACCGGTCAACTGAAAGCGCATCAACCTCCCTCCCGGTTGTCCGGCCACCGTTACCATCAAGTCGCCCTCGAGACCGGTGTCGTAGCACAGGCGCATGTCCACGGTATCAAAAGGCACATCTCGGTGGCGCTTCCTGGAACCTTTGCAGTTAATTGCCTCCGGGAGCCCGAACAAATCGAAGAGGAAATCAAGAACGTGGATACCTTGGTTGAAAATAACATTCCCCTCCATGTTTTTGCGCCATCCCCCTCCCTCTCCGTAATAGCCTTCCAAGCGGCCAAAGCTGAACTGGATCGAAAACGAGAGAGGCCGGCCGACCAGGCTGTCCCGGACCCTCTCCCTGATCGTCGCCATGAGCGGCGAAAACCGCATCTGCGACGAGATGCCCCAGGTAAATGACGCGTTCCTGTCCCGTAGCTCCAGCGCCAGACGGCAGTCTTCCAGTGCCGCAGCCAGGGGCTTCTCCATCAGAACATGTTTCCCGCCCAGCTCGTCAATTTCGCTCAGGGCCTCGATATGGGCTCCCGGCTCGGAGGTCAGGATCAGGGCATCAGCCTTCTCGGCAAGGGTTTGCAGCGAGAAAGCCTCCGTTTCATGGTCCGCCGCGAAACGTTCCCCCCGTTCCGCCGAGCGGCTGCTTACCCCAGCCAATTCGCACTCCGGCAGCTCCCGGATCAAACGGGCGTAGGCGCCGGCGATCTTGCCACAGCCGACAATGCCGAACTGTACCGGCGGCGGTGACGGAAGAGCGTCCATTGCCCGTTGCGACGGCTGAGCGGCGAAGCAGTAGCCGCAGATGGGAGCAAGACCATCATCGACAAGGCCATGGCGAAAGGCCTTGTAGGCATCACCATTCCAGATTTCCTCGAAGTTTTTTTCCAACAGGGAGCCCATCGGCATCCTCAACCCATAGCAATGAATCATGTTGCCTCTTGGGTCGATACGCGCCTTCAGGAGTCGGGTGCAGAACTTACCTGAATCCGCTTCTATATTCGTCTTGCCCATCAAGGATGGCAGTAAATCTAATGTATTTGGAGGTATGAAATGAAAAGGAATGCCCTGGCAAGTTGCTTTATTCCTCACCTCCTTGAGCAGCTTTTCAATCTCCGTTATACCAACCGCCGGCCCCATTCCGCCCTCTACTTTCATATGCAGATCATCGACCGTCACGCCGTATCTACCGGCAGTCTCTTCTAGAACCTCGCAAGGGTATTCACGCGCCAACTCGACGCTGAAGCCCAGATTGTCGATTTCTTCCAGGAAGGGGAACAGCTCGATGATCCGTCTCTCGTTTCCGTTGTGGAAGACCGAGACGACATGAATGGGGAAATGACTGGAGGCGTATTTCAAGTTCTCCATGGTACGCTGGAAGGCGTTATTCGGCCCCCGCACTTCGTTGTGCACATCGGCCGGCCCATCCAAGGAAACGCCGATTTTGTCAACGTTGCCGAGGGCGGCCAGGCTATTGGACATCTCTGGCTTCAGCAGATAGCCGTTGGTGGAAATGCCCACCGAGATATTCCTTTCCGCCAACAAGCCGACGATGCCGACGATATGGGGATGGATCAGGGGCTCGCCTCCGATCAGCGTACAGCGCTTGATGAAGGCCGGCAGTTTCGCGATGCAATAGGCAATTTCGTCGAAAGACATCTCGTCTTCCGGTCTGAAATGGTCGTTCGCATAGAAACACATTCGGCAACGCATATTGCAGCGATCGGTAGGCTCGATGATCACTTCCCTCGGCAAGGGCAGAGATCGGCACTCTCTGGCCGCGTCAATCAGTGTTTCCTCGTCGAGAACGGTTGGTTGGTTTTTCATCGGCCCATTTTCAGTTACCCGATGAGATCATACTCGGCCTCAACAACCCTATCGAGCGAATAAGTCTCATTAGCTTGCTTGTGTGCCTCCCAGCCGCTTACGAATCTCAGGTCTCAGGACAAGGTAGACATTGGGGCGAACAATGTTGCAGTTGGTGCAGAGGGGCGGATAGGTCCGGGTCGCGATGCCCTGTCTGAGTTCAAAGTAGGCCCGGTTGTTCCAGATGCTCTCCAGATCGTCGTCGAGGATGTTGCCCATCACCATCTGGCTGGTCAGATCGTAGCAACAGGGAATGACGTTGCCGTCCGCGCGGATGGTGATGGTGCTGAGCACATGGTCGCAGGTGGTGCCGTCCTCGTCGTCGAAGGGGTCCCGGAACTGATCGTAGATCTCCTCGTCCACCTCCATGTGGGGGAAGCGGAAGGCCCAGGCCGTCTTGAAGCCCACCCGGCCGTCCGGGAAAGCCTCAAGGAGATGGGCCGCCACCTGGGGCTCGTCTCCCTGCCGGAAGGTCCCGGGATCGACGAAGCTGACCTGACAGATGATCACCTCCGGCTTTTCAGCCCTCTTGCGGTCCACCAACTTCCCGACGTTGGCGAGGATGGTTTGGCAGTCGCTGTTGCGGCGGACGAAGTCGCTCAGTACCGGGCTCTCCTCGTCGATGGAGACCTCGATGCAGTCGAGGCCGCTGTCCGCCAGGCCCTTGATCTCGTCGTCGCCCAGCAGCATCCCGTTGGACACCGTCTTGACGAAGGGCACCCCCAGATCCTTGACCCGCCTGATCATCTCCGGGAAACGCTTGTGCAGCAGCGGCTCGCCGCCGTGATAAAGGACGACGACGCGGATGGCGTCGATGTGATCGCGGATGGCATCAAGGGCGCGCTGGAAGACCTCTTCACCCATCACCCCGCGCTTCATGGTCACGGTGCCGGTAGGGCAGTGGCTGCAAGCCAGGTTGCAACCAGCCGAGGGCTCCAGGCGGACGACGCTGGGGAATGGCAGAGGGCTCAATCGACGCACCCTTTGGCCAGAATTTTGTAACGCCCCTCGTCGGCGTCCGGATCCTTGCTGGGCGTGACGATGAACTCGCAAGTGGGCTCGACTTCACCCGGGGCGGTGGGAACAGGCTCCATATCCGGGGCGCGGAACTGATCGATGCAGGCGTCGAACTCTGCCTCCTCCATGCCGATTCAGTCCAGATAGCGGGCTTTGTCGATGGGAACCACGTTCCGGTAGCGGCGCACCATCTCGATGCCTTCCTCCCTGCTCATGCGGCCGAGGCGGATTTCCCGGCAGGCATGATCCGTGGCCTTGCCATAGCCGTGCTTGAGGAATTTGATCTGGTCGTGCAAACCGCCGTAGTGCTGGCAGTCGGCGTGGTTGTAAGTGTCGAAGGTGCGCTGTTGAACGGCCGTCTCATAGCCGTAGAGGTCCAGCATATCCTCGTGCTGTTGTTTGGAATCCCAGCAGATGTAGTTGCTCAAATAGATGCCCCTGATGCCCACCTCGGCGATCACTTTGTCGTGGGGATATGCGAACTGGCCCAGATCGGCCTCAGTAAGGCATTCATGGCCGCCCACTAGGTACTCGGCTTCCAGCCCCATCAGGTCGTGATCGCAGCGGTACTTGCGGGTCATTTTCACCTCGTCCAGGTGGGAGACCTGGTCACAGCCCTGGTGGACGCCCCATACGATCAAAGGGATCTTGAAATGGGCGGCGATCTGTACCGGGTAGACGGTCTGCCCCACCAACACATGCCAATGGCCGGCACCGCCGATTGCGATGACCGGGACGGATACCGCTTTCGCCACCTCCTCCACCAGATCCAGGTCGTAACCCGTCTTGGCGCCATCGCGGTCGATGGCGTTAACCAGGATCTCACCGGCTCCGGCCTCTTCCAGTCCAAGGGCGTAGTCGGGCCGGGTGTCGGGCTTGAGACACTTCTTGCAGTATCTCAAGTCCTACCCCTTCTCCAACTGCTCTGGAGACAGAAACAAATCATTGACAGTCAAATGTTCGATGGGCCCATATGAGGCGGAGAAAATCGCAGAATCCGTAGTTCGTTTCAACTTTTTACGTAACGCCCAAGTGATGAGAATCCTCATTGTAACGTCAGAATCCTTCCACGGACATGAATTACGCAATCTACCTCTCTGCGCGGAACTCATCGGTCGCGGTCACGAGGTGATTCACAGCGGCCCGACGACGGCGCTAGCAACTGAAGGCTTCAGGATGACCGCCTTCGACCCCTCCTTCGCGGAAAGGCCCGAGGCAGCCGAATGCAACACCCGCCTGTTCTCGATCTGGAGCGAATTGACCGATCTGATCGACTGGTGCCAGGTAGTGCTGTTCGGGGTCGCCAAGCAATATAGGCATGTCGCCGCCTATGCAGCCAAGGAAAACAAGATCGTCCTCTGGCATCGCGATATCGGGGCACAGAACCCCTATGTGTACCATGCCGACTGGATTGCCGTGCGCGGCGTCTTCGAGGCCGAGGTCTCGGCACGCAGATTTGGCGTCCCACGGGAACATATCCGGGTCGCCGGCTGTGTACAGTTTGACTCTGCGGCACCGAAGAACCAACGTCTGGACAGGAAAGCGTTCTGCCGCAAGTACGGCTTGGACGAGGACAAGAAAATCGCCGTCTTTATATCCACAGCCCCGGCCAATCACCATAAAATGGTTGTCGAGAACTACCGGAATATCTGTCGGATCGTCCAGAACACCCCTGGCTTCCAACTTATCATCAAACCACATCCCAGGGAATATGCCCACAACAAGCAGCATTGCCACTACGAGGATACCGAGACGCCGACTTGGAAACAACTCGCTCCCGGCATTTCAGCCTGCGAGCCGGAAGACAAGTACGACTGTTTTCGTCATGCGGAGATTCTTATAGACCAGAAATCCGAAATGTTCCGGGAAGCCGTCCTATTTCACATCCCCATACTAGAGGTCAACGTTCTTGAGGTCCGTGCCCATATACTCAATATCGATGCTGACGATATATCCCGCGACTTTCCCGGAAAGCGTTTCTCACCACCATGCCGCCAGCCCTGGACCTATTTCGGTGGCCTAGAGGAGATCATCGAGGAACTGCCAGATAGCCCGTTCAAAGAAAAAGCCGTCATTGACATCGCCAAGAACCTGGACTGGTATTCAGGTGTTCTGCCCGATTTCATCGGTGCCTATTGCTCGATGGACGAACTGCCGGAAATCCTGTCCTCCGGTGCCTACCGCTTCGACGATGAGGAGACTTACGAGGCTTACATTTCGGAATACTGCCTGACCAACGACGGCAAGGCCCATGTCCGGGTCGCAGACATGGTGGAAGAGGCGATCAATGATCCCGTACTGGCCGTCAAGCTGCGTCCCCCGGGGCTGCTGCGCATTCTAAAGAGGCTGCTCAGGAACTGGATCATTCGTCCCCTTCGCTCCCTTCGACGGTCGTCGCCAGCTTCGAATTAAACGGCGCGTAGTTCGGGTTACCGCCGTGAATGCAGCCCTGGCAGATGAGCCCTGTCAGACTTTCGGGGTCTTCCCGGTTGTCCATCAGCCGCTGTCGGAGTTCCTGGAATCGCTCACTTACCCAGGCCTCATAAAGAGGTGTCTCGGCCAGATCCTCAATGGCCAGGTTGTTGTCGTAATCGACACAGCAGGCGCGCAGGTATCCGTCGCTGGAGACGTGGATTCGCGAAAAGGGCTGAAAGCAGACCCCGTCCTGGAAACTTATCAACTCGGGCGGATATTCCGGATTGTACCCGGAGACGTTGACCGGGCGCGAATGCAAGATTTCGTCCACGTAGGGCGAGAGCAGGCCGATCAAGGTCTCGAAGGTGCCTTCGTTCTCCGCCATCTCAACGAAGGAAATGCCCAGATAGACCTTGCGTCCCAGTTCCTTCCGGCCGGCATCGATGGCCCGCACACTGGCAATCGCCGCCTCGAAGTCGTCCTTGCCATGGACCGCGAGGTAGCTCTCGCGGGTGCCGCCGTTGATCGATACCTTGATCGAATCGAGGCCAGCCTCGATGAGCCGTCGCCAGCGTTCGGCATCGGCGATGGAGCCGTTGGTGGTGATGTAGACGTAGTCGTAGCCGGTGTCCTTGCAGAAGGCTACGTAGTCTTCCAGGTGCTTGCAGGCCAGAGGCTCGGCGCCGCCGCCCAGGGCGGCCTCCCGGACGCCCTGGGCAAAAGCCTGAGCGACGATGTCGCGGAACAGCTCCGGCGGCATCAACTGCTTTGGCCGGTTCATGGCCGCGAGGGCGCAAAACCCACAGGCATGATTGCAGATGTTGGAAATCTCCATCATCAGGGCGCGCGGGAAAGACGGCGTCGTGGTGGCCACGAACTGGTCGCGCCGCTGCTGGATCTTGCGGACGATATGGCCCTCAGCCTCGGTCTCCGGGGCGATGTCCTCCGGGGTCAAAACCCTGGCCATCTAGACTAGATCCCCGTTCATGGGCTCATAAGGCGAGCCGTCACCGTAGAGACAGTCCTCACAGAGCAGGCCCTTGAGGTTGCCCCTGCCCTCCTTCTCGGCTATCAGCCGCCGGCGCAGTTCCCGGAAGCGCTCGCCGTGCCAGGCCTCGGCGACGGGCATCTCCCTGACATCGACTAGGGCGGTGGCATTGTCCCACTCGATGCAGCAGGCCCGGAAATAGCCCTCGCAGGAGAAATTGGCCTGGGAGAAAGGCATGTAGCACTTGGCTTTGCCGGCATCGACGACGGCGCCCATACCCTCGTCCAGGAAGATGCCTGGGCGGTCCTCGTAGCCCGGCGGGCGGATGGCGCGGGAACAAATAAACTCGTCCACATAAGATCCCAGCAACGCCTTCAAGGCCTCGAAGGCGCCCCGATTGGCCGTCGTCTCGACGCAGGCCACGGCTAGGAACAGGGGCCGGTCGAGGGTTTTGCGGTAGGCGTCGATAGCGCGGATGCTGTCGACCGCCTTCTCAAAATCATCGCGCCCGTGAACAGCCCGGTAGGTCTTAGCATCGGCGGCGTTGATGGAGACCTTGATGGAATGCAGCCCGGCGTCGATGACCTTTTTCCAGCGTTCAGGGCTGGCCAAAATGCCGTTGGTGGTGATGTAGATGTATTCGAAACCCAGCCCAGCACAGAAGGCGATGTATTTCTCCAGCTTCTTATTGGCCAGAGGCTCGGCACCACCAACCAGTGACACCTGGCGCGATCCCAGGTCATAGCACTGGCGAACCAAGGTCCTGAATAGTTCGGGATCAATATGGGCACTCGGCCGCTCGGCCTGGAGCAAACCGCAGAAGATACATTTGTGATTGCAGATGTTGGTCACCTCGATCTGCATGCTGTATGGGAACGGTGGTGTTTCCGTGATCCGGACACGCTTCTTGATCTCGGCGTACTTCTTGCCAAGAAAGCTCTTCGGGTTCTCCACCTGGGTGAAGGCATCCTCAAAATCGAAGCCCTTGGATTCAGTCACGGCAGGCTCCCAGGAAAGCATGAGGATGGTACGGAGCTTGTAGCGTTCATAACATGAACATACAATGCGCCGCCCATGGACGGAAGCGAAAGTTGCGGCATGTTCACTACAGCGCCGAAACTGATTCCGACTTCGGCGATCTCGTCGTCCTCGGTGGAGATCACGAGCCGATCAAATAGGTCCGTTTCAAGAGCCGCTTTGATGGCTTAGGCAATCATCGGCTTGCCGAAGAAATCGACAATGTTTTTACCTGGCTGGCGCTTCGAGCCGCCGCGTGCGGAGTTAACGGCAATTCTACGCAACGTTCTCAATGGTTCCGATTATGCCGGCCTGCAGAAGATCGTCGGCGAGCAAAAACAGGCTTTCAATAGGCTGGTTCAGCCGTTCGATGATTGAAAGAAGATCGTGTTGGCCGTCCGAGTAGGCAATAAGGTTCATCATCGCGTGAACCGTTCGTGCTGATTCAAGAGTGCTTAGAGTTGGATAGAGGCCACGTTTTCCGAGCTGCGGTTCGCAGAGACATAGCGACCTGTAGCTCCTATTCTTCTCGATGGCCATGATGCACTTCTTCAATGCCTCAAACGATCCCTCAAGGCCGTCTGGGGTGATCAGGGACAGGTCGTCCTGGGATGTATGGTACTCGGGATAACTTCCCGGTTTTGAGCGGGCAAACAAAACAACGGGCAGATCGACCCCTGGGCTGCAGTACTGCCTTTCGTCGCAGCCTCCTTGTTCCAGGAATCCGAACTTGCTGTAGCCCCCGGCGTGATGTTTGAGGACATGCTCAACCACCTTGTCGGTCAGCGTCCCCCCAAGGCGTGTTTCGACGAAACTGTAATCGCCCTCGTCACCAACGCAGGTTATGGCGAAACCGGCAACGGTTTCTTTCTTCATGCGATCCAGATTCCGGCTTAGATAAATAATCGAGCCGATGGTCTCGGGGGCGATGACGATCCTGCATGTGTAACGTCGCTCGGGGAGCTCCATGAGCCACCGAGCAAGAGCGATGGTGACAACGGGGCCAGAAAGCTCGTTATTGGCCATCGAGGGGTGGCAGGCATAGGTCGATAGAAGAATCTCCCCTTTTTCTTTTCCAGGAAGAATCAACTCGCCATAGGTCAGAGAGCCCGGACCAAGGGTGCTGTCGATTTTGACCCTGTAGTTTCCAGGGGCGAGCTTAAGCCGCTCTTTGTGGGGAAGGCATAAACCCCATCGTCTTTTGTAATAGGAGGTGACATAAGGGATGGCATCCGGTTTGTCCTCGATGGAGTGCAGATGTTTGTCAAGTTCCTCCAGCGGCAGGGTTTGATCAACGGGCTCAGAGTAGCCGACAACATGGAGATTATGATTCTTGAAATCGATGACCTTGCGGCCGTTCTCGTCCATGACGTAGGCATTCCGGATGTTCCATTCGTCCGTCACCGTCCAGTCGAAGGCCTTGCTGCCCGAGGGGACTTCATGGATGGTCAACCCCGGTGCCAAAGCCCGGAAATACTCAAGGGTTTCACGAACACCGTTTCCAGTTATGCTCCGGCAGATGGGAAACAGATCAGTCGCCCATCCGTGCATCTGCCGCCCCAGGCTGGTTCCTATGTTGTCAGCAGCCATTAGACTTCACGTTTCGTAATGGAATAACATGCCTTCAGCTCTGCCTTCGTGGATGACCTCTGTAGTTACGTCGAACAACGCCTTGGCAGAAACAACTCTCAGCCCACACCCTGTTCCAGGCCTGCATCCGGTATATAGCCCCTTCTCCCAAAGCATCTCTCCCATCCCTTCCATGTCGGCAACAACTTTCTTCTCCAGGTCTCGAACGAAGAAACCATATTCCCTTACCTCTGTTTTGCCATTCCATGATTTGTATGGAGCACGGAAAACCTTGTGGTAGCGGTAGGGAACCTCATGGCATTCCTCAACATAGTGATAGAAGGTTAAGCTATTGGTTTCTCTAACATCAAGGACAGCGATCTTGCCATTCATCTCTTTGATGATTGCAAAAGGCGAATCGGGACCGAAGGCGCTATAGTTGTCCAGGTCCCGGAAACGCCCGGAATCTGCACCGAGGGCGATGAAGGAAAAAATTGGATGGCCCGTCCGGACGGCCCCTGGGGCCTGCCTTGCCGTTTCCGTCAAGACACCCATGAGGGAAGGGTTGTTGCGAATATCGAAGGGCTCGCCCCTTGCAAACCCATAATTGAAAGCCGGCAAAATCAGCGTGCCCTTCTCTCCGAGTGCTTCCTGGAAAGATTGCAGGATATCGCCGGGTGTAACGTCGCCAATGTCGGCGTTCAGATTTCGTAACGTTCTTTTCAGGCTGCTATGGACAAGCAGCATGTCTCCGGTTTCTATTCCGATATCCTGCCAAGTGTCGATCAGGCTGGAAATTTTCGATGACTTTGCGTTCTTCATTCAAAACGTCTTCCGTTGGCGAGCCTGAGCAACTCCCCATTCGCTGGACAGAATCCGCTTCTGTTAATACCACGGCCGAACAAGTCGCCCCTCGAGAATCTTAATCTTCGGCCACCGACTCACTCCGCCGTTTTTCGAAGAACTCTGTATTCGCCGAACACTGCGATGGTGTCGTATCCCTCCCTCGGTGGGAATATGTGGGCTTGCAGGGACTTGCCTTTCTTGCCGTCCCTCGCCACACGGAACTCGTCGTCCGGGCTGATTCCCTCGGCGCATGTGTTCTCGTTCTCGATTCCGTATTCCCAGCGGAGGTGAAAGTCCTGGACCGCCCCGACTTTGTAGCGAGAATCGAGGACGTTGTAGGAAATGTTGTAGCCCGGAAAGGGGATGTTGTAGCCGATTGAGGCAGAGGACCTGCCTTCCCCATGCAAGGTATCGGCGAGGAACGCGATGGCCTGTCTCAATGGGGTCGGTTTCCCGGCAAGGCTCCCTCGCAGCAATATGGGTTCAATCCTGGTCACGGAATACCAGCAGATAACGCCCGTAAGAACGGCGGTGCAAAGCCATCTGGCCCATTTCGCCGGGGCCAGAAGAGGAAGGATGTGGACCGTGAAGACGGCCAGGAGAATGCACTGGAGCGGCCAGAGCCATTCGAAGTATCTTCCCCTGCTGGGCGTTGCCAGAACAACGAGGATGAGCCAGGGAACCAACAACCCGTATGCGAGAAAGCGAAGGAAGTCCTCCTTGGAACCGCCGTCGTCTCCGAAAGCGATCCGCCTGCTCATCGCCGCGGCGGTGCGCGCCAGGGAGCGGCGGAAAAGCAACCCCGCGCCCAGGATGAACAGCAGGGTCTGAAACTGGCGGATGATGGTTATTTCGTTGGGCCAGAGGTGACCGTCCCGACTCAGAAAGCGCGTCAGTACGACTTCGTTGGCGATAAGGCCGGTCAGCAACAGGGCCACCCCCGCGGCGGTCAACAGAGCCGGCGGCGCGAGGGGCTTGAGGAAGGCCATTCTGGGCCCCAGGCGATTAAGGTCTTCCCGCAGGCCGACCGTCACCATGGCGACAACGATGAAGGCGAGAAACAATTCCAAGGCGATGCGTATCGAATGGTTACCCACCGCAAGGCCGAAATTGCCGGTCACTCCGAGGACGACGACGCTCAGCCTTCCGGCCAGTTTGATGGTCATCGATTTCAAGATTTTGGCCCCACTTCTCGCCTCCGGGGGCTGGTCTTGGACGTGGCCGCTCAGTACCTTGCCGCCCATTTGCTCTTCGATCCGGGGTCTCAGGGAGGGGTCGCACCACGACTTTTCGAAATCCGCCGGTATCAAGGATTGGCGGGTTAACTGGGCGGTGATGTTGTGAAAATCATGGGCGGCGTCATAGGCCAGATAGGGGGACCAGACCGCCAGGGCGACAACGCCCGCCACGGCAAGGGAGCGGAAAGCGATGGGGGGCCTGTATAGCAGCCAGAGGACAGGGAAAATGAAGAAAGCAGGCACGATGACCAGCATGTTGTAAAGTCCCAGGGACCAGACCAGCAGGGCCAGAGCGAGGAACCTGCCCTGCCGCTCGAAGACCCAGCGGGAAGCAAAATAAAAAGTCCAGACAATGAAAAATGCCCAGCTTCCGATAAAGGCCGCGAAGTGAAGACCGACCTTTGAGAAGGCGAACAGGGCGACGGCGAGAAGCGCGCAGGAAACGCCGGCGTGGCGGCGCGTCAGCAAATACATCCCGACCAGCGTGAAGGCATAGAGCAACCCGCTGCTGAACGAGAGATAGAGGCCGGGATGGTCGAACAGGGCGGCGGCTGGGATGTAGAGCCAGCTGCTCATCGGAGGACTGTAGGCCCCCATGCTGAGCAGGCTTCCTTTCGTCGGCAGAACGCCGATTTCCAAGAATCGCAAAGCGTCGTCGACAAGGGGCAGCAGGTCGAGTTCGACCCATTTCGCTTGCCAGTTTTGAAAGCTTAACAAGACGCCCACAAGGGAGATAACGGCCAGAAAGAGAAGGCCCATGCGGTCAAATCTGCCCTGCATAAAAAAAACCGACCTTATGAAGCCAACGTCAAACGGAACGTGCCATTAAAGGGATAAGCACTCCAGGACCTTCCCCAATAATCCCAGCCGAAGGCGAGTGTAAGCCGAGGCGGGGCGTTGGCGCCGGGTGTCGAGCGTCTTGGGAATTTTGCACTAACCTCGCGGATACCATCGGCCAGGACACAGAGGCGGAAATCGGGAATGCCGGACAGACGTCTCGATGCCCTGCCTTGATGTGTTGCACTTCACGCCTGAATCCGCCCTCATCCTTCATTATTCAGTACCAGATCCCTGTCTGGGTATGATTGATGGCATTGACGTATTTGCTGTTCGGTTCGGCACCCAGGGAATGCTGCCGAACCAGCTGGCTCAACCAGGGGATATTATCGCTATCCGTCTTGATCTCGAGAATGACGGAATTACTCAAGTCCTTGCGTAGCTTGTCCTTAAAGCAAAATAAATCGCCGCCCTTGCTGTATCGCACATCGTGATCGAAGGAGATTCGAACGCCGCTTCCGTCCCGTGCGGTATACGCCTCGCGGTCGTATTCAACCAGGGTCACCGGCCTGAGATCCTTTTGCCGGACGATCCGTTCCAAATCGATCAGGATAGGGTCTTCCGTTTCGCCCCAGCTTCTCCGCTGCATGAAACGATCGTACTGATCGAGGGAAATTTTGCTGACATACTTGACGATTTTCTTTCCAAAGCGGCGTTTCTGCTCAGCCTTGAGAACTAAGGCCTCGTCCCGGTTCCGGGAATAGCTGCGTATCCTTATTTTGTTCCGCTCATAGGTCCCCGCCAGTTTCTCGGAATAGGCGTTGTAATCCACCGTATCGAAATACAAGGTTCGAACGAGATAGCACCTGTCGGGGGAGGCCTGGGAAAATCTGTCCAGCCGGCACAACGCGGAAAGGGCGTTGCGAATACGGTAATACCTGAAATGGTCGAGGATGTATTTCGCCTCGAAACGGGCATGGGGAATCATCGGCCGTTCACCAGTGGACGGATCATGCCAACGGGAGATTTCGCCAGGTTGGGGATCGTGACCCCGAGAATTGTCAGTTCCCCGGTTTCCGGGCCCTTGGCGAAAACGCCCCGCTCCTCTCCAGCACCGCCCTTGAAGGACGGAACGCCGTTTTCGTCGTTCTCATAGAAACTCTCGATCCGCCCGAGGCGAAGGTCAGCTATTTCAATCCCTGATTGAGCGGGAGCTTTATACAACCCGACTCCGTTGAGACGAATGGACGAGACGCCGTCAACCTCGAAATCCTTTTTGTTCCTCCAAAAAAGGCTCCCCATGACATTAGCCGTCCCTCCGCCGAAAACCGGTTTCTTTCGATAGGCGGACAATGCGCGTTCGTTATTGTAAAAAGCACCACCGTAAACATGGGTAGACGACAGGTCCTTCGAGGCGATTCCAATCCCCGACGTGGCGATCAGGTTGTTGACCGCATGAAGCGTCGTTTTTTCACCGACGCTGATCGCCTTGTCGTCCATGCCGGAAAAAATGCTGTCAACGACGACGACCTCGGAACCGCAAAAATCGACCCCGTCTCCACCGTTGTCCTTAATGGTCGAATTGCGGATCACCCCTTTTACCCAATCGCCGTCAAAGGCGTCGGAAGCATTGCCGACGAAGCGGCTGTCTGTGATTTCGAAATCCGCATGCTTGATGTTCAACCCGTCGGCGGCGGCGCTGTTTTCGATCACGCTGTTCGAAATACGGACCGGCGAATGATAGAAATTAAGTTGGCCTGAGAAATAGATTCCGTTGATCCAGCGCTCGCTCCCACCGCGAATGATTAAATGCAAAACCCGTGACTGTTCTCGGGCCTTGGTAACACCGAGGACGCCCCAGGGGCGACCTTCGATCAGGGGTTCAACGATCACGGGCTTGCCGTTCTCCCCTAGAATTTGAACGGCTCGATAAACGAGGATGCTCGCTTTCGGCGCCATTTTCAAAACGACACCAGCTTCCAGGACCAACCCGAAACGGCCCGGGATGACGATGTCCCTTTCAACCTTGTAAGTCCCGGGGGCCAGGATCAGCCTTCCGCCTTCCCGCCGGAAGGGAAGCGGTGATTCTTTCAGAAACGTCTCGAGCAGCCTGTCCGGGTTCCGGTTGGAAGTATTGCCGCTAACGTATTTCGCCGGGCTTCTTCTTGTACGGAAGGATTCGATCGGGCGGTTGGTCAGCGAATGGATGAAGTCCATATCGACAAGGGGATAGGCTCCCCCCTGGAAACGGCCACCGCCTTCGAACCCGACAGACAGGGTCCAACGCGTCACAACCGGACGAAGACGTTTGTCCCTATTCGTCCAGATCGCCAGCTTTTCGAATTCGAGCGTAATCCTGTCCGTTCCGGCCGTGGCCTTGAAGGAAGTCAATTCTGTTTGTTTTCCTTCCGGGTCGGTGAGCCTGACGCCGTTAATTTTCAGGCCATTGGGAAAGGCCGCCGTTGGGGTCAGGTCGATCCGGTGCAGATTGAGATCAACCAGGGAATCCGGATAGACGTCAAAACGGATTTCGGCGTCCTTTCCGTCGTTTGAAATGGTGGTATCGATAAACACGCGGCCGTATTCCAACCAGGTTCGCAAGATCCGAATGTTCTCCTTGAAAATGTTCATTCGGATGTCATGAAGCTCGTCCATGCTTTCGAGCCGATAGGGGCGTATCCCTTGGCCCAACGCATCGCGGATATCGGCATAGAGGTCTTCGAGACTTTTCGTCATCTTATCGGCGCCGTCTTCCAGAATTTCGTAAATGTAACGATTGCGTAAACGGGTTACGTTCCGGTCCTCCAAAATCCGTTCGATAAGCGGATTGGCGAAGCGGCGCGCATCGCCGAGGTGATCGAAGGAGCCGTTCTTTCTGTATTTCCGGAAAATCTCGTTGATGATCAGGTCGTAGGTTATAGGCTCGAAAAGCCCCGAGGTCGGATCGTAATACCAGCGTACATTATCCGGGCTCGCCGGATGAGTTCCGCCGAAGAACCAGATCAAGGCATTCCATTTGGCGAATTTATCGATATCGATCAGGTAGGGAATTGCGGCTGAAAATTCTTGCCTCGTCGCGGTTCGGCTCAATTGCAGAAGTCTGTCCCAACGGCTTTGGATCATTCCCGCCGCAGTTCCTCCTTTCTTGTGGATGCTGACCTGAAAGGAGCTTGGGTAGGAATCCCATCCTTTGACAACTCCAACGCGATTGGCCCGCGTGTCCAACCAAATACCGTCTGAAATGAACATCTCCCCTTCAGGGTAACGAAGCCTTTCCAACATCTCCTTGCCCGGCTGTTCGAACCAGTAATAGAGTCCCATGTCGACTTGGTTCAACGTGACCATGGCGAAGCCGTCATCTGCGACGAGCAATCCCATGGAGCGGGATTTTTCCAGCCCGACCGGCTCGATTTCGTATTCCTTGTCGGACGGAATGATCAGATTAATGCTCCGATACCCGTTGAACAGCCGTTCCTTGTTGAACTTGATCCGCAGTGATTTCTTCGACTCCCTCCAGTGGTTGGAAAGGTCGCCCCGAATCCTGACCTTGACCTTGTATGTTTCACCGTTATGACTGAACCGAGCCGGATACCATTTCTTGTCCTTTTTAAGCAGGATGCCTTCGCCCTTGAGACTGTTTTGAACGAACTGTTCAATGATGCGCAGATATTTCGGATCGACCGCGAGTTTGTAGAGTGGAAACTTCGAACTGGGCTTTACTTTCGAGCCCAGGGTTCTGCCGAGGCTGACCACTTTCGAAGTCAATTTCTCGTGTTCGAGTAAATCGTTGAGCCGGTAGATAATCGCATCTTTTTTTATCACCGCCCCGACGAAAGCGATGATAAAAAGAAAAAGAAACACGAGGGAATTGAATGCCGTCAGGCGCTTATAGGCGGTATCGGAAATGCGTAACCGCCATCTCTTCATTTTTTTTCTCGTTTTCACGTCTCGTGTTTCCTCGGTCCGTAGACCTGGGTTTCAGCGCGGCAGAGCCAATCCACCCCTTTAACAACCGTCCTAGATCGGCAGGGACAAATGGGGCGCCAGCAGTGAAGCGTTGCCGACGCCCGGCACGGCGCGGACTTTTTCCAGAAGCTGTCTTGGAATATTGGCGTTGGGATCGTCCAGGGTCAGTTCGATAACCATTTCCCAGCCGTCTTCCTTCAACTCCATGCTTCTTATCGAGGAATAACTGACGAATTCCGAGACAATTGGGATTATGCCATCCTTGATCGAGGGGCCTTCCCCATTCATCACCAGGATAAAATTCGCCCGTTGCCGTTCCCCGAAATGGAAGAAATGGATCAACAGCAAGGCGCCCCCAAGGAACATGCAGGCGATGATGCTCTCTCCCCAGTTCAATGTGCCGGTTCCCAGACCGATCGCGATTGCCCAGAACAAATAGATCATGTCCCGGGAGTCCTTGATTACCGTTCTAAACCGGATAATGGACAGAGCGCCGATCATGCCAAGTGAAAGCGCCAGATTGCTTCCGATGAACATCATGACTACGGCTACGATGGGCGGCATCAGCACAAGGGACACCAGGAACGAGCGCTCATAAGTCAATCCCTGATGGGAAATCCGGTAAACAAAAACCGTCCAAATTCCCAATGTAAATGCCAGGCTCAGCGTCATCAGAAGGTCGAGCGTCGAAAACGATATTGCCTGAAGTTGGGGAACACCCATCAAAAAGACTCCTTAGTTACGGCTGAAACAACTTTCTAAGGGAAAACGCATTGTCGATCATCCATAAAATTAGTGAAAGCCCCATCCCTGAATGAATCGCACCGTATTTCTCTTTTAAATACCTTTTCACTGCCGCAAGAGCCGCTGCGCCAAAGTATCCGACAGATGGGGCGCGAGGTCGCCAATCACTTTGGGTTCCAGGACGATCAGGCGGCGAAGCACCGAAAGCATGCCTTTTTGAAGCGGCGCGGGAAGCGCTAGAAAGACGATTTCCTTCACCGCACGACGCCGCAAATCAGCGAGGCCGGTTTCAGTTTCGTGACGGGATTGGAACCGTTCAAACAGATCGATCAAGGCGTCCAAGCACGCTTTGCGGGCCATACCGCCTTTGCTTTCAGACGCCCCGGAAACAATCGCGTGCAGTTCGTCGAAGGTTTGCCGGTCGAACGGATGATCGGGCCAGAGGCCGCCTATCTCGCGGAGCGCGACGCGAGCGTGATTGCCTTTCTGGGAGCGCTGTTTTTTTGCGCTGATCGCGGAATCATGAATACGCAAGGACACCAAGGGTTCGGAGAGGTTCGCTCCCTTGGTTTTTTCTAGAACGCGCGCCCATAATTCATAATCCTGCGCGGTCGGAAAGGAGCCATCGTAACGAAGCCCGTGCCGGTCCAGCAACTCCTTTCGCACCATTACAGTGGAATGAAAAAAGGGATTCCCAAGAAGTATCCACCAGCGGATATCCAGATCGCTTATAGGCACATTCCGTCCACCCAAATCCCTTCCCGTGGTGTCGATCCGTTTGCAAGCACTACCAGCTATCCCGATTTCCGGGTGAGCATCGAGGAAAGCAACCTGGGTAGCCAACCGGTCCACCGCCGCAACATCGTCGGCGTCCAGGCGGGCGATGAAAGTTCCGGTTGCCGCATCCAATCCCCGGTTCAGCGTTAGCGTCAGGCCCAGGTTCCGATCATTTTTCAATCGGTTTATACGGGGATCGGTGTACCCGTCCAAAATTAGCGCGGTTTCGTCAACCGAACCATCGTCAATGGCGATCAATTCAAAGTCATCGAAGGTCTGGCCAAGAATGCTCTCAACAGCCTCGCCCAGAAATAGCGCGCCGTTATAAACCGGTAGGATCACGGAAACCGTTGGCGTCACCGTTCGCCGTCTTTTTGCTCGGCCTGGGAGATTTCGTAAGCGGGTACTGCTTCCGCCCAAATCTCGCCCCAACAAATACGTTGATCCTTGACCGTCAGGCCCGCTTCCGCGAGTTCGTCATAAAACGATTTGACGGTGTATTCGGTCTCGTGTGTCGGGTCGAGACGCCATTCGACGCCGAGTTCCTTTTTCAACGGGACCCGCCAATCGCGTTCGAACAACGGAACGCGGATCAGGATCCGGCCGGGCCGGATCGTCTCAATGATCCGCCTGAGAAAAGCAGGGCGCCCCGGCAGGTGTTCGAGGACATTTGACAACACCACGACATCGAAGGCGCGGCGGGGAAGATCGGAAAACGCTTCGCCGACAGCGAATTCCAGTCCGGGTTGGTCATACCGTGACCGAGCGACGGCAATGCTTTCGGCGTTCATATCGATGGCCAGGACGTCCCCTCCCGCCCTTTCTGCGATATCGGCGGCCAGTTCCCCGCGCCCGCACCCCAGGTCCAGGACTTTATCCCCCTGTTGAATACGTTCGACAAAAAAATCATGATACCGGATGTGGCGGTGTTTGGTATGGACGCCGTCACCGTATGCCATCGATTTTTGGCCTTGCAGAGCGTATAGAAAAGCATCGATCCGAAATAAAAACCGCAAGGCCTCATCCGGCGGCAACGTCCCGGCGCGGGCCGCGATCGACCGGTTCACCAAAGCCTCGAATTGGCGGACGGGTACAACAGCGAGGACGAGGCTGAAAAGTCTTCCCAAAATCGATATTAACAGGTTCATTTCTTGCGGACGATGGTGGTCCCCATCGAACTCGACCGGTTGATACTTCCGGACAGGACATCAAAATTCTTTTCGATGAAATCCAGCACGTCCGCGCGTTGTTCGACGCCTACCGCCGTGTCCAGGCCGTCCCCATCGCCCTTGATATAGTCGAAGACCAAAAGCCCCCCGGGCAAGAGAGACTGGTGAAATTTCCGGGCTGTCTCGAGCGGCGCGTTCAGGTGTTCCATGACCGTCAGGCAATAGATCACATCCACCCGCCTCTCGCCGGTCATCTGAAGGTTGTCTTCGGGTTTCAAGGGAACGATCCCGATATTCAAGAATTCCCGGAACTTGTAAGCCGCATATTGGAAGGTGAAGGTTTCGATATCCATCAGGTAGATCGGAATGGAGCGTTTCCGGGGCGGCGTGAACTCGAAAAAGCTCGTGGTCACAGGCGCTGACCCGCTTCCGTATTCGATCATCGAGTCCGGCGAATGGCCGAGATGGGCCTTCACCCGCATTATCAAACCGGCATGGTTGATCAGACTTTCCTTGTAGACCTGATGAAGAAGGGAATAGATCGTTTCGGATTGCTGGAATCCTTCGACATGGTCGTCGACCGTTCCATTATCCGGCAGTGCGAGTTTCTGGAAATCCAGGCGGTAGTAACCGCGCAGGAAAAGCAGGTCGGCGACTCCCCACATCGGCCGCTGCTCAAGAACCTCGCTCCAATAGTGTTGGAATGGGATGAACCATGTTTCGTCGGCGCCTGTTCGCCTGAACAAGCGCCACAATTTTTGACGGATATTTAGGGGAATAAGGGAAGACTGGTAAAGCTGGTGAAACCATGATTTAAAATCAACGGAGGGCCGTGACGGCAAAATTTTGGTATCCAAGGGAAACTGTTTCAGTGCCCGGCTGAGAGAGGTGTTTTTGCAACCGAAATAATAATCCGTTCTCTCGGTGGTAAATTTGTCATCCATCTTGTCGTCGCACCATCATGGTGTTATAGATTTTCGCAAAAATAACGTTAAGTGCACACCACGATAAGATGTCAGAAGTTAGGGCAAAATATTTTCTGCGCCCTATTTTTTGGCTAGGCATCTCTTTAATGATCATCCCGAGGGCGTGACATCGCTGAATGCAAACTATTTGTAACGAGCTGAAAACTCATGCAAATTACTTCTTTCGTCAACTTTCTTTTTCGTTCGAATGTTTTCTTTTTCCTATTTCTGCTCGTCTCGTGCGGTTTGATCGAAATTATCGCGTTGAAAAACCTGCTCATCTCTTTCGACGAAGCGACACAATCTTTCGTCCCCGGAAATTTGTTTTATGACGACCTTGGGCATTACATATCTGTAGCCATTTTAACCGACCACCTGGACTTTTTGACGAACCAGAGCTGGTTCCTGGCGCTTCAAGAAGTCGACGAGGCAGAGGCCCGCGCCCAATGGGGCGATTTTGGATTGAAGCTCGGCATCCTTAAGCCGCATGTCTATGACGGCTGGGCCTGGTTACTTTTGGCCATCAAGAAAATCGGCGGACTGACTTACGAAGACGCCTTTCGGGGCACCGCGATGTTTTTTCCGGTCTTCGTCTTCCTTTTCTTCCTCGCCACGAAGACCACTTTTTTCTGCCGAGCCGATAATTACGCCTTGTTGTTGGTGTTCGTCTTTGTCATTGCCTATGGCATCAACAGCCCGGTAAGCGTGGCACGGGCCGCTACCTACGGATATGCCTTGGTGGCCATGGCCATTATGATCAGGCTTTATTCAACTGCTGGTCGGTCCTCCCGGATGGTAGCATTTTTCACGCTCCTCGCATTCGCCGGATACATCCACAGATTGATGCTGCCGGTTTTTTTGCTGTTTGCCGTTTCCGATCTAACGCGTGTCCTAATCCCCCGCCTTTGGAAAAAACTGACGCGATTCAGTGAAAAATGGTTTGTTGTCATTTGTCTTTCCCTGCTCGCAGTCATTTTAGCCGTGATCTCCCTTTCCCTCGCCGTCAAAACGCTTTCGACGTCCGGTGAATTCACCATGCATATGTACATCTTCGGAAAACAGTTGCGGCATTTTGACTGGTCCGTATTCGCCTCCGTTTTCCTGGTCGCCTGGTTGTCGCGGTGGCGCCCGGGAAACGCCGATATTGCCGTCTATAAATTCATGATTGTGCTGATGATTCTTTCGGGGCTGGCGATATCTCTGATCGGAAGCATCCTTTCCCCGGTTTATGAACTCAACTCCGACCGGCTGGTATTTTTTATTTATATTTTGGCCATTGCCATCATCGGATATTCGGCCGACCCCAGGCCATCGTCCCCCCAGGAAGAAGTCGCTGACGGTGGTAATGAGACCGCCTCACAACCCTATCTTGAAAGAAGATTAGTCATTCCAATATTGATGATCGCATCTATTCTATATGCGCTTCCTCAATATGGGGCCGCGATGAATGTCAAAAAATTCAAGCCCTTTAAAGAAAAGCATTTCCCCGAATACATTGCCGAAAACGACTCCCCGCCGCATTATCTGGCGAAAAATCCTCAGCAGGTCTGGGGCTTCTTCATGCGCCAGGATTTTCTCAAAGCGCCTCTAATACTTGATTTCGAAACCGACAGTTATTCAAGACGCAAGATTCTAGATACTCTTTCCGGGGCAAAGCCCAGGCCGTGACGCTCGACGCCCTGGAAAGCGTTCCGCGTTATCATGACTGGATCGTCGAATATTTCAGCCCGTATCTGGGCGGCATGGTCGCCAACCAGGACCGTCCCGGACAACCGAAACCTGATCCGTTCGGGTCCTCAAAGAGCCGCGAGCAAGGCATATTCAGCCCGCGCTATCTTACCCAGCGTAAAATGCTCCAGTACGTATTCACGGGCCGCCCGTCCAAGCCTTTCGCGCAGCGGGGCGTCATCCAGCACCGTTTGTATCGCTTCCCTCAAGCTTTCCTTCGTCGGCGGACAAAGAACGCCGGTCCTTGAATGCTCGATCAGATCGCCGATGCCCGGAACGTCCGTCCCGATGACGGCGAGGCCGGACGCCATCGCCTCGATCAAGGCCTTGGGATGGCCTTCGTAACGGGACGGCAGGACGAAAAGGCTCGATTTTGCAAAAATATCAGGCAAATCGCCGTGAGGGACGTTGCCCAGAAAGTGGACATCGAGTCCTTCGTCCTTCGCCTTCGCCTCGAGCATAGTTCTCAAGTGCCCGTCGCCGACGAGAAGGAGTTCAACGTCAAGACCTTTGATAGCGTCAAACAGCGTGAACAAATTCTTTTGTTCCGCCAAGCGGCCGACGAAACAAATCCGCCGGGCCTTGGCACTCGGTTCTGACACCAACTCCAGTTTCTGCTTGAAGAGTTCCGTATCGACGTAATTGGGAATGACCTGGACCTTTTCCGCGTCCAGGCCGTAACGGTCCAAAATGTCCGTTCGCATGGCTTGGGTCGTCACAACCACCCTGTCGGCGCCGGTGTAGACCCGTTCTTCCAAGTCCCTAGCGGCGCGGATCTGGGGCGATTTCCCCCCGTGCGCCTTTTCCATGAAATCGGAATACAGGTAGCCGCAGCGGGCCACAAATGGCTTGCCGTAACGCCTTGCCGCCGCGAGGGCCACATCGGAGCCCAGGACTTGATTGCTTTTGATGACCGTCGCCTGGCGCAGGACCTTTTCATGAAGGCGGGAAATCAACCGCCGATAAAGGCTTTTCGGCAGGCCCCAGGAGTTACCATGAACGCCAATACCGGAAAGCCGGCCCGCATGGGCACATTCGCCCCGGCCACCATAGGTGATGAACGAAACGCCGGCCCCATGATCGGCCATTAACCGCCGATAGATCGCAACCTCCCGTTCAATAAGGCCGATACCGGCCCAATCGCCCAAGGAAACGCCGGAGGTGAAAAAAAGTGCCAGATTCATGTGCCCGGCGATTTCTGTTCGAGATATTGACGCAAACAACATCCAAATCGTATGTGTCGATATCTAAGGCGCCACGCTTTCCTTCCCGGCCCCCCCAGATCCAGCACTTGGCTTCCCGCCTCCAGCGCACCGGCGTGGCGCGACAGAAAACCATCGACAAAATACTGGCGCAACGAGTAGCCAAAGTTTTTCAGGCTCCCGTCCTCTTTTGCCTTTTCTAACATCAGGCGTTCCGCTCCGCGGCATTGGCCGTTTTTTCATGATGGTTACGATTCCGGGTGGTCAATTTTCTTTTTATGGAACGTATAATACGGCGGCTGGCCAGACCATCCATGGGGCCGATATTTTTCCGTCGTTGCCTGTTGAATAACTCCTCATCGAGAGCATAGTCGGCGAATCCCTGTTGACCGAAGGAATCGATAAACGCCTCGGCTTCAACCACCCAGCTACGGCCCGGAAAGTGTCCGTGGTACTCGTCATAATAATTACAAAATTCGTTATTGGATTTCGTGAAGGCGACCTCCGGCATGGAGACCGTGATAAATGGTGTTTTAGTGGTCGTGGCATCAATTAAACATCCTGATCGATAGTTGCAAACCATCATGTCTGAAACTTTTGACAACAAGGCCATCGTTTGGGGAAATTCGTTTTCCTCGGTAATGATTGTGTCAGCGATCCGCTCTTCATCCTTTCGGTAAAGGCGTTTGGTCAGAGCATTTTTCCTTCGCCTCGGCGCGATAACCAACTGGGCGTCGTTCCGGTCGCAGAATTCCCGCATCGCCAGCATCATTTCGTGATAGCCCAGACGCATGGATTGACGGACGGCGTCGAGACTGCGCAGACGAATCAGCGAATTCACCATGCGCAGGACCTTGCTATCCACCAGCCACAGATACCGAAACCAGTCGGTCACGTAAATCGGCAGCGGCATGAGGCAGAAAATATCGGGGATATAGGTTAGTACGCGTTTATTGGGATCGAGGTTGAACCGACAGAAAATATCTTCGCGCGGGACCGAAACGATAGGATCAAAGCGTGAAAAGCCGACGAACCGCGACAACGGGCGAAGGAATTCCCGTGTCTGAAGCTTTCCGGTCACCGCATAATCAAGATAATACGGGGAAGGCCAAAAGATCAGGTCGGACTTGTCATTGCCGCATTTGGGAAGGCAACTGTGCCGGCTGTCGAAGACCGAACACCAAAGCGATTTGAATGGCACATGTTCCTCCTGTTCCCGGAACATCCGCGGCCGGCCCTCGACGGAAATGATGGCGTCGGATTGATCCATCAGCCGCCCCAACCGGGCGAAGTCATCCTCGACCGTGATCTTGCTTCCCAGGCGCAGGCTTTCGGGCAGGCGCTCCGGCATCGGCGAAAGATACGCCTTTGATCCTCTTTCGTCATGCCCCGAGACCAGGATAATTTCAGCCTCGAACCCAGGATCATCAATCACTTCCTTGATGATCGGCGCAAGAGTTCTCAGCGCATTGATTCTTCTGACGGGAAAACAAATCTTCCAGGTGGACATAATTGCGTTATTTCTTTACCGCCAGTTTGTTGTCGATGATGGCTTGAGCATAGTCCCTGACGTAATCGAAAGGAACGTTCGTTTCGTCGGCGATATCGATAAGACTTTTTCCGCCCTTCAAGCCGTAAAGGATGGATCGATTGTATTCAAAGGCCTGTTTCCGATGAACGGAATTGGCATAAAGATCGAAACGGGACATCTGAAACGGCACCCGTTGTTTGAAGGCAAGGGTGGCATTGGCCTCCATCATCCGGCAGATGGAAAATATGATATCCGCGGCCTGGTCGATATTTTCTTGTTCCAGCCGGCCCGGCTCATCCCGTGAGGTGTGGTATTCATCACATTCCATCATCTGGACGGACATCGACGGCACGCCGGCGAAATCAAAAATTCTTTCGTCGTTGCCGAATCCGTCCCAAAGATCGCCCGATTCCAGACCGTCAAACCGTTTCGCCACCAAGCGGGAAAGCTTCATGGCGAGCCCATCCGGTTTCGTGCTTGCCAGGGCCTTCCATTGTCGCCCCCAACCGACGAATTCACTGAAAATGGCCAGATCGACGGTATCGATGTATTCCGGCTTGCTGTCCAGTAACACGCAAGAGCCAATGGTTTCCGGAAAAATCAGGAACCGGTAGGTATAACGCCCGTCCGGTATGTCCTTCAGGCGCGAAACCACATCCATCAAGGCGAGAATCCCCGACCAGGAATCGTTGACCAGTCCGGGATGGCAATAATCCGCTAGAAGCGCGATCGACCTGTCACTCGAACCCGGCAGGACGATTTCGCCCACCAACATGTCGCCGGGCTCCACCTCGACGTCAATTTTCACCTCGTAATCGCCCTCTTCCAATCCGTCAACGACGTTGCGGGGCAAGGAGATGGCCCAGTCCTTCAGGCGCTTGGTGAAATCGTAGGCGAGCCGGTGTTCGTAAATATAAACATCAGAAAACGTCTCATGGACACGCAAATGGCGGCGCAATTCATTCAGCGAGACGCGGCCCTCGAACGGCATGCTGTAAGGCGCCAGGAACAGGGGATGATCGTCATAGGAGGCCATAAGAGTACCGTCCGGTCCCTTGATCCATGCCTCGACAACGTCCCAGCGGGGCGGGACGATCCATGTACCGTGTTCGCTACCCGAACGAAAGGAATGAAGCTTCAATTCCTCACCGCAGATGGCGGCGATGTCGTCCAAGATCGGCTTGATGTCTCTGGAAACGATCGTCCTATTCTTCAAATAGTGACGAAGCGTGAAATCCATATCTCTCAGCATTGTCGACAACTTTCTATCAAGGCACGTTGGCTAGGGTCATAACTCATTAACGATTAACTGATTCAATGGTCTGGAACTCAACAAAGGAAGTTTTGGACCCTAAGGTTTTTCGAAGCAAAATCATGTGCCTTGAAATACGGGTTCAAGCCCGAAAATTTAGCCAGAATTTCCAACCTTGACAGTTTTTAAACAGCCTTGGGCAGACTTTCCCGCCAGCGATGATCAAAACTTGACTTCGGCCCTTATGCCTCTAGGGTCTTTGCAACCTCCATCATGCTGCCATAATTCCCGCCATGGATGGGAAGCCATTCGGAGAAATCGGATCGATCGATTGTCCTCATCCTCCAACATTATAGGTCCCAGCCACCTTGTCATCGCTACCCTGAATCCAGATGATATGGGACGATATCTGGCTAAGGCAGGATATCAAGGAAACCATTACGCCCCGGGCTTAAAAAATCCCCAGGCGAAAGCCCCCTTCATCCAGGGCGAACTTTCGCTTTTATGCGACATGGTTCTGTTTACCAGTAATAACGGCCTTCCTCCGATCGAGCTTCTGAGCGAACCCCAAGCAACGTTCGCCGGAACGGACCAAGCCACCGCCTTCGAACCGCTGTCCATCCCAGACGATATGGAAGGGCCTATCGAAATCAGGGTTCGGTGCCAAAACCCGGCAAAGGCGGCCTCTTTCTGGCGCGCCGCCGGCGGGGGAAAGGAAAAGCCTGAAAACGAAGCTGCCCGGCTTTCCTTTGACCGGAATATTGCCGCCCCGGCCATGGATCTTGTTTATGTTCGATCGGAAGAACACCCGTCCACGACCTGGCTCAACACACCGGGTCTGTCCGCGGTTTCCTTCTTGTGTCGAGACGCATCCTCTTTGCGCGATGATCTGGATAGCCGGGGCTATGAATGCGGAGAGGTTTTCAAGATAGCACCGTTCGGCAAGAAACTGTCCGTCTTCTTCGCAAGAAACCTGTCCCGGGAAATCTACGAGTTTCTTTCTCTTGACCGCTAAACGCCTATACTCCGGCTGGAATGCCTTCCACCCCGGTCATTAGGTTGTGAACCTTCAAGCCTTGATGAAATTTCTTCACCCGATGCCGGGTCGGTTCTTGGAATATTTTATTCATGATGCTCCGCTACCGAAAAACCTTTGAAACGCATCGCGACAAGATCGCGCTTTTGGACGTCACGGGTAATTTGGCGGAACCACGGACCTTTTCGTATCGGGATTTAGACGACCTGGCGGGCCGGGCGGCAAGGCGATTGCAGTCGGCGGGGGCCGATACAGGTGAGCGAATTGCCGTTCATTTGTCGAACTCCGCCGAATGCGCCATCCTTTTCCTGGCTTGCCTGCATGGCGGCTTCACGATAGTCCCCCTTCACGATGGGCTGCCCTATTCCACAGCAAGGAAACTGATTGATACCATTTCGCCTGCCGTTTTGATCCACTCCCAAGATGATGAAAAATGGACCGAGGAAGATTCAACCCTAAATGCCGTTTCGGCTGAAAGCCTGTTCTGCAATCTCGACAGCCAACCCATGGCTCCGTTCGCCGGGAATCTGGACGACCAGCTTAGCGTTACCTTTACATCCGCCACGACGGGGGAAGCCAAGGGGGTTCGCCACACGGCCGGAAACCTGATTGGAAACGCCGAAATGTTTAACGATTGCATGGGATTCGGCCCCGACACCAGAATGTTGCACGTCATGCCGATGTCCTATTCCGCAGGCCTGTTGAACGCCTTGCTGATGCCGCTCCTGACCGGAGGAATCGTCGTGATGGCCCCGCAGTTCAACCTGACTAACGCATTCGGTCTTTGGAAAACCATGGTCGAACATGACATCAACACGGCCTGGCTGGCGCCATCCGCATTGGCTTTTCTGCTTCGCTTCGGCCGGGAAGACTGGATACGAGATTGGTGCCGGGCGGCGACAAGGCGGTTTTGCATAGGGTTTGCCCCCCTGTCGAAGACCTTAAAAACCCAATTCCAAGAATCATTCGGGATTGAGCTCTATGAAAGTTACGGACTGACCGAAACGTTGATCCTTTCAAGCAATAGCCCTAACGACCCGAGTCCGGCGGGAAGCGTAGGCAAGCCGCTGGACGGCGTCGCCATTGAAATTCGCGACACGGATGGCGGCCCTTGCGCGCCGAGCGAGGAAGGTGAAATTTGGGCCTGTTCACCGTGTTTTTATTCGGGCTACCTGGCGGTGGAATCGGATGAAAATGATAACGCACCCTCAAGGGAAGGATGGATGGGTACAGGCGACATCGGCTATCTGGACCGGGGCGGAAACCTGTTCATTTCGGGCCGGATCAAGGATCTTATCATTTGCGGCGGCACCAACATCAGCGCCCAGGCCATCGAAGAGCTTCTAATGTCCCATCCGGCGATCCGGGAAACGGCCGTCGTCGGCCTTCCACATGATTTCTGGGGCGAGGAACCGGCAGCCTTCCTGGCCCTTGAGGAAGGCTACACCCTTGAGGATATCAAACAGATACTTCTGGAATTATGCAAAGAAAGGCTCCTCCCGGTGGAGATTCCGAAAAGGTTCATTGAGATCGATCAATTGCCGTTGAGTGTTTCGGGCAAGGTGAACAAGCGGGAATTACGCGTTAAGTTCATGGATGGGCTCCTTTGAATCATATAATATACGATGGCATTAATTCCGGCAGAAATCCTTGCAGGTTTTTCAGCCAGTGACCCGACGCATCATCGACCTGACCTTTACCATTCACGAAGGCATGCAGACCTTCCCGGTTCATTGGCAGCCGGCTGTCGAAATCACCCAGCTCGGACGACACGGCCAGGAAGACCGGGAGACGCGCAAGATTGTCATCGGAACCCATACCGGAACACATATGGATGCGCCGAGTCATTTCATTCCCGGCGGCGAGACGGTCGAGAACATTCCCCTGGATCAGTTAATCGGCCCGGCAACGATCCTCGACTTCACCTGGGCGGAAGAAAAGCAGGAACTCGGCATTGATGATCTTAAAAAAGCGATCGGCGACAGCCCCATGGAACGACTTGTTTTCCGCTTCGATTGGTCGGATCATTACGGAACCTTGAAATACTATCAGGAACACCCCTTTATCTCGGAAGACGCGGCCCAGTGGCTCGTCGATAGGGGGTGCCGCGTCGTGGCGATGGACAGCCCGCAATTGGACGCTCCCTACAACGGACGCGGCAGCGGAAACGATTCACCCTGCCACAAGATTCTTCTCGGAAATGGTTGCGTCAAAGTCGAATACCTGACCAACCTGAAGGAGATAGGGCAAAAGGAAATCGAACTCGTCGTCGCGCCCTTGAAAATCGCCGAAGGCGATGGCGCACCGGTTCGTTGCTTTGCGATTGAAGACTGATTTTCGCAAAGGCGGAAGAATCGGAAAATGGCGTCTAAGGGCTAACGGTTATGTCGAATATCACTTCCGATGTAGTTGTATTCCCGGTCGGCGAAGACCGTTGGATCGTCATGAACGTCTTTTCCCACCGGTCCATGGCCATGGAAACGGCTGGCCTGGAAGTCTTGCGAAGCGCCGGAAATCGGACGGACCGGCAATTGGATGAGGATTTTTCCGGCCGGCTTTTCACCCTTTGGAACGTTCACCGGTTTTCCAACCTGGACGGGCTGCTCGCCGATCCGACCAACCTGGTCCGGGAAGTTGATAACTGGCCCGCCCCGTGCTGCGTTACAGCGGCCGAATTCATCGAAGCCGCCCGGCAGGCGACCCTGTTCATCGATGACGAGGATGCCTATCGCGCCCGGTTTGCGCACAAGGAAAGCATTTTTGACAGGCAAAACTTTGGCAACTTTCATGAGCAGATGGGTCAGGAACTGCTCTTGGGTCCTCGTGCCAGACCGGCCGAATGGTGGCCAAAGCAGAAATTCACGGAAGACCAGACCGCCTTGCAAGAAAACCTGTATAAATCCGTGCAGGGTGCTTTTTTGGAGGCCTATTTCAACAAGACACTCAAGCCGGGCATGAATGTCATCGATCTGGGATGCGGCAACGGGTTCTACGCCAACCAGATGGCCAAGGCGGGATGCACGGTGACCGGCGCGGACCCGAACGCCGACTACATCGCTTTCGCCCGCAAGAACGCGGCACCGGGCGCTACCTTTGAACGATCGGATATCGGCGAGGCGGAAAGCCTTGAATTAATTCCCTCCCATTCCGCCGACATCGTCTATATGGGCGATGCGCTCTTGTTCTACTTCGTTTCCCCGATGCCCGGAGGGGAGCTTCCCGACTTTCACGCGCTGGCAACCGATATTCGCCGTATCCTTAAACCAGGCGGACGCTTTGTCAGCATGGAGCCTCATTTCGCCTTCTGGCTCGCCCCGTGGCTGGGAGCCGTGGATCGTCCATTCACCATCCTGACCGAGTACCAGGACAGGCGTTTTCAAGTCACCCCGACCATTGGCGAAACTATTCGCGCTTTCGCCAATGAGGGCTTTGCCGTGTCCTGGATGGAAGAACTACAACCAGATCCGTCGTATCAAGACATCGACCCCAGGGGATATCACTTCGCCCGTGCTTTCCCCGTCTTCCAACTCATGGAATTCATTCCGATCGACGGCCCCGCCGGCCGAACATACGATAGCCGATAGCTGACTGACTTTGGCCAGAGGTCAATTTTCCCGCGGCTCTTTGATGATCTGCTTGAGTTTGGAGTGCATGGCGAAATAGTGACGTCCGTCCTCCGGCTTTTGCGGCATTGGATTCATGGCACCGTTTTGAATCATCAACAGCGCCTTCGTCGCCACTTGCCATTTATTGAGATAATGGTTTCGATAGAAAATATCGTTTATTGTGTCTTCAGGGCGAATCTCCAGTTCACACTGGCAGACAATATCGCCCGTATCGACTCCCTCATCGACAAAGTGTTCGACAACACCGACCTTTTCCCCTTCCAACACGGCCCAGTACCCGGTATCGACGCCACGGTATCTCGGCAAAATCGCCGCATGGGTGTTCAACGTCCCAATTTTGGGGATATCCAGAACTGGTTTGCGAATAATTTCCGTTAGGACGATCTTGAGAATATCCGGCTGGATTTCCGTTAGAAGTCGAATACAGGAAACGCCATTCGGATCGTCGACGAAATGCAACCCGAAGCCGTTGAATTGCGCGTATTCCTTGAAGATAAAAAATTTATCGCCGCCGTCACCGACGATAATGACGTCATCGAAGCGCACCCCTCGTGTCTGCGCATAATAGACGAGCTGAATGGCGGCCGATGGTCTTGACGTCAACAAGCAGATCTTCATTTTTTCGCCATCACTCTATCGCGAAGCGAATCGAGCGAGTCCGACTCCCCTTGAATTATGCTATCGAAACGGTCCAAGCATCTCCCCTCATTGCGAAGTCGGTCATTTATTTTCAAGGCCGTATTCAGGTACCTTAAATCACCTGTTTGATGTGAATGATCCATGAAAAGAATGGATGCGTTCGCAAGCTCCTCCGCCGTCATCAGGTCGTTGCCGTCGGCATAAATTCGCTTCAGCTCTATCCTGCACATCAAGCTTTCGATGTCGCTCAGCACTATTTTAATATTCCTTGTAATTTTTCATGATCCGCGCCGCTGGCCTGATTAAAGGTTGGGATTTAGATATCCCAGGGCGCCCGAATTGTTTCAGGAATCAAGGTGATTTCTGATTATTCTGTTCACCCTGGAAGACACCCGCCGTTTCATGGCATTGTTTATCATCCCTTCGATTGACTGCAAGCCCCTGATAAGGAGAGAATAACTGGATTTCAGGGAAATGATCTTGCGGCTTTCGCTAACAGCGTGCTTGGTCTTCTCATCGATGCAAAGGGCGTTTTCAATATTCCCGGCGCAGTTGTTCCAAGCTTCGATCATCCGGACGGCGAACCCCTCGTCGGGCTGCTGTGTGTTGTCTCCGGTCAGGTAAATGAATGTCACTGGATCGAGCGCTTCGAAATCGTCGTCATCGAGCGGCGATAGGTTGTAGTTGAGGCGGCTGTGTATCCGTTCGGAAAGCGACTTTTCAGCCAATTCCCCGAGCGGCCAGTCAAGAAACAACAGCAGGTTCTGCGCGAATTGGGCCATGTAATCGCCCTCCTCATTGGCTTCCTGCAGATACCAGTTCATTCCCTCCGATCCCGAGCCCAGTTTCGCCAACTCCAGGAACAATTTTGAATCGAACCCGACTAGCCGCAGACAATATGCGATCTCCAATACCGACAGGGTTTGGGAATCCAAGCGGGCTAGAAGATACCCGGCCATCCCGGCAGCCCCAGCCGGTTCGGGTTTTCTGGTATGGGCCAATACTCGTAAAACTTTCTGTTCATCCGAAATGCCGGCGAATTCCCTGTCGGTTACAACCCTTAGAAAATCATCGGCGAAGATCAACGCCTGGGCGACGGGGTTGAGCGTGTGGGTAGAGGGATGAAAGAAATCCCTGCCCCGGAATGCGGCGCCGGATTCGTTGCTGTCCTTGAGGATATCGTAACAGAGGTTGCCGTTGGCGTATGAACTTGACCCTAATCCTACATAGGCGGTGCCGCGCCCGGAAAGATGGCGTTCTACAACCACGCCCAGCAATTGGGCCAGGGACTGCAGGTTGGCAATGTCGAAAATGCCATGGATACGTCTTTGCAGGTGCTTCTTGAATCCACCGTCGGCAACGAGTTGGCTGATTTTCGGGAACATGGTTTGAAACAGATCGAAGTCCTCTTGTGGCGCTTCGTCAAATTCATCGAGCAGCTTGTCCCCGAGCACGGCCGCGGCCAGCGCCGCGCCGATGGAAGCCTGATTCCAGGAAGATATCGCTTTCGGCGTTTCAGACGTAAGCGTTTCCTCGAGCATGATGTAATAAGCCAGTGTCATGCCGTAAAGTCCGCTTTCCACGCCCCCGTTCACAATGACACGGTCATGTTTGATCTCGCATTTCATGCGGAAAAGAGCCCGCTGGACGTTTTCATCCTTCAACACCTCGGCGATGCCGACGGACCGCTCCCGGGACAGGTTTTCAAGAGCGATCGTCAAGAGGTTCTGTAATTCGTCCTCCGATTGCGGGTTGGTTGGGAAGAAGTAACCCCCGGATATCAACGCATCGCGAAGCGCACCTGGATCCCTTTGTTTCCTGTTGATATAGGTGTGCAAACGAGTGAGTTTCGGCTCTTCCGATTCCAGCTTTCTCAAGGTCTCCGACTTTTCAGAATTCATGAAGTCGGCGCCTTCGTCGGGACACCAAATAACCAGATAGCCTTCATCGGCATTGAGCACGGAGAACGTCTTTCCGGCGGCGGTCGCTTTTGCGCCTTGAACGTACCTCAGCGTTTCATGGAGGGAAATTCCCATGTTCGATGATGTGGAACAGAATATCTCCCTGGTAGCAAAGGCGAGCCACAATGACAGGTCCAACATCGCAACCGTTTCATCGACGACGGAATCATCCATCGCATCGACTTCACCCTTTTCGAAAACAAGGGACCCTTCCCGGCCATCCTTCGGTTCGTTTTGTCTTGTCCGAAGAAAAGCGCGTTTTTCCTCCAGCAATACCTCCGCATCTAACCCTTCGAGCCGGCGCACTTCATACAACACTTGCTCCGCCATGAGGCCTAGTGCGCTGAACCCTTTCACGCAACTGGAATATTGCTTCCAACCTCTTAGGAATCGAATATCCTTCCCGGTGAGAAAACTGGTCAGCCGGGCACTGAAAGTCAACCTGTCGTTACCGTCCGAATAGGGGATTTCGGAAGAGCCGACAGCCTTGTTGGGCCTATGAATCCCTATACGGTCAGCGATTTCAAGAACACATACAGCAATATTCAACAAATCTATATTGCTGCGTTTATTGGAATCGTTGATCGAAACCGTTAAATCAACATTCATATTGACTAAATCAGGAAGCAATGTATGTAAATAGAAAGCTTTATCGGGCAATAAAATATCCAATTGGGTCGTGTCCTATAGTTGGGGGAAATTCGTTTTTTAGCGTAATTACCGACCTCGATCGGTCACTCAATCATGGGGCAAGGTCAATCGGCATAAACTCGCCTGTTCTTGTCTCCCCTTAAAAATAACAAATAACTGTCAATCGATACCACGAGCGTCAAATCCTATTGATATTTACCAAAAATCCCTCATAAATCTGGCAATTGGGTATGATCATTCAACATTTTCTAGGGTGTTGAATCACCGTCTCCGCCATCCGTCACCAGATGCTGGTAAAAACCTTCCGTAGACAATTGATCGCGCCCATCCGTAATGCCGTCAAAGGGTATTTCACCCGGCCGGTATTCAGGGCGGTTTTTTAAAAAAAGATAGGGATCGCGTTTCAAGCCTTCCGACACGACATCACAGAAATCCTTGGCGGAAACGCATGAAACATTTCCTGAACCAACCGGCCTAACTTCAACCACATCGTTTTCGATCAGCAAGGCATCCGTCTTTTCATAATTATAGACAACACCCATATCCAAATACCGAACGGGGCAGAACATCTCCCGGTCCAATTTCTTACCACCGGCGCGAATGTCGACGCTGAGAATTTTGTTGTATAGGTACGGCACGCCATAGACAACCTCGAGAAAATGCATCCACGAGTTCCAAACAAAAGGCATCCCGATGTTGACCGCCTTGGCTCCCATTTTCAACATCCTATCAAACGGGGAATCGTAACCGTATCCTGATGCCGATACGTTTAGGCATATGTCATTCTTGCGACGGCCGAGCGCCGTAACGGAAACCAACGGATGCAGGGTTCGAACGCTACCCTCATGCTTTCGGACGAATTCGCAAAACATCCCAGTGATACATTCTGTTTCCTCAAGGATGAAGGGGGCGCCGTAGCGTTGTGTCTGGGTGGTAAAGGTCGGAACAACGACGCTGCCGTCTTCCCCAATCACATCGAAAATCGCATCGAGAACACTTCGGCAAAGATTGTCGCCCCCCCGCACATCCTTCATCATCCCAAGGGAAAACAGGCGGGTGTGAAAATAAGCAACATCGCCGGCTTGAAGGCCACAGTCAGAAAGAGCCTGGGATAATTCAGTTTTCGAGTAGGAAATCATTCCTTTGCTTTGACCTTGTCATGGATCATTTTTGCCAGGCCTTCAACCCGACTGATTTCTCTGTTCGTCAATTCATCCTGGGTGAACTGGATTTCGAATTCACCCTCGACGAATAAAATGAATTCAAGAGCCGTGTAGGAATCCAAAACGCCGGAACTGAACAGATCCTTCTTGGGATCAATTTCCTGAACGGAAAGTTCTTTCATGAGGTGCACGATCAAGCGTTCGATTATGGACGCCAGTACCATTAATTTCCTCTCCTCCGCATCCTAAAAGCGCAACGCTATAGACGCCAATGGATAGAAACTAACGAGGGAAGAGTATAAGAACGGACGCAACCGACAAGACTTGATCTTCTCAGAAATTCTGCGCCTCCCCCTTTTCTTGTCTTTTCATGCCTTATCTGTTGAGAAACTTAAAAATCATTTTCTGAAAAACGCCGATGGATTTTGGCTTCAACCGCCCCGCCGCCTGTTCGTCCAGAAGGCGGGCGGCAAAAGCGGTATATTCTTCAGCGATATCTCTGATCGTGGGCGTTCCTAGCTTTTCCAGATACCCTTGATAGCTTTCACAAATCCGTTCGATCAGTTCCGGGATTTCTTCCGGACTATCGAACAGTTCCCCGCCCGACCGAAGGATTTCCGGATGCCCCCCGTCATTTGCGGCGATGGCCGGCAAGCCGCAATTCAAGGCCTCGATCAATGAATTGGAACATGGGTCGTTGCGCGAAGCGGTAATGAAGATATCGCTTTCCCTCAACGCCCCGGCCAACTCCGCGCTGTCCATGGGAGGACGGTGGACGATATTTTTGAACGACCTGGACGCATTGCCGATGAAAGTCATGTCGTAACGGTCGAAATCGAGAGTCGCATCGAGAGTATCATACACGTCAAAACCCTTGTTCAGGTTCGACGACCAGCTCGTGGCGATCAACCGAACCCGCCCGCCGGACAGGGGACAGCGTGTTGGATCGGAATAAAAGATCGCCGGGTCCGGCGCATTGGAAATGACCACCTGATTGGGGGATCGCGGCCAGCCCAACCGTTCGTTTTCATTGAGCGACCAGTTCGATTGGAACACCGTCCCGTCGGCAAAAAGACGGTTGGCGACAATCACCCTGGAATCGCGTTTATCCGACGGATCGTTGTAAAGACACATGGGGCCGTCGACGCGATGCAGGAATGGCTTGTCCGCCAGTTCCGCCCGGACTTTCGACACCCATTCGAGGTCGTGGTGGCCGTTGAACAGGATGACATCGGCCTCATCGGGCACATCGGAAAACTGGCCCATCTCCGTCAAGGCACCTTTCAAGGCCAGAAGAAACTGGTTCCCGCCGCCATAGGGCGCCCGGCGCAAGGTATGCAGGAAAGAGAAAACGGGCTTGTTCACGCGAGAAAAATTTCCCCCGATCAGGACAAGGGCGCAGGGTTAAGAAGAGGCCGATAGAGTTCGTCGTAATACCGCATGGCGATATCGGACCAATCGAATGAGCTCACCGTTTTGCCGGCGTGTTCCGTCAACCGTTTGGCCAACCCCGGATCATTCAGAATTGTTGAAGCAGCCGTGGCCAGACCGTCCGCGTCCTCTATATCGACGACCAGGGCGTTTTCGCCGTCAACGGCGATATCGGCGGCCATGCCGACACGGGTCGTCACCAGTGGCGTTCCAGATGCCATGCTTTCAAGTACGGATTTCGGCCCACCTTCCTCCCGCGAGGCGACCATGTAGAGGTCTAGGCAATGGTAATAGGGTGGCAACAAGGACACGTTTTCAAGACGATCATGCCGGTAGGGAACGCCGATAGAGTCCAATCCGTTCTTCACATAGCCGCGGGCGGGACCGGTAAGGAGAACAAAAATACGGTGGTCCTTCGAAAGCTTCTCGACTGCGTCGAGAAAAACATCCGGGCCTTTTATCAGCTTCGGGCTATTGCCCTCTTCCCAACCACCGCCATCCTTCTGGAACGAACCAATGCAAAGGCGATCATCTGGAATGCCCAGCGCTTTGCGGCGGCGCATCCGCTCGTCATTCGAGACGGGAGCGAAAGTCCGCAAATCGACGCCAAGGGGCAGGAGGCGGATTTTGACTTCCGGCACCCCTAGCTTACGCATCCTGTCTTGCATGATGGAATTGCTCACCACGACGACTTCGATATCGGGAATAGCTTGATTCATGGTGGCGAAAGCCTTTTCCATGTCTTCATCCAGACCAGGATGACCATGAAAGACGGTCAGGACGATCCGATTGCTTTTGCGAAGCCTTTTATAATGGGCGGCGAAGAGCCAAAGCGAACCGAAATGAACGACCTGCCCGCGTAACCGCCTGGAATCGACGGTGATGAAGCCCGAAAATTCCGGAACCTGTTCCCGGATCGGACCAATGATGGATTCACCATCATGGCGAATGGACCAGGGCGCATCATCGACAACGTAATGAATGCCAATCTCCTTCGATTGCCCTCGGAATGATTTGAGCCCGAGAAAAAATCTCCCGACCGGATTGTCGCTCTTCTGCATGGAATATCCCGACAACCTTATTTTCCCCAATGGGGCTGCCAATGGGGTTGCCTGAAATGGCACGCATCACCGAAATGCCGCTTTGTATCGTTGATAGCGGCCAGGGCCGCCTCCCTGAACCGCCGGGCGGTGTCTTTCTCGTCGTGAATGAGATTTTGCGTGGTGTCTGACGTTGGTGTGCTGGTACAATCGCCTTGCCGGGTGAACATGTATTCACCGAAAACCTCGCCGGTGAAGACCTCGCCGGTTTTCATATCGACCCGGCAAATCAGGGAGTACGACCAATCGGCGTCCCTGAGCGTCATTTCATATTCGCCATCGAAAATGCATTCCGACCGAACCAGGGCCTTTCGTTCCCCCTCATCGCCCAACAGGTCGCGGCCAACCGCATGAGGCGGGATGTCCAGGCTGGCCAGTTTCAAGACGGTTGGGAAATAATCCACGCTGGCCTCGACTAGGGACTCGTCAATGCGTCCTGCTTTTCCGGGAACACGGATCATCAGGGGAACATGCGCCACATTGTCCCGCATCATGGGGACCGGCTGGCGGCGAAGCCCATAGGCGTGGTCGGCGATCAGGACGACCGTCGTATCATCCATCCGTCCGGTTCTTTCCAGGTATGAAAAGATGGTCCCCATGGAAAGGTCCAAGTCGCGCATTTTCGCTTCCTGGAACGTCTGGAAATCGTTCAACGCCTCCGGGTCCGCCTTCTCTTTATAGGCGAGATAGGCTTCCGAAGGATGGGCCCAACGGTATTTTGGAAGGGTGTGATGGGTTAGGTATTGCTGTTTCTCGAAGGG
>Ga0187827_10000916_pt1 | contig 44549 bp, 39 predicted proteins | sample ETNtaG_39_FD_167969 | JGI IMG/M metagenome (GOLD analysis project Ga0187827, IMG submission 167969) | Marine microbial and viral communities from oxygen minimum zone, Eastern Pacific Ocean - ETNP2014_SV_150_PacBio MetaG (Illumina Assembly) | ecosystem: Environmental > Aquatic > Marine > Hypoxic...
AGCAGGATAGACTGGAGCAACAATGAGCAGAAAAGTGTCTCTTCGAATTTAGTGCTAGTGGTCCCATATGGGCTGACGACGTACAGCGAGTGGGTTCAACTCTATGACATTCCACTCAACGGCACGGCTTAACATGGCCTTGAGCGCAGATATAGGACGATTTACACCGCCAGGCTTCAATCCCTCTTTCACCTTTTGATTACGCCAGTTGGTTATCAGCCATTTGTTCACATCGACAAGCGGCTTGTCCGGCCATTGGCTTACAAAGTAGTGATCTATAGCCCAAGCCCGTTCAGCGCCGCGAACCATTTCCGATAGGCAGTACGGCTTGTACCGATGCTCAAAGAACGCGCTCAGTGTTTGGAGCTTTTCACGTTCCGCCTTTGCCTTGGCGTCCTTCTTCATCTGTTGAATGTCCAGACCTGTTCGGACTTCACCGGACCTTATGAGGGCCAACTTTCTGGCCTGGGAAGCTTTGATACTCCCAAACCTGCCCAGAGCATACTCACGGGAAGCGCCATCAGGAAGCCGCCTGTAACGCAACACAAAAGACATCACCCCACTTGCTTGTATTATCAGGCAGAAGCCGGCCAGCGTCGTATCGTAGATTACAACCCTCTTCTGGGGTGGGTAAGCATCGCTCCGCTGAATCTTACTTATGTATCGATCTGTCAGCTTCTCTCTCATAACTCCGATCACCATCACCCAATTGTTAGGCTCTTCCATTGGCCACACACTGACCACACAAGATTAAATTCTATCGACTACTAACCGTAATGTACACTGATTACCAATAGAACCCTTGAATAATAGGCCCTCCTTTACTTCGTGGATTCATCTATCCGTTCGTGGAAGATAGCAGAGGTTAGTCACACTAGCTTCCCAAGCTAGCTGTCGCGAGTTCGAGTCTCGTCGCCCGCTCCAATTAAATCAAGTTGCTCTGGGAGCATGGGACGTATTATTTGTGACCATCATACGAGGAGCCATACGTTTTGGCTCTGTTAAATCCCCGGCGTGTAGTTTGACCCTATCGAGCGAGGAAAGTCCTCACCCTCAGGATCGCGTTGTTGCGAATGTTCATGTGGAAGAGCGAGTAATCCAACATGTGATAGTTGGCCTCGTCGCCAAACGCGCCAGCGCCGCCGAACGCCGTACCGGTCTGATTCGCGACGAAGAGCGTGCCGTCTCTGCACTGCGCCCAGGTGTGTCCCACGCTGGGTGCATCCAGCGCGGTGATGGTGTCGCCTGAGGGCACGTCGTCAGCGGGCCCAAACGCCACGTTGTAGGTCCCCGCCGGGGGCACCGCACCCTCGTTCAGACTCGCGTCAGCCTTTTCGTCATCGACCCGCCAACTCAGCGGATTGGTGCAGAGGCTGTCGGCCTCACGCTCGATGCCAGCGCCGCCATCACCGAAGGTATCCCAGTGTACGATGCAGCCGGTATCCGTTGCGGACTGACAGGGCCGAATGTTATCCATCGAATCGAACCAGGCAGGGGGAGAGGGGAATAATGACACTGCCGATCATGTAAGCTGCCACCAGGCGCTCATGCAGATCCGTCGCGTCGATCTTCTCCCGCAGCAGACGGCGGGCGTGATGTGTTCCCTGGCTGTGGCTCGAGATGACAAAGGGGCGCCCCTGGTTGTGATGCTCAAGGTAATACTCGAACGCCCGCAGAACATCCTGATAAGCGAAGTCGTGTACCACGTCGCGTTCTTCTTCGGACACAAAATACGAGAAGATGGTGGCTTCCCGGTACCGTGGCGCGTAGACGTTGCAGCAACCGTTGAGGGCACTGGCCTGATTCGCCATCATGAACCGTGTGTTCTCCTCAGTGCCGCTGTTGGGATCGAGTGGCGAGGTCCAACTCTTGTTGACGAGATAACCCGTCGGGTGGATGAAGAATGAGTCGACCATGCCCTCACCTTGCACAATCGCCGTGACCCCAGCAGGTACGAGATCCGCCGGATCATCCAGTGACGGCAATGCTGCCCAGTACTCGTCCTTCGAGTAGTCCGGCGCCGGTGCCGCAGCAGATGGATCGAAATCCCCCGCCGGCTTGAGCCAAGTCGTGGTGGCGGCGAAGAAGAGGGTCTGACCGTATCCTGAGAAGTAGAGCCCAAGCAGCAGGGCGAGAATCACGCCGAGCACAATGCCGGTGGTTTTCAGTGCCTTCATAGATGATTCCCTCGCAGGTTAGTAAGCAGCATCATCAACCGAACGCGCCAATACTAACGTAGCAACGGCTCCAATAGAACTGCGCGCCACAGAGACACGATCGACCGGCCATCCGGTGAGAGTGCGGTGTATCCCACGAACGCTTCGCTCTCGATGACGAGATCGATCTGCGGCTTCCCTCCCATGGTGATCGTGCTGAGCCCACCAATTAGTTCGGACCCGCCCAGTTACCCTAACGTGACGTCAGCTTCAGAAGAAACCGATCGGTCTTGCCCCTGATGTCACCGGCGAACACCATCTTGGTGTGATCGTCAGCCGAGTTCTTGAGGATATCGCTCGTCTCGACGGCAAATCCGGCCTTCTTCGCCGCCTCGATGGCTTGCGACTCGAGCATGCGGTGCAGACCAGCGTTGTTAGCTTCAGCCGCACCGTTGTGATCAATCACGCCCAGGATGCCACCCGGCTTGAGCGTTGACTTGATCTCCCGGAGCATCTGGACTGCACCTTCCGGGTCTCTATTGTAGATGTCGTGGACATTCAGCGCGGTGATTGCCAGATCGACCTCGCTGTTCAGACCCATGCCGTCGAAATCGCTGTTGATTCGGCTCACGTTGGCCAATCGCCCATCGGCCAAACGGGCGTTGAGCGCCTTGTCGTTGGCACCCCCACGGAACCTCAGCATTCCCGGTGTATTGTGGGCATGGACCTTCCCGGACTCACCAAGGGATAGTGCCAGTACTTCCGTGTACCAGCCGGCTGACGCCATAACATCCAGTACGGTCATGCCCTTCTGCAAGCCGAGAAACTCGAGGACCTGTGCCGGCTTCCTGCCCGCATCCCGGGCACTATCACCGGATGTTCGATTCTCACCACCGATTGCCGCCAGTATTTCGTCAGCGGTCAGCGCGTCGCTGGCGCCGGTCGCAGTGCCCGTGACAATCAATGCGATGATGAATGCGGCTGTGATCCTCAGCAAACTGTATTTCATCAGTTCTCTCCTCTCATCTGCACAGCACCAGACTGCACATCGTCAGTTGTATTTGTTCCGCCTACTTGATCGTCCCAGGATCCGTCAGCATACCCCCGCGACTTCCCTGCCCCGCCATGAAAGCCACGGGCGCAACCGCCGAGTGATCCATCATCGCCTCAATCCCAGCCGGCTTGTTGGCGGCAAGCGCCGCGCAAGCAGACGAGGTAAGGGACCATCGGGGATGGGTCCTGGTTACACTACGCGATCTGACCAGATTAGAACACTTTCTGCCGTCAATTGGGAGGACCCCTCAAACACACCCGCAGTTGCCGCATCATCGTGGCAGAACGGCAATTCTGAGGTCGGGTAGTGACATATAGACATCACATTATGGGACCTTAGTGTTGGCCGGGTTAGAGAAGGCAAAGATCATTGCTCTTGCCAGACTGAAAACGCCGGTAATTCTTTAGAGCGGACAGGACGACACAGCGACATTGACTGACTGTTACCAGACTCCGGGAATCAGACGGAAGCGAACCCTGGTTGTGTACTGAGCATAACCGGGGAGTTCCGCTTGGAGTGTGCGATCCTCAAGGGCAGCACGTATCACAAACAGGAGTGCCGCGCTGAGAGATAGAGCCACGATTCCAGACGAAGGGAGTAGGAGCGGCGTCGAGAGAAAGGTGACGATGAAACCGACGTAGCCAGGATGACGAACCACCGAATAGGGCCCTTTATCCATCACGCGATGTCCTAGTTCCGTCTGGATACGCACAGTTGCCTCGAAGAAGGGATTCCAGAAGCTGGACCAGGTTACGAACATCCATCCAGAGACGAAGATGGTCAGCCCAGCCAACCACGGAAAATCAGGCGGACGCAGGTCGGCAACACGCGTGTGGGAATCGACCGCACGGAAAAGGATGGCGAAGATGTTTGCCACGAATGCCGCCAGCCAGAACCAATCCCAGGTCTTCGTCCCCGAGCCTATGGGCATTCGCCGCCACGCCAGATCGGGATTCCAGAGAAAAAAGCTATTCTTGAAAATGCCCATACCACCGACGAACAGACCCACGTAGATCCATCCGAGCGTCCAGCCCGGTCCCCGTTCGCGTGCAAGCAAGGTAAGCCCGGCCAGGACTATATACATGGCGATGATCGTACAGATCTCGACTCGGGTCGGTCTCGGCAGCTGGGATTCAGTGTGTGTTGAGTCCGTGGCCAATGTGCAGTGATCTCCTTCACGGGTTGGACAATTATACGCCCATCCTCATGGAGCAGAGAGCGTATCGATTCCCTCGCAGGAAGCGCCGGTTGTTTCGTTGAGGATTACTCGATCACGAGAATCCGGAATGTCAGCTTTTCATGAAGATGGGTCCTAGCTACACGCATGGACTCGAGTTTTGACAATACGGGCTCAATGTTTTGATCCATTCGATCAATCACTGCAGCGTATAAGATGAGGTGCCTAAGTTTCTTAATGCCCCTTAGTTAAGGGGTTATAACAGTTTAGGTGTCAGTTCTGCGGGGTGGGTCTGTCATTGTTATCTCTCCCCCTTGCTCGCGAATAAAGGCTTCTGCCTGGTCGAGCACTTCATCATCGTTTGCGCCGGCAAACTTCGCAGTAAAGTCCACGGAACCCACCGGTGTGATTGGCCCTTTTTGGTACTGTTCTTGTTCCTCTCTACCAAGGCTACCTTCCATTCGTCCTATGCGGCCATCTGAAATGATCAATTCAATCTCATCAGTAAACCCGTCCTTCTCTACGGTGAAGACTGTTCTTGTCAAGGTGAAATCTAAGCCGTCTATCCGTTTGTTCACAGTGAAATCTCTATGCGCATAATCCTGGAATTGCAGAGTTTGTAATGCCCAACATCCTGCCAGCCCTGGAACAATTTGTCCGTTGAGCTCTTTACACTTTCACTCAAGCCAGCGGGCACTCCATTGTCACGGTATGCACCGTCCATTCTAGACTTTGGTGGGCAGGATTCAATATGCAGGTCGATTAGCGTTGACGCAGAGCGGCCGACCGCATTGCCTCTTTGACCTCACTATAAAAGGTCCACGGGGCTGAGAAGTCCCGCTGCTGTGTCTGATATCCCTCACATTCAAGAGAACATGCTGGATGATGCCGGCCACCGTCGCCACAATCAGTCTTGGCGTTCTTCGGGCTTTCTTCTGTTACTATTGTTACTTCGCAGCGCCATTCTGGTTACCTTGAGCTGGGAACTGTGTGCTGATGAAAAGGTTTGAGTCCACCGGACTGCCTACAAGAATCGGAAACGGAGTGTTAAACATGACGAGATCACTCATGCAACTGTTGACTATTGTAATTGGCATCAGCGCAGCGATGTCTGTCTTTGCGGCAGGTGATCCGGCCAAGGGAAAAGCACTCTTCACAGTTTGTGCAGCCTGCCACGGAGCGAATGGTGAAGGCAACGCGTTGCTCAATGCTCCCGTCACCGGGGGACAGCGTGAGTGGTACGTGATCAGGCAGCTTAGCGCTTTCCGTGCAGGTGTCCGGGGAACAGACCCGAAGGATACCTACGGTATGCAGATGCGACCGATGGCTATGACCCTTGCAGATGATCAGGCGGTGGCAGATGTAGCTGCCTATGTTGCGTCACTGAATCCGACACTACCAGACGGTACGCAGCGACCCCCGGGCATGATCCCTGAAAATGACGGGTCGGCACAGGAAGAGCCTGCCGAGGAGCCATATAAGATTGAGGGAGATGTCGAAGCTGGCAAAGCGGCGTTCGTAACCTGTGCTGCCTGCCATGGGGACAGAGGGCAGGGCAATAGCGTCCTTAGATCTCCTAAACTGGCCAATCAGTACTACTGGTATATCGTGCGGCAGCTCGAGGCCTTTAAATCCGGCCGTCGGGGTAGCCATCCAAAAGATGATTTCGGCATGCAGATGCGAGCGATGATGGTACTGCTCACATCAGACCAACAGATCCATGATGTGGCGAAGTATATCACCACGTTGAAATAGCAGATGCATCTCTTAGCTGAACAGGCTAGATGTGCGAATCGCGATATCTGCGCCGCTTTCGGTTTGCTGCCCTTGGTATTCGACGATGTTTCGCTAACGACCCAAGGGTGAGCGTGACACTAAGGGCGTGCACCCACATGACGGGTTGGTTCAACCATGGGAAACGACCGCAGCGTCTGCTTCTTGAAGGTTGAGATCGCTGTAGCTTGCTTAGCCCTGCTGAGTCGTTTCGGGCAATCCCAGTATATTCTTGCCGATGATGTTTTTTTGGATTTCGAAGGATCCGCCGGCGATCGACATCGCCTTGCCCGAAAGCCAGCCGCGAGTCGCGGCCAGTTCACCCGGTTTGAATTCGGCACCTTCCCAGCCGAGTCCCTGGTGCCCCATCATTTCAAGCACGAGTTCGGATCGGGTTTGGGCGACCGTGGTCGCCGAGTTCTTGAGAATCGACGCTGTGGCCGAGACCTCTATCTTTCCCCTGGCTTCGTCTGCGATGCGCTGGAGGGTGAGGGAGTGTGCTCTCGCACCCATCAGGTGATCGACCAGGCGTGCACGCAGGTCAGCATCGGCCAGGTTTCCCTGATCGTCGGTGCCAACATAACGCTTGGCCATATCCTCAAGTCTCTCGGCTTTGGATGGTTCGGCACTGCTCCGCGAACCGGTCTGGCTGAATCGTTCGTGCTGCAAGAGGCGCTTGCCAACCGACCAGCCCTCGTTGAGAGGACCCAGCAAGCCGTCTTTTTCAGCCCGCGCATCGGTAAGGAAAGTCTCGCAAAATGGCGAATTACCGGAGATTAGTTTGATGAGTCGAGTGGTGATGCCAGGTTGATTCATGTCGACCAGCATAAAACTGATTCCATCGCGTTTCTTGGCGCTTGAGTCGGTTCGCACCAGCATGCCGCACCATTGAGAAATATCCGCGCCGGAAGTCCAGATTTTCTGGCCATTGATGATCCAGCAGTCGCCGTTGTCTTCGGCCTTGGTCGATAGGGATGCCAGATCCGATCCGGAATTGGGTTCGGAATAGCCGATGCACCAATAGATTTCGCCACGGGCCATAGGCGGCAAATGACTACGTTTCTGTTCTTCGGTGCCATAGTCGAGAATGGTGGGCCCGACCATGGTGATGCCATTGCCGGTCATGCCGGGAATGGGGTTATAGGCGCCGATGGCTGCCATCTCGTCCTGGAGAATATTCAACTGGTTGCCATCGAGACCGGCACCACCGTACTCTTTCGGCCAGGTCGGTGTTCCCCATCCTTGGTCCACAAGGTGCTGACGCCAGAGTTCGGCATCGCGAGCGGTGTCTTCGTCGACCTTTCGTCCGCCGAGGATGGCTTGTGCGCCACCTTCACGTAGAGACGATGGAAAGTTTTCCTGCAACCATGCCTTCGTTTCTGCCCGGAATGTTTTCGTGTCGTCTTTGGCGCTCATATCAGTTTCTCCGTCCAAGAGTTGTTCCTGGTGGGTAAATTAAGAAACTCGGGGACAATATGCAAATATTTATTGTCTCCCCTCTTCACAGGCTGGCACGTTTGCATACCGACCCTCGACACATCCTGAGTCTCTGGCTACCAGGACTGCTCATCGCCAAACAAATAGGGTATTCAAAAAACCTACCCAGAGCGATACTACCCTACATGACATGTGGCCAAGTGTGTAAGTAGGATGAGAAAGTCAGCAATATGTTGGTAGCTGTCTTCTTCAAAGAGGATCTTGCCGAGTCATTCCCTGGTGCAATAACCCTTCGACGTGACTCTGCATGGGCTAGGCGGGCGGCCCTTGCTTGACTCTCTCGTCGAACAACTCACGCCGACGTGGTTGATCCTGGATCTCCCACATCGATTCCATCCACCAGGTAGCGCCTGCATCCTTCCAGTTCCGCACTTCTTCCCTCGCCTTCGCCCGGTCATCTCCCGGCGTTGTTCCCTCAACCACGATGTCGTAGCCCTCATCACATCCCTGCCGTTCAACAAAGGCCCGCATCTGCTCAACATCGCGAGATTCCAGCGCTCGCCATTCTCCATTTCCGTCGCGAACCGATGGTAGCAGTCCTTGAAACTTAACCACACGAGACATCGAACGTTTGCTTCCAAGCAGCCCCACAACCCAGATCGTCTGTTGGATTGGGTTTGGCGGCGGAAAGAATCGCGTCGATTCCACTTTATAGTGCTTGCCTACGTATTCGAATGGTTGACCATCGAACAGACCTGTAATGATATCCAGGGCTTCATCCATGAGTTCTGCTCGAACCTTCATGTTGGTTTCTTCACCAAATTCAGCAAATCCTGTGTCGGCTGCACCCAGGCCGACCGCCAGAATCGCTCGTCCCCCAGAAAGCTGATCTAACGTAACGTATTCGCTGGCCACCTTCCAGGGACGCATTCGTGATAGCGGCGACAACATCGTTCCGAGCTGAATTGTTTTCGTTCTGACGGCAGCACCACCGAGGGATACCCAGGCATCGATACCCCACACTGACTCCCAGACAAAAAAGCCGTCCCAACCATGGTCTTCCGCAATGGCCGCGAACTCCACTGCGTCTCCCGCATTGGGGTACGGCATGACGATGCCACATTTCATCAGCGATGCCTCACGTTGAATAGGCGTAATTCGAGCCCTATGGTAGTAGGCAGAACGTTAACCGAATATTCCCCGAAAGGGTGCCCTTTGGCAACCTATCCATGTGATGTGCTAGCAGGACTCTGGGGGGCTCTATGAACCCGGTCGCCACACTCGTCGATCCTTGAATCTCTCCACATTCACCGTTACCTGTTGCGCTGTAGGGCCAACAGATGGCAGTTGGGTAAATGATCTGGTGACGAGTTCGGGAAATCCGGCATCAGCCGTTGCCTCCAAGAAAGACATCAATTGAGCATTACTCGATACAACAAAGGTCGCCTCAAGACCACCCGGATGAGTCAGATTGACCGACTCAAATTCCACCGGCACATCTATCCCCAACTGGACAAATTCATCAATGCGTTCCATCAACTCTATGGTTGTAAGGGTAAACCCAGCCTCTGTCACCAGCCCCCAAGCTATCGATTCACTGACATATTTCCGCGCCACAGCCAAATCTGACATTTCCCTCTCGTATTGTGCAGACCAGAGGACTGAGCCGTCAGCTACCGCAACCAACTGAGCAGCCACGTGGGCCTTGGTGCCTGCTTTGCTGACGCGCCACTCAAGCATGCGGTCGACATCCAGTTCCTTGCCGGCCTCCCGTACATCCTGATGCCTGCCTATGAATTTCAGCGAGGAGGATTTGCGTAAGGCTCTGATATCGAATTTCGCGAGACTGTCATGGATCTTTCCGAAGAGCCTTTCGCCGAAGAACTCCAGATCCGGATCGTCGTTCACATTGACAAGAGGCAGCACAGCATATGGTTTGCTGGGTATACTCGGAGACGCTGTTGCAGTCCCAATGTCATGCGCCGGAGTTGCCACCCGCAGCGATCGCTCAGCTACGAATCCGCCGATCAATACCATCAGGGCCAAGGCGATTGCGATGGCATGTGTACGTATGGGCATATTCCATTGGGCCGCCGCTACAGCAGGTGAATCCTGTAGATCTGCCGCTTCCTGCAACTCGGCAAGATCAACTTCCAGCGCTGTTGCGATTGAACGCACAGACTGTGACGATCCGGCACCAGTCTGTTCTATACGCTGCACGGTCCGTGGGTGTAGGCCCGCGGCCTCAGCCAGTTCTTCCTGAGTCCAGAGCCTCGTCTTTCGAAGCTTCCTTATGGTTTCAACAGTTATCTTTGTCTTCATGGTGACGGTCCATTCGACTTATGGTACGCCAAACTTACAGCGTTACAACCGCATCGAACACGCAAGCACGACGACAATTGGGTGACAGCTGATAGCCACAGCAACCCGTTTTGTAGGTTTTGTCTCCTGTTGGCCGATAGCGCCGAATGAGATTGCAGTATCCACCTCGGTCATGCAGTCGCGAACCGCTCATAAGCGGCGCTTACGGAAGCCACCAGTTGAGTTCTCCCCCGGGGAGCTCGGGCTGGCCAAGATGACTTCGGACGTGTGTGGCAGTAAGTGCATCTTTGGTTGCGACCGGCGAAAAGTGCAATAATCAGCAAAATTAAGAAGAAGGAGTCGAAACCGTGGCCTGGTTTGGAAGTGTCGTCGATCATCTAAAGCAACTCACCAAGACCGAACCACTCGACTGCCCGCGTGGATGGGAGAGCGTCACCTTCAATATTTCGGCCATGCTGTTCCCATGGCCCATGATCGACCTTGAGTGTCCGATATCAGGTAAAGAATCCTGCGAGGATTGCAGCTATGCACGCAACCCGGACGCATTCATGTTGCGTGAACAACTTGAGGAGTTGGCGCGACTCGAACAGGAAGGACTGATCAGCCCGGACGAGCGCAATGTAAGACGTGTTGAGATGCTCGAACTCTTTGAGGCTCGCGTTGACTGGCTTGCAGTTGCGTGGATCCTTGGTCCGCTCGGGTTGGTCTTCACACTTGCCGGGGGCGTACTTGGGTTTGGCTTTCACGGTGGCTTCTTAGTCTTCGCGTGTGCCGGCTTGGTCGGTCTGGCCCTCTCGCTGAGCTTCTCAGTGATTGCCGATCGTAGGACAAAGAAGCAGCGTTTTGATATACCCCTTTTCCAAAAAAGCGAGAATTAGACGACCGGAAGCTTGACTGATCCGGCAGATGCCTCTTCTGTGCCAGTTGCTGCCGTTCAGGCCTTTGATCTGGACACCCGTGCGACCGCACACTTTGAATAGCATTGTCGCTACGCTAATATGGGTCCGCCCAGAACAATAAGGAAGAAGGCATGGAAAGGGCCTTCCCTGCCTATAAAGGGGATCAACCCTACATTTTCGTGAGCTATGCTCATGAAGACAGTGATCTTGTATTCCCTGAAATTCAATGGCTCCGGGATCAGGGATTCAATATCTGGTACGACGAGGGGATCAGCCCAGGTGCCAGTTGGCGACAGGAACTAGCTGATTTCATAGATGGATCTAGTCTCTTCCTATACTTGGTAACACCTCCATCGATCATCTCCAGCCATTGCCAGAAAGAGCTCAACTATGCGCTGGAACACCACAAACCCGTGATTGCTGTTCACCTCAAAAGGACAGTACTCCCAGGTGGCATGGCGCTTACTCTAGGTGATATTCAAGCGATCCTGAAACAAGAGCTCACTGAATCGGACTATAGAATCAAACTAGCCTTAGGTGTCAGCCAATATATACAACAGGCAGCGGCAAGGCCTGAGTCGTTTGGGATCTCCCAAAATGAGAATAATAAAGGGCACATCATACTCGCCCGGTTTGGCCAACTCGATACTTTGGTTCAAGCTGTGATTATCGGCGGTGTCATCATTCCTATTTTTTTTGGTGTTTTGAACCTGATTCCGAAGGCTCCGCCAATTCTTGTTCAAGTGAACATCGATGAGCTACTGCAGCGACAAGTGGATCCTATTCTCAGGGACAATGAGAGCCTAAAGCGCCAGCTCGAAAAAGCCCTACATAAAATCAGCCAACTTCAGATCTCTTCCAAGAGCGAAACACGAGATGCAGCAATTCTAGCTGCTAGAGAGTTAAACGAAGGGAACACTGCCAAAGCGAAACAGCTGTTCAGGGATATATTTGAGACAGCTGAATCAGAAGATATTCCCGCCCTGGTCTCGGCTTATCTTAACTACGGATCCTTGGCGTACTTGGGGGACACCGTTGAAGCATTTAGCGTCTTCAATCGAGTTATTGAACTAGATCCGTACAACCTAACTGCTTGGAACCAACTCGGTCGCCGATCCGATCCTGAGGCGTGCCCTACTCGGGCAAACCGGCAATCCTGAGACCCTCGATGTAGCGATCCCGGCACGATGATTCTGAGAACGGCAACTGCTCAGCTGCAGATCTCAGGGTCATCTCCGGGAGGCGTTCACGCAACGCGCGCATGGCCGCATCTGCTTCGCCTTTGCGACCAAGGTACGCCAGGCCAACGGCTAGCGTCCTGAAACCGCCAAGGAACTCGGGATTCTGGGCAAGTGTCATCCTGGCCAGGTCGACTGCCTGTTCGTATTGACCCGCTACTGCTGCAGCCATGGCCTGGTGGCTGTACCAGGTAGCTCTGAAATGATCTCGGGGGCTGAGTTCCAATGCCCGCTGTATGTAGACAGTTGCCCCTTCGTAGTCTCCGGCAAGCCCAATGACGTTTCCCATCAGGGCATAATTCTCCGCCTCATCCGGATTCAGATCGATTGCCCTCAAGAAATCGCGTCTCGCCTGGTCATGGTCCTTGGCGTATAGATTGACCAAGCCAACAGTTCTAACAGTCTGTGCGTCACGATCGTCCAATCGGAGGCCGGTCTGGGCTGCTCTTCTGCCTGCTTCCATGGATTGCGGGCGGGAATCGCTCCAGCCATATACTGCATTCATCAAATGGGTGACAGCGTCAATGGCGTAAGCACCGGCACCTTGGGGATCGAGCTCAATGGCACGTTCCGCATGCTGTCGCGCTTGCTGATTGTCTTGTCGGGTAAACCGCGAAAGATGCCAGGTTGCGCGCATGTAATTCTCCCAGGCATCGAGATCCTGGAGAGATTTCCGTTGAGCACGTTGGGCTTCCGCCGCAGTAAACTCCGGCTGGACCATGGATACAATCTGATGAGACAACTCGTCACGAATCGCCAACAGGTCTTGAACCTGCCGGTCATAGACGTCCCCCCAGACGTTTTGGCCTGTCACCGAATCCACCAGCTGAACGGATAAACGAAGGCGGTCCTGGTTTCTATTCACACCGCCCCTGACGAGATAACGCACGCCGAAGCGACCAGCCACATCCGTCAGCGATTCATTTTCATCAACCCGAAAGCCGCGGCTAATCACCGATGCAGCCCTGAATTTTGACAGGTAGGCAGTAACGTCCATGGTGATGCCATCAACAAGATACTGATGCTCGACAACATTGGAGAGATTCTCGAACGGGAGTACCGCGACAACCGGTTTGTATGCAGGGGGCTGAATGGACGGTCCCTTTTCCGGCCCCATCTTCTTTTTCACTTGCAGCTTTTCAAGCACCGTCCTGGAATCGACGCTGCCGTCTATGGCCAGCAGTTGACGTGCATATTCAAGGGCGGCATCGACATCTGCTTCCGTCAGAAGAATGAGTCTCTGCAACACCTTCTTGTGTATCGCTCTGAATTCTTCAGCCAGGGCAGTTCGCCAGGCATCGAAGACTTCACAGTCATTTAGCGTCAGTGCCTCAAGGAAGTCGCCTCTGAAAAGGGCACTGATTTCAGCCAGTTCATCAACTCCTTGGTCTTCGATTTTCGATTCTCTTATCGCCAGCACATCGATTGTAGCCGCCGATCTGTCAAACGAGATTTCGTTTCGATCTGACTTAAGGCTCTCTTCTATCAGAGGCCGCAGCCTCGACAGGCTCCAACGCAGAGCGGCACGAGGGTTATCAGGTGTTTGCCACAAGAGATCACAGAGATGCTGCCTGGACTGGGGGCGTCCGGTAACAATCAGGTAGGCAAGAAGGGCCAGCGTTTTTCGTGACTTCGGCAATTGCAGCTTGTCGCCATGGCGACGAATCTCAGGCTGTCCCAGCAAATGAATATCGAGCATCATGGATCACGTTTCGTTGGTCTCTCCACAACGAGCGATATTACTCTGGTAGTGGGTAGCATGAAACGCTTTACTGCAACTTGACACTTTACTAAATGATCCATGCCATTGTAGGATGTCCGCTAGTGGGCAAGGGTCACATTCGCATGACTCGTCCATTTCGGCACAGAGTCGAACGTCTATCGTTAAAGCTTCATGGGAGTCTGGGATGATTCGGATTAGAAACCCATTCGGTTCGTTGGTCACTATTGCTGCATGCCTGTCACTGAATTGCCTCGCAGCAGAAGAGTGTAGCCGGCAACCCGGTTTGAGCGATCTGTATTCTGAAAGCTGGGGAATCGATGCACGCAATACACGCTTCCAACCGCGATCAACTATCAACCAGAGCAATGTGGCGCAACTCAAACTCGACTGGGTATTTGCCCTTGATGAGGGATCCAGCCCGCACTCCTATCCACTCGTGACCGAAGACACCATTTTTATCGGAACTGACACGGGCAACGTCTATGCACTGGAAAAAAACACCGCCTGCCAAAGATGGATCTACGATGCAGACTCCCCAGTTCGCTCCGGCATCGCACCGGGCAGGATAACCATAGACGGAAGCGCGTCTCTGGTGCTCTTTTTCGGCACCTGGGACGGGACCGTTCGTGCGGTAAATGCGGCGACAGGCGACGAGATCTGGCGCGCCGATATTACAGATCATCCGTACAATGTGGTTACCGGCACACCTTTGTTCCACGATGGCCAGTTGTTCGTGCCCATCTCCTCGATGGAGATAGCCCTCGCCGTGAACCCCTTTTATGGTTGTTGTACTTCAAGCGGCGCGCTTGTTTCGTTAGATGCAAACACCGGTGAGCAAACCTGGCGCACCAAAACCATCCCGGATGAACCGAAAGTAACAGGGCGGCACTATATATTCGTCGAGGAATGGGGTCCCTCCGGCGCGCCCGTCTGGTCTGCACCAACAATGGATCCGGTTCGCGATCTGATCTACGTTGGAACGGGGGAGAACTACACGAGACCGACTTCGCAAACCAGCGACGCAATCATGGCACTCAATCGTAAGGATGGCGCCGTTCGCTGGGTACAACAGTATACGGAGCTTGATGCTTTCAACATGGCCTGCACCTTCCCGAATCATCCCAATTGTCCCGAGAATTCCGGTCCGGACCTGGACTTCGGTGCGCCACCCATCCTGGCGCGAACTGGCGACGGTAATGACATCTTACTCGCCGGCCAAAAATCGGGAGGCGTATACGGAATCGACCCTGATACCGGGAAGAGACTCTGGAGCGTGCAATTCGGCAGGGGCGGAATGCTCGGAGGCGTACATTGGGGTATGGCCATCAATGAACGGTTGGGACTACTCTATGCGCCCATTAGCGACGTTCCCACCGGATTCAGCGACAAGCCGGCGGAACCCGGACTGAATGCACTGGATATCCGTACCGGCGAAGTCCGCTGGTCTACGCCTAACAGCAACAAATGCGCTGACCGAACCGCGTGTCGGACCGGCATGTCGGCCGCGATCCTGGCTACCGAGGACCTGGTGTTCGCCGCAGGTCTGGATGGATACCTGCATGCTTATAGCACAACCAGTGGGGAAATCCTCTGGAGTTATGACACCTGGCGGGAATTTGATAGCACCAACAAACTGGCGACTCAAGGGGGCGCAATCGATGTCCATGGACCTATCGTCGCGGGAGATCTGCTGCTGATTCAAAGTGGGTATGGCACATTTGGTCAGCGTGGGGGAAACGCATTGCTGGCATTCAAACTGGAGGCCACAGAATGACGACTCCTTCAACCAATTCGTCGACGGCCCCCTCCTCTCTTGGTAGCCGGTTGGGCGCAACCCTCATCGACTTCATCATCGTGCCACCGGTTGCGTTCTTGGTGATGCTGGTTAGTGGCGTTCTTGAACACGCAGAAGCGTGGATTCTGCCTCAACCCATATACCGAATCCTGGGTTTACTGATCGTGAGTTACCTGTTGCTGAACGGCTACCTGCTTGTGACTAAAGGCCAGACGATTGGCAAAAAGGTCATGAAGATTCGTATTGTCTCTAACAGTACCGATGAGCCGCCGCCAATCTGGCGACTGTTTATACGTGCCTTTGGCTTTCCGATTCTGGCGGTCATACCCGTCCCGTATTATATTTTGCTCGCGCTGGTGTTGATCGATCCTGTCACGATAGTTGGCAAATCCAATCGATGTCTGCATGACCGGCTGGTTGGCACTAACGTCCGGAAGATTTGATGCACCAGTCTCCCCAGCAAGTCGCATAACAGTCTGACTAATTCTGCGGAAACCAGTCGAGCAGTGAGTTCTCCGCGAAGATTTCCTGGTAGTCGATCTGGGCCTCGGCCCTTGAGGTGCGCTTGGATCGCCAACTCAAGTCCTCGACCATGCTATAAAGATTCCAGTAGACCTCATCCAGCTTCAGTCGAACAAGAGCGTTGGGATCTTCGAATTCATAGTAGCCCCTTAGCCAACCTTTGATCTCGTTGAGAGACGGTGGATTCTTCTCGTCCAAGAGCTCAAATGTCATATTCCAGTATTCGGTTTCGACAGGCGCCAGTTCGCAATCGTCAAAATCAATCAACGCGCTTAGCTTCAAGTCTTTGGTAAAGATGACATTGGTGATATTGGCATCGTTGTGAACTAGAACCGGCGGGGAACTCGTCAGCAACATATCGTGATTTTCATCCCAGTATGCGGCGAAATGATCCACCAACACCTGGTCAACGCTTGTATCATCTCGTGCCTTACTGAGCACCACCTGCAACTGTTCTTCTCTTTGAGTCACCCAGTCACTGTGACTGTCGAATAGGTCGATCCGACTCCAGTCAAATTCATGTAAGCAACGCAACTCTTCCAGTAGTTGATGCATGCAATTGCGTCTCTGGGTGTTGGATATGTCATGCCAGATAGCCTTCAACGTATTCCCATGGACGTATTCACAGACCATTACCGGGAACTCAAAATCTCTGCAGCTGTCATCGCCGTAAAGCAACTTCGGGGCCTTGATCTGCCCCTCAATCCCTCGCATCACCGCACAGGTTTTGCCAAACTCTTTGCCGTCTGTGCCTGAACCGATACGGATTATGTAGTCGTTGGACACTCGGTACACATGGTTGGCTATTCCGCCGCTCTCACGTTCTATGGCTCCCGCAGTCGGCAGACCGGCCGTTTCCAACACGGAAGGAACCAGACTGCTCAAGTCAGTGTCGTGGTTGATCATTGCCTGATGGCCTTATCGCTCATTGCACGCAATGGTACGGAAATAATCGATGACGCGGTAGCCCATCAGGCAGCCAAGTGACCGACTGCACATCCCGGTAGCGTGCGCTCAATCAAAGCGACAGTTTGGACCATGATCCGTTGGTGTGGGCTAAAAAGGTACTCATTGCTCAACAGCATATGGAGGCGATGCTGCCATACGCAGAGTAGCTGCAGCACATTCTCACCACCTCTAACCTGCGAATACAGTTCTGCTCAGCCGTCCTTTCAGCAGCCCAGGTAGTCCGTCAGTCGATGGTTCTCTCGCACGGTTCGTATTTGAGCCAAAAAAAGCTCTGACCCTTTCGGATCAGAGCTCAACTACCACTATGGAACTAGAGGACCACGGTCCTTGGGGCGTCGAACCTAAAGCACCGCAACTGTGTCAAGGTTGTCCCAGATCTTGGTCATTTCTGCCCGATCTACGCCAAAGACCATGCTCATGGGTGGCAGCACCTCAGAGCGAACGAATTCGGGCCCATCGTCGAACTCGGGGATCTCAGCGCCCTTGTTGTACGCAATTTCATCCCGAAGTGTCTGGCGGCCGAGATTGACAATATCATCCTGCGTCAATTCCAGATCATAGCAGTAATTAATGAGATCTTTAAGGAACGTAGTCAGGACATTCCGGTCATTCGAAATGGTGAATTGGCAAAGGCCAATCGTGTCAAGCATCGCATTGAGAATTTGTTCCCGCAGCGAGTGCTCCACCGCGCCCTCGTCAGCCATTTCATACTTGAGACCTGCTGTGTGATCGGCGCCCATGGGGCTGGTGTGGTAGGTCACGCCGGTGGGTTTGCCGACTCGGGGATCGTGGGCTGGTATGGCCTGTCCTTTAAATGCCGGTATGCGGTTAACTCCAAGCGCCTTCGCCGTGTGCACAACACCGTCGGCGATCATCAGACTGTCCGCGCTTCCTGATTCCATTCCATCCAACAGAGCATCGATTGCGGCCACGTCACCCATGGCAAACTTACCAGCGCTGGCAGCAACCCCGAGCGCACTGCCAATCTCAATGGTATCGACACCAAGGTTGTCGCACTTGCGGTCGAAACGGGCGACGTCATCTGCATTTCCGACCCCGAGGTTGCTCCCCATCAAGGCCAACGTCTCATATTCGAGGGCCGAGGTGATGTGCTTGCCGTCGGCGCCGTGGTGGACCACCGAGCATTTCACCATACAGCCCTGCATGCATGCCGCCATCTTGCCGCCTCGTTCTTCACCCTGGGCTCTGATGTTGTCTCCATAAAGACCCTCAATGCCATCGAACGTCTCACCGCTATAGTTCTGCATCGGCGTGCTACCCATACGACTAAGGGGCTGTACAACGCCCGGTGTTCCAGTGCTGCTGAATAACTTGGCGTCGTCTTTGATGGTGGCCGGCCACGGCTTTACCGAGGCGCGAAAGGCCTTCTTCTGCAAAGGCGTCACGATGGCCGCTCCTTTGTCGTCAGCGACGATCGCCTTAATGCCCTTGGCACCCATGACCGCGCCCAATCCGCCGCGTGCTGCGTGGCGCGAGGGATCGCCATCTTTGTCGGTCAACGCCACGCTGGCAGATTTCTTCATCCGCTCGCCGACGATTCCAATACTCACGATCCCCACTTTCTTGCCGTACTCTTTACGCAATGCGTCTGAAAGGGGGTAGGTTCCCATGCCGCGATAGGCTTCGGCATCCTCGATAGAAACTCCTTCGTTGGTGATCCTCACAAGGTGCAGTTTGCCGTCCGCTGGGGCGCCTTGAATGACGATCACTCGAATTCCCAGTTTGTCGAGTTTTTGTGCCACGGAGCCACCCACATTCGCTTCCTTGATACCCATCGTCAGAGGGCTTTTCGCGCCGACGGACATACGGCCGAACGAAGGCGCCATGGTTCCGGCCAGCGGTCCGTTGGCAAGGACCAGGCGAGCCTCGGCACTCAACGGTTCGGTTTCCGGGGGGACTTCTGCAGTCAGTATCTTCGCCGACAGTCCACGTCCACCGAGTATCTTCCACTCCTCCGGAAGATCCTCAAAACTCGAAGTCAATGTGCTCATATCAATCCGCAAGATCTTCATTTGTCCTCCTAGATTTCCTCAGGAGCCCGCGCTTTTCGGGCTCGAAACAGTACCTACATTCAGTTGTGCACCAGACGATATACCGTCAACTATACCAATTTAGTATACTTGGAATTTACCACAGCATTGCGGCAAGTGCAAAGGATAAGTGTCGTTAACCTGGCGATGGGTGGGGCGTTCTGGGACGCACGACGAATGACGGTCTGAGTGCCGGTTCAGACCGTGACCTTGGGGTCTGCGGCCATCTCCTTGATGGACACCGAATGCAGTTTCTCAACAATCTCGTTATTCAACTTAGACCACTTATGGGCTAAGGGGCAGCCACCTTCCAGCGAGCAACGATTGTCAGGATTGTTGTCACTGCAGGCTGTCAAGGCAATGGGACCGTCGATCGCCTGGATGACATCGGCAACACTTATCTGTGCTGCCGGGCGTGACAGCTCATAGCCACCTTTGTTGCCACGAACTGAATCAATCAGTCCTGCATCGACCATGCATTTGAGGAGTCTGCGTACTGTCGCGAGCGGAATGTTGGCACGTTGCACGACATCGCTGGTTTTTAGCAGGCCATCGGCATCGACGAGAGTAACAGCAATCACCAGGCCGTAATCGGGTAACTTTCCTAATCGTATCATTCTTGCTGAAGCCCCGAAGTCCTATCGATGCAACCGCGATCGAACATCACGATTACTTGCAGTATCAGTTTCATTATACATGATGTCTCATCACGGATAGGAGACCGGGCCTCCGGCTCTCTGCGACACCAAAGGATACTGGTTTAGAGTATGGGTGACTGTTAGGATTGAACGCATCAGACATTTCAAAGTTTGGGGGTAATTCATGCCGGGCAAACCGTTGGAAGGCATTCGGGTCGTTGATCTGACGCAGATCTACCAGGGACCCTATGCTGCGTTTCTTATGGCAATGGCGGGCGCCGAAGTCGTAAAGGTTGAACCACTGACTGGTGAGCGTATGCGTGGTGCCGGGGGTGCCAGAACGCCCATGGCCTTTGCCATGCTGAACTCCAACAAAAAGAGCATTACCCTGGATCTCAAACTTGAGAAGGGCAAAGAACTGTTGAAAGCCCTGGCAAAGGAAGCGGACGTTCTGCTGGAAAACTTCGCACCGGGCACGATGGACAGGCTCGGCATCGGTTGGGATATCCTAAAGGAGATAAATCCGCAACTGATCTACGGATGCGGAACCGGCTTTGGACTTTCAGGGCCTGACTTCGATCTATTGGCCATGGACCACACCATTCAGGCTGCCAGCGGGATCATGAGCGTCACCGGTGATGCTGACCAACCACCTGGCAGAGCGGGTGGAGCCCCATGCGATATCATGGGGGGTATCCACATGTACTCGGGCGTGCTTGCCGCACTCGTCGGTCTCAATACAACAGGGAAAGGTACACTGGTTGAGATATCCATGATGGAGTCCATGTACTTCACCTTGTGCTCCGACTTCACCGCTTACCACACTCTGGGTGAACTTCCGCCGCGCAACAGCGCACGCTCGCCGGCCGCTGCCTGCCCCTATGGACGCTATCGCTGCACGGACGGATGGATTGCCATTATTTCTGTTGCCGAGACGCACTGGCAGAGCATTCTGGAAGTCATTGGCCGAACGGACCTTATCGGTGACCCGGAGTTTTCCAGATCGACGCTTCGACGCAAACGAGAGAGCGAAGTGGATGCCATGATCGAAAACTGGAGTTCAAAACTCAGTCGTGACGAAGCATATGAACAGATGCGTCGCAACAGGATTCCGGTAGCGCCGGTTCGCAACCTGGAGGAGGTACGAACCAACCCTCATCTGCACGCACGGGGTATGCTCACCTACATGGACCACCCTGATATGGGCGAGATCGTGCTTCCCAACAGCCCCATGCGGTTCTCCGACTACGACTCCAGTGAAGTTCAATTCTATCCCGAGGTTGGCGTCAACAACGATGACGTATATACCAACTGGCTCGCATTGTCCGCAGAAGAGATCGAGTCCCTTAGACAGGATCACGTGATTTGAGTCTGCCGGACCAATGTCAACTGAAACTCACTTGACGGCGATGACTCAGTCTCCACCGAGAGATCGGATTAGTTTCAAGTCCAAGTCTCCCTTGGCTCCCCATCCTCTTTGACCAGGCGGAATGTTCGGTCGAAATCTCTCATACAGAGCGTATGACCTCGACTCCAAATCCTCGCGTTGGAACGATGTGGCCAAGTCCGTCATTGCCTGACGTACTACTTCGAGGTCATTGCCAAACTTGCTTTGCAGGTAGGTCTCGACCTTGGCTGGGTCAATCGGTTTGTCCTTGACGACCGCTCTAATTCCGTCATCGGTATTCTTGACAGGAACGCCTCGTTTGCAGATCTCGATCCAGAAGTCTTCCCCCAGCCCTACCTTTTTCGGTGGCGACCCCTTTTCGGGTCCTTTGGGCGGACCGAAAATCCCCAGCATGCGACCTTTTGACTGGGCATTGAGTCCTGCCACGCACTTGCCAAGGGTCAGCGCTGTGGCGTGTGCATAGCCCAATTGCTCTGCAACGACGGACGCCCAAAGCGTGAGGACTGGCGCCCGATTGATCGTGACCGTGTTCTCACCCATGGCTGCCTCCATTTCCGTTTACGCTCCCACGACAAACCATACTATACGATTGCCCTCGGAATCTGAAGGTGGCCCTCTTTCCCATGGGTTCGGCGTTTAGACAGACAGACGGGGATTCGCGAATCGACTCAATCAGGGATCCAACACATAGTAACGTGCCGGAATTCCTGCAAGATGGATCTCATCGTCTCATTGCCCCTCTGTTAACTCGGCATTCAGGAATTCATGAAAGTCGCGGGAGCAGGCAAGATAAATCAACGTCACGATGATCGTGCCGCCACAGAAGTACCAAAAGAGTGGTATCTGCTGATCCACCCAGTCGATAAGAATCCCCGATAGACCCATAGCGATGGGCATCAATCCCGTCGCCAGTGTGATTAAGACAGACAACACACGACCTCGAATCTCGCTCGGCGTGGTCCCCTGCAGCACCGTTTGAACCATCACGTTTGCGATGGGCATGGCGCAGCCAAAGATACCCAACAAAAGGAGTGTGGCAAGTGCGTCCTGAAACCAGGCAATCAGGATCATCGATGTACCGAAGGCGCCGTTGGCGCACATGAAGGTCAGGCTTCGCAACCGGCGTGGAATCTTGACTGCCCCTACGAAGGCAAAGCCAATGATTGCACCCACCCCCTGGGCAGCGCCGCACAAGCCAAGAAATTCGGTGCCGCGACCCAGGAAATCCCGAATGAAAATCGGTTGGGCGATCATAAGCGGCGCAATCACGAAGTTGAGCACTGCCGCGACCAAAAAGAGTTTTCTTAGCCCGCTCCTGGCCCACACATACTTCAATCCGGCCAGTGTATCGCTCCTAAATCGATCCACCGCATTGGACAAGTGAAACGGTGTATCGGGCATCTTCTGGGGAATCCGTACAAAGCTCTCGGTGATGGCAGAGATGAAATAGCTGATGCCGTTGGCAAGAAACAGGATCGGTGCACCTACCCAGGCGTAGAGGAATCCACCAATGGCCAGACTTAGCGTCATGAAGACCGAAGAGAAGCCCTGCATGAGTGAATTCGCTGTTTGAAGTCGTGCTCCCGGGACGAGATCAGGAATCGACGCGCCCATAGCAGGACCGAATGCTGCGCCACACAATCCAAACACGATCTGCGCGCAAAACAGCACCAGCAACGCACGCTCCACGTCAGTCATCCATATCGCTGCAACGAAGCCAACACAGGCAATGCCACGAATCACGTCCGTCCAGACGATGATATGCTTGCGCGAGAGATTGTCAGCCAGTGTGCCGCCGAATGGTCCTACCAGTGCACCCGGCAATGACGCAGCCATCATGATCAAACCCATCATGGTCGCCGATCCTGTCACCTCAAGGATCCAGTAAAGCAGGGCAAGACCAAAGATCTGACTACCGATCTGACTGACAAGCTGTCCCTGCCAGAGCAGAACGAAGTTACGATTTAGGAGTTTTGGCTCAGACGGCGGCCCCGGATTATTCACGGCGCAGTCGACCCCGGCCGTTGGAGTCGTTATTCTTTGGATTGCGCTGGAGCTGATACACCTGGAGTTAGCCTGGCAGTGCCCTAAATAGGGCCTGGAAACAATTCATCTGCCGGCCAAGGGTACCAGTCATGCTGGTCTGCGACCAGCCACCCAACTGGCCTGTCATCATGACCGGGCCAGTGCTCAACGGGCCGCTGCTGGACCGGACGAGGCCAGGCGTACCACCAGTCGATTGCAGTGCATGGGAGCGCGCGCTGCTCGATACCGATTATCAAAGCATCTAGGGAGCAGGCATAATTCAGTCATGAGTTCCTTCAAGCCTTCGACGGCAATGGCCGTTGTCATTGCCAGCATGGTCGGTACGGGTGTCTTTACCAGTCTTGGCTTCCAACTCGTCGACATTCAATCCGGATTCCCATTGATGATGTTGTGGGCGATCGGCGGTATGACGGCCCTCTGTGGTGCGCTGACTTATGCGGAACTCGGTTCCGCGCTGCCTCGCTCCGGTGGCGAATATAACTTTCTGACGGAGATCTATCATCCGGCAGCAGGATTTGTCTCCGGTTGGATATCTGCCACAGTGGGCTTTGCGGCGCCCACTGCCCTGGCAGCCATCACCTTCGGCACCTATCTGGCGGCGGTGTTCCCATTCGTCAATCCCAAATTTGCCGCCTGCATCCTGGTCATGATTCTGACCACAGTTCATTGCACTACGCACCGCAACAGCGGAGAGCTGCAACTGGTTTTTTCCATTTTGAAAGTGATCGCCATCGTGGCTTTTTGCGGTCTGGCGCTGGCACTGGTGGAAGAGCCACAACCGGTGAGATTCTTGCCCCAACCAGGTGACGGAGAGCTGATGATCGGCGGAGCGTTCGCGGTATCTTTGATATTCGTCAACTATGCCTACACGGGATGGAATGCCGCCACTTATTTGACTAACGAACTACATGAGCCGCAACGAAATCTGCCGCTGATACTCACTGGTGGTACGCTGATCGTGCTGGTGTTGTACCTGATGCTCAACTTCACGTTTCTGTATGTCGCCCCGATGACCGCGATGACCGGCAAGGTAGAAATTGGATATATCGCTGCCGGATATGCGTTTGGCAGCAGCGGCGCCAAGATTATGGGTGTCATCCTGGCAGCATTATTGATCTCCACGGTCAGCGCCATGATCATGGCCGGACCAAGAGTGCTGCAAGTTATCGGCGAAGACTTTGCTGCGTTCAGATTCTTTGCCGGTAAGAACGCGGACGGTATCCCTGTGATGGCGATCGCCATTCAGTCTTTGGTGACACTGGTCTTTATCCTTACCGCCGCTTTCGAATCCATTCTTGTGTTCTCAGGATTTACCCTCGGGATCAATACCCTATTCGCCGTGGCAGGCATTTACGTCCTGCGATGGCGACAACCAAAACGCAAGAGACCCTATCGAACCCTGTTCTATCCAGTAACCCCTCTCATTTACCTGCTCATCACCACCTGGACGATCGTCTACATTCTGATCCAGCGCCCCGAAGAGGGTTTGCTGGGGCTTGGATTAATTGCCTTCGGCGGCGTCTTTTACTTCTTCTCGGCGAAGCTGAGTCAGAACATGTAACCACCTGCCTCGCATTTACGTTTTCTGCCATGCAGTCCGGTGCCATTCCGGCAGACACTCGCTTCCTGCTGCCGTTCACCCATGCTGGATTTCCGCGTTTAGGCCCTGAGTTCGTCTCAGCGAACCCGGTTCAGACGGCCTGTTTCAGACGGCCTTGACTTGTGTAATATACATAAGTAATATGTTCTTATCATATGAATACATATTACTCTATTAGATATGGAGATATAGTCATGAAGAGTGATGATTCAAAATATGACGACCTCACTGGATTACTCAAGCGCGAAATGTTCGAAACGGAATTCAGTGACCGCGTAAGCCAGGCAAACGAGAATCGCTACGCGCTGACCCTGGCTATGGTTGATATTGATACGTTTCTTAAGATCAATCAGGACTATGGCCACAAGGGTGGCGATGAAGTGTTGAAAGGTCTGGCCGCTACCATGCAGAGCAATGCCGGCGAGGATACTCTGATATTTCGTTTCGGCGGGGATGAGTTCATTCTGGTCTTTATCAATACATCCAGGGAACAGGCGTTCCTGGCAATGGAACGTATTCGATCCGAGATCGAACAGCGCAGAACCTATGAGGAAACGGAGATAGAAGTGACCATCAGTGTGGGGATCGCATCCTGTCCCGTGGATGGGAACGCCGCCGATGAGTTGCTTCGTAAAGCTGACCAGGCGCTGTATCGGGCAAAACTCGCTGGCTCAAACCAGGTACTGCTGGCTCAAGATGAACGCATGGTACCCAAAACGACTCACTACACAGAAACGCAGTTAGAGCGACTGTCAAACCTGGCGGAAGAGATGGAAGTCAAGGAGGCGAGATTACTGCGCGAAGCACTTGACGACATTATCAAGAAGTACAAGCTAACCGGAATCGAGAACTGACGTAGCGAACGCCCTGTCCACTGGGCACAGCACCTGGGCAGGAGCGTCCTCGTATCCACTATTCGCAATAGATCCTGACCGTCTCTTTTTTCCCTGTGACGTCTACTGTCAACTCACCCAGTGCGTTGATGAGTTCATCGGTATCCATCTTGCTGAATTCCCTCAGGTCAATTCCTCTGGATTCGAGCTCTTCGCTGGCGCCCCTCGGCATCATCGCCTGAAGCTTGATCCCCGTGCTGATCAGTTTCAAGGGAATGCGGATATCCACGCGATCATCGTTACCGTTCACCTCGACACGTAAGAATCTAGGGGTAGCATGCCCGGTTGGGCTATCTTCCTGACTGACAAGGGCAGGACTGCTCACCGTGGAATCAAGAATGGTCGGCGTAAGTTTGTCGAGGAGACGATCGGCCTCCTCGGCTGTAATCTTGCCATTCATCAACATATCCAACACTTTCCTTCTTTCAACTGACATGACAGATCTCCTCAATCATCAGATAAATTCAATAAAAACGTCATCTTGGGAATTGTGAACTTCTACCAACAGACCGCTTAAGGCGCTGACGACCTGCAGCAACACGAGGATCTGGTGCCACCTGCCTCGATGCGCGTTATGCGGTCTGCTCTGGATGAGCGAGATTATCGCTGCCAGTATCCAGAGGATCCCAACAAGTGGCCACAACAGGAATATCGGCAGGTATAGGTTCACTCTGCGTTTACCACCGATCTTGATCACCAGCAGCCATGGCGGCATCATCGTAGTAGCTCCAGCGCCTGGCTCGCGTCGATGTCCCCGTTCTCCAGTTTTTCCAGCACCTCGATTTCGGGTGCCTTAGCCTCAAACTGCTGATCCAGTTTTGCTGCCAGGTGATTCAGCCGGTTCTTAACCGTCGGGTAGCTTATCTCGAAGAGTTCCTCCATCTTCTTGAGTGAACCGTGGTAGCGCAGGAAAGCAGTCAGAAACATCTGCTCTGCCGGGTCGAGATCTGCCAGGGGCGAGATCTCGAATTGGCCCTGCAGTTTCATCCCACAGTCCAGACACTGGACCTGATGGATCGCCATTCGTCGCTCACATTCGGGGCATTTTGCCTTAGAAATATCCATTGCACCCTCCGATATATTGAGAATATATAGCAGTATAGTTCAATATTATCAAACTAAAGGTCAATAATATTGATGTTTCGTCCCGCATTAGTGATCTTACTGCGTACCCAACGAGTTGGATTGACGACGAGCCGTGGGGCGCCCTGTACCTATGTGCGTGATCCTGACCCAACGAGTTGGGTTGACGACCAGCCGTGGGGCGCCCTATACCCAGCGTCGACATCCAGATTGACCGATTCAGACGGGACATGACAAACTGTCGGATCGTTTCGTGATGCAGGGGAGAGATGTTTTGGATGAAACTTGGCTGGATGCAAACACAGACTTTGAATGGGCGGTAAACAAGTCGGCAGAGCCATTGGCATTTGCAGATATAGAAACCTACATCCAACAGCTAAACAGCGACTGCTACGCCGGCCATGAGGATTGGCGTTGCCCTCGGATCGAAGAGCTCATCACGCTGATAGACTTCTCTCGCGCCGCGCCGGCCATGCGCGAAGAGATACCCTTTCGGGACGATGACGGATATTGGTCAATCACTCCTTCGGCCAAGAACGATACGATGGCCTGGTACGTCGACTTTCATTTTGGATTCGTCCATTTCAATGTGAAAGCTAATGACTTCTTGGTGCGCGGGATACGAGACGCTCGGTAAGAGACGCTCTGTAAGAGACGCTCTGTAGGAGGCACTCCATAGCACGCCGGCGCCCACGATCACTGTCGACCGGTCCCCACCTCAATACCATCGTCAAGCAAGAGAACTCGTCAGCACATTCGAGGAACTTAAGCAGGTAATCCTGCGCCCGCAGATGCAGCCAACACACTATCAGGAGTGACTATGGATCTTTCCAGCAAGCAATGCATACCTTGTCGCGGTGGTGTTTCGCCCCTCAAAGGTAAACTACTCGACGAGCTACACGATCAGCTAAACGACGGTTGGGAGATTGTCGATGAACACCATCTGACCAGAAGCTTTAGGTTCAAGGATTTCACCGGTGCGCTCGTCTACGTTAACCGTATAGGAGAGATGGCAAACGAACAGCAGCACCACCCGGATATCTACTTGGCGTGGGGTAAGGTGCGAGTCGATGTATGGACGCACAAAATCGATGGACTCACCGAGAGTGACTTTATCTTCGCGGCGAGAGCTGACCAGCTAGTTGAGTCTCAGGAGCCATCCCGGAACGCCGGTCAACAATGAACGCCAGGTAGATCGAGGCACTGGTCAAAGAAGCCGGACTATGGCTCCTTCAGACCCCATGCTCAGTTCGGGCAATGATGCTGTCCTGCAGTTGCTTGCTCAATTGCGTAAAGAAGGCGTTGTATCCAGCTACCTTTACCATCAGGTCTCGATATTTCTCCGGCTCCTTCTGTGCGGCTCTGAGGGTATCCGAAGAAATGACGTTGATCTGCACGTGATAGATCTTCTGATCGACAAACGACCGGATCAGGTGAGTCAGTTTCTGCACGTTGCCGTTCCTGACAACTGCCGGGTCGATTCTCATATTGAGTATGAGGCCACCGAGCACCTCGACGGCATCTACTTTACCCATCGACTTCAGTACCGCCGTCGGCCCGTTCACATCGCTGCCGGCACCGGGTGAAGCCGCCTCTGCCAGCGGCTCCCAGGCATGCCTGCCTGAAGGAAGCGCCCCGACGGCGCTGCCGAGTGGTACGTAGGCTTGCATCGGAGACCCTCCAGGACAGCCGTAACCACCCCGCAGATTCTTCATCTTGGTGAACTCGGACGCCCACTGATGTACCACCCAGGCGACCTGTTCGTCTGCATAGTCATCATCGTTGCCGAACTTGGGCACCTGCAGTAGCTTTTTGCGCACGTCAACATCGACAATGTCGTCGTCCAAGGCATCACACAACTCCGCCATGGTCATCGTCTTATCATCGAACACCAGCTTCTTAATGGCAGCCAGGGAGTCCCCTGCGTCGGTCGAACCGTTCGCTACACAGCCGGTGTTGAAATTGTAGTGCGCGCCACCCTCTTCCCTGCACACCCCCGCCTCAATGCAATCGTCAATCAGGGCCGACTCATACACGGTCGGGGCTAAATCAATGAGGTGTTGTTCGTGCTTGCTGCCGCCAATCTGCGTGTTTCTCTTCATAAAAGCCACTTGCAGGCGATAGGCTTCGCGTACTTCTTCAAAAGATGAAAACTGCCGGGGATCGCCGGTCTCCAATCCTATTTTCTTGCTATCAGATCGCCTCACACCATTCGTTAGCACCAATTCCATCGCTGCAGCAAGGTTAGTGCTGCCGTAGTAAAGATAGCCGGAATCCTTCCCGGGTATCCCCAGCTCGATGCACCCGATCGGGGCGCCCGCTCTGGCATCCACCAGCGTCATCGGGGTTCCACCCAGGCTTCCCCGGGCTAGGGCCTGAGTTATCAGCACATCACTGTTGATGAATTGTGGATGACCGGTTCCGAGAGCGCTTAACTGGCACCCCTTGATAAGCAGTTCCTCCGGCATGTTATTGTGCACTTGCACGCTGAAGAAGGGCTGCCGCAATCTGGTGTGCATCATGCCCTCAATGATCATGTATGACATGTCGTTGGTGGCATCGCCGCCATTAGCTTTGACCCCGCCAACCGTGACAGCGGCAACGGGAGGCGCGTGGTTAAGCTTGATCAGAAAGCAATCGATCAGCTCCTGTGCCTGATCCCTAGTTACGCGTCCTTCCTCGACATCACTTCTATAGAAAGGGTACAGATACTGATCCACTCTGCCGACACTTTGGCCGCCGGCGGTGGGTATCTCCCAGAGCTGCAGCACCCAGGTGAAGTAACACGATTGTATCGCTTCGTGGAATGTTCTCGCTGGCCTCGCCGGCACGCGATCGCATACCTCGGCAATTTTCAGCAGCTCTGCCTTCCTGCTGCCATCTGATTCCTCCTGCGCCCTTTGCCTTGCCTTAACGGCAAACCGTTTGCCTAATTCGGCGGCTGCCTGCATGGCCAAGACGACGCCCTCGAGGAATTCGGTTTTCTTAAGGTCCTCCGGTTCAGTCGGATCCAACCGTGCCAGCCTGTCCTCGGCGTCCGCCTTTATACCCAGAAAGCCTTTCTGGATCACTTTGTCGTAGCCGATGATATTGTGGCCGTAGTGACCGCTGAAGCTCTTTTCGTAGTTGCCGTTTCCCTTCCAATACGGAATGAGCTCCTCTCTGAGCTCTCTTATCTCTTCTTCACTGAAATCGGCTGGATCGAATGTGTCGTAGCCCGCGAAGTTGGTGAGGCGTGAGTCGCCCCCCTCTCGGCCCAGCATGGCTTCGAGCCCAGGACCACTTGCCGGGCTAACGCTGATGCCCCGTGGCTTAACGTTTGAGTAACCGACCAGAAGCTCATCCGGGTAGATGTCGATCGGTATCTCCCTGACGAGGGCCGCGAATACTTTCGCCCTGCGGGTGATCATCGACTCTCCCTCAGTCTCCTTCATAACCCGGGTTTCAATGCGTGCCCGGTCGATCGAAGGTGTAGATTTGAGCGTCATGAAGGCTTCCCTGAGCCTTTCTACTCTTGCTATCGGCTCTATGGTTGCCATGCTGCCCAGCAGCTTGGCCACAAATTCATCTTGTGGTCGTTCAACAGCCTCTTCCGTCACATCTACGACTGAAAGTCCCATATTACGATCTCCATCTTCCGTTGTTTTGTCTTGCGGCCCGGGCGCACGCCTATAATACCCTATCTTCCGTGGGGTTGAATATCACATGTTTGGGGATGGTGTCAGGGGAGAACCTACGTTGCTGAACGACGCAGCTACGCTTCTGTCATGCAGATCTTTCGGGTGATGCCGCCGGTCTGGCATCAGAGTTTCTAACGACCACATTGTCCCTGCCCTGATCTTTCGCTGCAGACAGCGCCCTGTCCACCAATTCGATAAAGTCGCTGCTCTTCCGGTCTGCGCTGGGTACGATAGTAGCTCCACCGATGCTGACCGTCAGTGTGCATTCATCGATTTCCAGAGATTTCACCGCCAGGCGGATCCGTTCCGCGACGATAGGCACGCCTTCGGCATCGGTTCCCACCAGCAGAGCTGCAAATTCCTCGCCGCCGTAACGCATGACCCGGTCGCCGGCTCTGTGCAGACAACCCCGAATGGCCTGCGCGACCTCCACCAGACACTGATTACCGAAGGGATGCCCACTGCTGTCGTTGACTTTCTGGAAATCATCCACATCGATCAGTAACAGGGTCAGATCTGACTTTTCCCTCAGGGCCCGGCTCCATTCCATATGGAAGGACGCATCGAAATGCGCTCGATTACCCACCTGGGTCAGACCATCGGTTTGGCTGACCTTCTGCAATTGAACGTTTTGCTTTGACAGGTCTTCGTTTTCCCGGGAGATCATCTCGAGTCTGCGATTGGAGTCCTGCCGTGTCTGATAGATGCACAATCCCATTCCCATGCTCAGAATGACGATCTGAGTGACCAATCCGAGCTTGGTAAAGAGATGTATCAGTAACACCCGATTGAATCCGCCGACTTCCGGCAGGATCAGCCCGCACATCCACAGCACCGCGGTACACAGTAGAGCTACGCTGTAGATCCTGGCCGCATCGAATCCTCGTCCGGCAACGTAAAGCCCCAGCGCAATATCGGCCAGCTGAATGGCGAGATAAACCGTCACGGTCAGCGCGAGCACTTGCGTGGCAGGCATAAAAAGTGTCGCGACCAAGCTGAGCGGGACTACCAGCATGCAGGTCTTCAGGACGCCGTCGAGTCGTGGATGCTGATCGGGAGTTTCCAGGTAAGTGCGCAGAAACTGCTGCTGCAATAGCGTCATTGCTATAACCGCAGCCACGGCAAAATAGATTGAAGGCAGCCAGGGTGCGTCAGATATCCGAAACAGATTAGCATCTCCCCAGATGAGGATCAGCATACCGGTCAGCAGGACCAAGCCGTTGAGGAGGAACAGGACCTCCCGGGCAAAGACGGCAAGGCAGAGGTTGTAGATCAGAAACCCGAGGCCAACGCCGATGATCAGCCAGTTGATGGATTGCACCAGCAGGAACGTCTCCGCCATGCCGGAACCTACGTCCATTGGCATTGCAGCTTCGGTAGATGACACACAGAATGTGACCAGGAGGCCGGCAAAGATGAGCAATCTGTTTCGGTGCATGATTTCACATTGGTTCGCCGATTGGTGAGACGATCCTATCCAGTACGCTTGGCTCAAGCATTCCCATGCCCATCTTCAGCTATTCCTCTTGAATAGCAAAGAGGTTATCAACCGGATTCCATGGGTATATCGTCATCGGAGGGCGATGCACTGGACAGTCTCGGATGGTTCCCCGACAATTGTCGTTTTCATCCCAACCGGCAGCCACCTTGACCAGCCGCAGCACTCATCTGCGAACCTTCATTGCCCTGAAACCTGAAGCAAACATTATCAGGCAGCTCGTGGCGTGCATAGATGGCCTGCAGGGATGTGGCTGGAGTCGACAGGTACGCTGGACCGCCGACAGTAACCTCCACATGACGCTGCGCTTCATCGGCAACACGGATACCTCGATTGTTGCCGATCTCCTGCAGGACCTTAGCAGCAACTGCAATCCTGCGCCGATCCCATACGAAATCGACAACGTTCTGATTTTCCGGTCTGCCAAGCGGCCAAGCGTAATAGCGGCAACCGTTGCCGACAATGCGCAGCTCAATGAGCTGGTAAGAATCCTGGAAACGTTACTGCAATCTCACGGTTTTGCAGCGGAGAGTAAATCATTTCGCGGCCACTTTACCCTCGGGAGATGCAGGCGCGGTTTTCCAAAAGGAACATCGATCGACTACCCGTTTGATCCGATTCGATCGGAGGCAACACAGCTGGTTCTGTACCAGAGCGACACCAGGCCGAGCGGCGCCGTATATACATCGTTGGGGTCGATATCGCTCTGATCAATAACCGTTCAAATCCCAGTTATAGTCCAGATCGGTCTTGATTCGTTTGAATGTAATATCCGTTCTTCTCTCGCGGATGAACTCCTGCACCCCACCCACCTCATCGAAGTCGTCATCGTACCACTTGAATATCTTGGATAGGTGAAGGACATCACCTTCCAGCTTGGTACCCTTTCCCAGCGGGCTAATAAATCGCGCTACCTGGTCATCCAACTGGCTGTACAATAGCTCAGCTCTGTATGCTTCCAGTCTGAGGTCGGGACAGCTTACCGAGGCACAGTTAAGGGCGAAGTGAATTCGCGCTTCTCCCATGGGGCGCAATATACGGTTTTCGATATCATCCAGAGATTTCTTCTGCCCGTTCACCTCAATCACCGGTATGTCCCATGCGTCCCGAATCCAACTGCCAATGTCACGAATGCCGGCCACCGGCCAATGATCCAGTATTACCTTTATGGTAAGGACGTTATAGGCATTGACAAAGAAACTGATTTTTTCATCCCGGGACTTCAGCTCGGATTGGGGATAACTGCTGATCTGATCGATCAGAACCTGCAGTCTTGGATCCTTCTTGAGATTTGAGTAGTCCACCATGTTAACGGGTGAACGCTGTTTTTCCCCAACGCTAACGTATTCACTTAGTAGTTGATCATAAAGATCCCAATCGATGGGATACGCGGCCCCTTCTGCCCCCGGGACCTGCGCCGGCCAGGCAACCGACAAACAGGTCGCCAACAGCATTGCTAACATTTTCATTATGGGGGCGTTAGACACTTCTCATACACTCTTCAGCGCTCTTAACTACTAGACCCCACAAGTAGAGCATATTTTTCGCAACATTACTCAGGAGAGTATCCGAGGTGTCGGACACCCTCCTAAATGCCGCTTTACTTCCTCCAGGCACTGACAGATAGTAACGGCTGAGACAACCATGGAGCACCGTTATGAAATTCGGACTATTCGGCATCGGCTCGGGTCCCTGTGCACAGCCTGAGGTAGCCAAGGCGGTTGCCCAAGCGGCAGAACTGGCCGGCTATGATTCACTCTGGACCGGAGAACACGTCGTTCTGCCGGATCCTCAAGCACCTCCCTCGCCGGCACCGCCGGAAGCACCCATGCTGCATCCATCCACCATTCTCGCTTACCTGGCGGGCGTAACTTCTACGATCAAGCTGGGAACCGGCATCGTCCTGATTGCGCAACGCAATCCGCTGGTCCTCGCCAAGGAGATCGCCAGCCTGGACGTGGTAACCCAGGGCCGATTGATCTTCGGAATCGGCGCCGGCTACCTAAAGGCCGAATTCGATGCGCTGGGAATTGAGTTCAGCGAACGTGGCGCCAGAACCGACGAGTACATTGAGGTCCTTCGCAACTTATGGCAAAGCGACAATCCTGAGTTTTCCGGCAAGTTCACAAGATTCAGTGCCATTCAGAGTCGACCCCGACCGGCACGGGAAGGCGGCCCACCCATTGTGGTCGGCGGCGCCAGCCCGGCAGCCTTGCGCCGGGCCGTTCAGAAGTGTCATGGCTGGTATGGATTTGCCTTGGACCTCGATTCCACAACGACCTGCATCGCCGGCTTACAGGAGGCAGCCAAGAAATACGAACGACCTGCCGGGCTGGGGGAACTCGAGATCAGTATCACACCCAGACACAGGCTCACCCCCGACCAGGTATCCCAGTATGAAGATGCCGGCGTGTCAAAGCTCATTCTCCTGCAGCCCGGTTCGAATCAGCAGGACTTGATCGACTACCTCAACAATACAGCGGAGCAATTAATGTGAAGTGGCTGGGAAGGCTTTGATGAGCGAAACAATAGGATTGATCAATCCGGGCGCCATGGGTGCATCGGTGGGTGCTGCCGCGGCCGGCACGGATCATAGAGTGATCTGGGCATCATCCGGTCGCAGCGATGCATCGCGAGAACGGGCTGACAAGGCCGGGCTCGAGGACTGCGTCACGCTACAGCGCCTGATTGAGCAGAGCGACATCATCCTCAGCATATGCCCGCCTCACGCTGCCGAAGCGGTCGCCGGGGAAATCGCTGCCGCCGGCTTCAGTGGCACGTACCTGGAAGGCAATGCCATATCACCCAAGCGCACCCGCAAAATAGAGCAGTTGATCCTCTCCTCCGGCGGCCGTTTCGTGGATGGCGGTATCATCGGCGGGCCGGCCTGGCGGAAGGAATCCAACACGCGCCTGTATCTGTCCGGTGAGCAGGCGATCGATATCGCCGCATGTTTTTCTGGTTCTCCCCTTGAAGCGATCGTTATCTCCAATCAGATCGGCGCGGCATCTGCATTGAAAATGACGTTTGCCGCGTATACCAAGGGCAGCACCGCTCTTTTGAGCGCCATTCTCGCCGTGGCGGAGCGCTCCGGTGTCAGAGCAGAGTTGGAACGACAATGGGGAGACAGCTTTGCAGAGCAGACGCGTAACCGGGTGGCGGCGAATACAGCCAAAGCCTGGCGCTTTGCCGGTGAGATGCGCGAGATCTCGGCAACCTTTACCGATGCAGGTATTCCGGGTGATTTTCACGAGGGAGCTGCGGAAATCTTCGAGCGTCTGAGTCAATTCAAAGATCGAACGGGAGTTCCCGCCATCGAAGAAGTGCTGGATGCTCTACTCGACCCTTCCGGTAGTAGCTAACGACCCAACACTGTCAGCATCTCTGCGACGCTGGTAAATTTGACCCTTGGTCGTCCGGATTCCTGACCACGGGCCACTTCCTCTGCATCGATCACGGACCAATCGTCATAGGAGATGAACTGTGGCTGGCGTTGCTTGACCAACTCTTCCGCGGCTTCTCTTTGTGGCTTGGCGGGAGTCAGCATTCTCTCCGCCTGCAGATCTTCCATCATGCAGACAACAGTCTCCCGTGCATCCTTCTTATTGGTGCCGATAACACCTGTCGGACCCCGTTTGATCCACCCCGCCGTGTATAGACCAGACAGCGGCTGGCGGCTGGCCCCCTCTACGATGCGTCCTTTCTCATTCTCGATGGTGCCCCAGTTCTCATTGAACGGGATGCCAGGCAGGGAGACACCGCGGTACCCCACGGACCTGAAGACCAAGCCAACCGGCAGAGTCTCAAAACGATCTGTGGCTCTGGGTCGTACCGAGCCGTCCTCGCTCTGGAACGCCTCGTTTCTGACCATCTCCACTGCCTCGACGCGGCCGGATTCAGAACCGATGATCTTGGTCGGCGATACCAGAAACCTGATGGCGAGCTTGCGGCTTTTGCCGGTTGGCTGCGCGTCGGCGAATTTCTGAATGGCCACTACATTCTTCTTCCTTTCCTTGTTCTTGCTCTTCGCCAGCTCTTCCCGGCTGCATGCGTCGAGTTGTGCCTCGTCACTGCGCACCTCTACATCCGCGGCTGCCAGCTCACTCAGCTCCCTGATTTCCGGCGTCGAGAAGGCGGCCTGAGCAGGTCCCCGCCGTCCGAGGATATAAACTTCCTTGACGTTGCTCTTGGCCAGCGCTTCGATGGCGTAGTCCGCCATATCGGTCCGCAATAATTCAGCTTTGGTTCTACACAGAATCCTGGCTACGTCCAAGGCGACATTGCCCAGACCGACGACGGCCGCACGAGTTTGGGAGAAATCGAACTGGTAATCCACAAAGTCGGGATGGCCGTTGTACCAGGCTACAAAATCAGTGGCTGAGTGGCTGCCGGCAAGATCTTCTCCAGGAATCCCCATACTTCGATCGGTCTGTGCGCCAGTTGTGAACACCACTTGATGGTAGTGTTCCTTCAGATCGGGCAGCTCAATGTGCCGGCCGAATTCAACGCATCCATAGAATCGATAGTCTGGTGTTTGGGCCCTCTTGTCGTAGGCCCGGATCACGGATTTATACTTCTGATGATCCGGCGCAACCCCTGTTCTGACCAATCCAAAAGGGGATGGCAAGCCATCGAACATATCCGTCTGTACACACAGATCTTTCCGTTTCAGCAAGCTGCTTGCGGTGTAGAATCCGGCCGGACCTGCACCGATTATGGCCACACGAAGGGGATTTTCCGGACTGCCCACTTTGGACATCGACGATTCCTCGCTTTAACCACCGAATCGATAACGCAGTTTTACCACCAACTGTTCAGCTACCGGATCGCTGTACGTATCTGACAGCATCGAGCTGAAACCATCTTCAGCACCTGCACTGACAATATTACCACCACGCGTGTATACGAGGTACAGGTCAGACAGCGGGGCGATTTCCCACTTGTACCGAAACTGAAACACCAGACTGCTGATAGTGAAGTCATCACTGGTTTCGCCAGGAAGTTTTGTCCAGCGCGTTACCCGCCCACCACCTTCAGGGACCCGGTAGAATTGCTGCTCGCGGGCCTTTACACCGACCCACTGCAGTACCGCCCTGATCTGTTGATTCGCTGACAGAAAGACATTGGCGTCTATTCTGGGCTTCCACTGCTCCGCTGCATAGGTCGTGAAATTCCCGCCGCCTCGATGCAGCAACCAGCCACCCTTGTTTTCATATCCGACCCTGAGTCGCAGATCGAAACGATCCGTCGGTATATAACGAATACTCACTGTCGCCTTCTGGCTGACGTCGCCGAGGCTCTCGTTACTGAGCTCGAATTGACTGAATAGGCTCCATACTTTGGCCCCATCGGTGCCAAAACCGATCTCCCCAGAGTACCGATCTTCAATCAGAAAGTCGCCGTTGTCGACGCTGTTTCGATCGTCCCAGCGTTCCGGCAGGTACTGGAACTCAAGCTTCATGTCGGTCTGGTTGTGGAACTGCCAGTATCGCTTTATGACGTAACGACTGTTCACCAGCCTGCCTTCGAAATTGTAATCCCGGTCCGCCGATATTTCCGTGGTACGACTTTTGGAACCCGGCACATTCGATTCATTGCGCCGGTACTTATACTGGAAGGCCCGCAGATCATTCCTGCGCAGATAACCCAGGTCATGCAGATCCAACTCCTCGTCCAGCCAGTCGAACTGCAATTCATGTTTCGAGCCTTTCTTCGGCCGATAGGTGAGATCGGCCGTCAATCCATAGCCGACATCGAAACTGTCACTGCGAATCACCTGCGTTGCCCAGTCCCAGATTCCTGCTTCGCTGCGATATCTGCCGTCCACCGCACTGACCTTTGCCTGCCGGTCCGGATGGTCCACCACGGAGGATAGAAAACCCAGTGACCGATAATGTCCATTGGATTGCTCATGCAGCAGACGTGTGACCAGGAAATCACTGCCTTCGGAAGTCACATGATATCCGCCACTCGGATCCGTGACGGCGAAGACGCTGTCATCTTCGAACGCTGTTAAGGCGCCGTAGCGGAACTGCCCCATCTGACCCGTGAGTTTCATCGCCCCCAGAAGATCGGTCTCCTCGGCCCGTTCGACCTCATCGATGTGGCTACTGCTGGCAATGTCCGGGGCACCATTGGACGCGCCGATGCGGCGGGTATTGACCAGATTGATCCGACCGGTTTCAAAGATTTCCTGGCCTTCCAGGAAGAACGGGCGTTTTTCCGAAAAGTAGGATTCAAAGGCGGTCAGATTTACCTTCAGCTCATCCCGTTCGATCTGGCCAAAGTCGGGATTGACCGTAGCCGTCAACTGCAGACCAGTGGACGGTCGCCAGAACAAGTCAGCTCCCGCCTTGTATGCCGTCTCTCCCCGCACCCGCATTCTGGTGGTGGAACTGAACGGATAGAAGGCATATTCGCTTTTGGGATCGACTCCATCAATGGCGATCTTGTGGAATGATGACAGGTACTTTGGCTGGGTTCGCGGCAGTGCCGGCCAAGACCACAGTTCATTCATGTGGGCGACCATTCTCGAGACGTAGATACCAACGGTCCGCTCAGCGCTCGAATCCGGCAGCGCAAACATGGACCAGGGAAACAACACCTCGGCAATCCAACCCTCTTCATCGGCGCTGGTTTTGGCATACCAGGGACCGTCCCATTCACGAGTCAGTTCCCGTTCCGGCAAGATGGTGGAGTCACCCATGGAGCCGCCGAGACTGACACTGAAGTAGTAGCCATAAAGACCATTGCCGGAACTGTCGATCCCTATGCCGATACTGTCTCGTCGGCGATAGCTGTCCCGCGCTGACAGACGGGCAACCTGAAGGCTTTTGGGTATCTCACACCAGACACCTATATAGATCCCCTTTTCGGTGTAGAAGAACTTCGAAATAGTGGCGTACGGAGTGCTCTCGAGGGTATCGGGAAAGACTACTTTCATGCCATCGAATCCCGTCAGGGCAGACCAGACAGGTTCATCCAACTGACCGTCGATATTGATGCGCGCCTCTGCTTCAGTTACCCGGGCAACATCCGGCTCTGCACGGATCGATGTGGCGCAGCAGAGCCCGACCAGGGCTACGATCAGGCAGGAGCAAACGGTTTTTAACGCGGGGTAATCTGGCAAACTCAAATCGATATCTACTTCCAACTTCTAAACAGCGTAACGCAAGCAAAGTGAGTAGGCCGGTCGAAAAGGCCCACTCGCAGGAAGGATCAACGATTGGTGTTATTGGATGTTATGTCGTGAAACTGCCACTTGTCGCCGGGACTTCGTTGTCCCAACAGCCCTATTGAGGGTGCTGCAACATCTTCGTACAACGAGCATTGCATATTAGCACACTCAGTGATTTCTTGAAAGATCGGCGCAATTGCTGCCACGTGATATGGATCACGTCGGGTCCGAGACGGTGGGCTCCATGGCGCAATCCAAGTGCAATCGCGACGGGCCATTGGCTTCTTTTTCCTGGTGTCCAATTTCCACTATAATGCGCAGCACGATTTCAGGATGAGCGGCTGGCCGGACAAGCAAATCAGTCCGGGCGCCGATATCAGAGGATTGAACTCATCTCCCCCTATCAGCCGGTAAAGACTGTGGATAGCCAGGTAACAACCACGGATTGGGGCCCGCCGTCCCCATTGGACAGGTTTCTCACCAGGATCGGTATTCGTAACGAAGAGAAGAGCGTTACTGCCCTGCTTTTCTCCAATATGTTTCTCAGCGGCATCACGCTCGGCATGATACGCGTGTGTGCCTACACGTTGTTTCTGTCCCGTTTCGAATCGAAGCAACTCGCCCTGATCGCAATCCTCCTTGCCGTCACGGGCACCCTGATGACCCTGCTCATCGACTGGTTGACGCGGTACTTATCGGTAAGAGGCTATCTCTTCACGATTTTGGGATTCATCCTGTTTGGCTTACTTGCATTCCGTTCCCTGCTGAGTGTCGGCGAATCGCCCTGGCTGATATTTGCCTTACCGCTCTGGTTTGAACTGGCGTACATGTTGTACAGCCTGGAATTTACATCTCTCATGGCCCGGTTGCTGAACGTACGCCAGACAAAGCGACTGGCTGCCTTGGTGCGTTCAGGTGAATTTCTGGCGGAAATGGTGGCGGGGCTCTCCATCGTAGTGCTGCTTAAGTACATAGAGGTGGCGGACCTGCTGATCGTCGCTAGTCTGGCCACCCTCGGTGTCTTCCTGATCGTGCAGCGGACCGTGTCTGCCTTCGAGCAAAAACTCACGCTGACCAGCGAAGACTTGGCACCGCAGGAACAAAAGGGCAACGGGTTCGGCACACTGATACGTCAGCCTTATGTACGCTTTATCTGTATCTGTGAGACTGCCTATCTATTTGCCTACTTCTTTCTGGATATCGCCTTCTACGAATATACCTCCGCTCAACTGACGGACCAGCGGGAACTGGCTGCATTCCTGGGCCAGTTCTTTGCACTGGCAGCATTCCTTACCATGATCTTCATGGTCTTCCTGTTCGCCCCTTTCCTGCGAAGGTTAGGCGTTCTGGCTGGAGTCGTCGCCTTTCCCATTGTCGTAGCAGCCGGTTCCGCTGTGCTCAGTCTAATGGAGTTCAGCAACCTACCCCTCACGCTAATCTTTATCGTCATGGTGCTGACCAATGGATCCCGTTTCATCCTGCAGTCGTCTGTCTGGCGACCCAGCATCGCCATCCTGTTCCAGGTTCTGCCGGATCGGCAACGGGCACTGGGCACCTCCCTCATCGAAGGCATCATCGATCCGCTGGCAGGGGGGATAGCCGGAATCTGCCTATACCTGCTAACGGATTACCTGGGCTGGCAGCCACACCAGTTTCTGCTTGTTCTGGTTGTCGTGATGGCCGTGTGGATTGGCTGCGGTTTCTCGATACGCCGCCTGTACCTGTCTAACCTGGTACTGTCTCTGCAGAGACGAAAGCTGGGCGAAATGGTTCTTACCGATCTGGACAATGCCAGCCTGAACATCATCAAGAATGGCCTCAACAGCCAGTATCCGGCCGAGGTCTACTATTGCTTGAATCTTCTCGAGGAGGTCGATCATCCGGATCTGAGCGATCTGATTGGGCAGGTACTGTCCAACGATATAGTCGTGGTGCGAATAGAAGCGTTGCAGCGGGTGCGGCGGCTCAAGCTAACCGACCTGGCTGATCACGTAGTGGCGCGCATGGAGATTGAAGCAGACACCAAAGTGCTGGGACAGGCGTACAAGACTTACGGTGCACTGGGGCAAGCTGACACGGCAGAGCGATTGGAGCCTAACCTGTCCGCTGACGATTATGACGTGCAAAAGGGTGCCATGGTTGGACTGCTTCGTCATGCGCCGCACAATAAACCGGCACAGGATCACCTGATGGAATTGGTGCGCTCCGGCGAGGTCGAGGAGCGCCGTCTGGCCGCAGATCTACTGGGCGAGATTGGTCTAAGTGTGTTCTCTGAATATCTGGCCGAACTTCTCGAGGATCCCGATCTGCTGATCGTAGACCAGGCCATTACATCCGCCGGCATCATCCAGGATCCGGATCTGATCGATTCGATCGTTGCCAAAATTCCGGTGGCTGCGCTGCAGCCCGCCATCAAATATGCTATGCACAGCTATGGCGAGTCAGCCATCGAGACACTCGACCGTGCTTTCTGCGCACCCCATTTAATTCGTCAGGAAAAGCTGCACATTATCGATATCCTCCGTGCCATCGGTGGTACCAAGGCGATTGAGACTCTCTGCAGGTACATCGACATCGAAAGTGCGGAAATACGTCACTATGTTTTTTTGAATCTGGCCCACTTGCATTACCAGGCTGATCCCGATGATCGCTACATCTACGTCAATCATCTGATCGAAGAAGTGGACGTGATCACCTGGCTGCTGGCTGCCATGGGCGATCTTTATGGTCAGGCCGATTACGCCCTCGTTCACAGTGCTCTCGGAAGCGAATTGGATCTTCGCAGGGATAAGATGCTGTTATTGATTTCATTCATCTTTCCCTCCATCATCATGCTGGACACACGGGCGCACATCGACAGCAAGGTTGCGGAACTGCGCACCTTCGCACTCGAAGTGCTGGACAATCTTCTCAGCAATGAACTCAAAGAAATCGTTCTGCCTCTACTGGATGATCTGCGCGTGACAGAAAGACTGCACCTCTTGAAAGTAAGATTCCCACAGCAACGGCTGTCGTCGCTGAATCGTTTTGAAGAGATGATCAATAGCCACTATGGTCGAGCATTCTACTGGACGCGCGCCTGCATGCTGCACCAACTGGGCAAAGATCAGAATCACCACCATTCGTCGCTGCTGGCCTCTTCGCTGCAGGATGGTGAACCCGTCGTGAGAGAAACGGCCCTCTGGAGCATGTCGGAGCTGAACGAGGAGAAGATTAACGACTACCTCGACATACATATTAATGATCCTTCGGCCACGGTTCGCGCCGTTGCCAGAGACCTGAAAGAGAAACATGCAGCGCCGCCGAATTCCATCTAAGCAGACAAGACCATGTTACTAACGATCGAAAAGGTACTCTTCCTGAAATCCGTTAAGATCTTCGCCTCTGTCCGGGAGGATCAGCTGGTTGATATTGCCACTATAGTAGAGTCCGTCGACTACCAGAAGGATGACCTCATTATGGCTGAAGGAGACCTTGGCACGTCCATGTACATAGTCGTCGATGGTCAGGTTCGAGTCTATCAGGGCAATACCGAATTGAAGATTCTCGGTACGCGAGCGGTATTCGGTGAAATGGCTGCCTTAGACCCGGAACCGCGGGCCGCCTCAGTTCAGGCGTTGGAAGACTGCACGCTACTTCGACTGGAAGGCGAATCGCTGTACGAAATGATGGCTGAGAACAGTGACCTGACCCATGGCATCATCAAGGTGCTGTGTGAATATGCACGAACCAATCTCTCCCTGGTGCAATGACCCTGACTTATCGTCAGACCCGTCAATGGTCCTACCGGAAGTGGTCGTACCAGAAGTGGGCGTGTCAGTAGTGGTCGCCCCGGATTTCAGTGAACAATTGTTGTCGTGGTTCGATCGATATGGTCGCAAGGATCTCCCCTGGCAAAAGGATAGTACGCCTTACCGCGTCTGGATCTCTGAAATCATGCTCCAACAGACCCGGGTTGAAACGGTCATTGCCTATTATCAGCGCTTCCTGCAGCGGTTTCCGGCAGTTGCCGACCTGGCCGATGCCAGCGAAGACCAGGTGCTCCATTATTGGGCGGGCCTCGGTTACTACGCACGGGCACGCAATCTGCACCAAACTGCAAACGTGGTGCAGAACACCTTGTCGGGGGAATTTCCCGATACACTCGAAGGACTGATGCAACTGCCGGGTATCGGTCGCTCCACTGCAGCAGCGATACTCTCTCTCGCGTCGGATCAAAAGGCCGCGGTACTGGATGGCAACGTACGTAGGTTGCTAGCCAGATTCCACGCCATAGAAGGATGGACCGGGCAGGCTAAGGTACAAAGACAGTTGTGGGCAGTCGCTGAACGGCACCTGCCCCGGCAACGGTTTGCAGACTATACCCAGGCCATCATGGACCTCGGTGCCATAGTCTGTCGCCGTAATCAACCGGATTGCACTACCTGTCCTGTTAGTAAGGACTGCCAGGCACGGGCCAAGGGACGAACGGACGATCTGCCCACGCCCAAGCCAAAACTTAAGCTGCCTGTCCGATCCGTACAACTGCTGCTGCTGGAGAATCCGCAGGGAGAGCTTCTGTTGGAAAGGAGGCCTTCCCATGGCATCTGGGGCGGGCTGTGGAGTTTCCCCGAGTGTCATGCCGGTGAACTGGAGTCCTGTTGCACATCCCTCGGTGTTTCACCCGGCTCTGTCGAAGCGACCATCAGTGGTGCACAGTTCCGCCACACTTTCACCCATTTTCATTTGGATATCACGCCTGTTCACGTACAATTAAAGCGGACGCCATCCCGGATCGCCGAATCAGGACAAAGGTACTGGTACGATCCGGGGCACCCAGCACAGATAGGACTCGCAGCCCCCGTGGCAAGACTGATCAACAGCTTAAGAGGTGTAACGGAAAAATGACTCACCTGGTATTCTGCACAAGGCTCAAAGAGGAACTACCCGGCCTGGACGCCCCCCCTTTCCCCGGTCCTCGCGGTGAGGAGATCTACGCTAATGTCTCACAGCAGGCATGGGCTGCCTGGCAGGAGCAACAGACCATGCTGATCAACGAACACCAGCTCAACATGATGGATAAAGGTGCCAGGAAATACCTGAACGAACAGATGGACAAATACTTTGCGGGCGAGGAACTCTCCAAAGCCGAAGGCTACATACCGCCCGAACCAAACGAATCCTGACCTTTCTTGACTCCATTTGTAGCAGCGAGTTTAATAGCCGCCTTTCCAGATGGCCAGATAGCTCAGTCGGTAGAGCAGTGGACTGAAAATCCTCGTGTCGGTGGTTCAATTCCACCTCTGGCCACCAATAAAATCAATGGGTTACGCACTTCACGCCATTTGGCTATCTGCAGGATGTAAGCGCCGATGTAACCACTTTTGAGGAAAATCGGTCTAACTGAGCCAGTAAATTGTTGAATTGCATT
>Ga0187827_10000917_pt1 | contig 44511 bp, 51 predicted proteins | sample ETNtaG_39_FD_167969 | JGI IMG/M metagenome (GOLD analysis project Ga0187827, IMG submission 167969) | Marine microbial and viral communities from oxygen minimum zone, Eastern Pacific Ocean - ETNP2014_SV_150_PacBio MetaG (Illumina Assembly) | ecosystem: Environmental > Aquatic > Marine > Hypoxic...
TACTCAGAATTTTGTCTGATCCCACTTTTAATCTGAGTATTAATACCTATAACTTCTCCCTGGATGTTGACTAAAGGGCCTCCAGAGTTACCTGGATTAATAGCAGCGTCCGTTTGAATTACTGCGGGAATTTTATAGTCGGTAAATCCAGTAGCAATTAATCTGTCAACCGCACTTACAATTCCAGTAGTCATGGTAAATGCCTCACCAAAAGGATTTCCTAATGCTATTGTGAATTGGCCAGGGTATATTGCGGAAGAATTTCCAACCGAAACCGGTTTCAAATTGGGAACCAATTCAGTAAATGTTAATAGTGCTAAATCCGCGTCAATGTCTGAAGCGATTACTTCCGCTTCATATTCGTATCCATCTGCAAAAGTTACGGTAATATCTTGGGCGTTTTGCACAACGTGGAAATTTGTAACTATGTGTCCATCCCTGTCCCAAATAAAACCGGTTCCGTAGCCTGCGTTCGTTCTAAAACTATTAACTTCTATTTGTACAACTGAGGGTATAACAGTTTTGTAAACATTGTTGATATGAGATTCCCAATTTTTTAATAGCTCTATAGACGAATCTGAGGCAAGATTGGTTTCTGTTTTGGTTTTTGAGTTTTGGGTTGTTGAATCAAGAATTTTAGGTGATTTTATTGAGCAACTCACCATAGAGAGCGTCATAAGAAACATGACAATTACGATAAAAAAAATTCGCATAGGAAACCAACGTTTTTAATAGAGTGTTTTTTGTTTTTAAAATATTACGTTGATGTTATAAATTATTTTTGAAGAAATTTTGAAGAAATTTTGGTTAGGTGTTACCATTTTGTTGCCAGCGGTAGCCGTCTGTCTCTACCGAACGATAAACCTGTTATTTTAATTCCAGGAGGCGATTGTCTTCTTTTGTATTCATTCAGATCGATTAATTTTACAATTTTATCGATTGTTTCTCGTGTTACCCCATCTGACTTTTTTAGTTCTGTTTGGACAATAGTATTTGGTTCCATCCGTTGTTCGACATAGTAATCTATAATTCGGTCTAATTGATTGTATGGAGGAAGTGTATCACTATCTTTTTGATTAGGTTTTAGCTCAGCGGACGGTTCCTTTTTTAAAATATTATCGGGTATAGGAGCCCCTGGGCCAATTGAATTACGATGTTCCGCTAATTCATATACCAATGTTTTTGGTACATCCTTTATTACTCCAAAGGCACCTGCCATGTCTCCATATAGAGTTGCATACCCGGTAGCCATTTCAGATTTATTGCCTGTTGTGAGGACGAGGCAGTTGAATTTATTTGCGAGAGCCATAATTAAACTACCCCTAATACGGGATTGTATATTTTCTTCAGTTGAGCCTGATTCGGTGTCTTTAAATGTATCTGATAATATCGACTCAAATGCTGAGTGTGCTCTTTCTATGGATAGGGTGATCAAACGGACTCCAATTTTTTTACAAAGAATTTCTGCGTCTGTAATGCTAGATTGAGATGAATATCTTGAAGGCATACTGACCGCAACAACATTTTGAGGGCCAATAGCATCCATAGCGATAACGGCGACCAATGCGGAGTCAATGCCACCCGATACTCCTATGAAAACTTGACTAAATCCCGTTTTATAGACGTAATCTCTAGTGCCTAGTATCAATGCTTTATATATATTTTCGAGTTTATTTGTTTTTATTACGGTCGTAGGTCGGAGCCTTGTTTTTTGGTTTTGGTCGGCGTATTCCTTTAGAGCTTGGTTGGCGTATTCCTTTTCTATTGAAACTATTTTTTGGGGTATAATGAACGGTTTTGTATTTCCGTTTCCATTAGTTTTAGATGTACTATCGCTACGACTCTTTACGACTTCGCCTATGTCGATGTCTGCAAATAGAAGATTTTCTTCAAATGTGCTTGTACTGGCGATTAGTTCTCCGTTCGGTCCTGATAACATATTGCCCCCATCAAAAACTAGTTCATCTTGACCACCTACTTGATTGACATATAAAGCGAAGCATTTATTCCTCTTTGACATGGATGTTAATAGGTCTATTCTTTTTTGATTTTTTCCCATTTCATAAGGAGAGGAATTTATATTGATGATTAGTTGAGCCCCTCTACTTGCCTGTGTTTCTGATGGACCGGGATTTTTCCACAAATCCTCACAAATATTTACACCTAAAATAGTTTCAAGATATTTTATTACAACGTATTCGCTACCTGATTCAAAATATCTTTTTTCATCAAAAACGCCATAATTTGGAAGGTTAATTTTATTATATGTAAAAATTCTTTTACCATTGAATAACCCTGCTGCCGAATTATAAAGGGATCCGTTTTCTGAACTTATAAACCCTATTATTGAAAGTATGTTTTTACTAGTTTTAGCTATTTCCTTCAATGCATCTTGGTTAGCTTTTATATAGTCGCGTCTCCAAACAAGATCTTCTGGGGGATATCCAGGAACCGTAAGTTCGGGAAAAGCTACGATATCGGCATGCATATCTATGGCGTGATTAATATATTTGTTGATGAGGTCAACGTTGCCTCTTATGTCTCCGACCGTCGTATTTATTTGTGCTGCAGCTACGCGAATACTTACCATATAACTAGAATTTCACATAAATTGTTAAAATTTATTTTTCCAAAATCCAACATTTGTTTTATATATTATGAAAAGGTCTTACATATTCTTGAACACTTGGTAACGAAGAATTTCCGACTAGGAATACATCTATATTTCTGGCGCATCTTCTACCACTTGCAATAGCTTGTACAACAAGAGATTGTCCATTTTCCATATCTCCACACGCAAAAACACCGTCAATATTGCTTTTCATTCTTGCATCTGATTCAACATTGCCTCGAATATCGTAATTAATTTGCATATTATCTAGTAATCCTTCATGTTGGGGATGTATGAATCCCATAGCTATTAACACCAAATCAGCTTTAACAATAAAATCACTTCCAGTTATTTCTTCCATAACGGTTTGATTATTTTCAATAGAGTGTTTCCATTCCACCCTAACGCATTGCAACTCAGTAACCCTTCCCTGTTTGTCCCCAATAAATTTTTTGGTTAAAATGCTAAAATCTCTTTCTCCGCCTTCTTCATGGGCGCTAGAAGATTTAAAAACGAACGGTCTCTCCGGCCACGGATTGTCCGGCAATCTGAGTTTTGGTGGACGTGGCAGTATTTCGATTTGAACAACATTAGAAGCTTTTTGTCTATGGGCGGTTCCTAAACAATCTGCCCCTGTATCGCCTCCTCCAATTATTACGACGTTTTTGTTTATAGCCGATATTTCTTCTTTTTTTAAAAATGTTTGACCCCGCAGTTTAGCATTTTGTTGAGAAAGATAATCCATTGCGAAATGAATGCCAGAAAGGTTGCGTCCTTCTATAGATAAATCTCTTGGTACGGTCGACCCGCCAGCGAGGCATATAGCATCAAATTTTTTTTGAAGATCTGCATGGCTAATATCAATGCCCACATTTGTTTTGGTATAGAATTTTACGCCCTCCTTCCTGATTTGTTCAATACGGCGGTACACAACAGACTTTTCAAGTTTAAATTCTGGTATTCCTATAGTTAGTAATCCTCCCAGAACTTCGCTTCTTTCAAAAACGGATACAGAGTGTCCAGCTCTATTAAGTTGCTGAGCCGCTGCTAAGCCGGCAGGTCCGGACCCAACTACGGCTACTTTTTTTCCAGTTCTTGCGGTAGGAGGTTCTGGTTTAATCCAATTGTTATTCCATGCCGTTTCAGATATTGTTTTTTCAATCATTTCTATTGTTACTGGATCATTATTTATTGAAAGTATGCAGGATTCTTCGCAAGGAGCTGGGCATATCCTGCCCGTAAACTCAGGGAAATTATTTGTTGCATGTAATCGATTGATTGCTTCTTCCCAATTACCTTCATACACGAGGTCGTTAAACTCAGGAATCAGATTGCCCAGAGGACAGCCTTTATTACAAAACGGGACACCGCAATCCATACATCTACTAGCTTGACTTCTGGACTCTTTTTCATCCCAGTTCAGGTATATTTCACGCCAATCTCCTACACGTGTACCGGAAGACCTTTTAGCTGGCATTTTTCTATGGAATTCTGTAAATCCAAAAGGGTTACCCATTTATTTTGACCTCTTCAACAATACGGTTGATTCATGTGTTGGCATAATCCGGTGATCCTTGAACTTTTTTTTGTAGGATATTAGCGTACTCTCGTGGTAATACTTTTTTAAATTCTTTAATTCTGGATTTCCAATTAGTAAGTAAATTGTCTGCGACAGTACTATTAGTGTATATATAGTGATTTCTAATGATTTCTCTTAGATCATCTGAATCATTAGAGTTTTCGTCTAAATCTAAAAGATCTGAAAGTTCGCCGTTAAAATTTTTTGAAAAAGATAAATTTGGGTCCCAAACATACGCGATACCACCGCTCATTCCGGCCCCAAAATTCCTTCCGGTTTCACCCAATATCACTACGCGTCCACCAGTCATGTATTCACACCCGTGGTCACCTATCCCTTCCACAACGGCGGTCGCAGCAGAATTGCGGACGCAAAATCTCTCGCCACCAATACCTCTGATGTATGCTTCGCCCCCGGTCGCCCCATATAGGGCAACGTTTCCGATGATAATGTTCTGTTCTGCAACTAATATACTGTCACGGTCAGGTTTGGAAATTAAACGGCCCCCAGATAGACCTTTTCCAAAATAGTCATTTGCGTCACCTTCTACAGTAAAAGTGATGCCTCTTGCCAACCAAGCACCAAAACTGTTGCCGGCGGAACCCCTGAAAGTAATGTTTATTGACCCATTTGGTAATCCTGTTTCGCCAGTTTTTTTTGCTACTAAACCACTCAGATTGGCTCCTACAGCTCTGTTAGTATTGTTTATTTCTAAAGTTGAAGAAACGGTTTCATTTTCGTTAATGGCGGTTTCACATATTGCGATAAGTTTATTATCTATAGATTCTGACAGTTTATGATCTTGTGGAACACAACAAAATGCGTGATCTGTATCCAACACTTTGGCTTTATGCAATATTGGCGATAAATTAAGAGTTTTAGCTTTCCAGTGGGTTATATTATCTCTGACACGCAATTTATCGACTCGACCTACCATATCATTTACTTTTCGGAACCCGAGACGCGCCATGTGTTCACGGAGGCCTTCAGCAAGAAATATAAAATAGTTGATTACTGACTCAGGGGTGCCCTTGAAAAGATTTCGTAGTTCTGGGTTTTGGGTGGCTATACCTACTGAACAAGTGTTTAGGTGACATTTTCTAAGCATGATGCAACCCATTGCAACAAGTGCTCCAGTGGCAACGCCCCATTCTTCAGCTCCCATTAGAGCGGCAATTGCAACATCTTTTGATGTTTTGATTTGCCCGTCTGTTTGTATAGTAATTCTATTCCTTAAGCCGTTTGCTACTAGGACCTGTTGGGTTTCAGACAGGCCAAGTTCCCATGGTAGACCCGCGTGACGTATCGAGCTTAAAGGTGATGCTCCTGTGCCTCCAGAGTCGCCAGATATGAGTACGACATCACCTTTCCCTTTTGCTACACCGGCAGCGATAATTCCTACACCTGCTACTGAAACAAGTTTAACGTGGATACGAGCAGATGGATTGACGTTTTTCAAATCATATATAAGTTGTGCTAAATCTTCTATCGAGTATATATCGTGGTGTGGTGGAGGAGAAATCAATTCAATCCCCGGAGTTGTTTTCCGAATATAAGCTATGTATTCGCTTATTTTTCTGCCAGGTATTTCGCCTCCTTCGCCGGGTTTTGCTCCTTGGGCCATCTTTATTTGGATATCTTTCGCGTTTATGAGGTAGTTAGTTGTAACACCGAATCGACCTGAAGCTATTTGTTTAACTGCACTAGATCTGGAATCTCCATTCGGATCGTGAAAAAATCGTTCAGGATCTTCACCTCCTTCGCCAGTATTTGATCTCGCATTTATACGATTTGTAGCTATTGCCAACGTTTCATGTGCTTCTCTACTTATTGAACCCAGTGATATTGCTCCCGTTGCGAACCGTTTCACTATATCTATTACCGGTTCGACTTCGTCAATTGGGACCGGTTCACTGTATGCTAATTCCAACATATTGCGTATAGTGAGATGTTTCTCCTGTTCAATGTTAGATGCGTGTTCAAATTTTTCAAACATTAACCGATCATTACGCTTTGTTGCATTCTGTAATAAAGACAATGTTTCTGGTTCCCACATGTGTCTTTCTCCAGTGGATCTCCAAAAGTATAGACCACCTATATCTAATTTAAGGTTCGAAGGTATATTGTCTTTCGAATAGGCCGTAGAGTGCCACAAGATATTGTCTTGAACAATTTCTTCGAGTCCAATACCATCAATTCTAGATATGGTCCAAGTAAAGTATTCGTCAACTAACTTTTTTGATAATCCTAACGCTTCAAAAATTTGAGCACCTGTATAACTCTGAATAGTGGAAATGCCCATTTTTGCCATGGTTTTTACTATTCCCTCTTCAATAGCTTCCCTATAATTTTCCTCAGCTTGTGCTCGATTTGGGATCTCATTTTCAACCCCACTAATTTCTCTTAACCCTTCGATCGTTTCAAAAGCAAGATATGGATTAATTGCTGATGCACCGTAACCGAGTAGCGTTGCGAAGTGATGAACTTCTCTCGGTTCTCCGGACTCGACAATCAAATCGGCTTGGGCTCGTATTTTTTGTTTTATGAGGTGATGGTGAACTGCCCCAGTAGAAAGGAGAGACGGAATGAAACTGTTTCGTTTGTTAACTTCTCGATCTGATAAAATTAAAATTGTGCACCCATCTTCTATCGCTGCAACGGCTTCTTTTTGGATGCGCTTTATGGAGGCTTCTAATCCATTCACCCCTTTGCTAACTTCAAATGTAGTTGATATCAAGGCAGTTTTTATACCTTTGATTTTTATTGATTTAACCGTTGCTAATTCATTGTCAGTCATTATCGGATGGTCAATTCTTAGAGTTCTACAGTGCCTTGGAGTTTCTTCAAAAATATTAGGCCTTCTGCCGACCGGTACAGCTCTTTGAGTTACTAATTCTTCCCGTATGGCATCTAATGGTGGATTTGATACTTGTGCAAAAGATTGCTTGAAATAAGCAAATAAATTTTGAGGTTTATCCGACAATACAGCTAGAGGAGCATCATTTCCCATGGAACCCTGAGGTTGATGGCCTGTTATGGACATGGGTTTTATCAAGACTTGTAAATCTTCTTGTGTGTATCCGAACGTTATTTGTTTGGTTAAAAGTGTTTCTCTGTCCAAGTCACTGTAAATATTAGGAGTAGTAATTTTGGAAAGTATACTTCTGTTTTTATTGAGCCAATTACTATAGGGTTTTTTTGAAGCTAGTCGTTTAAGTACTTCTTCTGTTCCGACAATTCTTTTTTCCTTAAAATCAACCAAAAACATTTTGCCTGGGGATAATCTGGACCTAATTTTAACTTTTGAGGGTTCAATTGGAAGGACCCCAGTTTCTGAGGCCATAATTAACAAATCATCTTTTGTCACCAAATACCTGAAAGGTCTAAGTCCGTTCCTATCGAGGACTGCACCCAAATGGTTACCATCAGTAAAGACCACCATTGCTGGACCGTCCCATGGTTCCATTATGTTACCGTGGTATTCGTAAAAGTCCCTTACTTCTTTCGGCATAGATTTGTTTCCATGCCAGGCAGCTGGCATCATCATTGCTGCTACATGATCTACGCTTCTACCAGTCATTCTTAATAATTCAAAAACATTGTCGAGTGAGGCTGTATCAGATGGGTCATCAGATTCACATATAGGTTTAATGTTTTCGATGTCGTTTCCGAAATATTTAGAACTAAGTGATTTTTCGCGGGATTGCATCCAGTTTCTATTACCACGTACGGTGTTTATCTCTCCATTATGGGCTAAGAACCTATAAGGGTGTGCGAGTTTCCATGAGCCAAGGGTATTCGTGGAAAATCGCGAGTGGACAAGGGAAAATACTGAGACGAAATCTCCGTCGTTAAGATCGTGGAAAAATGAACCCAATTGATCTGGCATTAACATGCCTTTGTATACTACGGTTCTCGAAGACATGGAGCAAATGTAGAATTCTCTTAATAATTCTTTTTTATTGGCATCAGTAATTTTATCGCTAACTTCCCGTTCTGCCATTTTTCTAATTAGGTAAAGTTTCCTTTCTAAATCGTCACCTGTTACATTTGGGGGACCACTTAAGAAAACCTGTTGTATTTTCGGCATAATTGCCCTTGCCGAAACTCCTATCACTTCTTTGTTTAATGGTACTTTTCGCCACCCAATAATTTGAAAATCGTTTTTGTTAGCTGATGATTCAATTGCGTTAATCGTCAGATCATAAAGGTCCTTCCGTTGTGGCAAAAAACACATACCAACTCCGTATTGGTTTTGATTAGGTAAGGTTATACCTAGATGTTTCATTGATTTTTTAAAAAACTTATGAGGAGTTTGGACCAAAATACCCGCTCCGTCTCCAGTTTTTTGGTCCGATCCGGTTGCCCCTCTATGGGATAGGTTTGATAAAACAGTTAAACCTTGCTCTATAATCGTATGTGAAGGTTTTCCTTTAATATTTGCGACTACTCCTACTCCGCAGGAATCGTGCTCTAGATCAGGTATATAAAGACCGTGTTTCTCTACCCCTGAGAAATCGGGTAGGTGTACATCTTCGTTAAGTGGCATGATTTTTGACATGTATTGGTGATTTCTTACTTTTTTAAGTCATCGAATTATATCGTAGTTTCGATGACTTATATTTTACAAGGACAGGTATTTTTTTCGTTCATAGTCAGTAACGGTTTGACAGAATTCTTCCCATTCAAGCTTTTTATTTTGAATAAAATTTTCTATTATTTCAGTACCGAGAGCGTCGTGAAGTAATTCACTGTTCTCAGCGAGTTCTATAGCTTCCTTCAATGTTCGAGGCAAATGTTTTATACCTTGTTCATTTCGTTCGGTTTCGGACATGGTATAAAGATTTTGGGTTACTGGTTCAGCTAATTTATATTCTTCAGATATTCCTTTTAAACCTGCTGAAAGTATTGCGGCAAATGTTAAATATGGGTTGGTGGCGGAATCGGGTAACCTGTATTCTATCCGTACGCTCGATTCTCTACTAGGTCTGTAGGACGGAACCCGAATTAAACCGCCCATATCGCCAATTGTCCAAGAGGCGAATACCGGCGCTTCCAAGCCAGGTACTAGTCTTTTGTATGAATTTACCCATTGATTAGTAATTGCACATAATTCTGGGGTATGTTTAATTAGTCCGGCCAAGAATTGGCGTCCAATTGTAGATAGTAAAAGAGGATTTTTAGGGTCAAAAAAAACATTTTTGTCGCCATCAAAAAGTGAAAGGTGTGTATGCATTCCTGAACCATGATGATTTCCGTACGGACGTGGCATGAAGGAAGCTGCATATCCTGATTGTGCAGCTATTTCTTTAGCTATAACTCTGAAAGTAATTATAGAATCAGCCATAGTCAGAGCATTAGTGTGCCTTAGATCGATTTCATGTTGTGCTTGCCCCACCTCATGATGACTATGTTTAACCGGGATACCCATCGATTCCAAAGCTAAAACCGTCTGTCTCCTAAGATCCGCACCGATAGAATCTGCCGATGTTTGATCAAAATACCCTGCGCGGTCGTTCAAGATGTTCCCTTCATAAGATTCTAGATAATAATATTCGATTTCTGGGGACACATAGAACGTCATACCAAGTTTGGAACATTTCCCTATATTACGTTTTAGGATCTCCCTAGAATCTGACTCGTAGGGTTTCCCATCAGGGGTTAGTATGTCGCAGAATAACCGCCCAACTGAATTCTCTTTTGGACGCCAAGGTAACATCTGCCAAGAAGAAGAGTCAGGCATTGCGACCATATCTGATTCATCGGACCGTACCAATCCTTTTATTACGGATCCATCAAAACTAGCGCCGTTTTTTAAAACTTCTTCTAACTCATCGACTGTAATGGCAAAACCTTTTACAGTACCCAGTATGTCCGTGAACCAAAGTCGAACAAATTTAACATCATTTTCATTCGCAGATACCAAAACATATCTGGATGCTTCCTCATCAAAAAAATGAGATGAGCTCTCGGTTTTTGGTGTTTTCAAATGTTGTGACCCCTAATCAGTAATTATGTGTACGTTGAAGTATTTATCAAAAATTTTCGTCTGTTTTTCTAAATTTGTACCCAACATTCCATTGGGTTTCGATAAATTGATTTTTAAAATCATCGATTTTACTTCTAATTCTCCTTATATGTACGTCTACAGTTCGTGTACCTCCAAAATAATCGTGTGCCCAAACTGCTCGTAAGAGGGCTTCTCTGCTAAATACCCTTCCTGGGTTGGAGGCTAAATATTTCAGTAATTCATATTCCTTGAATGTTAAATCTACTTTATCACCCTGCAACCAAACTTCATATTTGTCTTGATCGATCAGTAGGTTACCTCGACTGAGTAGATTGTTGTTTTTGATTTTAGAGATTCTTTTTATGGAAATGTTAAGCCTGTTCTTGATTTCGATTGGATCAAGAGGTTGAAAACATATTTCTAGTGAACTGTTAGCTATGTCTAGCATGTCTATTGACGAGTACGATGTTATTACTACTGCGGGTAAATTTAATTCGTGTATATAATTTAAAATTGAATTGGATTCGTTAAAATTAATTCCTTCGGTATATACAATTGCAGCGTGCATAGATTTAAGATTATCGGCAGTAAAATTTTCCCTAAAGGAAACTAAATTTTTAGATGGGAACACGTCTAGCAGTTGATCTAACAATATTTCATATTTAGGATTAGAAAATCCAAAAAGTGCTATGGTTTGATCTGTTGTCATATAAACCTGTACAGATGAATGTATTTTACAAAGGGACTAAACATTTCTCTTATTTTGATTATCAAAGGTTTTCTGAAGGCGGACGAAACTTTATTTTCTCCTAAAAACATCAATAGATAACACAAATACCTCGTTGACTGTTGGTTGTCGTTGTTCGTATAATTAAAGTTTGTGATTTAATCATAGTCAATTTTTTTGTTCAAAATCTAGTTTCGCGGAGCTAAATTTGCCAACCGTAAATCAACTTGTTAGGAAATCGCGTCGGAGTAAAAGGCGTAAACCGAAAACTCCAGCGTTGAAATATGCTTTTAATTCGTTGGGTAAAGGCCAGATTGAGCTTAAAAAAGGAAGCCCCCAGAAGCGCGGTGTTTGTCTTCAGGTTAGAACTATAACTCCAAAAAAACCAAATTCCGCTTTGCGTAAGATAGCGCGAGTTCGCTTGACAAACGCTATGGAAGTAACTGCTTACATTCCGGGAGAAGGTCATAATCTCCAAGAACATTCGGTTGTTTTGATAAGAGGAGGTAAGGTACCCGACTTGCCTGGTGTCAGATATTCCGTTGTAAGGGGTTGTTTGGATACGTCTGGCGTTGAGGACCGAAAAAAAGGTCGTAGTAAATATGGAACGTCTAAGTCGTAGTTTATCAGCGTTATTTAAATTTTAGTTTTTTATAATAGGTTCACGTAATGGCCCGCAGAAGACCAGCAACAAAAAGAGTAATTTCACCAGACCCGACCTATGGGAGTACTGAAGTGGAAAAATTCACCAACCGTTTGATGCGTGGTGGAAAAAAATCAATTGCTCGCAGGGCAGTGTATGACGCAATCCGTATAGTGGAAAAAGAATTGGAACGTCCTGGTATTGAAATTTTTGAACAGGCTATTCGGAACGCTACTCCTGCAGTTGAAGTAAGGCCGAGGCGTGTTGGCGGGGCCACATACCAAGTTCCGGTGGAAATTCGACCGGAGCGCCGTGGGGCGTTAGCTCATCGTTGGCTGATCAACGCTGCTAGAGAAAGATCAGGGAAACCAATGTCTGAATGTCTTTCTCAGGAATTGGCAGATGCGGCTAATGGAACAGGGTCGGCTGTTAGGAGACGTGAAGAGGTACATCGTATGGCCGAAGCGAACAGGGCTTTTGTCCATTACAGATGGTGATATTGAAATGAGGAATATCAGTACTTAAAACTTCTGACAGTAATTGAATGCCGTAATTATTAGGACCTAGATTGGTGAATATACGGTAAATATCTGCGAGCAATAAAAACTAGATGTGTGAAAGAATTTAAAAAATCATGATCAGTTCGACAGCGGTTGATCTAACGAAGATCAGGAACATAGGCTTTATAGCCCATATAGATGCCGGTAAAACGACGGTGACTGAGCGCGTCTTGTACTTTACTGGAGAGACTTACAAAATAGGAAATATCGACGATGGTACCACCGTTATGGATTTTATGTCCCTGGAACGTGAAAGGGGTATAACGATAGGTTCTGCAGCGACAAATGCTAAGTGGGGAGACCACCAAATAAATATTATTGATACCCCTGGGCACGTTGATTTCACTGCTGAAGTCGAAAGAAGTTTACGGGTACTTGATGGAGGTGTGGTGGTATTAGAATCAGTTTCCGGTGTTCAACCTCAGTCTGAAACTGTTTGGAGGCAGGCCGACAAACACCATGTGCCTAGATTGATTTTCGTTAATAAAATTGATCGTTTGGGGGCAAATTTTGAACATGCGGTAGAAACGGTTGGAGATCGTCTTGGTGCAAATGCGGTTCCCATCCAAATTCCGATGGGCTCAGAATTAGATTTTATTGGGATCATAGATATTGTTGACCAAAAAGCTTATGTTTACGAAGATGCTGAAGCTATGGAACATACCGTAGTTGATATACCAGAAAAATATGATGAAAAGGTATCGGAGTGCAGGCAATCACTTATCGAAAAGATAGCAGAATTTGACGATGATTTAATGCAAAAATTCGTTGAAGACGAATTTATCTCTTGTGAAGAAATTAAAGAGGCTCTAAGAAAAGCTGTTTTGGGATTAAAAATCTTTCCAGTTTTGGTGGGGTCAGCGTTGAAACATAGAGGTATTCATCCTTTATTAAATGCTGTGATTGATTATCTACCTTCACCTGTTGACGTTCCTTCAGTTACTGCTATAGATCTGAAAAACGCCGATAATACTGTAGAAAGACATGCCTCTGAAGACCAACCTTTGAGCGCTTTAGCCTTCAAGGTTGTTACGGATAAACATGTCGGAAGACTCGTTTATTTAAGGGTTTATTCGGGACTTTTGAAACCAGGAACAATGGTGCTAAATTCGAGTAATAAAGAACGTGAAAGAATTGGGCGTCTCATGGTTATGCATGCTGATTCTCGTGAAGAAGTGCAATCCGCAGGACCAGGTGAAATTGTTGCTGTGATAGGGTTGAAGAATACTGTCACTGGTCAAACTTTATGCCAGTTGGATTCTCCTGTTTCCTTAGAAGCGATAACATTTCCTGACCCTGTCCTTTCAGTAGCAGTTGAACCTAAGACTAGGTCTGATCAAGACAAAATGTCAGATGCTTTAGTTAAATTATCTGATGAAGATCCAACGCTACAAGTACGAACAGACGATGAAACAGCTCAGATATTGCTAGCGGGGATGGGAGAATTACATTTAGATGTCGTAGTCGAACGTATGAGGAGAGAATTCGATGTTGGAGCGACTGTTGGAGCCCCTCGTGTAGCCTATCGCGAAACAGCAACAAAAACATCTCAAGCTCAAGGTAAGTTTATTAAACAAACAGGTGGCCATGGTCAATACGGAGATTGTACTTTGAGAATTGAACCTCTAGATCCAGGTAGTGGAATTATTTTTGAAAGTGAAATTACGGGTTCTACTCTGCCAAGAGAGTATTTCAAATCTATTGAAGCCGGTTATAGGGAGGCAGCTCAAAGTGGCTTTATAGCGGGGTATCCCGTAGTGGATGTTAAAGCTGTTTTGACTGATGGTTCCCATCACGAGGTTGATTCCTCTGAAATGGCTTTTAAGGTCGCTGCTTCTATGGCATTTAAATCGGCTATGAGTAAGGCTAATGCTGTTATATTAGAACCTGTCATGAGAATAGAAGTGATAACGCCGAGCCAATTTTTGGGTGATGTTATTGGAGATTTAAACTCTAGACGTGCCTTGGTACAAAACACGGAGACCCGTAGCGATATTCAAGTAGTAGATGCCTTCATACCGTTGGCGGAAACTTTTCAGTACGCTACCCGTCTACGATCCCTGACTACAGGGCGGGCAGGATTTTCTATGGAGATAGATCATTATGCTAGAGTACCAAGTAAACTTGTTGAGAAGGTTGCAAAATAAATATGCCTGGACAAAAAGTCAGAATAGTTCTTAAATCTTTTGATCACAGGGTGTTAGATATTTCAACTCAACAGATACTCGAAACTGCTGCTCAAACAGGTGCTCAAGTTGCTGGTCCTATTCCGATGCCAACCGCCAAAAGGAGATTTACAGTGTTGAGGTCACCCCATGTGAACAAGGATTCTAGGGAACATTTCGAATTGAGAGTTCACAAGAGAATAATGGATATACTGGAGCCAAGTTCTAAAACCATAGATTCTCTGACAAAATTAAATGTTCCTGCTGGCGTGGATATTTCAATCAAGCTTTAGGAAAGATAAATAATGAGTGTAACAGGTTTAATTGGCCGAAAGTTGGGCATGACAACTCATTATGATGATGATGGATCTGTTGAGCCACTGACTGCAGTTGAACTAGGTCCCTGCGTTGTCACTCAGGTTAAGACGATGGCTCGTGATGGATATGAAGCTGTGCAATTAGGGTTCATGATAGATGAAAATATTAACAAACCTCAATCGGGGCACCTTATCCGATCTGGCGGGAAATATAGATACTTGCGTGAAGTAAATGCTGAAGACCTATCTTCAGTGGAGGTTGGCCAAGAAATTAAATTGAATGTTTTTGAAGTGGGTCAGAAAATAAAGGTAATCGGAATTTCTAAAGGTAAAGGTTTTTCCGGTACAGTTAAAAGATATAACTTCAAAGGTGGACCAAAAACTCATGGGCAATCGGATAGGCATAGAGCTCCTGGATCTATAGGTGCGGGTTCTTCCCCCGGTCGAGTTTGGAAGGGTACACGAATGGCTGGCCATCAAGGGGTTGATAGAGTAACTACTAGGGGGCTGAAAATTATAAAAGTAGATAATGAACAAAATGTTCTGTTTGTTCGGGGTTCAATACCAGGTCCGGTAAATGGGATAGTAATTGTCGAGAAACAAACCTGATGAAATTTAAAGTAAAAAACTTACAAGGTGAAGAAACGGGTAATTTGGTAGCGAGTGATTACGTTTGGGCTGCCAAACCCAATGAGAGTCTTTTACATCAGATCGTCGTTTCATTACAGGCAAATAAGAGGCGTGGAACCCAGGATACTCAGACTAGAGCGGAAGTAACATACTCGACTCGTAAGATAAGATCTCAAAAAGGCACAGGTAGTGCTAGATTAGGAAGTCGGAGGTCTCCGAATATGGTAGGGGGTGGTGTTGCACACGGTCCCCATCCTAGGTCTTATAGACAACGGATACCCAAAAAAATGAAGCGACTCGCTTTGCGTATTTCATTATCTGATAAAGTTCGCAGTAAAAATTTAATCGTTATTGATTCGTTAGATATAGATAAACCGGATGTTTCAAAATTCAAAAACATTAGACATAAATTGGGTATTACAGGAAGTACCCTGATTATTACTGAGAATACCAATGAAAATATTGTAAAATCGGTTAACGGTCTTTTCGGTGTAGAAGTTTTGCATGCCTCTCTGATTAATTCCCTAGAGACATCATCACGTCGTAATATAGTTATTACCAGACCGGCTGTAGAAAAAATTGATTCCATATGGAGTGATTTAAAAGATTAGTATGAACTACGCAGATGTTTTGATTCGACCCGTTGTAACGGAAAAATCTACTGTTCAAAATGAATCAGGAAAATATGTTTTTAAGGTAGCGAAATCTGCAAACAAGCATGAAATTTCTGCTGCTGTTGAATGGGCATTTGATGTTAAAGTTCAAAGTGTAAACACGATCACTGTTCCCGGCAAAATTAAGAGGTATGGAGGTAGGCCATCTAAACAACCAGACTGGAAAAAAGCTGTTGTTAAATTGGTTCCTGGCGATACCATTCAATTGTTTGAAGGTGCGTAAATAATGCCTCTCAAGGAATATAAAGGGACTTCACCTGGACGCAGAGATGCCATTGGGCAAGATTTTAGTGATATTACCAAGGGCAAACCTGAAAAATCTTTATTGGCACCTTTATCAAAAAAAGGGGGCCGCAATAATAAAGGAAGAATTACCGTTCGACACAGAGGTGGAGGTCATAAACGCCGTTATAGAATAGTGGACTTCAATAGGAGCAAATCTGGTACTGCAACCGTAGTCGCCATAGAATACGACCCTAACAGGACGGCGAGGATTGCGTTGATACGTTACGAAGATGGGACAAAAAGCTATATAGTGGCTCCCCATGAAATTATGGTAGGACAAAAAATTTCCAACGGGGATGTTGGACCAGTTCAATCTGGGAATGCAATGTCATTGTCTATAATGCCTACAGGTACCCTTGTTCATAATATTGAAATCAATCCAGGAAAAGGCGGTCAATTAGTTAAAAGCGCAGGAACCGTTGCACAAGTTATGGCGCATGAAAGTGGTTATACTCTTGTGAGATTGCCATCTGGAGAAATGCGGCGAATTATCAGCCGTTGTGTAGCTACAGTCGGTCAAGTATCAAATTTGGATTATAAAAACCAAAAGCTTGGGAAGGCTGGTCGTAATAGGCATCGTGGTTACAGGCCTACGGTAAGAGGGTCTGCAATGAGCCCATCTGCTCATCCTCATGGAGGAGGAGAGGGACGCAGCGGCATCGGTATGCCAGGTCCAAAGACCCCATGGGGTAAACCTGCGTTGGGTCATCGGACACGAAAAAATCGAAGTACTGATAAATTTATTTTAAGACGTAGATAAAGAGTTAGGATAGAATGAGTAGATCAATAAAGAAAGGTCCATATGTCGACCCTAAGTTGATGAAGAAAGTGTTGGCTGCGCGCGATTCCGGATCAAATGAACCTATAAAGACTTGGGCTAGAGCGTCGATGATTATGCCTGAGATGGTTGGCCTTACTTTTGCGGTACATGATGGACGTAAGTTTCCATCAGTGTTAGTTACAGAAAATATGGTTGGTCATAGGTTAGGCGAATTTTCCCCAACACGGACTTTTAGAGGTCACTCAAGGAATGTGAACGTTTAGGGATAATGATGGCATCATCAAGATTAAAAAACTTAGGAATATCTACATACAAGCTCCGACTTGTAATTGAACAAATAAAGGGAAAGTCAGTGATAAATGCGGTGAATGAGTTGAAGTTCATGAAAAGTCCTGCTGCCAAAGCCGTCAGGAGGGTGTTAGAGTCGGCTATAGCGAATGCAGAAAATAACGATCTTCAAAATAGAGAAAGCCTGAAGATAACTCAAATAAGCGCCGATAAATCAACCACCACCAAGAGGTATCGAGCCAAAGCCCGTGGAAGAGCAGGAGCTTTTGATAGACCATCATCTCATATAAACGTAGAAGTAGATGAAATGAGGATTGACTGATGGGGCAAAAAACACATCCCAAAGGGTTTAGACTAGGTGGCATAAGAGATTGGAATTCTCATTGGTTCGCTGCCCACGCGTCTGATTACAAAAAGCTTACTTCTGAAGATTACGTTATCAGGAAAATGGTTAATGATAAATACAGTGAATCCGGCGCAATATCAAGAATTGATATCGAACGTGGAGCCCAAGAAGTCGTTGTTACTATTTATACTGCCAGACCAGGAATAATAATAGGTCGAGGGGGGGTTGCGGTTGATGTCATACGGGAGGACTTGGAATCACTTACTGGTAAAAAGGCTCGGTTAAACATACAGGAAGTCAGGCAGCCTGATCTAGATGCTCTTTTAGTTGGAAGATCTATCGCCGAACAGTTGCAACGGAGGGTAGCATATCGTAGGGCTCTTCGTACAGCTGCTCAGCGTACAATGCAATCTGGTGCATCTGGAATAAAAATGGTTGTTTCGGGTAGACTCGGGGGGGCGGAAATAGCCCGTTCAGACAAATATATGGAGGGTAGAGTTCCACTACATACTCTAAGAGCCCAAATAGATTATGCAGTTTCTGAAGCATTTACAACTTTTGGAGTTATAGGTATTAAAGTTTGGATATATACCGGTGATGTTTCCATGTCCTCTGAAAATTTGAGGGCTCGAACTGAAAATAGAACTACTATGTCAAATGATAGAGGAGACGAAAACTCCAATAAACGTACCCGCGGTGGTAGAAGAAAGTCAAGGAAGAAAGATATCGAAGAAAATGTTGCAACCCAAACGAACTAAATTTAGGAAATATCAGCGTGGAAAAATGGGTGGATTATCGTCTAAGGCTACCACTCTCCACAACGGAGACTATGGACTTAAGGCAGTCGGTCCGGGTTGGATTAGCGCTAAACAAATTGAAGCTGCTAGAAGAGCAATTACAGGTTATCTAAAACGAGGTGGGCAAGTTTGGTGTCGTATATTCCCAGATAAACCTGTAACGGCACGAGCAGCAGAGACTAGGATGGGTGGAGGAAAAGGGCCAATTGACCATTGGGTTGCCGTTGTAAAACGTGGAAGAATTATGTTTGAAATAGGTGATGTTTCTGATGATTTGGCACGTGAAGCTCTGCGCAGAGCTTCACATAAATTTCCGATACCTACCAAGATTGTTACTAGGCAAGACGAGTTTTAATGGAATTTAATTATGAAGATCAATGAGGTAAGAGAAATTGGCAAAACCGATTTAAAAAAAGAGCTTTTTGAACAAAAACGTTCGTTGATGAATTTAAGGTTCCGAAAATCCGCTATGCAACTTACTGATACTAACGAGTTATCTCGAGTTAGAAAAAATATTGCCCGAATCAAAACGGTAATTCGTGAAAGAGAGATAGTGGAAACTATGACGGACAAGGGTAAGGAAATATAGGAAAAATGACTATAAAACGACGTGTCGGCAAAGTGTTAAGTGCCACAAATTTTAAAACAATTATTGTTGGAGTCAGTTGGCCTCAAAATGATCCCATTTATCGTAAAGCAAAAAGACGCACAAGCAAATTCTCAGCGCATGATGAAAATAATGACGCAAGTTTAGATGATCAGGTTCTAATTGAAGAGACGAAGCCAAAATCAAAAACTAAAAACTGGAGACTAGTGGAAATTTTGGAGAAGTCCCAATCTGGCATGGAAGATTCTAGTGATCAGAATTTGAAGTGAAATGAATAAAATATGATACAAAAAGAAAGTAGATTGAAGGTAGCCGATAATTCGGGTGCCAGAGAGGTCTTGTGCATTAACATAGCTGGTGGAAGTTCACGCCGTTATGCTAGTGTTGGCGATGTTATTACATGTACTGTAAAGGATGCCCAGCCAGGGGGCACTATTCAGATGCATCAAGTTGTAAAAGCGGTTATTGTTAGAACTTCCAAAGAGTTTCGTCGCTATGATGGTTCATATATAAAATTTGATGACAATGCTTGTGTTATCATCGGTGAAGATCAAAATCCAGCTGGCACTAGAATATTTGGTCCAGTCGCCAGAGAGCTAAGAGACAAGGAATTTGTCAGGATAATTTCCCTTGCTCCGGAAGTGTTGTAAAAATGGCCAATAAAATAAAAGTTGACGATAGAGTCCTTGTGATATCTGGCCGAGACAAAGGGAAAACGGGTTCAGTTATAAGAGTTGTCAGAACCTCTAATCGTGTCGTTGTTGAAGGTGTTAATATTGTAACTAGACACGTTCGACAGAGGCCAGGTGTTTCTCAGGCGGGGTTGGTTCAAGGTGAGGCTCCCATATCTATATCAAATGTTATGTTAATAGATCCCGATACACTCCAGCCTGGAAGAGTTGGCTGGAAATTTTTAGAAGATGATAGTCGGACAAGAGAAGTGAAGGGTAAAAAAAATGCCATCGAGTAAAAAAGTTATAAAAAAAGAGAAAAATGTCCGAAAGCCGAGTAATGGCAGCGGGAAAATAACTAGAAGAATTCCTAGAATGCTCGAACAATACACAAAAGATGTTGCTCCTGTATTGATGCGTGATTTTGGTTACAAAAACCCTATGCAAATTCCTCGGTTACAGAAAATCGTTGTAAATATGGGTGTTGGAGAAGCAACTCAGGATCGAAACGCTCTAGGGGCCGCAGTAGCTGATTTGACCACTATAACAGGACAAAAGCCGAGGGAAAATAAAGCAAAAAAATCGGTAGCGAATTTTAAACTTAGAGAGGGAGTTACGATTGGCACGTCAGTAACTTTGCGCTCAACTAGAATGTGGGATTTTTTTGATAGGTTTGTAAATATCGCTTTACCAAGAATACGAGATTTTAGAGGTATAAATCCAAACGCCTTTGATGGCAATGGCAATTATTCGATTGGATTGAGCGAGCAAGTTACCTTCCCTGAAATCAGTTATACCAACATTGATCGGCTACGAGGATTACAAATTGTTGTGGTTACTACAGCAAAAAGTGATGAAGAATCAAAAAAACTTTTAGAATTACTTGGTATGCCATTTGTTAAAATTGGCCAGGGTTATTAAATTTTTATTAATTAGGGGAAATAATAATGGCAAAAAAATCTATGATAGCCCGAGAGGTGAAACGAAAAAAAATGGTGGAAAAATATTTGGATAGACGTAATAAACTTAGGTCAGTTTCCCTCGATAATAAATTATCTCTGGAAGACCGTATGGCTGCTCGTAGAGAGCTTTTTGAATTGCCAAAAAATTCTGCCCCAACGAGGGTACGGAACAGGTGTACTATTACAGGGAGACCTAGGGGGTATATGAGGTTTTTTGGCTTATCAAGAATCGCATTTCGAGAGTTGGCTTTAAATGGTCATCTTCCGGGTATTAGAAAAGGCAGTCTTTAACCTTTATATTTGAGTAAGGAGATATTTTAGTTGCCTATAACAGATCCAATTTCAGACATGTTGACGAGAATGAGAAATGCCATCATGGTACATCATGACTCGGTCTCTATTCCTGCGTCTAAATTAAAGGAATCGTTGCTAAAACTTATGAGGGAAGAAGGTTTCATCAACGATTTTGTGAAGGAAAATGGAGATTCTAAGGAATTTTTTGAAGTAAATTTGCGTTATTACGACGATGATACACCGGTAATAAACGGGTTAAAAAGAATAAGTAAACCTGGGCTGAGGGTATATACCTCAAAGAATGAAATTCCAAGATATTTGAACGGATTAGGAGTAGCTTTTCTATCAACTCCTAAAGGAATAATGACCGGATATAAAGCCAAGAAATCAGGTGTCGGCGGAGAATTATTATTTTATGTTTGGTAATAAGTTTGGAATGAGAGTGTAATTATGTCGAGGGTTGGTACAACGCCGATAGTCGTTCCTGCGGGGGTTGAAGTATCTTTGGACGGGAAAAAAGTATCTGTAAAAGGAAAATTGGGTGAATTATCTTACAGTTTTCCTGCGATGTTGACGTGTAAATTAACCAACGGAGTTTTGTTGGTTGAAAGGGAAAATGATGAGCCCAAACAAAGATCCTTGCATGGGCTTTGTAGAAGTTTAATTAATAACATGGTAGTAGGGGTTTCTGAAGGATTCAATAAAAAACTTGAATTAATCGGTACCGGCTATAGGGTCCAAAAAAAAGGCAAAGCCCTTGATATTAACGTAGGTTATTCTCATCAAATAGAAATCGAACCTCAGGGAACAAATCAGTTAGAAGTAGTTGGTCAAAATGTCATAATCATTAGTGGACCGGATAAACAATGTGTTGGAGATCAAGCAGCCCGTATAAGGAAAATTAGGAAACCCAACCCCTTTACCGGTAAAGGGATTAAGTATGATGATGAAGTTATTAAACGGAAAGCAGGTAAAGCTGCAGCTACAAGTGCAGGGTTATGAGTAATAAATTTGATACACGAAATAGGTGGTTAAGGCACCGTAGAGTACGAAAAAAGGTAAAGGGATTGTCCGATCGGCCTCGTTTGAGTGTATTTAGGTCAAGTAAACACATTTACGCCCAATTGATAAACGATGAACTTGGTAGTACGATTGCATCTGCTTCTTCTCTAAGTTTGGATTCTATAGAAGATAAAAAAACTCTAATTGCGGCGCAAGTCGGCGCAGTTATAGCAGAAAATGCGAAAAAAATCGGCGTAAAAGAAGTTGTTTTTGATAGGGGTGGATATAAATATCATGGGAGAGTTAAGGCTTTAGCTGAATCAGCCCGCGATGGAGGATTGATATTCTAGATATGGTAAATTTTGACAAAAGAAATAATAATGAAGGTAGACAACGACGTGGGAGAGGGAACAGGCGGCGACAACAAATGGACGAGGACGAAGGTCCGTCATTAATTGAAAGAGTAGTAAAAATTAGACGCGTTTCAAAAGTGGTAAAAGGTGGACGTAATTTATCCTTCAATGCAATGGTAGTTGTTGGAGACGGAAATGGAAATGTCGGAGCTGATTTGGGTTCAGCCTCCACCGTACCGGATGCTATTAGAAAAGCTACGGTGAATGCCAAAAAAACCATGAAACATGTTGTTTTGAATCAAGACACATTAACTCACGAATCCGTAGAAAGATTCTCCGGGGCTCGCGTATTATTGCGGCCAGCAGCACCTGGTACTGGAGTAATAGCGGGAGGGGGAGTTAGGGCTGTAATGGAAGCAGTTGGAGTAAAGGATGTTTTATCGAAAACTTTTGGATCCCACAACACAATTAACATCGTTAAATGTACGCTGAAGGCTATGTACGCAATGCGTGATCCGAAGACCGAATTTAATCGTAGGCGACAATTATCAACAAATAATAATGACAGTGAAGCGACAGTTTGATGGCTAAAATTCGAATAAAGCAAATAAAAAGTTCTATTGGCGTTAAGCCTTCTCAAAGAGCTACATTGAAATCACTCGGATTACGAAAGATAAATGACGTTGTGGAAAAAGATGACCGTCCGTCTGTTAGGGGAATGATCAGAAAAATCTCTCATCTTATTGAACACGAAAGTTGAATATAAATTTAGCTAGGACTAGTACATGCCAGGATTACATGAGTTAAAACCAAGTCAAGGTTCCAAATCGAAAAGGAAGCGTATCGGTAGAGGTAATGCCTCTGGGAATGGGACATACGCGGGCAGGGGCCTAAAAGGACAAAAACAGAGAGAAAGCGTCCACCCCTTGTTTGAGGGTGGGCAGTTGCCACTCATAAAAAGATTACCGCATATGCGAGGGTTTACTAATTTGTTTCAAACAAGGTACGTGCCAATCAATGTTGGGGAATTAAACAATTTTGAGCCAAACACAGAAGTAACACCAGAATCTTTATTTAAAACTAGATTGATACGTAAAAAAAATATATTGGTTAAAATATTAGGAACTGGTGAAATTTCGAACCAACTCAACGTACATGCACACGCTTTTAGTAAAATTGCTATAAAAAAAATAGAGGAACGTGGAGGCAAGGTAGTGGTTATTAAACAAAAATAATCCAACCGTTACATTATTTCAATGACATCTCCACAGCAATCACAAAAATCTCCAATACCGGCTCTTTTGACTGCCATATTGGATTCTTGGAGATTGCCAGATTTACGTTATAGGATACTCTTTACTTTAGGGATTCTTGTTGTATTTAGATTCTTTGCTCATGTACCTGTGCCTGGTGTTGATAGGGCTGCGCTGGCGGCTGCATTCGAAGCCAACCCTTTGCTTGGGTTTCTTGATTTATTTTCCGGAGGGGCTTTAAGGAATTTGTCGATAGCTGCCTTGGGGGTTTATCCGTATATTACGGCTTCAATTATTTTACAGATTCTTACTCCAATTATCCCCAGTTTAAAGGCGATTTCTCAAGAGGGTGAAGCTGGTCGTAAAACTATAAATAGGTATACCCATTACCTGACTGTTCCATTGGCATTTTTACAAGGTTACGGGCAATTAAATTTATTTGCCGGAGGATTTTTATCCCAATCAGGAGCGGCAATAACTGGGATAGGTTTCGGCGCCAATTTTTTGAACACATTTGCAATTTTATGCTCTATGGCAGCAGGTACGTTACTTCTTGTTTGGATGGGTGAATTAGTAACAGAAAAAGGTATAGGTAATGGAGTTTCACTAATAATTTTCGCAGGTATAGTAACTACACTTCCTCAAATTGCGGGACAGCTGATTTTACTTAGAGATCAAATATTTCAAGTATTAATGCTTGTTACTATGTTTCTTTTAATAATATATCTAATAGTTGTTTTTGCCGAAGCTCAACGTAGAATCCAGGTGCAATATGGCCGTAGTGTTTTCAGGGGAGGTCAGATGTATCGTCAATCGGGGGCTACACATATACCCTTACGTGTCAATGCTGCGGGTATGATTCCTTTAATATTTGCGTTTTCTATACTTATACTTCCTTCAACAATAGCGAGTTATTTTGCTAATCCCTCTTCAGACAGCTTTGTTTCGAATATATCTTTGGCTATTCAGAATGCGTTTGGTCCCACAAGTGTTGTCTATTGGATTGCGGTATTTTTCCTGGTAGTTGTGTTTACTTTTTTTTACACACTAGTTGTTCATAATCAACAGAATTTGTCAGAAAACTTACAAAAAAATGGGGGTTTTATACCGGGAATAAGGCCAGGTCCTCCGACAAAAGAATATTTAATGAAAGTTGTTTTGCGTATCACGTGGGGTGGGGCTTTGTTTTTAGGCATGATCGCGATCATGCCATGGATAGCGCAGCTCATTACGAATCTTCAAAATGCGACTTCTATAATACAGAGCACAAGTTTATTGATAATGGTTGGTGTTGCACTCGATACCATGCGACAGCTAGAAGCCCAATTGCTGATGAGAAATTACGAAGGCTTTATAAGGTAACACTCCAAGAGATATTATGAGAATAGTTTTACTTGGACCTCCTGGAGCGGGAAAGGGTACCCAGTCGGCTCGTTTGACAAAATGTTTCGAAATCGAACATCTCTCCACTGGAGATATTCTACGGACAGAGGTATCTAAAACAACAGAACTAAGTTTGGTTATTAAGAAATATATGGATAAAGGAGACTTAGTACCGGATCATTTAATTATTGATATGATCAAAGACAGAGTTTCGAATACAGCCGGATTTTTACTCGATGGATTCCCTAGAACATTGAAACAAGCCGAAGCGCTAGATACAGCTCTTGAAGTATGTAATCAACCGTTGGATGTAGTTTTATATTTTGAAGTAAACGTCAATGAGTTAATTGAAAGACTTTCAAAAAGACTTATTTGTCAATCGTGTTTTTCAACTTATAATTTAATAACTTCACCTCCTATCTCAAAAGGCATATGCGACTCCTGTAGCGGCATTGTTGCTTGGCGTACAGATGATAAACCGGAATCTATCAAACATAGGATGAGTGTTTTCAACGATCAGACTTTTCCCCTAATCGAATATTATAAACGTCGGGATCTGTTGAAAAAAATTGATGCCACGGGTGATCTAGATGAAGTTTTTATACGTATAAAAAAGGTCATTGTCGGTTGAGGTTTACGGTGTGAAAAAACTCCTACATTCCTATATAATTGTCAGGTGTTCTTTTTTATGAATGCAACTGGTGAAGAACGTTCTATAGACTCTACGCCGAATTCAAAAATGATTTCTCTGAAATCAAAGAATGAGATCGACAGAATGAGGGAAGCTGGACGTATAGTAGCCGTTGCAGTGCGAAACGCTTTTAGCGCGATGGAACCGGGCATTACTACAGAAGAGCTTAATGCGATTACCCGAATTGATATAGAAAAAGCCGGAGCGAAACCGGCGTTTCTTGGTTTGTACGGTTTTCCAGCGGTCGCCTGTATATCTGTGAATGAAGAGATCGTTCATGGAATACCAAGTGACCGAGTTATTTTGGAAGGGGACGTCGTTACAATTGATTGTGGAGCAATTGTAGATGGGTTCTACAGTGATCACGCCGTTACGGCTATAGCTGGAAAAGACAAAAGAAAACACAAAGGAATTGTAGAGATTACAAAAAAATCTCTAGATAGGGCAATAAATAAAGTTATGGTAGGAAACAGATTGGGAGATATTTCTCATGCGATTGAATCGTATGTGAGATCAGAGGGTTATGAGCTTGTTAGAGAGTATGTGGGGCATGGTATAGGTCGTCAGCTTCATGAATCTCCACAGGTACCAAACATTGGTGAGCCTGGTAACGGGATCAAATTGTTACCTGGCTTGACTTTGGCAATTGAACCAATGGTGACTGCTGGCGATTGGAAAACGCGGTTATTACAGGACAATTGGACGGTCGTAACTAAGGATGGTTCTATGTCGTGCCATTTCGAACATACAGTTGTTGTTACTGAAGATGGCCCTGAAGTTTTGACAGCTATTTAAATTATGACAAAGAAAGAAGCTATTGAAGTAGAGGGAGTCGTTAACCAGGCTTTACCAAACGCCTATTTTAATGTAGATTTACCAAACGGGCATTCGGTCTTGGCTCATGCATCTGGCAAAATCAGAAAAAATTTTATAAGAGTATTACCAGGTGACAGGGTATTAGTCGAATTGTCCACTTATGATTTAACTAGAGGTCGCATTACGTACAGATTTAAATAGAAACGTGGGAAGAATATGAAAGTAAAAGCATCAGTAAAAGCTAAGCATCCTGGAAGTAAAATTGTCAGGCGCAAGGGCAGGGTTTATCTTATCAATAAAAACAACCCTAGATTGAAATCTAGGCAGGGATAATAAGAGAGCTTTCATGGCAATAATTTCAGGTGTAAACATCCCAGATAATATTTTGGTCGAGGTTGCTTTGACATCGATTTTTGGTATTGGCAATTATCAAGCTAAAATAATTGTTGAAAGATCAGGTATCAAACTTAATTCGGTTCGTGTTAAAGACCTTTCTGATGAAGAATTAGGAACCCTTAGGAACAATGTTGATAGTAGTAACCTTGTAATTGAAGGGGATTTAAAGCGTGAAATTCAATTAAATGTTCGTCGGTTAGGTGACATAAAGTCATATCGTGGTAACAGGCACAGATTGGGTTTACCTGCCAGAGGGCAAAGGACTAAAACAAATGCTAGGACAAAAAGAGGAAAACGGTCAACAGTAGCGGGTAGAAAACAGGTTCCGACACACTAAATTGTAAGTTAATTATGTATAAACCAAATTATCTGTTGTGTTTGAAACAGAGATTCATAGAATATAAATTGGAGAATTATGCCTAGGCAGAGAACCCGTAAAAGGGAAAAGAAATTTGTTCCTCAGGGGTGCGCATATATTAATGCCACGTTTAACAATACTTTGGTTACTTTGACCGACACTCAGGGTGATGTCGTTGCTAAAAGTAGCGCCGGAGCTATGGGGTTTACTGGGTCTCGAAAATCTACGGCGTTTGCTGCCCAAAGAGCTGGAGAGGCTGCTGCCAAGGTCGCTATTGAAAATGGAATGAAAACGGTAGATTGTATGGTGAAAGGTCCTGGGGCAGGTCGTGAAGCGGCTATCAGAGCTATTCAGGCGACTGGTATCCGAGTTATATCTATTAAAGACGTTACGCCTACCCCTCATAATGGTTGCCGACCTCCTAAAAAGCGTCGGGTCTAACGATTTATACAGACAATTTTTTACAACTTTTACAAATAAGGATTTAAATGGCAAGATATATTGGACCTAAGTGCAAAAATTGTAGGAGATTTGGAATTAAGCTGTGTTCTAAACCCCCAGGTAAATGTGCTTTTGAACGAAGAAAAACTCCCCCAGGTGATCACTCCTCTGGCCAGAGAAGAAGGCGAGTATCGGAATATGGACAACAGCTCAAAGAAAAGCAAAAAGCTCGAGCGATCTACGGCGTTCTGGAACGACAATTTAGGAATTATTATCGCAAAGCTAATGACATGCAGGGGGTCACTGGAGACCGTCTTTTAGAATTACTCGAGTCAAGACTTGATAATATTGTTTACAGATTGGGTTTCGCTATCTCGAGACCACATGCTAGGCAAATAGTTAATCATGGTCACATAAAAGTAAATGGGCGTAAGGTTTCAATCCCTTCTTATCAAGTAAAAACTGGGGATGAAATTGAGTGGAAAGACGCTTCAAAGAGTAAACCAGGATTTGAAATAATAAAATCTGGTCAAGGAGCTAGTGCAATCGTTCCCACTTGGTTGAAATCAGATCGGGATAATGGAAAAGGATCGGTACTTACCGGACCTCAGGCGAGTGATGTAGAAATGGCAATCGACACCCGTCAAATCATTGAATATTATTCAAGGAGATAACAAATGATTCAGACACAAAACTTTGAAGAGAACCTGTATGGTGTTTCTTCCATACTAGGTGATGAAGGGACGGCCGTAAAGGTTCCGCCTATGGCGTTAAGAATTATTGAATCTAATGAGAGTTATGGTTCTTTTGTGGTAGAACCACTAGAACCCGGACTAGGTAACTCACTTGGTAACCCACTCAGAAGGTCTCTTTTGGGGGCACTGCCTGGAACTGCAATAAACTGGATTAAAATAGAAGGAGTGGATCACGAATATACTACCGTGCCCCATATGAAAGAAGAGATAGTAGAATTTTTAATTAACGTAAAAGGGGTTAGAATCAGATCTAACCAATCCCGACCCGGTCGGTTAAGGCTTGAGATAAGTGGAGAGGGAGAAGTAAAGGCCGGTGACATTATGGCTACTACCGATTTTGAAATAGTTAATCCGGAACATCATTTGGCGACTCTTCAAAGTGATAAAGCTCAGCTTTCAGTGGAATTGAGCGTGGAACACGGGGTTGGGTATCGTGTTGCTGAAAAAGGATCTGATATGCCTATAGGTGTATTGCCAGTTGACTCTATCTTTACACCGGTTAAGAAGGCTAATTTTTCTGTCGAGAACATCCGTATAGGAGAGAGAAGCGATTTGGAGCGTTTGACTGTTGAAGTTTGGACCGATAGAACGATTAACCCAGTTGAGGCCTTTAAATCATCATCTAATATGTTGATGGATAAATTTTTTGAATTCACCAGAATAGATGTAGAAGATAATCCTAATGACAATCCTGCTGCTGTTTTAGGTATTACACCAGAGGCTTACAACACACTTGTGGAAAGTCTGAAGCTTTCAGCTAGAACGTTAAACTGTTTGAAACGGGCCGGTATAAATAGAGTAGGGGAAGTTTTAGCCCTACCTCGTAGTGAACTTTTAAAGATAAGAAACTTTGGACAAAAATCTATAAACGAGTTATTTGAAGTGTTATCCACAGAGGGTCTTCTCCCGTCTGATACACCTAAAGTGTCTGAAGAATCTGAAGAATCTGAAGAACAGGGATCCTCATGAGACACCGCCTAAAAGGACGTCAATTAGGGCGAGCCAAAGGTCCTCGTAGGGCTATGTATCGAATCATGGTAACTGACTTTCTAAGACATGGAAGGATTCAGACAACTGTAGCTAAAGCTAAAGAAGTACGCTCTCTTGCTGAAGGTATGATTACTTTAGGAAAAAATGGCACGCTTAATAATCGTCGAAATGTTTCTGCATTTGTTACTGATAAAACCGTGGTGAAAAAGATCTTCGATGATATTGCACCGAAATATACAGAAAGATTGGGCGGGTATACACGCATCACGAGAAAAGGTAATCGCCCGGGCGATGGGGCGGAGATGGTTTTTCTTGAACTAGTCGATTGACTGAAAAAAAAATCGTTTTAGTTATTGCGTATGACGGGACTTATTTTCACGGATCGCAGTTTCAGGAGGGACTGAGGACAGTCCAAGGTGAATTGGAGCAAGCCATTGACAAGGTATTTGGGTTAACTTCAAGGTTGGAATTGGCGAGTAGAACTGATTCGGGAGTTCACGCTGAAGGTCAAGTAGCAACGTTCCTAACAAATAATGATATGGAAAATATAAGTAATATTACGAGTGCTATCAATGCTTATATTGGAGAAGATATAAGAATTGTTTATGCGAACGAAATAACTAATAATTATAAGATGTTTAACCCCCGTCTTGATGCCCGGTCTAGAAAATATGTGTACACTTTTACCGATTCGGAAGTACTTCTACCTAGGCATCGGAATTATGTTCAACATGTCAAAGGTTCTTTGGATGACCAATTGATGAACTGCGCTGCGTCTTTTTTAATTGGTTCGCATGATTTCAAAGCTTTTGCTGGTCCCTCTGTGAAAAAAGGAAATCCTACGAGAAGAATTGTTTCTGAATCTTTTGTTGTTAGGGATTCTAATTTTGTCATATTTACAATTGTAGCTAATGCTTTTCTTCACCAACAAATTCGACGAATTTCGTCATTATTGATGCAAATAGGTTTAGGGAAAAAAACACCAGAAGATGTAAAATACTATCTTGCATCAAAAATTCGAGGAGAATTTGTACAAGTGTCCAAAGCTAAAGGTCTCTGCTTAAAGACAGTTAAATATAGTCACAGTTGGTCATCTATATTCCGGACGCATCCAAGTTTATTGGATAGTAAAATATAGGATTAGGATTTATTAAATGGTGACACGGATAAAAAACTACAATCCAAAAAAATCTGATCTGGATTCCAGTTGGCATTTATTTGATGCTACTGGTGAGGTTCTCGGTCGCTTATCAACTAGGATAGCTACGATTTTAATGGGGAAACATAAACCAGGTTATGTGGGGCATCTTTTATCGGGAGATTACGTCGTAGTTGTTAATGCGTCGAAAGTGAAAATTACTGGTAATAAATTCCACGACAAAATATACAAAAGACACAGCCAATACCCTGGTAACTTGAAAGAGATTCCGTTCAGCGTTATCCAAAAGAATAATCCTGAGAGAGTTATTGAACTTGCTGTGAAAGGTATGCTTCCAAAAAACAAGATTGGAAGAAAAATGTTTACTAGATTGAAGGTTTATCCTGAAGCCGAACATCCCCATGTGGCACAATTTACTTTTAGTGAAAAGCTAAAACTCAATAAGGTTAAGGCGAAAGCGTCTGCAGTAAAGAGTACTGCCAGTGCTAGTAAGTCATCTGCAGTATCCACTGACAAGGTTAAGGCGAAAGCGTCTGCAGTAAAGAGTGTTGCCAGTGCTAATAAGTCATCTGCAGTAAAGAGTACTGCCAGTGCTAAGAAAACATCTGCAGTAAAGAGTACTGCCAGTACTAAGAAAACATCTGCAGTAAAGAGTACTGCCAGTGCTAAGAAAACGTCCGCAGTAAAGAGTACTGCCAGTGCTAAGAAAACATCTGCAGTAAAGAGTACTGCTGCCAGTGCTAAGAAAACATCTGCAGTAAAGAGTACTGCTGCCAGTGCTAAGAAAACATCTGCAGTAAAGAGTACTGCTGCCAGTGCTAAGAAAACATCTGCAGTAAAGAGTACTGTTAAGTCGAAGCGAAATACTAAGGTGCTCGATAAACCAAAAGGTCGAACGAGTCGAAAACAATCTGTAAAGGAATAAGCAGTGGAAGGTAATTACTTTTATGGTACTGGGCGTAGGAAAACATCTACAGCTCGAGTTAGAGTTTATGATACGCCGGGTGGGGTGATCGTAAATGGTAAAACTGTCGAAGATTTTTTTACCGTTGATGCTTGGTTGAAGACAGCGTTGAAGCCATTAGCAGTTTCAGGTATGAGTGATAAAGTTACGGTTATAGCTAAAATTGAAGGCGGTGGTATCAATGGTCAAGCGGGGGCGTTATCTCACGGTCTCGCTAGGGCTTTGGTGTTGTTGGATGAGACCACAAAGAAACCTCTTAAATCCGAGGGTTTACTTACGAGGGATTCTAGAATGAAGGAAAGTAAGAAGTATGGGTTGAAAAGAGCCCGTAAGGCTGCCCAATACACAAAGAGATAATCAATTCATTTTTCTTGTATGGTCAATATTCTTTTCAAACCCGCGAAGTCGTTTGTTACGTCTATGAAACTTTTAGGAAAATATAATCTTGAGGCTTCGACAACTTTTTCCGAAACCGTTGGATCAATCTCTAAAAAAATTGCTGTTCGTTTTTTGTAAAAAGCCTTGCTTATATTTTTTATAATGGAGACCAGAATGTCTGTCCCGTCAATTCCTCCATCTAATGCTATTCTGGGCTCCAAATGTATTTCTGGTTGAAGAGAGTCTATAGCCGATGTCTTAATGTACGGCGGGTTTGAAACAAAAATATCATAGTAACCAGAAATAGATTCTTTACAATTTTCTCGGATAAATTTTATGTCTGCCTGATGCCTCAAAGCATTTAATTTAGCGACTTCTATTGCTTCTTCTGAAATGTCCGTAGCTGTTACTTTGGAGGATGGTAATTCTTTTGCTAAAGAAATTGCTATTATTCCTGAACCCGTACAAATATCCAATATTTTTGGTTCTTTGAGGTTTGTTTCTTTGACGAATTTTATAATCTGTTCAACCAGTAGTTCGGTCTCGGGACGGGGTATAAGAACGTCAGGATTGACAAAAAATGTTCGACCATAAAAACTGGATGAACCAAGTATATACTGTATTGGTTCTCGTGATATTCTTCGTTTCACAAGGGCTTCAATCCGTTTCATTTTGTCCTTTTCAAGCGGTAAATTCAGAGAAGAAATGTATTGCCTTTGGTCCCAATTCATACAGTAGCTAATTAGTTGTCTAGACTCCATTGGATAATCGTCAATCCCGGCAAATTTGAGTTGAGTTCCTATTTCTCTAGAAAAATTTGATACAGATGTATTCATTATTTTTATTAGAAAATATTCTCCGATGAGGCAAGTAATCTCGCTTGTTGTTCCTGTAGTAGGGTATCTACGAATTCACCTAAGTCCCCGTCCATTACTTTGGTTAATTGGTGATTTGTGTAGTTTATTCTATGATCAGTAATGCGTGACTGAGGAAAATTGTATGTTCTAATTTTTTCAGATCTATCACCTGTTCCCACTTGACTTTTTCTGACAGCACTTATTTCTTCGTTTCGTTTTTTTAATTCCATGTCCCAGAGGCGAGCTTTCAATATGTCCATGGCTCGTAATCGGTTTTGTATTTGGGAACGTTCATTTTGACATTGGACCACTAACCTACTTGGTTTATGAGTAATTCTTATGGCAGTTGCTAATTTATTAACGTTTTGACCTCCGGGGCCCCCAGAATGAAATACTTCAATATTTAAATCATTTTCATTTATTTGAATATCCATATCTTCGGATTTAGGTAAAACGGCTACCGTTGCCGTTGATGTGTGGATTCTACCCTGAGATTCAGTTGTAGGTACTCTTTGAACTCTGTGAACCCCACTCTCCAATTTCAATTTCTTATAAGCAGTATCACCAGTAACCTCAAAAACTACTTCTTTTAATCCTCCTATGCCTGTTTCATTTACATTTGCAACTTTGAAGTTCCAACCTTGGGTTTCCGCATACCTTTCGTACATTCTAAATAATTGAGCTGCAAAGAGACCCGCTTCATTCCCACCTGCCCCGGCTCGTATTTCAACAATGGCATCAGCAGTTTCGGTTTCATCTTTTGGTAGTAGGGCAATTTTTAAATCGTTAGAAAGTGTTTCGATAACGGTATTCAAAGTATCTATTTCACTTTTTGCTAGGTTTACCAATTCTTTATCTGTTTCTGAAGTAATAATGTCCTTTAATGTTTGAATTTCTTTAGTTGTAGCTTCTACTTCGGACCACAACGTGATAATCCTATTCAGGGTCCTATATTCGCGGCCAAGTTTTTGAAGTGCAGAGGGATTTTTCGAAACATCCGGCTGTGACATTAGAGTTTCCACCTCTTTATGCCTGTTGGCAATGGCTTCAAATCTTTTTATGACTGATTGCTGCATAACAGTTTAAATAGTAACCTTCTTCAACGATGTCGCTATGTTTAATGCACTTAAACTTACGGTTCTATCCCTTAATTCAGTGTTCAGGGATTTCAACGTAGCAATACCGGATTCTAACTCTTGATTTCCAATGATTATGGCGAATTTAGCTTCGATGTTATTTGCGTAGCGTAATTGGCTTTTAATAGATTTTTTTGGTGCTAATATTGCCGAAATATGGACATTTCGTAATTCGGTGGCCAATGTGGAAGATCGTTGACTAGCTTCACCGAGGTGAATGATGACCAAGTCCGGTTTGATGCTGTTTTGGAATTCTACCGATTGTTTTTTTAGTTCCAAAATCATTCTTTCGATTCCTGATCCGAAACCTACACCACAGGTGGGCGGTCCCCCCAACAATTCTATTAATGGGTCATATCGGCCACCGCCCAGAATCGTTCCTTGATTTCCTGAGGTTGTTGACTGAAATTCAAAAACTGTACGATTATAATAATCTAAACCTCTAACCAGTGTGTGGTCGATGACGTAACCGAAGTTTTTCAATGCGGATTTTTTTAGTTCTAAAAGATTTATTAATTCGTTCCAATGCTCTAACGGTTCATCCTGTAGGTAATCAATTGATCTCGGAGCCTTTTTAATTATTTGAATTGTCTCTGGTTCTTTGGAATCTAACACTCTTAGTGGGGATCTTAATAAACGTTCTTTGTCAATCTTGGGTAACTTGTCTTCGAAACCATTTAAGAAAGTTTTTAAATCTTTCATATACTTTGCTCGTGAGGTCAAATCGCCTATGCTGTTAATCCGTAATTTAATACCTTTCAAACCTAACCTTGTAATGTAACTCCAACCTAGTTCGATTATTTCCGAATCGATTTGAGCAGATCCATCACCTATGGCTTCGCACCCAAATTGATGGTGTTGTCGCAGTCTCCCTGATTGGGGTCTTTCATATCTAAACATGGGAGCGATGTAATAATATCTAACAGGCTGAGGCGCATTGTGCATTCCATGCTGAATATATGCTCTACAGACCGAAGCAGTGCCCTCAGGTCTTAACGTTACTGAGTCACCTCCGTGATCTTCAAATGTATACATCTCCTTTTGCACCATGTCCGTAGATTCTCCAACTCCCCTACGAAATAAGTCGGTACTTTCAAAAACTGGGGTGTCTATTCTCTTATAAGAAAAGTCGCGTACGACATCTTTGCAAACAGATGTCACGTAAAACCATTCTTCCTGATTGTTCGGAAGAACATCGTAAGTTCCTCTTGGAGTAGATAATTTCATTATTTTTAAGTAGACAGGTAAAAAAAATGTGCACTTATGAATGTCTAATGGGTTGTTTTTTTATGAACTTAATCCTGTCATTTGATAAATTTTTCCTTCAGTTTTTACTGCCGGAGCGTAATACATTTTTGCTGAGTGCATTTCTCTAAGATTAGTAGCTCCAACGTAACCCATACATACTTTTAATGCTCCAATTAAATTTAGAGTTCCATCTGTTTTTGAGGATGGGCCATTTAATAATTTATTTAGTGTGTATTCCGTATTTAACTTAATTCTAGTACCGCGGGGCAATTCAGGATGCCATGTTGCCATACCCCAGTGAAATCCATAGGCTGGTGCTTCCTCACATTTAGCGAAAGGGCTTCCAATCATTACTGCATCTGCTCCCGCCGCAAAGGATTTACATACGTCTCCGCCCGTCCTGATACCCCCGTCTGTTACAATCGGGACATAACGGCCGGTTTCCTTATAATATGCGTCTCGCCCCGCTGCACATTCAAGAGTAGCTGTAATTTGAGGTACACCTATTCCTAGAACTTCTCTACTAGTACAAACTGAACCCGGACCGACTCCAACTAGGATTCCGTGTATACCTTGCTCCATGAGTTCCTTGGTTACTTCATAAGATACTGTGTTTCCAACAATGACCGGCACCCGTAAATCTTTAACCAATTCCGATAATATTAGCCCTCGCAAACTACGTGAAGTATGCCTAGCCGTAATGACAGTACCTTGAACAACAACTATGTCCGCTCCTGCTTCAACAGCTAAAGGGGCGTGGCGCTTGGCATTTTGAGGTACAAATGAAACAGCAGCGGTAGCGTTTTTGTTTTTGATTTCTTCAACTCTTTTAGAAATCAGAACAGTTTTAATGGGCTCGGAATAAATTTTCTGCATCAACGATGTTGCTTTTTTTGCGGGACAGGCAGCAATTTCTTTGTAGATCGCATTTGTGTCTTCAAATCTACATTGAATTCCATCTAAATTTAGGACTCCAAGGCCTCCGAATTTATGTATGTCTACAGCAAAAGATGTATCAACTACGGCATCCATAGCCGATGCAATGATAGGAGTTTTAAGTTTCACGCCACTGAAATCCACTGAAACGTCGACCATATCTGGATTAATAGTCACTTCACCAGGTGCTATCGAAACATCATCAAACCCATACGCGTGTTGCAAAATTTTTGCGCTTGCGGGCAAATTTTATCTCCAAATAATATAAAAAATTACATACTAAAATAGTAAACAATCAAAATTTTTACTAGATTAAACTGCTTCTTAAAGTTGGTAAGTAAAAACCCCAGTGCTAGAAGTATACGTAAGCTTGTTTAAAGATGCACCACGAAAAATGGTAGTCGGTTACATGTATTATTGTATGGTTTTTTGATTAGCGGTGGATACGTGGATTTAATATGTCGTTTAGTACGTCTCCGATTATATTCCAACAAAAAATCATTAACCAGACAACTAATATCGGTGCCAATAATTGTTCCGGATGATCTCTCAAGACAGATACGCTGGCTCCACCTCTAGCAGTAACATCTCCAATCATTACTCCTAGACTTGGACGGGGAGGTTGAACACCCAAACCAAAAAAACTTAACATCACCTCAGATAGGGCTATGGCACCTATCGTGAAACTAATGCTCACTATTATTGGACTCAATACATTAGGTAAAATATGCCTGAAAAGAATTTTTATATTTGGTGTGCCAATTGCTCTGGACGCTTGTACGTATTCTGCTTCACGTAGAACTAAAACTTGCCCTCTAACCAATCTCATCAAGCCAAACCAGCTAAGTGGTAATAGCGCTATGCCAATAACCAGATAATCGGCGACACCTGTGGAAAGGAGTCCCTTAATTCCCATCGTATCTTCCAAATAATGAGCTAAGGATATTATACGGGGCCTCAAGGTTGCTGCCAGCAAAATGATAAGCAATATGTCGGGAAATGATGATACAATTTCCCCAAATCGCATAATAATTATGTCTGATTTTCCTCGAAAATACCCTGCAACCAGCCCAAGTGAAATACCAAGTACTACGCTACCAGTAACAAAAGTCGCAACCGTGATAATTACTGTTGTTTGTATGCCCCAAATAACTCGCGTGTATATGTCTCTCCCCAATATATCTGTTCCTAGCCAATTTTCTTTATCGGGGCCATGTTGACTGCGAGAAAGATTCGTTTCAGAATAGTCATGAGTTTCTAATATTGGAGCGAAAATTCCTATTAAATAAACGATACATAATAAGCTAAGACATAACATTGCTAATTTTCTTTTTCTAAATTCTTTCCATAGTTGAGTGATCCAATTGTTTTTACGTGGTGTTTCCACGTATTTGACTTCATCGTTTGTAGAAATTTGATTTTTCATGACGCTTATATATCTCTAACGTAGCCTGATTCTGGGGTCAACGAATGTGTATGCAATGTCGATTATTAAATTAGCAATAACCAACATTGTTGAACCTATTAGTACTAAGGCAGTCAGTACGGGAAAATCCCTTTGAAAAATCGCATCCAACGCAAGTCTTGAAACGCCAGGAATTCCGTATATCAATTCCACAATTAATGATCCTCCAAATATACCCGCGATAGTAAAACCAAGTAGGGTGATAATTGGGAGCATAGCGTTTCTGGCGATATGTCTGTAATTCACTATATGATTTTGCAATCCCTTTGCTTTGGCAGTTCGTATATATTCCTGTCCAATAACATCTAGGGTTGAAGCACGCATGTAGCGAACAAAAAGAGCAGAACTAGGTATTCCTATAGTTAATGCCGGTAGTATTATTTGGGGACTAAAAAAACCGTTCCAACCAGAGGCTTGAATCCAACCTAATTTGACGGCAAAAAGCAAGATTAATAAAGGAGCCGTAAAGAAAACTGGCATTGCGAATAGAAATAGCATTGTCAAAACGATGGCTGGATCCTTCCATGAACCATTTTTTTTTGCGGCATAAAAACCTAGAGGTACACCTAGTAAAATCGAAACTAGGGAAACAGCTATGTTCAATTGCAAAGACACTAAAAGACGAGGTTTAATAAGTTCCGTGACTTTTTTACCTTGAAAAACATAACTTTCACCGAAGTTTCCCATCAACGCGTTTTTCACAAATTTGATGTATTGGATTATAAACGGCTCATTCAATCCCATTTCGTCTCTGAGTTTTTCTATTTTTTCGGGAGTGGCTCGGTTACCTAATCGTAGCTCAGCAGGGTCCCCTGGAGCGATATTTCCCATGAAGAATACGAAAAAAGAAGCTATTAAAAGTAGTACGGGTGTCCAGAGTAACCTTCTGCTTAGGTATTCAATCATAGAGACAGTTTATTTTGTATTCAATAAGTTTCTTTATTTACCCAAACATATTGGAATTTTGGTACGGTCATTGAAGAAAAGGTGTACTCACGCACCCAAGGTTTTATGAGGGCTTTGGATTCTACACCCCACCAAAGTGGAAACCAGGCGGCTTCGCTCACAATTATTTGCTCAGCTTTATTATATAGCTGGACTCTTTTTGTAGAATCTTGTTCTGTCTGTGCCAGTTTTACAAGATTATCAACTTCTTTGTTACTGTAATTACCATTATTCATGGCACTGTCAGACCGAAATAAAACGTCAATAAAAGTTGAAGGGTCGGGATAGTCTGCTTGCCATGAAAGTCCGCTGAAAGCTTGAAGTCTTCCCCGATGAAGATCCTGTATGTACGTTGCCCATTCAACCTGTTGTATTTCAATATCGATGCCTAGATTTTGTCGCCACATGTCTGCTATTACTTCAGTTGTTAAACCCGGAGATCCTCCAGTTCCTGGTACCGTCAATGTGATTCTTGGCCGTGTATTGGGGTCGGAGTATTTCGATTCCGATAATAATGTTTTTGCTTTATCCAGATCGAATTTTAGACCTTCTATATCTTCCGAATATCCGGGGAATCCGGGTGGTACTATACTGTAGGCAGGTTGTACGAGATTGGAAAAGACTTGATCAGCAATCAATTGTTTATCAACTGCATGATTTAAAGCTTGTCTGAATTTAACATCATCGAATGGGGGTTCTTCTACGTTAAACCCTACGTATGAGACCGCAAATGACGGAGGCACTGTAACTAAATCCTGATTTAGGGGTTCATTTGGATCTTGCACTCTTTCTAAATCTGCCAGTCCCACTCCCGTCACATCAATTTCGTCATTTTCGTACATTGCCATGGCAACACCGCCCGCTAAATTAAACACTACTTCGTCAAGAAGTGGGGCTGTTCCCCAATAATTGTCATTACGCCCAAGTCTGATTCTTTGCCCTATCTTATATTCCTTTAGTAAAAATGGTCCTGTGCTTACGGCATTATCTGTCCAGTTACGTCCACCTTCTTCTACATTTTTTTTATTCACAATAAAAGCGGTTGGATAAGTGAGCTTTGCGAGAAAATAGGCTTTCGGGGCATCTATTTTTATTTGGAGCGTATTATCATCAACGATCTTTATCCCAGAGGCATCGGTAGTATCCCCTTTTATGACGTCTTTAATTCCTACGATATCTCCGAGAAATTCTTCTGCTACTGTCGATCCTGTTTCTGGATATGCTGCTCTTTCCAATGACCATTTTATGTCTTTGATTGTTACAGGATCACCGTTGGAAAATTTCACATCTTCCCTAATTTTAAATTCGTAAGTGATCCCTCCATCCAAAACTCGCCAAGATTCTGCTAAATCAGGTTGTATTGGTTTTTCGGGATTAGTTCCCAATTTAACTAAGCCAGAAAAAATTTCAATAACTATACCGTACGATGTTCCATCTGTTACTAGGTGTGGGTCTAATGTGGGGGGATCAGACCATAGCGCCTTAAATATTCCTCCGCTTTTCTGATCTTGGGAAGATTGGTTATTGTTTTTCTCTAGACCAGGCGCTATATCAGGTTTTTCTGATTGAACACTCTGATTTTGATTGTCGATAGCGTTTTCGTTGATGGGTGATTCACACGCCAAAAAAGTGGATGTGAACAGGACAATAGCAGATACGATTATTTTTGTAGGGGTCTTTAGGTACATTTCATTTATCGCCATAATTTTATTATTGTAAAAATAATATTATCTTTAGTTTTTTAGGAAAATATTAAGATTATTTTATTGAATTTGTTTTTCCAGACGATGATAAAAAAGCAGTCAGAAAATCATCAATTTCTCCGTTAAGTACAGCGTCAGTATTACCAGTTTGATATTCTGTCCTGTGATCTTTTACCATTTGATAGGGGTGGTGGACGTAGCTTCTAACCTGCCTACCAAACTCGGCTGACACATGTTCTCCTTTTAATTTTGCTTGTTTTTCTGCCCGTTTTTTTATTTCTAGGTCTACCAGTCTAGCGTGAAGGATTTTCATTCCAACCTCTCTGTTTTGTGATTGAGACCTTTCATTTTGTACGGAAACGACAAGACCTGATGGCTTGTGTGTCAATCTGATAGCGGTAGAATTTTTTTGGACGCTCTGTCCTCCATTACCGCTTGCTCTAAAAACATCCATTTTTACATCATCAGGTTCTATTCGTATATCTTGAGCCGTATCAGGTTCTGGTAAAACTTCTACTAAGGCGAAACTTGTATGTCGTCGATGATCCGTGTCAAATGGTGATAAACGAACAAGCCTATGAACCCCTTTTTCAGATCGAAGATAACCATAAGCATATCTACCAATTATTTTCACAGTGGCACTTTTTATTCCTGCTTCTTCGCCTGGTGTTAAATCTAATATTTCTAATGAAAATTTTCTGTGTTCCGCCCATCTTGTATACATCCGTAATAACATTTCGGACCAGTCTTGGGCGTCAACACCACCAGCACCTTGTTTGATAGATAATATAGCAGTTTTTTCATCTAAATCTCCGTTGAGTTGGAGTTCAAATTCCAATGTTTCGACCATCGAAGAAAGTTTTGAAAGTTCTGGGTAAATCGAGTCATTTAACGATTCATCCTTCTCATTTAGTGCTACAGTCGCTATTTCATTTAAATCGGTACATTTATTTTTAATATTTGTCCATTTTTCGTAATCATACCTTAGAGAAGCGAGCCGTTGCATAGTGGTTTGGGCTGATACCTTATTATCCCAAAATCCGGAAACCAAAGTCTTTTTCTCTATAGCAAGTATGTTTTTTTGTACGAGGGGTAAGTCAAAGCCTCCTCACAATCTCTGTAATCTTGTGATTCAGATTAGAAACTGAAAGTTCGAGGTCTTTTATCTTCGGTGTGGGGTTTTTTTCCTGCATGTTTTAAAACTATCCCCAATTATATGTCTAATGATTCGAGTGATTTACATACAATTGTAAACTAAGCTTTTACTTACCGTAGCATATTTTTAAATGATCCAGCTGATTTCGGGGCGTGGCGCAGCTCGGTAGCGCATTGCACTGGGGGTGCAAAGGTCACAGGTTCAAATCCTGTCGCCCCGACCAACAAAGTTTCAATTGTTGGAATATGGTTTAACTTTAGGTTTCCTCAGGAAAAAGAACGTGGTCGATGCCCCAACCATCAGAAAAAAACCGGCCACCAATACTATCTCATAGGAATTTGTTTGATCCTTTATAAATCCTGCCCCAACAGGTCCAAATATGAGAGCGATATTGTAAATCGGAGCTAACCAGCCTCTAATTGTGGCAAAGTGTCTTCTACCAAATAGATCGCCAACTAAGGCCCAATTAAGGCCAGAGCCAACCTCCGTTCCAATAAATAACATCATCGATAAAAAAATTGGCCAGGTCCCATCGACATAATTAATCATAAGAAGAGAAATTCCGGCGGATAAATATAACCCGGACATTAATTTTTGTCGTGAAAATTTATCGCTAAACCACCCAAAAATCAGTATGATTGGGACGGATATTAATGCCATTGCTCCTATCATATTTGCCGCTGATTGTTGGCTTTCACCTTTCCATACAAGAATTGGTACAAAATGTATAAAGATTGTTCCATGTACAACCATTCTTAAAACGGTACCCAAGGCTAAAGTCCAAAAAGATGAGGTTTTTACCGCCTGCCTAGGAGTCCAATCATGTTCTGCCGTCGATTCATTACTTGAAATAGGTTTTTTTAAGTCAATTTTTTTTGGACGAAGTTTTTCACCGTCAGGTCCTGTACCAATCGACTCTGGAGACCTTTTAAAAACGAGTGCCGAGGGTGCAATTAAAACAACCATTCCAATGCCTACCCAAAAGGCTGCCGTCTGCCAACCATATTTAAGAACAACGATAGAAAGTAACGGGACCATAAAAGCTCCACCTAGTCGAAAAGCAGCACTATTCAAAGACATGGCCATGCCCCTATATTTTACGAACCACATGTTGATTGATGTAGATGCAGCTTGCATAAAACCTGTTGATGCACCAAGCGAAATAACAAATATATAGACAAGTAAAAACGTTAAAAATGAATTGGTTCTTGCGAGCAATATGTATCCTATTCCAGTAAGAATGGTACCGATAAACATAAGGGGTTTTACTCCATATTTATCTATTAACCATCCGGCTATAGGACCTGTAATTCCGCTTTCTGCTCTTGCCAAAGCAAACGGAAGAGCCGCTTGAGCATGTGAAAGTCCTAATGAGTTTGCGATTGGAAGAAAAAATACTGTAAACCCCTGCCATTGAACTGATCCCCCTATCGCATTAGTCCAAGCAGAAGCAGCGACGATATACCACCCGTGAAATATTTGCCCTGTTTCGGATCGAAAGTGGGCAAATGCCCCAGTTTTTTTGTTCACTTCTGTAACAACGTTAAGTGTTTAGTTATATTTTTGGAAAAAGTTTATGCCAACCAGATAATTCTTCGTAAATGTGTCCTACACGTATTATAGTTTCTTCGTTTAAATAATTTCCATTAATCATCATGCCGATGGGCATTCCTTCGTTCGAAAATCCACAATTTACTGAAAGAGATGGTTGACCTGTAACATTAAAAATTCCAGTAAGAAGCGGTAGGTCTTCGGCATAATTGTTTTCAGGGTACTTCAAACAATCAGTAATTTTGGGGGTTTTTATTGGTACGGTAGGGGTTATTAAAACGTTTACAGATTTAAATATATTGCTCATTTTTTTACTTAAAACAGTCTTTTTTTCTTGAGCAATTGCGTAATCCTGCGGTGAAATGTTAAAACCTGAAATAATCCTTTTTGAAATTTCTGGTGAAAGAAGATGGGACTTTTGTGATAGGTTTTTTTTATGTACCGTTGCAGCTTCAGCTAACATAATAGTTAAATTCACCTCCCGCCCTTCTTCGGCCCACGGTAAATCAATCTCAATTATCTCAGCTCCATTTGAAGCGAGTAGATCAACAGCTTTAATGACGGACGTTTTTATTTCTCGGTCGACAAAATCATCAAAAAAGAAATTATTAGGGACACCAACCTTTATACCCTGAAGACCATCGGTAATTCTACTGGTGTAATCTAGTGATGACTCTTTTATGCTCGTTTCATCTTTTCGATCGTGCCCCTTGATCGCGTTTAAAATATAGCCACAATCTATTGACCTCCTAGCCATTGGTCCCAAATGATCCATACTATAAGAAAGATCTAAAATTCCTGTACGAGGGATTAATCCGTAAGTAGGTTTTAGACCAGCTATTCCACATAATGAAGCGGGCATTCTCACCGATCCTCCTGTATCTGATCCTAAAGCACCGTATGCTAAACATGACGCAATTGCTGCCCCTGAACCAGAACTTGAACCACCTGTAATTCTTTCCACGTTCCATGGATTTCGAGAATGACCCGTAAAGTTGTTAAGGCCTGTAGACCCAAAAGCCAACTCTACCATGTTGTGTTTTCCGATTAAAATTGCGCCTGCGTTTATTAATCTGTCCGATACCGTTGCATTTGAACTAGAAAAGTTATGACGCAAAAGTCTTGATCCACCAGTGGTTTTATATCCAGCAACGTTTATCAAATCTTTCAAACCAATTGGAATTCCGTGTAACGGTCCCCTCCACTTTCCCGATTCTATTTCCCTGGCGGCATCATTTGCTTGTTTTATAGCACTTTCTGAAAATAAATCAATGTATGCCAGTAATTTTGTATTTACTCGAGCTATTTCTCTTAGCGTACTGGTTACAAGTTCAACGGGGGATACGTCGAGAGATTTTACTTTAGGAGCAACATAATGAATAGATTTTCTTAATATTTCGGTCATTATTGACTGGTACGGTAAAGTTGTTTATTCACGTAATAGTTAGAAAATGTCCCTTAACATTCAAGCCGTTGGGTCAATTATTTATAAGTTCAAATTGTTGAAAATTTACTTTCAACAATCAAAGACGCATTAGATTTTTTATTTGTTATTATCTTCGTTGTAAATTAGACTTACTTGTTCAAAGAGTAACACAGGGTGCCACTGTTAGATATTTTTCTTCATG
>Ga0187827_10000919_pt1 | contig 44418 bp, 43 predicted proteins | sample ETNtaG_39_FD_167969 | JGI IMG/M metagenome (GOLD analysis project Ga0187827, IMG submission 167969) | Marine microbial and viral communities from oxygen minimum zone, Eastern Pacific Ocean - ETNP2014_SV_150_PacBio MetaG (Illumina Assembly) | ecosystem: Environmental > Aquatic > Marine > Hypoxic...
GAGGCCATGATATCGAATTGAACCATACTGGGATAAAACAGGCAAAACTGGCAGCAAAATACCTGTCTAGGGTGATATTTTCCAATATTTATTCCAGCCCTCTGATACGGACACTGGAGACTGCTAGGGTCATAAAAGGAAAGAGGATATTAAAAATAGAAATAAAAGAGGATCTCCAGGAAGTCAGTTTTGGAAAATGGGAAGGGATGAAGTTTGAAGATATCAATAAGACATACCACAGCGACTATCAGAAATGGCTCAATGACCCATATAATAACAGCCCCACTGAAGGGGAGAGTTTTGGGGAACTGACAAGGAGAACGGCGCCTGTGGTGGATGAGATAGTGGCAGAAAATGAAGATGGGTCTAGCGTGGCGGTAGTTACACATGGAGGTGTGATACTTTCTCTTCTAGTCCACTGGCTTCATATACCACTCCCCAGGTGGAAATCTATTATTCAGAGACAGGGAGCAATCAATATCGCAGTAATAGATAAAGGCTATCCTTATATCTCGGCTATAAACTATACAGGACACTTAAAGCCTGTATATGATGACAGCGAGGATAAAGTCATAAAGATATACAGCAGTCTGAGAAACAATAATACCCATTCGAACGGAGGTTAGCGATGGAAGAAAGCTCAAGTGTATTAAGTGGTGACCTGATACAGAACATAAGGGACAACTGGATAGATATAGCTATAATACTAGGTGCATTTATCGTGGTTATAATAATAGTGAGTATAGTCAGAAGAAGATTTAAGAGGTTTTTTGAAAGAAAGATTCCTGAAGAAAAGATACAGATAAGGAAAAGGACCCTTACCCTTAACAGTGTTATCTCCAATCTGATAATAACTGTGGCTTTTGTAGCAGCAGCTCTTGTAGTTGCCGGTGAACTGGGAATAAGCGTGACTCCGCTGCTTGCTGGTGCCGGAGTAGCAGGAATCGTTATAGGATTTGGTGCACAGAGCTTGATCAAAGACCTGATAAACGGAGTATTTATATTGCTTGAACAGTGGTATCAGGTAGATGATGTGATAACCATTGGGGATACGACCGGGACTGTTGAGAGGTTCAATCTAAGGACAACAGTGATTAGGGACCTTGAAGGGACTGTATATTATGTCCCTAACGGGGAGATATCATTTCTGGGAAACCGTACAAATATGTGGTCCAGGGCGGTTGTAAGTGTGGGCGTACATTATGAAGAGAATACTGATAGGGTAGTAGAAATATTGGAAGATATTTTTGATGATATCATGGCGGATAAGAATTATAAGAGCTGTATTTTGGAAAGACCATCCATTTTAGGAGACGGAGGAGTTAGTGAACTCGGAGATTCTGCTGTGGTGTTTAAAATGGTCTGCAAGGTAAAGGCTGGTCAGCAGTGGACAATAAAAAGACAGCTTAAAAAAAGGATAAAAGACAGGTTTGACGAGCTCGGGATAGAGATTCCCTACCCCTGCAATAATGTATATATGAGAAACAGTAAATAATTACTTATAGGTTATTGATTAATAGTGTCATTTGTTATAATATCCCTATTGGTGAAATAAGTTGAAAAATTAAATATTTATTCATCTTTCTGTTCTGCTACGTGGCAGGACCTAATTTTGTTAATTAGTCCAGAGGAGGATAGTTACTTGAAAGAGTATGAAATGGCTGTCATTTTTGATGCTTCGCTAGAAGCGGATGAGATAGACAAAGAGATAGATAAACAGATCACACTTCTTAAAAAAGGAAAATGCGAGATAGTCAAGATAGATAAGTGGGGTGTGAGACCAATCGCATATCCAATTCAAAAGCAGGAAAATGGTTTCTATACCATTATCTATTTTAAAGGCAGTAGCGGCGTTATTCACGAGCTTGATCGTGTAAATAAGATAAACGATAAAGTCTTGCGGCATATGGTAGTTAAAAGCGACAGTAATATTAATCTTTGACTGGGAGAAGGTGATAAAATGGCTTTTGGAGTCAATCATATAACCATACTGGGTAATATTACCAGGGATCCTGAATTGCGATTTACTCCCAGCGGGACTGCTGTTGTGAATTTTGGGTTGGCAGTAAATAGGAATATCCAGAACAAGAAATCAGGTGAGTGGGAGACAGAAACGGATTTTTTCAATGTAACAGCATGGTACAAGCTTGCTGAAAACTGTGCTGAAAGTCTGACTAAAGGAGACCGTATCCTTGCATCAGGGAGGCTTTCCCAGGATAACTGGGAAGATAAGGAAGGGCAGAAAAGATCTACAGTAAAGATCATAGCCAATATCATTGCACCCAGTTTGGAGTTTGCCAGCTGTAAGCTGGAAAAAAATCCAAGACTTGATAATGGCGGGGTTTCTTCATCTAAGGATAAGGGTGAAGAAGTGGATTTTACAGATGAAGATATACCGTTTTAGAAGATTAAGAAAATTAAAGGAGAATACATTTGGCAAGGAAGAAAAATATAAGAGAGAAAAAGGCTCCTCTAAGTAACCTTAGACAGAGGAAGAAGTACTGTTATTTCTGTAAAGAAAATATCGATACTATCGATTATAAAAATACTGATATGCTGAAAAGACATATTTCAGATAAGGGCAAGATAAGGCCTAGAAGGTCTTCAGGTAACTGTGTTCAGCATCAGAAAAAAGTCGCAATAGCTATTAAGAGAGCCAGGATAATGGCTTTGATACCTTTTTATAAAAGATGATCTTTTGGATTGTAAAACATGCCCTTTGATAACTTAAGCGGGATTAAGACTAAGAAGTACAATCTGGGTCTTTTTATCCTGCTGACATTTTTGGCCCTGGTAGGCACAATGATCATACCCGTACTAGGACTTTTAGGAGCGGCACTGCTACCTATACCGACCTCTCTTCTGATAATAGGGGGGAGAGTAAGGAGTGGAGTGATATGTACAGTGATATCATGCCTGGTAATCTTCTTTTTCAGTTATATACTGTCGCCAGTCATGATGTTTGTAATAATCACTACAGCCTTTGTCCACAGGGATGCAATTGAGAAGAAACTGCCAGCATGGAAGACTATATCGACTGTTTTCCTGGTCTTTGCAGGGGCAGTATTATTGTATCTTCTGCTTTATGTGATCTTTTTTGGAGTCGGTTCCATAAAAGAAATCTCTTCAAACTATAATTCATATATAGATGGCATGGCTGATGATCCTATATTTTTAGTTTACACCGAGCTGCTGATGATAGAGGTACCTGAACTTGATGCTGTAATATCACAGACTCAGGCATTGCTGAGATTTTTACCAAAGATTATTCCGGGAATCCTTGCAGTATCATTTGCTTTGATAAGCACGACAAACTACTTGATCTCTTCCAATGTCTATAAAAGGAATCAGATAGAGATAAGGTCAGTCAGGTCTTTTATGACCTGGGATTTTCCTTGGTATTATGTATGGGGGATAATTGTAGGTCTGGTCCTTATATTGATTCCAGAGATGGGCAGTTCGGTTGATGGAAGCTCTGCTTTCATAGATACGACAATAGATGTGCTTGGTTTTAATCTGGTAATAATATTTGGTGCTCTATATACTGTACTGGGGATCTCAGTCTTGTGGGGCATATTTATAAGGTTCAAACTGGCCCTTGTGGTAAGGATCATAATAACAGCCTTTTTATTGTTCTTTTTCGGGATAGCCCTGATCGTAGTCCCTTTAATAGGACTTATAGATATTTGGGTCAATTTTAGAAAATTGAAAAGAGATTAATTATTAATGGAGATAAAAGATCAGATGTATACAGGAGGAAGACTTGAAAGTAATACTTAAAGAGTATCAAGAGAAACTAGGGGAAGTAGGAGATATAATCGAGGTGAAGGCAGGTTATGCCAATAATTATCTAATACCAAACGGTATTGCATTGCTGGCTACCCAGGGAAATATAAATCAGATGGAACTGGTTAAAAAAGCTGCTCTTAAGGTAGAAGCAAAAAATATTGAGGATGCAAACAAAATTGCCCAAACCATGGCCAACCTAGTTCTTAACTATGTAGTAAAGACAGGCGAGGAAGGTAAATTATATGGGTCTATCACTAATAAAGATCTTGCCGAAAAGATTGTGGAAGATAAAAATGTCGAAGTGGATAGGAAAAAGATCGATCTTCCTGAACATATAAAAGAGCTGGGCGAATATGATGTGGATATAAAGCTTTACAAGGAAATAAAAACAGGAATCAAAGTAATAGTAGAGCCTGATGAAGAATCTAGGGCACTTATTGAAGCCCACAAGAAAGAAAAAGAAGAAGTCCTTAAGGAAGAGAAAGAAAAACTGGATGAAGAGATACAGACAGAATCAGAAAAAAAAGATGTCAAAAAAGAGGATAAAGAAGCCAAACCTGAAGAAACATCCGAAAAAGACTACAAAAAGAAAAAACAGCCAGAAGAAGGCAAGGATCAATAAATAAGACCTTAAAGTTCATGCAGGACAAACTAAAAAAAGACAGCCGTTTGACGCCACTTGACACAAGTAGATTGCAACGCATACCCCCATATAATATAGAGGCTGAAGAATCCTTACTGGGAGCTATGCTCATCTCTAGGGATTCCGTATCCGCTATATTACAGATCGTCAAATCAGATGATTTCTATCGAAGCTCCAACCAAATGATATTTGAAGCTATCCTTGATATGTATTCAAAGGGAGATCCTGCTGACCCCATAACAGTCGCCGACCACCTCAAAAAAAAGGGACAGTTAGATAAGGTAGGAGGAAAGACCTTCATTCATTCACTTATAAGTAATATCCCGCTGGCTGCTAATGCTGAATATTATGCTAGGATTGTAAGGAATCATTCTATCCTGAGGAAACTTATCTATGCGGCAACAGAAATAGCCACTATGGGCTATGAAGTACCAGAAGACCTTTCAGGAGCAGTGGATAAGGCACAGGAGCTTATATTCTCTATATATAAGGACCTCAATGAAGGCAACAGTAGAAATGCTGTGTCTATTATGAAAGATATTGTATCTGAAGTATATGAAAAGGTAGAGGTGCTTCATGAGGCTGGTTCAGACGTATCAGGTATTCCGACCGGTTTTGTAGATTTTGATCATTATTCTTCTGGACTTCATAATTCGGATATGTTAGTAGTAGCTGCCAGACCCGGTATGGGTAAAACAGCTCTTGTTCTTGGTATGGCCAAAAATATAGCACTTAAAGAAAAGATACCCATAGCAGTGTTTTCTCTGGAGATGTCCAAACAACAGGTAGCCCAGAGGATGATGAGTGCTCAATCAAGAATAGACCTGCAGAGGCTAAGGGACGGAAAAATAAGGGAAAACGAATGGATCAGGCTTGCTAGTGCTATAGAGAAATTGGCTGAATGTAAGATATATATAGATGATTCTGCCTTCCTTACTGTTATGGATCTCAGGTCAAGGGCCAGGATGATGGCTTCGACATATGGAATAAAGCTGCTGATCGTAGACTATCTTCAGCTGATGCAGTCAACATTAAACTACAGAGGTAATAAAGTCCTAGAGATTACAGAAATATCCCAGAACCTGAAGAGTATAGCCAAAGAGATCAATATTCCTGTCATAGCTGTGTCACAGCTTTCAAGGGAAGTAGAGAAAAGGGAAAAGAAGAGGCCTCAGTTATCTGATCTCAGAGAATCTGGTTCCATTGAACAGGATGCAGATATGGTGGCGTTCATATATAGGGATGAATATTATGACGAACGTTCAAGCAGAAAAGGACAGGCTGAACTTATAATTGCTAAGCATAGAAACGGTCCTACAGGCAGTTTAAACCTACAATTTGACAAGAGGTTTGCACTATTTTCAAATCTAACAAAATCAAATCAGGCAGAAAACAGGGGTGAATAGGAATGTCCAGTATAGCAGTTCTGGGTTTCCAATGGGGAGATGAAGGAAAAGGAAGAATAGTAGACCTGCTCTCAGGTCAGGCGGATATGGTTGTAAGATTCCAGGGCGGGAATAATGCAGGTCATACTGTTATAAAGAATGATGATGTTTTCAAACTCCATCTGATACCTTCAGGAATATTATATTCGGATGTTATATGTATTATCGGGGACGGCGTCGCACTCAATCCAGCAGTACTTATTGAAGAGCTGGACGATCTTAAGAAAAGAAAAATAAATTTCGGTAATTTAAGGATAAGCTGCAAAGCGCATATGGTGATGCCTTACCATATAGTACTTGATAAAGCACGGGAACACAGGCTAGGGAAATCAAAGATAGGCACCACCCATAAAGGGATAGGGCCTGTTTATTCAGATAAAGCCGCCAGGTCTGGCATAAGGACACAGGATCTTCTGGATGCAAAGATTTTCAGGACTAAATTGGAAGAAGAATTGACTCTCAAAAATTCCATGATAGAGAAGGTATATGGTCTTGAACCCCTTGATATGGAAGAGATTTTTGAAGATTATATGCTTTATGCTGAAAGGATCGGAGACTATATTATAGATACCACATTGACTATAAATAAACACTTGGATGATAAAAAGAATGTGCTCTTTGAAGGAGCACAGGGTACAATGTTGGATATTGACCAGGGTACCTATCCTTATGTGACTTCTTCCTCTACCACAGCAGGAGGCGTTTGTGTGGGTGCTGGTATAGGTCCCGGTAGACTGGATAAAGTGATAGGAATAGCAAAAGCCTATACTACTAGGGTAGGATCCGGACCGTTTCCTGCCGAGATAGAAGGTGGTATCGGGGACTACCTGAGAGAGAAGGGTAATGAATACGGTACGACCACTGGCCGGCCTAGAAGATGTGGGTGGCTTGATACCATGGTTCTTAAGTACTCTGTTATGCTCAGCCATCCTGATAGTATAGTGCTGACCAAGCTGGATATACTTTCAGGATTAGACAAAATAAAGATCTGCCATGCTTATGAATATGAAGGCAATACATATAAAGACCTTCCATGCCACCAGACTATTCTCCATAAATGCAAACCTTTATATACAGAGATGGATGGGTGGAAAGAAGACATCACTTCTATAAAAGGTTATGAAGCCCTTCCTGGAGCGGCAAAAGAATATATTCAAAAGATAGAGGAGCTTTTAAAAGTACCTATAACTATGATAAGTGTGGGGCCTGAGCGAAGTCAGATTATAATAAAGGGCGACAGTCTTAAGAAAAGGCTTTTTGGTTCAGGGAGCTGATCTACTCTGACAGTCTGATAAAAGGTAAAGAGCTAAGCTTTATATAAAACCCAAGGGAGAAATTTGAAAGTCTTGATAATCGGGGGTGGGGGCAGGGAACACTGCCTTGCCTGGAAAATATCCAAGAGTGATTCGGTGAGAAAAGTCTATGCAGTACCGGGGAATCCCGGAATGGAGAAAGTCGCTGATTGTATAGATATGGGAATATTAGAAAAAGATTTTAAAGCCATCGCACATCTTGTCGAAGCGGAAGGCATAGACCTTATTGTGGTGGGTCCTGAAACTCCTCTTGTGGAGGGTATATCTGAATATATGGGAAGCCGGGGTCTTGTTACGTTCGGGCCAAGAAGGGATGCAGCCATGCTGGAAGGCAGCAAGGTATTTACCAAGAATCTTCTCAATAAATATGGTATCTTGACAGCAGAGGCAAAAATATTCAACCTGACAAAATACGAGGCAGCAAAAGACTATATAAAATATCATAGTCAGTTTCCACTAGTAATAAAGGCAGACGGCTTGGCTGCGGGGAAAGGTGTCATAATAGCTTCAGATATGGGTGAAGCCCTTGAGGCACTGGATGAATGTATGGTGAAAAAAGCTTTTGGGGATAGCGGGAACACAGTCATGATAGAAGAATTCCTTACCGGCTATGAGATGTCTGTCTTGTGTCTTTCAGACGGTAAGAAAATAATACCAATGGAACTGGCCCAAGATTACAAGAAGATTTTTGATAATGACCAAGGGAAAAACACAGGAGGAATGGGAAGTTACAGTCCCGTACCCATGGTAGATGAAAAAGTCTACCGTAAATCGCTTGATAATATCATATATCCCACCGGCGAAGCACTGAGAAGAGAGAATATAGATTACAGGGGAGTATTATATGCAGGTATACTGGTAAGCGGAGGAGAACCCTATCTTCTTGAGTACAACTGCAGGTTTGGAGATCCGGAGACTCAGGCCGTACTTCCCAGGCTTAAGGATGACCTGGCACCGCTGCTGTATGAATGTGCCAAAGGCAGTTTAAGCGTCGACTCCCTTTCTTGGCATAATGATTCATGTGTATGTGTAGTAGCTACTTCCAGAGGCTATCCAGAGACTTCTTCCAAAGGCGATGTAATATCAGGTCTGGAAAGGCTTAATGGGATGGATGACATAGTAGTATTCCATGCAGGAACAAAAGTGGAAGATGATAATATAGTAACAAACGGCGGCAGAGTGTTGGGAGTCACTGCATGTGGAAAAGGTTTTACACAGACTAGGGAAAAAGTATATGAAGCCATTGGAAAGATAGGATTTGACGGGATGCAGTATAGGAAAGATATAGCTAAAAAAGCAGAGGAGGATTCTTAATGGAAAATAATAGAAACAAAATAGGTATCGTAATGGGAAGCATCTCAGATGAACCTATAATGAAGAAATCTTCAGACACATTGAAGGAATTTGGTATAGACTATGAAGTATATGTACTTTCTGCTCACAGGATGCCCAATAAGACCAGGGAATTTGCCGCAACCCTGGAAGGATCAGGAATTGGGATCGTTATTGCCGGAGCGGGGAAAGCAGCCCACCTTCCCGGAGTCATTGCTTCCTATACTACTGTTCCGGTAATAGGTGTACCTATAAAGACTTCAGACTTGGGAGGAATGGATTCCCTTCTTTCAATAGTCCAGATGCCTTCCGGTGTACCAGTTGCATGTGTAGCTATAAACGGCGCTGAAAATGCGGCGCTCTTGGCAATCGAGATCTTGGCACTGGGTAATAAGAAAATAGCAGCAAAACTTGAAAAATTCAAAAAGAATCTAGAATATTAAAAAGTATTGATTTAAGCGTTTCAGATATTTAGCACCTTATTATTAATATTTTAACGTTTGAAAAATAATAGGTTCTAGTATTTACTAAAGAGGTTTTCTGGTTGTGGAAAATATAAAGATTAAGGTCAATAATTACGGTTTTTATTACGGCGCCAATAAAGTACTCAGTGACATCTCCATGGATATATCCAAGAATACCATTACAGCATTTATTGGTCCTTCAGGATGCGGAAAATCTACTCTTTTAAGGATTTTTAACCGAATGAACGATCTTCTTCCAGGTACAAAGGTCGATGGTGATATATTAATAGACGGAATAGATATCTATAAAGACAATATAGATGTAGCAGAGCTTCGAAAGAGGATCGGCATGGTTTTTCAAAGACTAAATCCATTTCCTAAGACTATTTATGAGAATATAGCTTATGGGCCGAAACTGCATAAAAAGTATTCAAAATCAGATATCGACGAGATAGTGGAAAACAGCCTCAGAAAGGCAGCCCTCTGGGATGAAGTCAAAAAAAAACTGAATATAAATGCATTAGATCTGTCTGGTGGCCAGCAGCAGAGGTTCTGTATTGCTAGGGTTCTTGCGGTGGAATCAGAAATAATCTTGATGGATGAACCGGCTTCTGCTCTTGATCCCATATCCACACAGAAGATAGAAGACCTGATAGATGAGCTTAAACAAAATTATACCATAATAATAGTGACCCATAATATGCAACAGACAGCTAGGGTTTCCCAGAAAACCGCGTTTCTTTTGATGGAGAGTTTTGATACGCCAGCCACGCTTGTGGAATATGATGACACTAATGAGCTCTTTACAAACCCTAAAGATAAAAGGACAGAGGATTATATAACCGGAAGGTTTGGTTAAGCCTAAGGAAGTAGGTACGCTGCTGCGACCTTGTAACATATGTTTTATTTAACTGTAAAATTATTTTGACATCTGTAATCTCATACAATATAATACCCAAATTAAAATACCATTTAAGAATAGTATTAAGGGTATTTAAGGTACTGGTACAGAGATATTTTAGTAACGGGGTGGAGCATCTATGAAAGAATACCGTTTAACAAAAGAAGGATACGACAAGCTCATAAAAGAGCAAAAGGATCTTATTAGCAATAAAAGGAAAGAGATCGCTGAAAGGTTGAAAGATGCCAAGGATAATGCTGGGGACCTTTCTGAAAACACTGAATATGAATATGCTAAAAACGATCAGGCATTCATTGAGGGTAGGATAGAGCAGATTAACGAGATTCTGAACAATCATGTTATAATCAAGGAAAATAATGGAAGAGGTATTGTTGATATAGGTTCAACAATAGAAGTAAGGGACCTTGATTCCAGTAAAAAGCGAAAATATCTCCTGGTAAGTTCAGTGGAATCCGATCCCGAAAACCATAAAATATCCGATGAATCTCCTATGGGCAGAGCCCTCTTGGGGAAAAAATCCGGCGATGATATAGAGGTAAAAACACCCCAGAGTGTTTTAAAGCTTAAGATAGTCAAAGTAAAATAGCACATAAATCTACTGGTATTTTAATTCTCTCGGATATAGACTTATATTTGGGCTATCGGTTATCTTCAGCATAAGGCATTAAGCTCGGAAATGTTGTTTTTTAAGACCAAAAACATGAAAGATAATAATATTAATAATAATCACAAGATTGTGCTTACTAACGACCAGGGATATCTGCTGGAGACAGAGGAACCCTTGGCAGAAGCCCTGAAGATGAAGCTGGAAAAAGTAAAAGTTTTAAAAGAACGCGGGAAAGCCTTGTACGGTGGCAGGTTCGATAAGGATACTGATATCTCAGATATAAAAGAAAGATACTCAGATCTAACCTCTGGTAAAAAAGCAGAGGGTATGTTCAGGATAGCTGGAAGACTTATGATATTCAGGAAGCACGGCAAGGCTACTTTTTGTGATATACAGGATGCAACTGGGAAGATGCAGCTTTTTCTGAGTCAGAAAAAAATAGGAGATGAAAAATATGAAGAGTTTTCTAGTGTTTTTGATATTGGAGACTGGGTAGGCATAGAAGGTACAGTATTTGTCACCAGGGCAGGGGAGCTTTCAATAGGGGTCCTGGATTTTGAACTTTTAAGTAAATCCATAAGGATACTCCCAGAAAAATGGCACGGTCTCAAAGATAAGGAATTAAGATATAGGCAGAGATACCTTGATTTTATGGTAAACCCAGAGGTTAGAAAAGTCTTTGAGACTAGGATAAAAGCAATTAATGCATTAAGAAAGTTCATGAATGACAGGGGTTTTTTAGAAGTGGAGACACCGATGCTCCAGTCAATTCCCGGTGGAGCTGCTGCTCGTCCTTTTAAAACACATCATAATGCACTGGATATTGATCTGTATCTTAGGATAGCCCCCGAACTTTATCTGAAAAGACTGGTAATAGGGGGGTTTGAGAAAGTCTATGAAATAAACAGGAATTTCAGGAATGAAGGAATATCATATAAACATAATCCTGAATTTACCATGGTGGAGTTTTACCAGACATTTTGTGACTATAATGACCTAATGGGACTCACGGAGGAACTGGTTAAATATATTGCAAAAGAGGCGGTCGGTACACTTAAACTAAAATACAGGGGTGATGATGTAGATCTTGAAGGCGGATGGAAAAGGTTTTCTATGCTGGAAGCCTTAAACCATTTCGGCAGTATTGATATCAATTATAATACGGACTGGAAAGAACTGGAATCCATATGTAAAAAACATGATTTAGAGCCAGATAAATTCTCAGGGAAAGGCAAACTGATAAATGATATATTTGAGGTAGTTGTAGAGCCTAAGCTAATCCAGCCTACCTTCATAAAGGATTATCCTGTAGAGGTATCGCCTCTTGCAAAAAGGCATCCTGATAATGACAAGGTAACTGAAAGATTTGAGCTATTTATCGGTGGCGAGGAGATGGCAAATGCTTTTTCGGAGCTCATCGACCCCGCTGACCAGCTGCAGAGATTTAAAAATCAAATTGGGAGAGATAGTGAGGAAGAAAGGGTGACAGGCAAGATTGATGTCGATTTTCTCAAAGCTCTTGAATACGGTATGCCCCCCACAGGAGGAGAAGGTATCGGAATAGACCGTTTGGTCATGCTGCTTACCAACAGCGACTCTATAAAAGATGTTATTTTATTTCCGTTATTGCGGCCAGAGCATTAATTTAAGAAAATGATTATTTTGATGATGATATTATGATTTGTGATTTTTGTAAAAAGAATATAGCTATAGTGCACCTGCTCAGAGTGCAAAACGATAATGTGGAAAAAGTCAATATCTGTTCAGAATGTGCCAGGGATTTTTCCTTCTTTTCTGAAGATGATTTCTATAAAGACCTAAGTAATATTTTGTCCAAGATATTCCAATCAGATCAGGGTAGTGTATATAACGGTAAAGTTCATCAATCTCTGGGAAATATTGAAGTAAAGAAGAACAAAAGCTGCCCTTTTTGTAGAACAGATTTAAAGGCTATAAAGAAATCTGGGAAGATGGGTTGCCCACACTGCTATAATGAGTTCAGGAGTGTTATCCTGCCCATAATAAAGGCTATACACCAGGATGTAGAATATAGAGGAAAGATACCCGAATATATCCCTAGGAAGATAAAACTGGAGAAAAGTATCAGCGATCTCAGAAACAGACTGAATAGAGAGATATTTGTGGAGAATTTTGAAGAAGCTGCTCGTATAAGAGATGAGATAAAGCAATTGGAGAAAAATATTTATGAATAGAACAGGAAGTACCACCCCCGACGGAAGTGAAAGTTCTTTCAGCAGTAATCCCCAAAAAACATCCATAATATTGAGTTCCAGAGCCAGTATCTCCCGCAATCTTTCAAACCATAAATTTCCTTCATCCTGCAGCACTGGTGAAAAAAATCAGATAATAAGTATAATTAAGAACAGTGCCGGTCGTATAAAGGGATTATCGGAATTGTGTTTTTTTAAAATATCGAAAGTGGCCAAAATACAGAGGCAGGTAATTTTAAGTGATTACCAGCTAGAGGAAGATTTTATATCCGACCTAACCGGAAGAGGGGTTCTGATAAAGCCAAGGCATTCTATAAGGGATACAGCTACAGCAGTACCTATTTGTTGGAATGATCATCTTAAAATACAGGCTACTTCAGTTGGAAACGAGATAGATACAGTCCATAACAAAGTCTCTGAGGTTGAAAAAATGTTTGAATCAAGACTTAATTTTTCTTTTAGTAAGGAATGGGGTTATCTTACATCTAATCCTGCGGACTTGGGAACTGCCCTGGAAATATCACTTCTGGTACACCTTCCAGCCCTAGCTATCAGTCCGGAAATAACTGAATTCATGAAGAATCTGTCTAAGATTGGCTGTGCAATAGGGGGATATGCAGGGGAAAACTCTGAAGTAACAGGTAATATATTCAGGGTCTCTAGCTCTAAGACCCTAGGAAAGAGTGAAAAAGAGATAGTTGAAGAAATGAATGCAATTTGTTTAAATATAGTTGATGATGAAGAAGGTGCCCGAAAAAAACTTGTAGAAAAAGATAGGTTGGGTGCAAAAGATAACATCTTCAGGTCATATGGACTGTTAAAATATGCTAAGATATTATCTTTTGAAGAAAGTCTTGAATTATTGTCCATATTGAGACTTGGACTTGATCTGGAAATAATTGAGAAGATAAAGGATTTTGATTATTTTAAGATAATAAATATGATAAGCGATGCTCATATTATATCTGGCTATGAGATGGGTGATCAAGCCACAGGTGATGACGTTGACTGTAAAAGAGCGGAATTGATCAGAGAGAGAATATTGGAGGATTAATAAATATGTTTGAAAGATTTACAGAAAGAGCCAGAAAGGTAGTAGTCAAGGCACAGGATGAGGCGCGCTTTCTGAAGCAGAATTATATAGGAACCGAGCATATGTTATTGGGACTCATAGAGGAGAAGGCAGGCATAGCATCCAAAGTATTTCAGGAACTGGGCATCTCTGTAAATGATATTAGGGTTGCAATCAAGGACGTGGTCACTGAAGGTACTTCAGAGTCATATGAACACATACCTTTTACCCCCAGGGCTAAGAAAGTACTTGAACTTTCACTGAGGGAAGCTCTACAGATGGGCCATAATTACATTGGTACGGAACATATCCTACTGGGGCTGCTACGGGAAGGTGAAGGAGTGGCTGCAAGGGTTCTCAATAGCTTGGGAGTGACTTTAAATAGTGTTAAAATAAAGATAAAGGAGATCCTTAACAGCCAGTCTCTGCATACGGATCCAAAAAGTGAAGCTAGGATAAATGTTCCCAGAAAGACACTTAAGATGCTCAACCAGTTCGGCAGGGATCTAACACTACTGGCATCTGAAGGAAAACTTGATCCGGTCATAGGAAGAAAAAAAGAAATAGACCGAATTATACAAATACTTTCCAGAAGAACCAAAAACAACCCCATACTTATCGGTGAATCCGGTGTGGGTAAGACCGCTATTGTAGAGGGGCTGGCACAATATATAATTTCAAATAAGGTGCCCTCAAATCTTTCTGAAAAAAAGATATTTACTCTAGACCTAGGAGCGCTGGTAGCGGGGTCTAGGTACAGGGGGGATTTTGAGGAAAGATTAAAGAAAGTCCTGGCAGAGATTAAGGATAATGGTGATATAATCCTTTTCATAGATGAAGTTCACACTCTGGTCGGCGCAGGAGCAGCTGAGGGTGCTATTGATGCTGCAAGTATATTGAAACCTATGCTGGCAAGGGGAGAGATACAGACAGTCGGTGCTACTACTGTAAATGAGTACCGGAAATATGTTGAAAAAGATAAAGCACTTGAGAGAAGATTCCAACCAATCTTTGTGGAAGAACCTACAGTTTTCGAGACCATTGAGATATTAAAAGGTCTGAAGAGCAGGTATGAGACATTTCACAGCCTTACCATAACAGATGAGGCTATAACTTCTTCAGCAAAACTGTCCCAGAGATATATAAGCGACAGGTATCTTCCGGATAAAGCAATAGATCTTATAGATGAAGCCAGTTCTAGGGTGAGGGTAAGGACCCTTATGACTCCTCCTGATGTCAAGGGACTAGAAGCCAGTATAAAAAGCATAATTCAGGAAAAGAAACAGGCTATAAATGACCAGGATTTTGAGAAAGCAGCGCAGTTAAGGGATAAAGAAAAGCAGATGCTTAAGGAAAAGAAAGATATAGAAGAACAAAAAAGCCGTTCAATAAAGACTAGTAAAGAACTGGTAGATGAAAACGAGATAGCTGAAGTGCTTTCAAACTGGACAGGCGTGCCCGTTTATAAGATGACTACGAGTGAATCCTCTAGGCTAATGAATATGGAGGAAGAGTTGCACAAGAGAGTCATAGGGCAGGACCAGGCAATAACTACTGTATCCAAAGCTATAAGAAGGTCGCGTTCTGGTCTGAAAGATCCGAAAAGGCCTATCGGTTCATTTATGTTTCTAGGGCCATCCGGCGTAGGAAAGACAGAACTTGCCAAGACTATTGCGGAGTTTCTGTTTGACAAGAAAGAGACCCTTATACAGATTGATATGTCAGAATATATGGAAAAACACTCTGTTTCCAAGCTGGTAGGCTCGCCTCCTGGATACGTAGGTTATGATGAGGGCGGCCAACTCACCGAAATGGTAAGAAGGAAACCATACAGCGTGATACTTCTTGACGAGATAGAGAAAGCCCATCCTGACGTATTTAATATACTCCTTCAGATTTTTGAAGACGGACATCTTACCGATTCCCAGGGTAAAAGGGTTGATTTTAAGAATACTGTCATGATAATGACCTCTAACTTGGGTGCCAGGGAGATACAGAAAAACACACCTATGGGATTTAAAAAAGTCGATACCGAAGACCTTTCATATGAAGAGATAAAAGAAAAGGTCATGAGTGCACTCAAGAGGGTATTCAGACCGGAGTTTTTAAACCGTGTAGACGAAGTAGTCGTTTTCCATAAACTGAGTCAGAAGCAGGTCTTCAATATCATGGACCTTATGATGTCTAGGGTAGCCCAGGCTCTGGAGCTCCAGGGAATAATGATAGAATTGAAAAAGAACGCCAAAAAACTGCTACTGAAAAAAGGTTATGATCAGGCTATGGGTGCAAGACCCATGAGGCGAGCTATACAGAAACTTGTAGAAGATCCTATATCGGAGAAGATAATAGTCGGAGAAGTAAAATCAGGCCAGGCAGTGGTCGTAAAAGCTAAAGAGAATAAAATGCAATTTGAAATAAAGAAACTTACCAACTCCAACAGCGTCTTAAAAGTATAGTTTTTTTAAAGACAGTTTTTGTTTATAATTGCTATAATTAATATATTAATATCCGGGATACTTTTAAGACAATGAACAACAAAAATCATGAAGGCACACTTCTGGAGTGCCTGAAAAGGATAGCTCCTGGGACTGATCTAAGACTAGGGATAGAGTATATACTGCAGGCTAAAACAGGGGGGCTCATAGTGATAGGGGACTCCGAAGAAGTACTCAAGCTGGTAAATGGAGGCTTCTATATAGGATGCGGGTTCTCTCCTAATAAATTCTATGAACTGGCCAAAATGGACGGAGCCATAGTCCTTAGTTCGAATGCCAGACGGATTCTTTATGCTAACACCCATCTTTTCCCTAATCCGAATATAAAGACCTCAGAAACAGGGACCAGGCACCGCACTGCAGAAAGAGTTGCAAAACAGACAGAAACACTGGTCATTTCTATTTCCCAGAAAAGAGATGTGGTAACTATCTATAAGGGAAATATAAGGTACATGTTGGAAGAATCTAGGGCGGTGCTTTCAAAAGCAAATCAGGCTCTCCAGACGCTGGAAAAATATAAGGAGGGACTGGATGACCTGAGTTTCAGTCTTACAGTGAAGGAACTTGAGGACCTGACCACATTATTTGATGTCTGCAGTGTCCTTCAGAGGTCAAGCATAGTACAAAAGACCGAAAAAGAGGTAAAAAAACACATTTATGAGCTTGGCGCTGACGGCAGGTTGCTCAGCATGCAGACAGAAGAGCTTATGGCAAATGTCTCAAGTGATTTTGTTGATATAATAAATGATTACAAGCATCCGGATAATAAGTTTGATGCTGTCCAGATGAAAGGTAAGATCAATGCACTCTCTGCTGATGAACTGCTTGAACTTAACAGGGTAGCTTCTATTCTGGGCTTTAAACCGGAAGGTAATCTAAAGGAGATAAACTCTAGGCCCAGGGGGTTCAGGATATTATCTGATGTAAGAAGACTGCCTCAGTCAATAATTGTCAACCTGATAGAGAAATTTGGCAACCTGAAAAGCATTCTGGATGCAGATGTAGACGATTTGTCAGAAGTGGCTGGGATAGGCAAGGCAAGAGCCAGGTCCACTTATGCCCGCTTGAAAAAATACTCCGAATACTATCTGCATAATGAATCCTATAACAGAAGAAGAAAGTAATTCTTCATGAACAGCCGGTTCATGTGGGACGACGGTCTGGGAGTAAATATATCTTATGAATGTAGCGATAATCACAGCAGCAGGCACAGGAACCAGGTTTAAAAGTAATGTAAGCAAACAGTTCTTAAATATATATAGTAAGCCTATTCTTGCCCATTCAATTTTAATATTTGAAAAAACACCCAAGGTTGATGCCATCTACGTATCAGTTCCGATGGATCATTTTAGTTCCTGCAGGGAAGAGATTATAAAGAAATATAATCTGTCAAAAGTAAAGAAACTTGTAGTAGGCGGAGCCAACAGGCAGGCTTCAGTATTTAATGCTATTTCAAGGCTACCTAAGGATTCTGATATTGTACTCATCCATGATGGTGTACGCCCCTTGGTCACTCCTAGTGAGGTCGAGATGACCATAAATAAGCTCGTAAAGGACAATAAAAAGGATCCAAAAGTAAAAGGTGTCATACTAGCTGCTCCTGCCAAGGAGACTATAAAGAAGATAGATAAGGAAACTATAGAAACTACTGTTCCAAGGGAAAAGATGTGGCATGCCCAGACACCCCAGACATTCTTTTACAAAGAAATATTTGAGGCTCATAGCAAAGCTATAAAAGAAGATTTTATAGGTACTGATGACTCAAGTCTGGTGGAAAGAATGGGTTGGAAAGTAAATGTGGTAAGAGGAAGGCATGAGAATATAAAGATAACCACGCCGATAGACCTTTTTCTGGCTGAGCTTATAATGAACAAAAATGGAAAATCTTAAAGGGCGTGTTTATAGATGAGGATCGGGATAGGATTTGATGTACATAAATTTAAAGAGGGCAGAAAGCTCATACTTGGTGGAGTAGAGGTAGAACATAATAGAGGATTGGCTGGCCATTCAGATGCAGATGTCCTTGCCCATGCTATTATGGATGCTTTATTGGGGGCAAGCGGACTGGGAGATATTGGTATATATTTTTCTGATATTGATATGAAATATAAGGATATATCAAGTCTCAAACTAATGGAGGAAGTCAGAAAAAAGATGGAAGCTAGAGGTTTTAAGATAGAGAACATCGACACTATTCTTATACTTCAGAAACCGAAGGTATTTAAATATTTTGAAGGGATGGTAAAAAATATAGCAGATACACTTGGTATTGATAAGGGCAGGATCAATCTTAAAGCTACCACCACTGAAAATCTGGGTTTTTGTGGCAGGGGAGAAGGTATAGCCGCCCAGGCTATAGCACTTCTGAAGTAATCTTTTCTTGAACTTTAATTAATTTGGATAATCAAATGCATATTACTTGGATTATTAAAATATGAAAATGGAATTTTGAAAGCCAATATAATGATTTTATTTGAAGCTATCCATTTTACGGGAAGAAATATATCAGAACAGGTAATAGCTGAGATTAACTAAAGAACTAATTTTGTTTGAAAGAAACTTATAGTTGGAAAACTATATACAAAGACTTATACAAGTATTAGAATATTTGAGAAGTAAAAAATGATAATATATGGTTGGTTAGAAAATGGGACTTATAAGTGAATTAAAAGAACTAGTCAATTCAGCTAGGGAGAAAGACCCTGCTGCTACTAATGCTTTTGAAATAATAATGACCTATTCAGGAGTTCATGCAATTGTAAATCATAGGATCGCAAACTGGATGTTCAGGCATAGGATACCCTTTGTTCCTAGATGGATATCACAGTTTTCACGGTTTATTACCGGCATAGAGATACATCCCGGAGCAACTATAGGCAAAAGGCTTTTTATAGACCACGGGATGGGTTTAGTGATCGGCGAGACATCTGAGGTAGGGGATGACGTGACCATATTCCAGGGAGTGACCATGGGAGGTACTGGTAAGGAAAAAGGTAAAAGGCACCCTACGATCGGAGACGGCACCATAATATCTGCAGGAGCAAAAGTACTAGGGTCTATAGAGATAGGTAAAAATGTAATAATAGGCGCAGGAGCAGTGGTTATTAATTCAGTTTCCGATAATTGTACTGTAGTTGGTGTACCTGGAAAAGTAGTCAGAGTTGGAGGAGAGAAAGTACTGTCGGATGCGGCACACAGGATGCATCTTCCTGATCCTGTAAGCGATATTCTGAGTGATGTCTCCGCCCGAATTGCTGAACTTGAAAAGCAGCTTAAAAACCAGCATAAAAAGGATAAAAGGAGAAAAAGGGTTGAGGATTAAACTGTATAATACATTAAGCCATAAAAAAGAAGAATTTAAACCCAGAGTAGATGGCAGAGTAAATATGTATGTGTGCGGACCTACAGTATACAACTATATCTCAATCGGTAATTCAAGGCCCATAGTAGTCTTTAATATGATTAGAAACTATTTTAAATATAGTGGTTATGATGTCAATTTTGTACATAATATAACCGATATTGAGGATAAGATAATCAACAAGGCTAATGAAGAGGGTGTAGAACATACTGTCATCACAAAAAAATATATAGAAGCATTTTTAGAAGACTTGAAAAATCTTGAGATTGATAAATTTGATTCTATGCCTATGGCAACCGAGATGATCAGACAGATAATCAATGTCATCCAGAGGGTAATAGAAAATGGGTATGGGTATGAGGTTGACGGCAATATATATTTTGATGTGGTAAAATTTACTGACTATGGTAAGCTTTCTGGCCAGAAGATAGAGGAGATGAAAGATACTGAAGACTCAGGATTTGAAAAAAGAAACAAAATAGATTTTGCCCTGTGGAAGAAAGCCAAGGAAGGTGAACCCAGCTGGAACAGCCCCTGGGGGAAAGGAAGACCGGGATGGCATATTGAATGCTCTGCCATGTCTACAGACCTTCTTGACCATAGTATTGACATCCACGGAGGGGGGTTGGACCTTGTCTTCCCCCATCATGAAAATGAAATAGCACAGTCAGAAGCAGCTTATCCGGATAAAGGTGATTTCTCCAGCTACTGGATGCATAACGGCATGGTAGAGATAAAATCAGAGAAGATGTCCAAATCCAGCGGGCTTAATGTAGACTGGATACTTAAAAATCTTCTAAAAAAGTATTCTCCTGATGTAATTAAGATATACATACTTTCCACTCATTACAGAAGCCCCCTGGAGTTTTCCATAGGTAAGCTGGAGGAAGCAAAAAGGGCCCTGGAGAGAATAACCAATACGCTCAATAACTTATATTTCCTTGTTGAATCATGGAATTCAGGAGATGATGACAGCAGTGATATTGCAGAAAAAATCAATTCTATAACCTATAAGCTTGAAAAAGATTTTAAAGACGCTATGGACGATGATTTTAATTCTGCTAAGGCTATTGGTAAGATCTTTGACGCTGTAAAGAAAATAAACTATATAATCCATAATCCATCTTTTAAAATTAGCGGACTGGTAGAAGCCCTTATGGAAACCCATGATATGATAGCTCGGCTGGGAGGTGTCCTGGGCCTGAACTTTAAAAAAGAGCAAAAAAGCTTTAAAGAAGATGGTATTTCAGGATCAGAGATAGAGGAGATGATAAAAAAAAGAAATGCTGTCAGAAAAGAAAGTGATTTTGCCGAAGCTGACCGGATAAGGAGGGTACTCCTTGTAAAGGGTATAATTCTGGAAGACCGCAAAGAGGGAACTATCTGGAAGAAAAAAGACTTACATTGACCTACCAAGTAAGATGAAATATGGATAATCATAAAGACCATAATACAGAATATATCTACGGCATTAATGCCGTGACCACCCTTCTTGAAGTAAATTCAAGTCGCCGTAAGGTATATGGCATCTTCATCTCAGACCGGAGAAAGAAAGACAGACGGATAAATAGTATTCAAAAACTTGCTGCAAAAAAAAATATCAGAGTCTCTGTAATTAAACATGCAGAATTCAGGGACATAACAGGCGGAGATGAAAACACCCAGAACCTGGCGGCATCTGTGTCACCATATAATTTGGCTGATCTGGACCATTACCTTAAAAACAGCCTTAGTCAGTATTCCCGGTTAGTAATGCTGGACCAGGTGACTGACATGGGTAATTTCGGCTCCATTATCAGAAATTGTAGGGCATTCGGATTTGACGGTATTGTAATAGCTAAAAATAGAAGTGTTACCTTAAGTAAAAAGGTATCAAAAATATCTGCAGGTGCCCTAGAAGGTATTAGTATATTCCGGGTAGCGAACCTGACTGCGGCCATTAAAAAGCTAAAATTCGCCGGATTCTGGATCTACGGGACTACACTGAAAAAGGACAGGAAAGTACAGGAACTGGGGAGTACTAATTTTGTATTTCCCATGGCACTAGTCCTGGGAAGCGAAGACAGGGGTATGGGCAGGATAGTGACTGATAATTGTGATGTCCTGTTATCAATCAGCTTATCAGGAAAAATGGAGTCCATTAACGTCTCAGTTACCAGCGGGATAGTCCTATACCACATACAAGAAAAATACCAGGAGAAAAACAATTGAAGGACTTATTGATAGTAGACGGTTATAATTTTATCTTCAACTTCTTCAAGGCAAGCGAAATGGCCGATGACGATCTTGAAGAGATAAAGCAGAGACTTATAGTTGATCTTATATCGTACAAGTCCCAGAGAGATTATGAAGTAATATTGGTATTTGATGCTAGTAAAAGCGATAACAATAAAAGAGGCAAAGAAGTCTATGATAAAATACAGGTGATTCATTCAAAAAGTGATGAAACTGCTGATACTGTGATAGAAGAGCTGGTATCAATATGGTCATATAAGAAAAAAGTAGTGGTAGTTACTTCGGATTATTCCCAGCAAAAAGTCATATTTGGAAAGAACACTACAAGGAAATCAAGCAGAGAATTTGGACTGGAACTTGAGTCTGTAAGACGTGATATAAAAAAAAAGATAAAAAATATAGAAAAAAGTTCACAAGAATCATTTTACAACATTGAAAGAAGACTCGGTTCTGAGATACGTAAGAAGATCTCCGATTACAGAAAAAAATAAACTGTGGAGATCTTTTCAATACTGACCATATTTTTTTATTATTGCAATTGTTTTTGGGTGTGATATTTTTTATGAATATCTTGAAAGAAATAGCAAGTTTTCGCCAGGATCAAAGAAAACTGGTGAAGAGATCCAAATGGTACCAGAGGCCATATAAGGCCATACTATAATATTATCCAATTAGGGACGCATAAGGCTGTTGGGTATAGATACTACTTAAGAAAAGATGTATTTTTTTGAAGAATCTAAGTAAGGTCTGGAAATACTTTTACTGGAAATGTACGTTTTTCTGGAGAAAGATTATTAAGACCGTGACATGTATTGAAGAAAGCTCAGATATGTCTCCAAGAAGAGTCTTTTTGTAATCTAGTAAATGGTAAAAGGGGCCTTACCAATATTTTACTTACCCGGCTAATGTTAAATATAGTGAAGCCTTCCTGAAAGATAAGAGATTAGCCAAGGAAAACAATATAGGACTAGGGGAATCATTTGATCTTGGTACTGTTGGGGTAGAAGTTATATATGAAGCTCCAGGCAATGATAATGATAATACCGAAAAAAGTCTACTCGATACTTCCTGGTGAACTGTAAAAGATAGCGGCACCAATATCTATGCATTTGACTCACATGACTTCTTTTACGATTTAAATATAATTCTATTTTCAGGAAAGGAGAGGATATCTAAGGTTCATTATTCTGAAACACCTCAAACCTATTTGAAATAGTGACTTTGACACACTTTATCTCAGAGGTAATCAGATACTTTTGATAGGCATATGTAATCACTGACCTTTGAATTCTTCTTCGATAAAATGCGTGTGTATATCGCCCTTTATAAATTTCTTATTTGACAGGATCCTCTTGTGAAAGCCAATAGTAGTCCTTACCCCCTCAATCGTGAGCTCATCCAGAGCTCTTGCAGAACGGGCTATAGCACTTTCCCTGTCTTTATTCCAGATTATAAGTTTGGCCAGTAGGGAATCATAGAACGGTGGTACTTCGCTTTCGGTACCTATAAAAGTGTCCACCCGTACACCCGGACCTCCTGGTATAAAACTTTTAGTGATCTTACCTGGACTAGGAGTAAAATCATTCAGGGGGTCCTCTGCATTTATCCTAAATTCAATAGCATGCCCCCTAGTATTAGAATAATCTTTCCTATTTTCTATCCTTTTGCCTGCTGCTATTGAGATCTGTTCCTTTATAAGGTCCAAGCCTGTTACCGCTTCAGTCACTGGATGCTCCACCTGTATCCTGGTATTTACCTCTATAAAATAGAAGTTATTGTCTTCATCTAGTAGGAACTCTATTGTACCTAGATTCTTGTAATCTATGGTTTTGGCTGCTTTTACGGCATATTCGCTCATAAGTTTTAGTAATTTTGGAGGAAGATTTACAACTGGAACTTCTTCGATAAGTTTCTGGTGACGCCTCTGTATGGAGCATTCTCTCTCTCCAACACAGATAGTTCTGCCGTAGTTATCTGCCACAATTTGGAATTCTATATGCCTTGGCTTAGAAATGTATTTTTCAAGGTATATATCGCCTGTACCAAATGCTTTTTCAGATTCAGCTTTAGCCATGGGATAGTATTCAGCAAGTTCTTCTTTGCTATGGCATATCCTTATACCCTTTCCTCCGCCGCCAAAAACTGCCTTTATGATCACCGGATATCCCAGTCTTCTGCATAATTTAGTGGCAGATTTTAGATCAGTTATATTTCCGTTTGAACCGGGTATGACAGGAATTCTTGCATTCTTCATAACTTCAACAGCTTTAGATTTATTTCCAGCAAGGGCTATAGCTTCATACGGAGGACCGATAAATATTATTTCATTGTCGTGGCAGACCTTGACGAACTGATCGTTCTCTGCCAAGAAACCGTAACCAGGGTGAATAGCATCACAATTTGTGATCTGGGCTGCTGTAATTATATTGTCAATATTCAGGTAACTCTTGACTGGCTGAGGAGGGCCTATACATACACTTTGGTCTGCAAATTCTCTGTGAATAGAGTTTTTGTCAGCAGTGGAGTAAACAGCAACACATTCTATACCCATCTCCCTACAGGTCCTGATTATTCTCAGGGCTATCTCACCTCTATTAGCAATAAGAATTCTTTTAAACATGGGAATCTATTGGTCCTTTTTGATAATCATGATTGTCTGGTCAAATTCTACTACTTCTTCATTCTGAACCAGTATTTTCTTCACCGTGCCGTCAAAATCAGAATTTATTCTGTTCATATGTTTCATAGCTTCCACTATAAACAACGGATTACCCTTTTTGATAGGATCTCCTGCCCTTACAAATGGAGGATCCTCTGGAGCCGGCGAAGAGTAAAACGTCCCTACAATGGGTGATTTTATCTCTTCCTCATCCGCATCCAGGACCGGACTGGAATTATCTGCAGGCCTGCTTTCGGAAGCTGCTATTTTTGGGGGTAGCTGTGTACCTTTTGTATCCATAAGGTTATTAATAGAGATTTTAATTCCGTCGAACTCAAAATTTATTTCATCAATATTGCTTGCCTCAACGATAGAGGTTATTTCCTTTAGTTTTCTTGTATCAAGGGTTTTAAGGCTGGAAAGCAGAGTAGCTTCTCCTTCGCCTGATGGAGCTTTTCCGGTTATTCGGGGAGCTTGTGGTTTTTGTTTTTTTACCTTAAAACCTTTTTCCCTGTTTTCTAAGTACTCTGAAGTCTTTTCCGGAAAGAAGCAATAACTTAAGATATCGCCTTCTTGATCGGTAACCTTCTTTAGTTCCAGCCTGCATTCCTCAAATATATCTTTGGATTCTCCGAAATCTTCACTCTTCTTTGTTCTGGAGAAAGGACCCATTCTCTTCAAGATTTCTTTGGTTATCTTTCTGGGGAGCTTCCCGTACTCACCCTGTACAAGATTCTTTATTTCATCTGAAAGTATTTCCCATCTTTCATCCGAGACTACACTATTAAGGACTGCCTGACTGCCTACGATCTGTCCTACCGGTGTTGAAAGAGAAGGGTTTCCTATTTCACTCTTTATTTTTGATACTTCTTCCAAAACCCTATCCAGAGATTCCAATTCACCTATTTCGATAAGCTGGTTATTGATGTCAGTAATCAGCCATTTTGGTAGTAGGGTCTTATTGGCATGGTCAAGTATAAATTTTGTGGAGAAGAGATCATTATTTATAAAAGGATATACATTTTTCTTTATAAGTTCACCTTGGGCTGTGATCTTCTGATAATCAATATTGTATGAGATATTAGAATCCTTTAAACTTAGAAAGAAAGAAAAGACAGTCGGTGCAAGGTAATTATATGATGAGGGAAGAAAAGAGAGGTCGAAACCATTACATCCGTTTACTGCAGCTTCAAAGTAATTTAAAGTCTGAAGTCCTCTCAAGTCAGATGCACTAAAATATGTTGGTATTTCAATTTCTTTTGAAAGCAATGAAAACAGTTTTGCAGCTTTCCTGGGTATCATAGTAGATTCTGCATCTTTTATACAGATACTAGAACAGCCCATTTCTTGCAGTTTTTTAGCTGTTTTTGAATAATACTCAGATTCCTGCAGATCGTCATATATAATAGTACCCTGGCAATAGGCATCATCTTCTACAATTTCCGAGATAGTATACTTGAAATTTTCCAGATCATTTAAAGAATCATATACTCTGAATATACTGATGCCGCTCTTTATACTTTCCTTTATAAATTTCTTGATTAGGCTTCTGTCATAAATCTCTAGGCCGATAAGGTTTCTGGTACCAATAAGAGCCTGCAATGGGGTAGCAGTAATAACGCTTTTGATAAAGGAAGATACCTGAAAAGGATTCATGCTCAGTCCAGTTTCCAGTATCTTTTCAAAACTTGAGCCACCCATTATTTCAAGACTATCATATTCAAGTCCTTCATAGCCTTCAAGTATGGCCAATAATTTTTTCTTATTCAGGTCTTCGGGATCTATGCTCTGGAATATATCCCGCAGGGTGATGTCATTTATTTTTATTGTCTTCATGAGATGTAATACCTGGCCTTAAAATAAGTATTGCTGTAAGTATTTTTGCCAGATCCAATATTATAAAGGGTCTTATTCCCATTATCCATACCGATCTTGCTGTTTCCAGCACTTGTTTCTTTTCGGAAAGACCAAAAAGAAAACCGAAAAGATGCAAACTTCCCATGAGATATATTACCAGAAGACCTAAAATTCCGGATATAACAGCAACTGCATATCTGTTGCCCCTAAAAAGGCTATTAAAGGACTTCTCTGACATCAGGGATCCAGTTAAAAAAGCTGCTAGGGAAAAACCGATAATATAACCTCCTGTAGGTCCCAGTAGTACCGATGGTCCACCAGCAAAACCAGCAAACACAGGCAGGCCGGCAATTCCCATGGAAATATACATGGCCTGCGATGCTGTGGCCCATGGCCCTCCAAGCATCATGGCAGAAAAGATCACGGTTAGCACCTGCAGGGTTATCGGTACAGGAGTAAAAGGCAAATAAATAAAAGTATTGGCTGAAACTGCCATCAGGCAGGCAAATATAATGGAAAAGACTGCCTTCATAATAAGGTCTGATGATCCATAGGCAATTCTTTGCTTTACAGAAACAGAGTGTGTTGTCATCAAAAAATCTTTCAGTCTAAAAAGGGTATAGTATTTAAAAAAAGTTCTTAGGGTAAGACGCTTGTCCTCCCATAAAGTTTCACTCTGGAGAATCATGCTGGCTTTTTACTTCAACTTATAAGTCATGAAACTATTAGATTGCAAGGGCGTCTTTTTATAAAGCTAGTTTTATAAAAATATCATAAAAACTAATCCGGAGGATATATGCATTATCTTTTGAATGAAGAACAGCAGATGATCGTCGATATCTGCAGGCAGATAGTAGAGGAAAAAATTAAACCAGTAAGAGCAGAGCTTGATGAGAGCAAAGAATTTCCTTGGGATGCTATAAAAGAGATAGCCGGAGGCGACCTCTTCAGGCTTTTTATTGAGGAAGAATTTGAAGGGATGGGTACAGGTATTTTCGAAGTTTGTCTTGCCACGGAAGAGCTTTCCAGGGGGGATCTTTCAGTAGCTACATCATATGCTGCATCAGGGCTGGGGCTCATTCCCATCAATTTAGGCGGGAGTGAAGAGCAGAAGAAAAGATTTCTGCCCCATCTTGCAAGCGGAGAAAAGCTTGCTGCTTTCGGACTAACAGAAGCTGAAGCTGGAAGTGATGCTGGGGGGATAAGGACTACGGCAGTAAAAGATGGTGACAGTTATATATTAAATGGAACTAAACAGTGGATAACAAATGGAGGAGAAGCTGATATCTATACAGTGTTTGCTATGACCAATCCTGGGAAAGGTGCAAGAGGTACCAGTGCTATAGTGGTTGAAAAAGGTACTCCCGGTTTTGAGTTTGGGAAGCAGGAAGACAAACTCGGTATTAGGGCTTCAGCTACTAGAGAGCTTATCTTTACCGACTGCAAGGTACCTGTCGAAAACTTGCTGGGAAGAGAAGGAATGGGATTCTTGATTGCCATGAAGACATTTAATGAATCTAGGCCTGCAGTAGGAGCCCAGGCGGTAGGAGTAGCTCAGGGAGCCCTAGAGGAAGCTCTTGAATATTCAAAAGTCAGGAAACAGTTTGGTTCCCCCATATCGTCTTTCCAGGCCGTACAGCATATGCTGGCAGATATGGCAATCTCTGTAGAGGCTGCAAGGTCTCTTGTCTATCATACAGCCAGAGTTATAGACAGCGGCACTAAAGATGTATCCAGGCTTTCAGCCATGTCAAAGACGTTTGCATCTGATGTAGCCATGAAAGTAACTACAGATGCAGTACAGATACTTGCTGGTTATGGATATATGAGGGAATATCCGGTAGAAAAGATGATGAGGGACGCCAAGATAACGCAGATATATGAAGGAACCAATCAGATACAGAGAAATGTAATAGCGCTTGATCTTATAAAAAAAGGCGTGCTCTAAATTTCAATCTAGAGCAGCTGTTCTAGTAGAAGTGAGGGGATCCAAAAACAATAAGTATCGTAGAGTAAATTCCAGATAAAGAGTAAAATGAACAATAAAAATAGTTTAGTTTATTTTCAATTATTAATATTCTAAGATATTAAAACAAATTTAAGAGGTAAAAAGAAACATTAAAGTGACAAATTAGATTAATTAAAAAGAGTTAAGAGAATATAGAATAAATGGTAGGTGATTAAGATTAAGATTGTTGTATGTATAAAACAGGTTCCTGGTACTACAGAGATAAGGATAAACCCAGAAACCAATACACTTGTGAGGCAGGATATTGAAAATATTATTAATCCTTTTGATACCTATGCAGTGGAAGAAGCTGTAAGTCTTAAAGAAAGGCTGGATGCTGATGAAAACTTTGAAGAGAAAGTCGAGGTAGTAGCTATTTCCATGGGGCCTCCTCAGGCAGAAGAGGTTCTGAAAGAAGCCATATCAGTGGGGGTAGACAGGGCTATACTCCTTTCAGATAGGGCTTTTGCCGGGGCTGATACTTGGGCTACCGCAGTTACTATTTCCATGGCTTTGGAAAAAATAGGGGATGTAAGACTTGTAATATTCGGAAAGCAGACACTAGACGGAGATACAGGTCAGGTAGGGCCAGAATTGGCTCATAAGATAAACATACCTTTTATAGGGTATGTCAGTGCCGTGGAGGAAATCGGCAAGAATAAGCTGAAGGTAAAGAGGTTGGCAGAGAAAAATTTTGAGATATTTGAAGTCAGACTACCGGCAGCTATTTCGGTTGTAAAGGATATAAATAATCCTAGAGTTCCGTCTTTAAGGGGAAAGATGAGAGCAAAAAAGGATGAGATCCCTGTATGGACGTCAAAAGAACTTGGAGCCGACACAGAAGAAGTGGGACTGGCCGGTTCATATACACAGGTGGTAAAGATATTTACACCGAAGGTAATCCACAATGTAGAGATGATAGATGGTACACCTGAAGAGATGGTGGAAGGTCTTTTTAATAACTTGAAAGAATTAAATTTAGTTTAGGAGTCTGAGACCATTATTAAACAAGCTCCTAGGTCTGAGGGAGTGTATTATTTATGGATATCAAAGTAAATGAAATAACCTGTACCGGCTGTAGTCTGTGTAAACCAAGCTGCCTGTATGATGCAATTGAGATAGAGGACGGAAAAGCAGTAATAAATGACTCCTGTGTTTTCTGCGGGGCCTGTGTCGATATTTGCAAATTTAATTCTATCGAAATAACAGGGCTTAAAGAAGAAAAAGTATTTGATGACTACAACGGCGTATCAGTATACATAGAGACTCATGGGGAAAATATTTTCGATGTAGGGATAGAGCTTATTAGCGAAGGAAGAAAACTTGCAGATAGCCTAGGAGTACTCTTATCAGCTGTCGCTGTTGGAAACGGGATAAGTAAAAAAGCTGAGGTGGTTTTCCAATACGGGGCAGATCACCTGTATCTGGTAGAAGATCCTGTGTTTGAGAACAACTTAGATGATATTTACTCCAAAGTTCTGGTGCAGATTATAAGCAAGTACAAGCCTGAGATATTCCTGGGCGGCGCGACTTCATTCGGAAGAACATTAATCCCAAAAGTAGCAGCCATATTAAAGACTGGTCTCACAGCAGACTGTACTGGGCTGTCTATTGATGAAGAGAAAAAAATATTACTGCAGACTAGACCTACTTTTGGAGGGAACATATTGGCTACTATAATCACAAGGAATGCTAGGCCTCAGATGGCCACTGTAAGGCCCCATGTAATGGAAAAGAAGAGGATAGAACATGTTCCTTCAGATATAAAGGACAGGATAACAAAAATTGAAATCAATCAGAAAAAGTTTAAATCCAAATATAAGATGTTAGGAACAGAGGCTGAGAAGGGTGAAAAAATAAATATTACAGATTATGAAATAATAATATCCGGAGGCAGAGGCCTTGGCGGAGGAGAAAAGTTTGAACTCCTCAAAGAACTTGCCGACACACTCGGTGGGGTAGTCGGAGCATCCAGGGCAGCTGTGGATTCTGGTTGGATATCATATCCTCATCAGGTAGGCCAAACAGGCAAGACCGTAAATCCGAAAATATACATAGCTTGCGGCATATCTGGTGCCATCCAGCATCTTGCTGGCATGCAGACCTCAGATATAATAATTGCCATCAACAAAGATGCCAGTGCACCTATATTCAAAGTAGCTAATTATGGCATTGTGGGAGATATTTTTGAGATAATACCTATGCTGATAAAAAGAATAAAGAACGGCAATCTTCTGGAATAGAATAAATCATTAGGGAAGGTTAGACCTTAAGTATTTTTTCTATTTTTTTAAATATTGACTTAAAATCTCCTGTATGTAAGTAATGCAAATATGATTTCTCAAACCTATTAAGGGTGCCTGCTAGGAGTTTTTCCGGCCCTACCGTCTTTGTTGTGAGTTCCTGCAGATTTACTGCCTTATTATCAAGACCTTCTATAAATCTATTTTTAATCTCTATATTAAGACCCATCCCTATGATCATATAATGATGAGATCCTGCTCTCTTTTCCTCTGACAGTATCCCGCCAAACTTTCTGTCCTTGGAATACAAGTCGTTAGGCCACTTTATGCAGACACTGATATCATATTCCTTCATCAGAGTCTTAGCTGCTGAATATGCTATAATCAGAGTAATGGGGGACATTTTATTTCTAGAAAGTCCTGTCTTGAATATAAGGGAGAACCATAAACCTCCGGGAGGCGACAACCATTGCCGATTGAATCTGCCACGGCCCCCGGTCTGCTCATCAGAAAGTATCAGGGTACCGTCAATAGTTTCAAGTTCCAGCGGACCTGCATCATCCAGGATAGCTTCGCTATAGGCATTAGTTGAAGCTGTGGTCGAAAGGTGAACCAACTTACGGCCGAATCTATCCGTATCAAGCAATCCTTGAAATCTTTTATCATCAAACCTTTTCATGAGATTCGTCTTTTTAAAATTTTATATGATAATAAGATAAATAAGGATTAAATTCCAACAGTATTTTTGTAGTCCTATCGGTTGAAACCATAAAAATACTACTGCGTCTAAAACATAGGCCTTCATCGCATTTAATTAAAAATAATACAAATGGAGAAAATGTTTCATGGAAAAGCTTGATAAAAGCGCTATTGAAAAAATAATCCCGCATAGAGTTCCTTTTTTATTGATAGATGAGGTTTTGGAAGTCGAACCAGGTAAAAGTATAAAGGGTGTCAAACATGTCAATGAAGATGAATACTATTTTAAGGGGCATTTTCCCGGTAATCCCATAATGCCTGGCGTACTACAGGTAGAAGCTATTGCTCAGGCAGGGGCAGTGGCAGTGCTCATACTTCCTGAAAACAAGGGAAAACTTGTATTATTTGCTGGTATAGACAAAGCTAGGTTCAAAAAAATAGTGAAGCCTGGAGATGAATTAATGGTCGAAGTAGAGATTGAAAGTTTAAGGAGAAACATAGGCAAAGGGAAAGGTAAGGTTACTGTCGATGGCGACCTTACTTGTGCTGTAGAAATAATATTTGCTATTAGTTGATCCTGGATTAGGTCTAGAAGGAAAGGTCTTAATTGGATAATAATCCTACTGAAGCGAAAATTGTCCTTATGTTCCCAGGACAGGGTTCACAGTATGAGAAAATGGGACATCAATTTTTAAGATTTAACAGTAAATACCAAGATTATTTTGAAACAGCAGGAAGCATTTTGGGAAAAGACCTGTTAAAGATCGTAAATGGGGAAGATCATGAATATAGTCTTTCAGATACAAGGTTTTCCCAGATATTAATATTCTGTTTGAGCTGTGCTTTATTTGATTATCTGGCAGGTGACCTATCTCTAGATATGAGTGCTGTGGAAACAGTAATAGGTCACAGCTTGGGAGAATACAGCGCCCTTTACAGTTCTGGTGCATATGGCATTGATAAAGGTGTGGAGCTGGTTTCCTACAGGGGAGCTATTATGAGTGAAGCAGACAGGACAGCCAAAGGCATGATGGCTGCCATTCTTGGAGGGGGAGAAGGACTAATAGAAAACGTACTGAAGGATCATAAAGACAAGGTGTTCATAGCTAATTATAATGACTATACCCAGATTGTTATCAGCGGATACAAAGCGGATACAGAGAATGCCATAGAAGATCTCAAAAAAGAGGGAATAAAAAAGATAATCCCGCTAAAGGTAAATATCGCATCCCATTGTCCCATAATGGAAGATGTTTCAAAAAAGCTGGGGGCATTTATAGATGAAAACATCATTTTTAAGAAACCGAAGTTACCGTTTTTTTCAACCACAGAAGTAGAATATACTCAGAAAAATAGCATCAGGAACACGCTGACCAGACAGCTTATCCATCCTATAAAATGGGTTGAAAGTGTTGAATTATGCCTTGACAGGGGGATAGACACCTTTGTTGAGATAGGACCTGGTAAGGTCCTATCTGGACTGGTACTCAGGATAGCCCGCAAAAATAATAAACAAGTAAATATAATGAATACTAGTGACCTCGGTGACATCGAGGACCTTATTAGTAACCTACAGAAGAGAGGACTATTAAAATGAGACTTGAAAGTAAGCTAGCATTGGTCACTGGCGGAGCAAGGGGTATAGGTAAGACGATTTGTAGCTATTTCCTGGATGAAGGAGCTTCTGTGGTAATATTTGATATCAATGTAGATGACGGGAAAGATACTGAAAAGGGTTTTAATAATAAATATGGAACCGGAAGGGCTACTTTTTTAAAAGTTGATATTACTGATGAGGATGAAGTAGAAAGTACAACAAATAAGGTTGTAGAAGAAAAAGATAAAATTGATATTCTAGTCAACAATGCAGGTATTACTATTGATAACCTCATAATGAGAATGAGTGTAGCTGACTGGAAAAAGGTAATAGACATTAATCTCACAGGCGCGTTTACTTGCTCTAAATTTGTTATAAAGCATATGGTAAAAGCAAGAAGTGGGAATATCATAAATATCTCATCCATTGTAGGTGTCCACGGAAACGCAGGGCAGGCCAATTATTCAGCTTCAAAAGCAGGGCTCATAGGTCTGACCAAGACCTTGGCTAGAGAACTGGCAGGTAGGAATATCAGGGTAAATGCAGTAGCACCTGGATATATAGAAACAGAAATGACTGGAAAACTGTCTGAAAAAATAAAGGAGATGCTTTTAGGGCAGATACCCACTAAAAAACTGGGAAGTGTAGATGATGTAGCAAAATCAGTACTTTTCCTGGCCAGTGAAGATTCTAAGTATATAACGGGAACTGTTCTTGGTGTAGATGGCGGCATGGGGATATAAGCACACAAGTATTAATTATTAAAATGATATTGTTAAAATGGGGAATTCTTAGAAGATGGGACAGAATAGAAGAGTAGTAGTGACCGGACTGGGATTGATCACAGCATTAGGACTGGACCTCAACGAAAGCTGGGACGGCCTTGTAAATGGCATATCCGGGGTGACCTCGGTTGAAAAAATAGATGTATCCAAGTTATCATGCAGGATAGCAGCTCAGATAAATGATTTCCAGCCTAAAGATTTTATTGACTTTAAAGCTTCCAAAAGAATGGACAGATTTACCCAGTTTGCAGTCAAATCTTCCAGAGATGCCATAGCTGATAGCGGATTGGTGATAGATGACAGTAATTCACACCGGGTAGGAGTACTGATAGGAAGTGGTGTAGGGGGTCTAGGTGCACTAGAAAAACAGCACACAAGGCTTCTAGATAAAGGTGCTGATAAAGTAAGCCCTTTCATTATACCTATGATGATATCAAACATGGCTGCTGCCCATGTATCAATAACCAGTGGGGCTAAAGGACCAGTATCTGCTACATCCACAGCATGTGCTGCAGGTTCTAATGCCATAGGAGATTCTTTTGAGATTATAAAAAGGGGACAGGCTGACGTTATGATTGCCGGAGGAAGCGAAGCTGCTATTACCCAGGTGGGTATGTCCGGTTTTTCGAATATGAATGCCATGTCTTCTAGAAATGATGACCCAGAAGCAGCTTCAAGGCCTTTTGACAAAGACCGGGACGGATTTGTAATGGGGGAAGGCTCCGGGATGATAATAGTTGAAGAGTTGGAACGGGCAAAAGCTAGGGGTGCGAAGGTATATTGTGAGATATTTGGTTACGGCATGTCCGGAGAAGCCTTTCATATAACTGCATTGGAAAAATCAGGTTCTAATGTAGCTAGGTGCATGTCACTTTGTATAGAGGAAGGCGATATTGCCAAAGAGGAAGTAGGCTATATAAATGCGCATGGCACAGCTACACCTTTAAATGATGCTATCGAGACTAAGGCTATAAAGAAATGCTTTGGTGAACACGCTTACAGGTTAAAGATAAGTTCGACAAAATCTATGACAGGGCATTGCTTGGGTGCTTCAGGAGCGATAGAAGCGGTTGTATCGATAATGGTAATAAACCAAAATATTATCCCGCCAACCATCAATCTGGATAATCCTGATCCTGTCTGCGACCTTGATTACACGGCTAAAGTCAGGCAGAAGAAAAATGTAGAAGTAGCACTGTCTAATTCAATGGGCTTTGGTGGACATAATGTGACTCTAGGATTTAAGAAATACGAGAGATAATATGGAAAAAAATAAATGCAGATCCTGTAATAAGAATATAAAACTAGAAATATTCCTAGAGAATCTCAGGGTCTGTCCTTATTGCAACAATCATGGTTATATTAATGGTAGGGATAGGATAGATATAATAGTTGATGAAGGCAGTTTTGTTGAACTTGACAGGGATATGGGGTCTGTTGATTTTTTAAAGTTCTATGACCTCAAGACCTATCCAGATAGGTTGAAAGAAGCAAGGAATAAATCAGGTTTAAATGAAGCTATCATAACCGGAGAAGCAGAGATAGAAGGTAAAGGAGTAGCACTAGGTGTGATGGACTTCAGCTTCATGGGAGGGAGCATGGGGAGTGTTGTCGGTGAAAAGATAAAGAACCTGTGTGACTTGAGTATTGAAAAAAACTTTCCTCTGATAATATTTTCTGCTTCAGGCGGTGCCAGAATGCAGGAGGGCATAATATCCCTAATGCAGATGGCCAAGACTGTATCAAGTGTAAGTAGGGTCATGGAACGGAATAATCTATATATCTCTGTAATAACCCATCCCACCACTGGGGGAGTGAGCGCCAGTTTTTCTACAGTCGCCGATATTATAATAGCTGAACCACAAGCTCTCTTCTGTTTTGCAGGGCCTCGTGTTGTCAAACAGACAATGAAAAAGAAGATTCCTAAGGACTTTGGCCTTTCAGAAAGGAACCTTTTAAATGGCCAGGTAGATATGATAGTAAACAGAAAGCAATTGAAAGAAAACTTATCAAAGATAATCAGATTTTTTGGAGATAATCATGGATCTTAAAAAACTAGTTAAAATTCCAAAGATTTATTTAAAAGAGATGATCAACTCTCTTTCCAAGGTGGATAAGCTGAAAAAACTCCATTTCTCCAGTGGTATTCACTTTTCAGATACTGTAGATGCGCTTAATAAAAAATTTGAAAGCTATAGTAAGGCTAATCGTGAATCAAGCAGTGTATGGAAAAAAGTACAGCTTTCCAGAAATGAAGGAAGGCCGCAGTGCAGGGATTATATAGAAGGAATTTTTAGTGATTTTATAGAACTTTCAGGAGACAGGTTGACTGGTGAGGACCGCTCTGTTATTTCAGGCCTAGGAAGGCTGGGTGGGAAAACTGTAGCAGTTATTGGTCATAATAAAGGAAAGAATACCAAGGAAAGAATATATTATAATTTCGGAATGAGTATACCCCAGGGGTACAGAAAATCTCAAAGAGTAATGAAGCTTGCGGATAAATTTGGATTTCCGATAGTTACATTTATTGACACACCAGGGGCTTATGCAGGTCTTGAAGCTGAGGATGACGGCCAATCTGCTGCTATTGCAAAAAGTATCCAGCTTATGTTTGAACTGAAAGTACCTGTTATTGCTGTACTTATAGGTGAAGGAGGAAGCGGAGGTGCTTTAGCTCTTGCAATAGGAAATGAGATCGCAGTAATGGAAAACTCGACATATTCTGTCATCTCTCCTGAAGCGTGTTCCGCTATACTCTGGAAGGATATTACTGGCGTAAAGCTGGCAGCAAGAGCACTAAAAATAACTTCCATGGACCTTGCCAGGCTAAAAGTTATAGATAGAGTGATTAAAGAGCCCATAGGCGGATCCCAAAATGATGCCAGGAGGATGATCAAGATAATTAAAAGATATATTTCTGATGCTCTGGGTAGGTTGGGTAAGTGTTCAATCGAAGAATTAAAGCTTCAGCGGGCAGAAAAATTTGAGAATATGGGATTTTTCACTAGGAAGCTGGATAACAAAGAATAACCTGATTAATATCACTTTCCTACAAAGAGCACAACCGGAGTATTCAGAGTCAGATACTGGCCTTCTTTAGGGAGCTGTTCAAGTACTTCATCTTTTTGAAATGAATAATCAGGATCCACATAGATGATCTCATAAATGATGCCTCTGGATTCCAGATCTATTACAGCTTCAATAATATTAATACCAACAAGGCCAGGTACTTCATTTAATGGCTCCAGGACTGATACTCCGACCTCTATTACATCACCGATACTTAAAGCTGTCCCGGGCTGAGGATCCACCATCAAAACCATCCCAGGCTGGGTATTCTCATCGTCAACAGGAACTATTTTAGTAATGACTTTTATTCCCAGAGCTTCTAAGTGTCTTAAGGCATAAGTAAGTTCCAATCCTTTAATATTTGGTACGATTATCTTCTCAGGCCCTTTACTTACTACTATATCAATACTATCTCCCCTACTCATAGCTGTACCAAATGGGGGCGAGTGCTCTATTATGATATCAATTTCAAAAAGATCAGAAGACTCACTAGAAACAACTCCCAATACCAAACCTTCTTCCTCCAACAGTTCGAGGGCCTGGTCTACTTCAAGCCCTATAATATTGGGAGCTTCCACTTTAGCTAAATTACTAAATGCACTTATAATCACCCTCACTTTCCCATTTTCTTTAATAATGGAATTTGCTTCAGGACTCTGTTCAATTATATAGCCTTCAGGTATAAAAGGACTGTTTCGTTCGCCGGCAAGTACCAGCTCTAAGTCAAAAATAGAAAGGATATCTTCAGCCGTCTCAATGTGTATGTTTTCAAGGGGAGGGACCCTTATCTCATTCAGCACTATTGATTCCTTCTGATAATAAAGGACCGAATATACAAGAGAGAGCCCCAAAAATATTGCTGCCAATAGAGATGCTATCAGAGCCACCGTATTTCTTTTTAACCTTTCTGGTAATGACCCTGATCTGAAAAAATTCCGTTTACCGACCCCAAGAAGCAAGGGCCTAACTTCAAGGTAATTATTAAGATCTTTTTTCAGTTCGTCAATACTGAAGTATCTTTCGGAAGGGTCTTTTTTAAGGCACACCATCACTATCTTTTCAAGCTTCCCTGGAACTGTTTTGATTAGATCAGTTGGTCTGACTGGTTTTTCATTTATATGCTTTAAGCTGATATCAATAGAAGTGTCTCCCCTGAAAGGAAGATCCCCAGTAAGCATCTCATAGATCACAATACCGAGAGAATAAATATCAGTCCTGTTGTCAAGCACACTGCCTCGGGCCTGCTCTGGAGAGATATAGTGGGCAGTACCTACGATACTCAGGGTTTTTGTAATATCTGTATTCATAAATTTGGCTATTCCAAAATCAGTGACTATTATTTTATTGTCTGGAGATATCAGTAAATTCTGGGGCTTTATGTCTCTGTGGATAAGATTATTTTCATGAGCAGCACCCAGCGCATCACATATCTGTACGGCATAACGTGTAGCAGTTTTGGGTTCGAGAGAACCTTTTTTTTCTATCAGTTCTTTAAGAGATATTCCTTCAACATATTCCATTATAATATAATATGAGTTATTAAATTTTCCCCAGTCATAAACATCTACAATGTTTGGGTGATCCAGTTTTGCCAGAACTTGGGCTTCGTTTCTGAATCTAGCTACAAAATTTCTGTCTCCTGCATAATTTACAGAAAGGACTTTTACTGCCACTTTTCTTTTGAGTTTGATGTCTTCCCCGAGGAAAATATCAGCCATACCACCAGCAGCAATTTTTTTCTCTATCACGTATCTATTAAAGATTAAAATCTCTTTATTCTGTTCCACTAAATATTTTCCCTCTAGAAATCTATGACAATAACCGAAATATTGTCTTTCCCTCCCAGTTTGTTGGCATGTTTGATTAAATCATTTACGGAATCTTCGGGGTTTGAAGCTTTTTTGGTTATTTTCAGGATAAGGTCGTCTCTAAGCATCGAATTAAGCCCGTCAGTGCATAAGATCAATCTGTCACCCGCAAAAACCTTTACATCATGATAATCGGGCGTGATCTCATCAGATACTCCAAGTACATTAGTAAGATAGTTTCTCTTAGGATGATCAAAAGTCTCTTCGTAGGTTATTTCACCCCTGCTGAACATCTCACCCACAAATGTATGGTCTGAGGTAATAAGCTGAAGGTCATTGTACCTGTAAAGGTAAGTCCTGCTGTCTCCGACATGGATTATATTAGCAGTATTCTCTAGTATATAGCATGCAGTAAAAGTGGTTCCCATTCCATAACAACCTGCATTGGTGATAGATTCTTTGAATACTTCTTCATTAGCCGAAGAAATGGAATCGATGATGAGCTTTTTAATTGATTTTGAAGAGATTCGCACTTTATTACCGATGTTGTCATTAAATGACTTTAGGAAGTATTTGATTGATAGTCTGCTGGCAACTTCTCCTGCCTTGTGTCCACCCATACCGTCAGCTACTATAAACAGGTCGGTTTCGGCATGGTAACAATCTTCATTATTTTCCCTAGACTTACCTTTATGAGTAGCTCCAAAATATTTCATGGTTTATATTATATTTTATTAAAGAAAATTATTAAATCCGCGGATAAAAGTGTTTACTAGGGATAAGTAAAATTATCTTAAATTTGAAATTAAAAAAAAGATAGAATAAATCAACCGTTAGCTCTGTTTCTGGTGGGCGAAGGGGGATTTGAACCCCCATGTTCTTTCGAACACTAGACCCTGAACCTAGCGCGTCTACCAATTCCGCCATTCGCCCAGCGAGGGGTAATTTTAGCAATATTTTCTGCTGCTAGACTGTTAAAATTATAATGCATACAAACATCCAGCTTAGAAGTTTTATTAATCCTACTCAAAGAATGGATTTCTATTCTATCTATAAAAAATGTTATTAATCTCTTCCAATCGATTTCAGCTAACTTGAATATGAAAAATTTCATATTACTTAAAAGACGGTTTAAACTATTAATTCTTTTTTCCTTTAAATATCTGTAATACTGGTATCTCTAACAGATTCAGGAACGCCATTATTTAAATACAGTTTAAGAAGTCTGTCAATGTATTTATTGATTTTTTCTACTCAAGTTTTTTAGCCTCTTTGCCTGCAGTGCTCCTCTTACTTACGAGCACTTCTACTTCCTTAAAAGAATTTATGATCTTTCCTGGTGGGTATCTTTTTGGCATATTCCCTTCCTTTCTATTTCAATTTTATAGGTATAGATACTAACTTTTAACTTAAACCAGTTTTTAGAGGAGGGTATCTAGCTAGTACTGCTGTGTGACTTTTTCTTTACGCCAGATTTTGAAGTGGAGCTATAGCCCCTTTTTATCTTATAATTTTTAAGAAGCATTTTCTATATCGTTTACCTGTTCCAGACACTGGCAAAATTTGCTTATTATGGCGACCACTTCTGCAGGTTCTGTTTATGGAGCTTCTGTTTCGCAGCGTCCTTTCTGACCTGGTTCTTGATAGCTTTTTAAAGACTTTCCTGTAAGTATCTTTAAATTCTACGGGCTCAAATGACGTACTCGAGGGGTATATTCAATTGGATTATTATGTCCAGCTTCAGGGAAGGTATCTTTTTGTTTTCTAGGGTATATGACTGACTAGTCTTCTAATTTCGTAATCAAATCTCATTTTATTTAAAAGAATTATCCTCTTCCCTGTTTGAGAAGTTCCAGATAATAAGGTTTTCATAAGATTTGGAGTTGGTGTTGCTGCTGTCCAAGAATTCCAAGATTTCAAAGGTCTATGTCTGTTTGGAATATGACCTGGTAAAGTTCTTATCGTGGAGTCTTGCTGTGTACCCCTTTATATAGTCATAACCTTTGACAGTATCTCTGGTGCCTATTTCCTTACTAGTCGTTTTACAGATCTTGGTATGCTGGATAGAGTTTGAATTATTATTGCGATACGCGTGAAGGTCGATCATTCTCTCATTGGTCGTCTCATAAATCTTTATCGGTATATATATCAGTTTTAAGCTAATCGCATATTAGCGCATAGATCGCAAGCCAGTCTTGCTCTAAAATAATTTTAAACGTATATTTGTTTATAGTAATTATTTGTTATATTATTTTTTCAAATAGGATTAAATTTCTATCAATAGTATTATATTTTATTTTATATAATAGTAAAATTAGAGCTGTTATGCTGGATAAGCAGTTTACAAGCGCAATGATAATAACCACACTGGCAGCATTATCGACATCAATCGGTGGTGCAATCGGGTTATTTTTACTGGCATAGAATACTTTATTGTTAACGGAAAAATATATAATGGAAGAATGTATACAAAAGTCTTTAGAAGGTTACGTTCTGAGGGTTAGGGGATACCTTTTTCAGGCTGGGTGTCCTTGAAAAAGCGATAAAACATTTCTGGAAAGGACTCTCTGGAAAGAAGGCTAGAGAAGGCATATCTTAAGAGTTTCTATTTTCAGAAACCAATGAACATTGAGTAAATGAACTCAACCAGGGTCTTTTCCGTAATACCTGCCACAAGGTAGGAGTGGAATATAAGTGGAAAAAGAAAAAAGTGAGTATCCTTTCCACTGGTGTCTATTACCAGAATCTGGTCAGGCTTTTAAAGACTTGATGAAGCTAGGAGGGCACCAGGTATTTGTAGCTAGGTTTTCCTTAAAGCTATTCTCAGTCAGAAGTAAGCTGGCAAAATACGGGAAGAACAATATTTTTTATATTAGTGATTAGGGAAGTTCGTATTAGTTTTTCGGATTTTAAGACAGATACATATAACTAGCGGAATGTGGGAGTTTTGAGTGCCTGTAGGAGTTGCATTCTCTTTATAGAGAATTTTCTTATCGTTGTTATAAAAAAGGACAAGTTTTTTCTTGATGCAAGTAGGCAACTCACATTTTTAAACGAATCCGTGAAACAGATGTCTAACTAGGTAAAAATGTAAGTCTACAATAGTATTGCAGGATACATGAGAAGCTGATATATGTTTATATGATAGGAAAGTAAAGAATTGGGAAAACCTTGTATCTGAAAATTGAGAGGGATAAGATGAAAAGCTTAAGAAAGGAATTGTGGTTTGAGACATCAAAAAGAAGGCAGTTTTTGAATATAACTTCCAGTGTTGAGGAATGCCTCAGCCAGAGCGGCATTAAAGAAGGTATTATATTGGTAAATGCCATGCATATAACAGCCAGTGTCTTTATAAATGATGATGAGGGCGGGCTGCATAATGACCTTGAGGTCTGGTTGGAAGGACTAGCTCCGGAAAAGCCGTATGACAGGTATCAGCATAATGGTTTTGAGGATAACGCTGATGCGCATCTTAAAAAGACTATAATGGGAAGAGAAGTGGTAGTTGCTGTGACCGGTGGCAGATTGGACCTTGGACCTTGGGAACAGATATTTTACGGTGAATTTGACGGAAAAAGAAAAAAGAGAGTCCTGGTCAAAGTAATCGGTGAATAATAATATAATAGTAGTGAAAGCTAAGTTAAGCAGGTAAGGAGATAAACATAAAGCTGGGAATTATAGGACTTCCTAATGTAGGTAAAAGCACATTGTTCAACGTCCTTACAGCAGCCGGGGCGGAGGTATCAAATTATCCTTTTTGTACTATAGAGCCCAACAGGGCTACAGTCCCTGTCCCGGATTCAAGGCTAGAAGAGCTAGAGAGGATGGTAAAACCGGAAAAGACAATACCTGCTGCTATCAACTTTATTGATATAGCAGGTCTTGTGAAGGGCGCTCATAAAGGTGAAGGTTTGGGAAATAAATTTCTGGCACATATCAGGGAGGTCGATGCTATAGTCCATTTGGTAAGGTGCTTCAAAGATGAAGATGTATCTCATGTATCTGGCACTGTGGACCCAGTTTCTGATATAGAGATTGTGGAATTAGAGCTCACTTTTACCGATATGGAAACAATCGGGAACCGGCTTAATAAATTAAATAGACAGGCAAAAAGAGGTGGTAGGGATATATTAAAAGAAATAAAACTGTTGAAAAAGATAAAGACGGACTTGGAAGCTGGTAATTCTGTAAGGAACTTGGATTTTTCCGGTGAAGAAAAGAATATATTAGATCAACTGTTTCTTCTCACAGACAAACCTGTGCTCTATGCAGCAAATGTATCAGAGAAAGATATCGGAAAGGAAATAGGGAGTCTGGAGCTGGCAAGCAAAGTCAGGGATTATGCTGAAAAAGAAGGTTCTAGCATGCTTTTCTTCAGTGCCAGGATAGAAGAAGAATTATTGCAGCTTGAAGAGAAAGAAAGATTTGAATTTATGGAAGAGTTAGGTCTTTCCCAGATAGGTGTGGACAGACTGGTTAATGCCTGCTATGAACTTCTCGACCTCATAAGTTTCTTTACAATAAAGCTTCCCGAAGTGAGGGCCTGGACAGTTGAGAAGGGGATAGCAGCCCAGCAAGCAGCTGGAAAGATCCATACAGACTTTGAAAAAGGTTTTATTTGTGCTGAAGTCATTAGCTATCCCAAATTAATGGGTTCAGGTTCTTTTCAGACAGCGAAAGAAAAAGGACTGGTAAGACAGGAAGGAAAAGATTATCCTGTCAAAGATGGTGATGTAATGCTTTTTAAATTCAATGTCTAATGAGGCTATCTTTTAGAGACCCAGGGAATCTTTCATCTGACCTACCATTTTGTTGAAGATTTTCAAAGCTTTATAAACAGGTTCGGGAGAAGTCATGTCTACACCAGCTTTCTTTAACAGCTCTAAAGGATAGTCAGAGTCCCCGCTGGAGAGAAATTCCATATAGCTGTTAAGAGAACCGCTATCCCTGTCAGCAATCTTTTCAGAGAGTACCGCCGCAGCCGAGAATCCCAGAGCATATTTATACACATAAAAAGCGTTATAAAAATGGGGTATCCTTGCCCATTCTAGGTCTATTAACTTGTCAACGATCACATTCTCTCCAAAATATTTGACGATAAGTTTATGATATATATTTGAAATACTTTTTACAGTAAGTGGGGTCTGCTTTTCTGCATTACAATGAATAATCTTTTCAAATTCAGCAAACATGGTCTGTCTATACACTGTACCCCTGAACTGTTCCAGGTAATGGTTTAATACATATTGTTTCTTTTTCTCATCCTGCAGTGTTTTCATCAGATGTTCAGTCAGCATTATCTCATTGAAGATAGAGGCCACCTCTGCTACAAATATCTTATATCCTGCTTTTATATAGGGCTGATTTTTATTAGAAAAGAAAGTATGTACGGCATGTCCCATCTCATGGGTCAGGGTGAAAGCATGGTCAATTGTGCCTTCATAATTTATAAGTACATATGGGTGAGAGTCATAACATCCCCAGGAGAATGCACCACTAGTTTTCCCTTTATTTTCAAAAACGTCCACCCAGCCTTTTTCAAAACCTCTAGCCAGGATATCTGTGTATCCACTTTCTAGTGGGATAAGGCTATCCATGATCATCTCTTTTGCTTGCTGGTAGGAGACTTTGAATTCCACATCTTCTATAATAGGAACATGAAGGTCATACATGTGAAGCTGATCCAGCTTCAAGGCTTTTTTTTTGAGATCCATATATTTATACATAGCACCCAGGTTTTCGGATACTGAATTTATAAGGTTATCGTAAACAGGCATGTAGACA
>Ga0187827_10000923_pt1 | contig 44367 bp, 30 predicted proteins | sample ETNtaG_39_FD_167969 | JGI IMG/M metagenome (GOLD analysis project Ga0187827, IMG submission 167969) | Marine microbial and viral communities from oxygen minimum zone, Eastern Pacific Ocean - ETNP2014_SV_150_PacBio MetaG (Illumina Assembly) | ecosystem: Environmental > Aquatic > Marine > Hypoxic...
CAACAACGCCGGAGTTCTTGTCGTTACCTTAACGGTGAAGGACGCAGCGGGCAACACTCATACAGACACGGTGGAGATCACCGTTAACGACACCGGTAACCCGGTAGCCAATGCGGGAGCAAACCAGTCGGTGAAACAGGGCGATCTTGTAACTTTCAATGGTAGCCTCAGCACGGATAACGTGGCGGTCACCAATTTCACCTGGACATTCAATGACGGGGGAGCAAAAACCCTTTATGGAGCAGGTCCGAATTACACTTTCAACAATCCTGGTGTTTTCGTAGTGACACTCACCGCAAAGGACAGTGGTGGAAATACCCAAGTGGATACTCTGACCGTGACAGTGAACGAGACCACAGCTCCCGTGGCAAACGCGGGTCCAAATCAAATGGCAAACCAGGGCGATCTCGTAACGTTCAACGGAAGTGGAAGCACTGACAATGTTGGAGTGGTCAACTACACATGGACATTCAACGACGGGGGAGCAAAAACCTTTTATGAAGCAGGTCCGAATTATACCTTCCTGAACGCCGGGGCTTTCGTGGTAACCCTGAACGTTACTGATCTCGTTGGAAACTGGCACACGGACACCATGACGGTCACTGTGAACGATACAGAAAAACCAGTGGCAAACGCAGGGGCGAACCAGACTGTGAACCAGAGAGACACGGTGACCTTCGACGGCAGTGCCAGTACCGATAACGTGGCCTTATATAACTACACGTGGACATTTACCTATGACAGTATTCTGGTTTACCGGTTCGGCCCAAATCCCTCAAGTCCATTCCAGATCGCCGGGCAATACATCGTGACGCTCAACGTAACCGATACCTCCGGTAACTGGGCAGTCGATACCATGACGGTCACAGTTAATGATACCACAAACCCGGTGGCCGATGCAGGGGCCGACAAGACAGTTTATCAGGGAGATAATGTGACATTCAACGGCAGCGGCAGCAGCGACAACGTCGGTGTTGTTAACTACATGTGGACATTCGACGATGGGGGCTTACAAACCCTTTACGGAGCAGGGCCGAAATACACATTCAACACTTCTGGCGTGTTCACAGTGACTCTGAACGTAACCGATGCCAATGGCTATTGGGCCATCGATACGGTACTGATAACGGTCACTGATAACACCGATCCGGTGGCAAATGCAGGCCTGGATCAGACGGTGGACCAACTCATAACAGTTTTCTTCAATGGCAGCGGTAGTACGGACAATATTGCTATCAATAATTATACATGGACATTCCAGTACAGCAGTATCACAGTTCACATATTCGGAGAAAAGGCAAGCTGGACCTTCGAGCACGCAGGAGTATATACAGTAACACTGACAGTGCTTGACAACGAGGGGAACGCCGCAACCGACACAATGAACGTTACCGTTGCCGATATTACGGAACCCACAATTGATGCCGGGGGGAACCAGACCGTGAAAATTGGTACCAAAGTGTTTTTCGACGGTACCGACAGTACCGATAACGTCGGTATAGTGAACTACACGTGGACTGTTAACGACAGCGGGCCGCAAACGTTGTACGGATCGCTCCCGAACTATACTTTCGATACTGCAGGAATCTTCGAGGTAATAGTTGAGGTAAGGGACCAGGCAGGCAACTTGGCAACGGATACATTCTTTATTACCGTCACAGATTATCTGCCACCAGTGATAGCCCCGGTCTCCGATCAGAAAATAACGCAGCTTGAAGAACTTCGCATTCCGCTCACGGCAGTAAGCTCGGAGGGCGGTACCGTTTCCTTTGCGCTTATCAATCCACCAACTGGAATGAGCATCAATTTGCTTACGGGCGTGATCGTCTGGATCCCGTCGGTCGACCAGGTGGGATTGTTCAACATTACCGTGAAAGCAACCGATATAAGGGGGATTGCCACAGAGATGAGCTTCACTGTTACCGTAATTGCTCTGAATCAAGTTCCCGTACCGGCATTCAATCATACGGTTGATTCCGATTCGGCAATGGCTCCCAAGACAATAATCTTCAACGCAACCCCGTCCAGTGATGCGGATGGTAATATTATCACATATATCTGGGATTTCGGAGATGGTTTCGCTGGAGTTGGAAAGATTGTCACCCATACCTATGTTAGTGGAGGGAACTACACGGTGAATCTCACCGTCATCGACAATGTCGGGGGAAGCGCATCGGTGAATAAGATCATCACTGTGGAAGAGGGTGGTCAGGTAGGTTCCATATCCGGAAGAATAACGTTCTCAGATGGAAATCCCGGCAACGTGAAAGCAATGATCTCAGTAAGTATGGGTGGTATGATCACCCAAACCGCATCCGGTAACAGCTTCGTGCTGGCCAACCTTCCATACGGGAACTATGTTATCAGCGTGATCGCCGAAGGATACCATGGTGAAAATGCAAGTTATGTCGTGAACGGCGTGGAGACCCTGGATTTCCACTTGAACAAACTCGTAATGGTCAGGGATAACGAATCCGAAAAAATCGTTCATACGGACCCCACCGGAAAAGTGGTAGTGGACGTCGTTATCATGGGGAACGGAACACCTTACTTCAACGAAATGGATGAAAATGAGACCCAGCAGAGGACTGGTGATTCGCCCACTGGATTTAAGGATCTGGGCGTATTCGTCGAGATCACCTTCACCGGAGATCTCATATGGATCCGGATAGAGGTCCCATACGATGAATCGGCCCTGCCTGCAGATGTGGAAGAATCCTCCTTGAAGCTCTATTACTGGAACACAGCCACAAATGCATGGGAAGTTATCGAGGGGAGCACCGTGGATACGGATGCAAATATCGTCTGGGCAAACGTTACCCACCTGACCATATTCGCCCCAATGGGTGCGGTAAGAGAAGTTTCAGGTGAGAGCACCGAAGAGAGCAGCAATACCTATATGATTGTCATCTTTGCAGTAGTTCTTGGACTCCTAGTGGTTATTCTACTTCTGTTCGCATCCAGGAAAAAAGAAACGCCTACAGAGGACCTTGTGGACCTTAAAGAGGATGAAGAAGATGTGGACGAAGATGTCGAAGAAGAGGACTTGGATGAAGATGGTGATTTCGAATGTCCCGATTGTGGCGAAATGCTTGGAGAGTTGGATTCCGTTTGCGGTAAGTGTGGAGCGGAGTTCGAGGGAGAAGAGGAGGAGGATGACGAGGAGGAAAAGGGAGATGACGGGGAAGAAAAGGGTGATGATGACGAGGAGGAAGAGGGAGAATGGGGGGATGACGAAGATGAAGAAGGTGATTGGGGTGACGAAGAAGACGAGGAAGAAGAGGGTGATGATGACGAAGATGATGAGGGAGAAGGTGATTGGGGAGACGACGAAGAGGATGAAGGGGCGGATGAAGGCGAAAAGGAAGATGATGATGAAGAAACCGACGATGGATCGGACGGAACTGACGACGAGGAAGGAGAGGGAGATTGGGGAGATGACGATGACGAGGAAGCAGAAGGTAATTGGGGAGACGACGAAGCGGATGAGGAGTCGGATGAAGGCGAAAAGGACGATGTGGAGGAAGAAACCGACGATGGAGGGGAAGAGAGCGATGAGGATGAAGAAGGAGAGGGGGATTGGGGAGAAGAGGATGGAACTGATGATGAGGTGGAAGAGGACGAAGTGGACGAGGAAGAGGGAGAAGCTGATGCGGATGTGGAAGAAGATGAAAAGGAGGAGAAGGAAGAAGGGGACTGGGACGATGATGATGGAGACGAGGGTGACGATGAGGGCGAAGGAGTATGGGATGAGGTGAATCTTGAGATATTCGAGGATTAATGAAATTCGCCTCGAAAGGGGTCACTTCATATTCATGGCCTGAAAAGTCATGAAAATACTGATAATCGGCGCTGTATTGACTGGCATTGCTTTGATCATGATCATAGTTGGAGTGGTTGCCCTTTCCGCAGGTACCGATTATACAAACCCGGAAGACGAAAAAGTAGGAGAAGGAACCGGAACTTTCTCGGTTTCACTGAAATCAGGAAAGACCTATCAAATATGGACAAAATCAGGGGAATTTGTTACAGCAACTATAACAGACCCTAATGGTGCAACAGTGAATGAGAACTTGTTTATTGTGGCAATTGATCGAGATGGGTGGTCTCTGGAGAGTGAATTTACGGCTACCACCGCCGGGTCATATACCATAAATATTACTGATGATATCGGAGGCGGCGGTTCAACTTCAAAGTCATTGGTCACAAATCAGATCGATACCGATGAAGAACTTGAAGATATCGGAGGCGGGATCGTAGCGTATATATTTGGCTGGTGCGGTGGACTGGCATTGGGTATACCCGGCGTCATACTGCTGGTAATCGGCCTGATCCTGACTTTGACGCAGAAGAAAAAAGAGACGCCCGCTGGCGCAAATGTTAATATCAATATGCAACAACAGCAGGCACCGGGACAACCGCAACAACCGGCACCGGGTTCATACGAAGCAATGTACGGTAGCCCCCCGCCACAACAACCACCACAGACACCTCCGCCCTATTAAGGCAGGTGTATGGTGAAGAACCATGGGGTCGTTGCACTTTGCGCGACCCTTTTTTTTGTTATTTTTTAATTATTTAAATTTTTTTTGACATTGTGTTCTCCGTTATTATTTATTGGGTTGACCTTCATAAATCTGTTTGATACAATGGATTATCTTCGGAACAAATGTCCATGGCCAGACTGACGAATTTGATTAAATCCATTGACAAATGTCACCCTGTTCTAACTAACAAATGTTACATGTTTCGCCTGACAAATGTCCCTTATACCTCCACTATAGACTTCCTCCAATCCAATCTTACTTTCACAATAATTTATCAACAGCCAGTATCAAAATAATTTTACTTTCACTTACCCCCATCCCTCGTTTTATCTTTATTAACAACTTCGACATTTGTCCATCGGTCAAGGGATTTCCGTTGCCCATGACCCATACGGAATCGAAAACGGGGTTGATATTATGCGAAAGAATTATACGGGCAAGAAACGCCATCAGAGAAATAATTAAACTCACTTTTTTTGTACTAAGCTCCATAACCGGGGCAAAAAGATTCAATAGAAGCTTCTTACGTGTGTCTGGATAGAGACATAATTATCGATGCACGATGCCTTTTTATGCAAACGCAGCGACAGGAGATCGAAACTTGGCTCACTCTGTCAAGTACCCTTGTTCACCGCACGAGGAGCAAACCACAACCGTTGGGCGATCCGATGTGGATACTACGTTCGTTGCACTGCAGACGTGGCATTCTATCAAGACGGGTTTTATGTCGGAAGCCCCATCCTGCTCGAGGGATGCCTCGGCCTCCACTTCATTCATGGCCTTTTCAATGGCTGCGTCAGCTTCCTCTATTTCCGCCTTTTGAGCCGATGGCCCGGGAGGTAGAGCCTTCTGGGCCGAGGGACCTGCCGGCAGCTGTTCTTGTGCCGGACTTTGACCCTGCATTTGCGCCTGAAGTTCCTTAACCTGCTCCTGAAGCTGCTGGTACTCATCAATCAGGGCCTGCCGTTGCTGTGGGTCCTTCGCCTGGGGCAGCTCGCTCTGTATCTCCGCTGCACGTTGTTGTACCTTTTGATATAACTGCTTCACGTGCTCCGGAAATTCCTGCTTCTTCCGTCGAGGGCGGGGAGGAGGGTGGTAGGCTGCGGAAGGAGCAGCCGGTGGTCCTGGCGGACCTCTCCCCGGAGGCCCAGGCGGTCCCCGTTGTTGTTGCTGCGGCCATGCCGGCTGCTGTACCGGCTGTGGTGCAATGGGAGGTCCCGCGGGAACGTCCCTATTTTTCTTTTTCTTAAGCACCATGATCACGGCGATCAAAAGGAATCCAAGAACGACGAATACAATAATGACAATTATCACCCACATCGGAATTCCACCATCGTCTTCACCAGCCAATTTAATATCCGGTTTTCCAGAGGGATGGGATTCTCTATCATTTGGGTCTGTACCCATCTCGTATTCCTTTAAATTTGAAAATCCATCTCCATCGGTATCGTCCCCCTTCCCCGTGAATTCGATATTATCGAAATATTGCTCCTCCCAGCCGTCCTTGAGACCGTCATCATCCTGGTCCAATTTCCAATTCGTTTCCTTATCGAGGTCATACGGTTTTTCATCGCCGTTCCACTTATAAGTTTTCGTCCAGGCAATAGCGCTGATCTTGTACTCACGACCAAGTTCTCCAATATTGCTCATACCACCCGGAACTTCTTCCTTCTTCACCTTTACAGTGTATTCGTGAACGATGGACCAGTGGTCACCGTCCTGTACCAGAGGAATGAAAAGGCCATAATAATCGTCCCAGTATCTCGGGTCCTCCGGGAATAGCGAATCAAGGTTATCCAGGTCCATTAAAGGCAACCATTCCATATTCGAAGATTTTCCTTTGACCCCAAAGTACAGGTCAATGTGATCGATCTCATCCCCTGGAACCGAAGCAGTCAGCTCGACGTCATACTTGTAATTTAACCTTGCGTTCCTGTCATCGAGCTCTGAAACCAGAAGAGAAACATTTACCTTAGTTATCTCAACCTCCACGCCCTCGTACGGGATCAGCTCCAAATCGGTCTGGGTCGTACCGGCTTCCGGGTCGATCAGGGGTTGTGGCCTTTCAAGATTGTTTATGGTAATTACAGGACCGCAACAAGACTGCTCGATCAGTTTCTCATCATAATTGTCATGGACATCCACAGCCACCACCACCACGTAATATTTTGTCCAATCGCTAAGGGATGCACCCCCGACTTTTGTTACCGTTGTGGATGATGTGCTGCGGACATCAACTATCTTGTCCGGGATCGTGGAATCAATATCCGAGATCGTTGTCCTGGAAACGAAGATAGCATAATGATCGAAATCATCCACCTTGGTGGGAATCCATGTGACCGTTATGCTCTTCCCACCGTCGTCCGGAGTATCGATCGCTGTCAAACCCGTTAATGCGGGAGGAGGCGTCAGATCCTTGGCTATGGAGGTGGCTGTGTTCGATAATGGACCCACGTTCCCAGATTCGTCAACAGCCATTACGGTGAAATTGTGCGTCTTTCCACTCTCAAGACCCGTGACCATCAAAGTCTCCTTGATAGTAGCGAATTCGGGATTGGGGATATCCTCTTTATTGGGCATGTCAAAGGCATTTACCAGATCCGCCACATCCTCGATTTCCTCCCGTGAGCACTTGACTATGTAACTTATGGTTCTACCCGAATCGGCCCCATCATCACCAGGTGCTGTCCATTCAAGCTCCACCTCACCGTCCTCCTCCCCCGGAATCGCGTTCAGGTCATCTATGGCCCCTGGTGAATTGTGATCTGGGGCAAAAGCCTTTACCACATCAGACATCACTCCCTGCTGTTCTGCCTCGTCCTGGGCCACCATTGCAAAGAAGTATTCCATACCGCTTGTCAGTCCCGTTACGGTAAATGACTCATCGCTACCCGGATTCCCAGGATCCGGTATCTCGTTCTTGTTCGGAACTTCTTTTGCATTCTCGAAAGAGGCCAGGCTAGTGATATCCCCGTCGGAATATTTTATTATGTAGAAATCCGCCTTCCCCTGCTGGCTATCACCATCTTCGGCCACGGCGGTCCACGTAAGATTGATGGCCCCATCAAGGCCCCCGTGGGGTTCTGCCTCCAGGTCGTCGATCTCCGCCGGGGGTTCGTCCGGGTTCACTATCAATTCCTGCGTTGCCATATCCGACCAGGATCCTTCACTGTCCTTTACCCTGAAGCCTACGGTATAGGTCCCATGGGTAAGATTGTCCGCCGTTATGCTGGCCTGGGTTCCGAGAACTATGGCCGGACCACCCGTTTTCTGCGCGCTCCAGATATATCCCGAGGTGGCATTAGTGTCTTCTTCATCGGTCCCGTGGCCCGTGAATGTGATATCGACCAGTTCCCTGGCCGGACTCGGGTCTATCAAATCGATAATTGCTACCGGTTTGAAGTTTGTAACATAATCAGCTTCCAATACAGGTCGCTGCTCTGGAGTAGCATATTCTCTCGACCTGAAAAACTTGATCGCATCACTGCCGGCACTGCCATACAGGATCACTCCATTGTTTGTAATATCACCATTTACCCAGGCCTGGACAATATCCGTAACCGAGATAGTAGTGATACCATATCCAGAATTGGGTGTGGCGCCAGTACCAGTGGGAGTGGCCGCATAATCACCGCCGGCTTGAGACCAAGAGTTTGAACCGTCATAAGTGTTCCAAGTTGCACCATCCGAGCTGATGCTGCTCATGGACCCTGTCCCCTCCGTCCAGCTATGGGTCAATGGTTTTGCTGTTATTGTCAGGGGATCATTCACACCTCCTTCGATGGGAGCTCCGGTTCCGCCGTCGATGCCGTTGTAACACAGATAATAGGTGATTTTGATACTGGCGGAAGATATTTCCGAATTTGGAGGAATCGCACTGATATCAAACTGGATCAATACCCTGAACTGTTTCCAATCCGAACTACTATCCAGAGGGATGATGAGATCCGGGTCAGTACCAATATTTGAATTCGTATCCGGCGGGGTAGCTCCAGTAAAACCACAAATGGTCGTATCCTTCAAGGCACCGAACGATTCTACCCGTGTTCCATGTAACAGGTTTTCGTCATAAGCTGCAGTGTGATAATCATTGATGCTACTATCACCACTCTTGACCCGTGCGAGATTATCTTGTGGGGCTTCATTTATTCCACGCATGGGAATACCGCTTGTAAAAAATGCAATAACGATTAAGATAGCCACGCTGGTAATTAAAAACCTTCCAAACCGAGTGTGTTCGTTTTCTCCGTTGATGCCAATCATGAGTCAGGCGCTCCTTTTCCATAAATATAATTTCAAATTTAAAAGGGAAAAATACCTCCATCAAATAGGATTGCATATTATTAAAGATTACTATGCACTTTTACTAGGAAAAAACCTGATATTCATAGGGGAGAGCTATCAATCAATATCAAAATAATTGGTTACAGGCTCCAGAATTCTCGGTACAGAAGCAGAGTCCGGATGGAAAAAATCATTCCTTGAACTTATAACGGTAGGATTTTCCCGGTGAGTTCGTCCTCCCGTACATAACTTCGTCACTTTCTCTCAATTTTTTCAGTGACATGGTGACAGCGCCCTTGCCGATCCCTATCGCCCGGCTAATCTCGTTGGAAGTGAACCACTCGCCGGGGTGATTTTGAAGAAATTCATAGACCTCTTGCTGTCCCATGAGTAAACGGGAACATATTCTCAGACTTATATTTATGGGAGATAAATTTTGTTAAGGGAAATTACGATTGAGGCTTTTTCATTGTTAAAAAACGCATAATTACATGATGAATGGCTCGTTGCCGCATCTTCGTTGGCCTGCTTAATACACGCGAATGAATCGTGAAAATAATTTGTAACAGGGGCGCAATTGTTCCATCAAATTATTGAATGATGTCTAGCTAATGTATTACTGGCCTCAGATCCTTGCTGATTCTGGATTATTTATCGTAGACGATGGCTTGAGCAAAAGCGATTGTATTGCAATGAGACAGGCTTACCTGCAGTACAAGATCGTTAGCGGCATCTAAATTCACCCTTACCCTTGGAACACCGTTAGCGTCGTTCAATATCTCGATATTTTCAAGAGCCGCATTTACTTTATGGTATGAAAGTGCCTTTATCATTGCTTCTTTCGCGCAAAACCTGGCTGCAAGATGCTTCTTTGGGTCCGCTTTGCTCAAACAATATTCTATTTCATTGGGAGTTAATATTCGCTCGAGGTGCCTGCGATCCTCCAATATCTTATGAAAACGCTCGATCTCCTCACAATCCACACCTATGGAAATCATCCAAACATCAACCTTTTGACAGTAATTCGTCGTTTCAAATGAACAGCACAAATCATATATTCTTTTTGGTCAAACATCTGGCAACCATTGACACTGACGAATGATAAATTATAAATATTGAGATACTATTCCAGCACCACAGGGTGCCAACGAAAACGAATCTCTTTGAAAAAGGGAATCATGGAGATAATAAATGAGATTTTTCTTGATCGACCGGGTTGAAGAAATTTGCTATGAAAAATACATCACGGCAATTAAATGCATCACCCTTTCGGATGACGTTTTCGAACATCATTTTCCCCGATACCCGGTATTTCCTGGAAGCTTGCTCATTGAAGGATTGGCCCAATTAAGCGGTATGTTCCTTGAATTGATTATGAAGAAGAATAAACTTCCTCCCAAACTTTCGTTCCTCTCCATCGTGAATAAAATGAAATTCCGTAAACCCGTCCTGGCCGGTGATCGTGTTTTAATGAGGGCCGATATCGTTTCGCTGAGGGAAGATTACGGAGTTGTCAAGGTAATTGCCGACATTGATGACGAAATTTGCGCAGAAGGGGAACTTACATTCGCCTTTTTGAACCTGGAGGATGAGAAACTACATCAATCACGGATGGAATTTTATGAAATATGTATGAAAAATGCGAGAGAAGTTTCATGAAAGTGACATTTGATTCTTACAAACCCGGTGAAGAAATTCCCGTGGTTCAATATCTCAAGAACAGAAAACTGAGAAAATATTTCAACCGTGAAACCGAAGCCGCCCTGGTCGGGGTTGGAAAGTTGACCCGGAACATTGAACTGAGCCCGGAAACGCCGTTCTATTATGCCACTGGAGTGATGGAATATGAAGATTATGGTCTTGAGGAAATTGTCCGAAACAGTACCGATGAGCCAGATGGTTTTTCACATAAACTCTTTATTGAAGAAGCCATTCCGAGAGTATCGCCTTTAAATTTATTCAAGGTCCTGCAGAATATGGCACTGAGTTTTATTGCCATAGAACATAATCTTATCGGGGATAATGCTGTTATTTATACCTCCGCATCCGGTTTGCTTCTTCTGGCTTTGCATTCTTCATTTAATGACCATATGCTTCTGGGGGCCAGTAAAACCTATAAAGACGGAAAGGTCGAAGCTGGATTTGCATTTGTACTCAAGGAGGAAATTGAGAAATCTCCCTTTTTATACAGCACGGGGAAGGCAGTAGATATGTTCCGGTCCTGGGTAAGTTCCAAGGGGGATTGATCATGGGAAGAGTGGTGATTACAGGAGCGGGGGCGGTATCCCCCATAGGAAATAACTTCGAAGAAGTAATGGAAGGGATTCGGGATGGGAAAAGGGGGATCGGGACAATTCAAAGTATTGACACATGTCATTTACCCGGCAATGTTGGTGCGGAAGTAAGGGAAAACGGAAAACCCCTCCTGACCGAATCTCATATTGACCGGAAAGAGATATTTATTACCCGGGCAGTAGACGAACTTATTAAAAATTGCGGGTCGATCCATCGCTATCCACCGGAAAAGAGATTCATTCATATTGGGGCAGGGCACGATTATCTGGATTTGATCGGATATACAAATAGTAACGATAAGGTCACAGGCAAATGGATCGATTATTCAAAGAGTGGCCATATTATCGTAAAAGGGCTCGCCAAAACCAATGAGATCAAAGGTGGTTTCAGCGTCAACGTGACCACATGTGTTGCTGCGACCCAGGCAATGGGAACATCCTTCAGGCTGCTGAAACGCTTATCCGCTGGGAATGTTATCATAACTGGAGGTTTTGATTCCGTGATCAATCATTTGCACTATATGGCTTTTTACAAACTCGGAGCCATGTCAAAGTGGAAGGGAGAGCCGGGTCACGCCTGTCGTCCCTTTGATAAAAACCGGTCCGGATTGGTTTTGGGGGAAGGAGCAGGAGTTTTCCTGCTGCAAGATGCTGAGGATGTGTTTGCCGGCGAAGGTCTTGCTGAGATTGTAGGGTACAGTTCCACCATGGATGCCTACAAGGTAACGGACCCTCATCCCGAAGGAAAATATCTGGCAAGAGCTGCAATAAATGCCATTGAAGAAGCAGGTCTGAGATCCGCCGATATCGATTGCGTACACCTTCATGGGACCGGGACATATAAGAATGCCATTGCCGAAACTAATGCCATGCGACAGATATTTCCCGAGCGCTGGGCTGAAATCCCGGTATTCTCCATGAAGGGACAGATCGGTCACCTTATCGGCGCATGTGGCGCCCTTGAAATGATAGGTGTGATATATTCACTAAAATATCAGCAGGTGCCCCCCACCGTCAATTTCGAGGAACAGGCCCCCGAGGCGCCTCTATTGGTCATTAAAGATAAACCGTTGCATATGAAAATCGACCATGTACTTAAGTTGAATTCTGCATTCGGGGGGCAAAACAGTGCGTTAGTGGTGAAAAGATATGTCGAGTAGAATTATAATTACCGGCGCCAGTTCCGATATTGGTTTGGCCATATGCAGAGAGATCATAAAGGAAGGAGATCATGCGATTTTGCAGTACTGTACGAATTATGAAAAATTATTTCCTGTCTGTGAAATGCTTGGGGATAATTGTCAGATGATCTCTGTAAATTTTGATGATATGGAGGAACTTGACCGGTTTTCGAAAAAACAGAACGACGTCGATATCCTGATCAATGCAGCGGCAGTTACCAAAACCGATCTCCTGCCGGTCTTGAAAGATGAAGATATCATGCGCATGATCAACGTCAACATTCTCTCCACCGTAAAAATGTGCAGAGCGGTAATACCAAGCATGGTGGCAAGGAGGAGGGGGTGCATAGTTAATATCTCATCAGTGGCTGCCCGGAGAGGCAACAGAGGGCAAACCGTATATGCTGGAACAAAGGGATTTATCGAATCTTTTTGCCGGGCAATGGCTGCCGAATACGGAGGCAGGGGCATACGTGTAAATAACGTTGCACCGGGGCCCATCGAGGCTGGAAGTTTAATGGAATTGCTGGGTTACGGGAAAGATGAAGTAAAAAAGAGCGTAGTTTCAAAAAGACTTGGAACACCCCAAGATGTGGCGGCAGTTGTAGCTTTTTTATGCAGCGATAAAGCTTCTTATATCAACGGAAAAACCATTTCTGTGGATGGAGCATTTTGCAGGGGTGTTTAACAAAATGACATCCTATTATGAGAATCTGAAAACGATTTGCCTGAGTAGGAGAAGTGTTAGAAAATTTGCCCCGAAGATTGTTCCCCCCGAAGACATCGAAAAAATAAAGACAATCGCTTACACGTCACCATATGCATCCAACCGAAAAAACTGGGAATTAGTGGTAGTAACCGACAATACGCAAATCAGGAATATCGTCGATCAGGTAGGGGAAAGGATAAATGACCTGAAAATGAAAGTCAGAGAAGATTTGCAGGAAGGTTTCTCACAATATGCGGCTCATTTCACGGAATTTGGAACTGCCCCGGTTTTGATCATTCCAACTTTTAGGATATCTCCGGGATTGTCCGTAATGCTCAGCGATCCGGAAGAAAATGTTGCTAAATGGGAACGAGATAATTACGTAAAATCCATTTCCTGTGTGGCCATGCTGGTTCTTTTGGCGGTGGAAAGCCTGGGATTGGTCGGGTGCTACATGACCGGACCCCTTCTTGCTGAGAAGGAAATCGGGGATATGATAAATATTAAAAAAGGTAGAAATATAGGAGCGATTATTCCCATAGGATATTGTCAATGGTGAAAAGCTCGATGCGTCTACTGATGCATCGAAGATTTGCAACTTGACAATCCTCGGCAAATCAGAGATTTGCCTGGAATGACAGGTCTTGATGAATCAAGATTCATCTGACTTGCCAAGACGTTACTTGGCAAGCCGTTACCTGTCATCGTTCGCGGAATCGCGGCCCGAAGGCCGATTCCGCTGAATACGTGGGGGATCAAGACATGGATGTTGAAAATAAATTGAGGGAAATCCTACTACCCGTTTTTGGACTGATCACAATCGATGAGATCAAACCGGAACATTCATTTGTTAATGACCTGGAAGTGGACAGCCTTGATTTCATAGAGATCATGCACCTGATAGAGGTCAATTTTGGGGTGGTAATAACCCAGGATGAGACCTTGATCGGAGGATTGAAAATCGACAAGTCCCGGTTGTTCGAGGACGGTTTATTAACAGCCGAAGGAGAGAAGCTATTAAAAATGAACTATCCCGAAAGAAATAACGACCTGAGATCAGGGATGACAAAGATCGATCTATTCTCATTGATCACAGTCCAGGACCTTGCAAACATCATCAAAGAAAAGTTAAAGGCCAAAGAAACATTGTGAGACGGTGGAAATCCATAGGAGTTTTCATGCTAAACAAAAAAATCGTATTTGTATCCGGCGGCTCAGGTTACCTGGGATCTGCAATTTGTGAACGATGTGCCAATTATGGAGCAAAGGTCTATTTCTCATATTATAAAAATAAAGAAAAGGCTGAAACGTTGATGAGGCGAATCGAAGGATCGAAAGGAATAAAGATCAACAATAAGGATGTCCGAGATATTGAAGAGAAAATTGAGCAGCTTCACAAAGAGATCGATAGAGTGGACGTCCTGGTGAATAACGCTGGAGTCAGCCAGATCATGCCATTCCCCATGCTTGAGGAAGATGATGTCGATTTCATGATGGATGTGAACATTAAAGGTACTATTTTTCTTACTAAATCCATTACAAAAAGGATGATATGGCAAAAAAAAGGTTCAATTGTCAATATTGGTTCTATTGCAGGCCACCGCATGCTCGATGTTCCGGTTCATTATGCTACGACCAAGGCAGCAATTGCCGGATTCACATATTCTCTGGCCGCGCAATTGAAACGGTATGGTATCAGAGTAAATTCGGTTGTTCCCGGACTTCTGGAAGAGGGCGTATCAAGGGGAGTACCAAAGGAGTTACTGGAAGACTATTTGAACCACTGTTCCGCCGGACGTCCGGGGACAGGAAGGGAAGTTGCAGAAGTAGTTTGTTTTCTAGCCTCTGACCGGGCGAGCTATATCAATGGGCAGAATATCTTCGTTGATGGTGGGATCTGAATGGAGGTTTAATAAAATGAAAACCGAAAAAGTCCATTCTAAAACAAGAGCCGTGTGCCCTTCCTGCCGCGAAATCGTTAATGCCTCCATAGTCGAAATGGAGGGCAAGATCTATATTAAAAAAAATTGTGTGGTACACGGTGTTAGCTATGCCCTCACCTGTTCCGATGCTGATTGGTATCAAGAAAGCACTAATTATGTAAAACCGGGCCAATCTCCTCTGGGACTTAGTATCAAGGAATATAAAAACTGTCCGGACTCTTGCGGTCTTTGCCCGGAACATCAACAACATACGTGTCTTCCGGTAATTGAAATACTGAGCGGGTGCGATATGGATTGCCCCATATGCCTGAAAGATTTTGATAAATCTTTTCAAATGACAAAAGACGAGTTCAGAGACATCCTAAGGCGGCTTAAAGCTTATGAAAAAGATCTTAGTGTAATTAATTTGAGTGGGGGTGAGCCAACGCTCCACCCTGAATTGGAAGAATTCCTGAAAATAGCGGCTCAGGAAAATATCAATCAAGTTACAGTTTCCACGAATGGAGTTCAATTATTGAAACATAAAAGGCTCAGGCAGGTTTTCAGGGAAACAGGATCCATTGCCTCCCTGCAATTTGACGGTTTTCAGCCCCGAACCTATGAGCTGCTGCGTGGCGAAAATCTTTTAGATCAGAAAAAAGAAATCATGGCCGCTTTAGAGGAAGATGGGGTCAAGTATTCTTTGGTCGCCACTGTTGCAAAAAATATCAACGACCATGAGATTACGGATATTGTTGACTTCTTCTTTAGCTCCAAGGCACTCAGTTTGATGTTCCAACCGGCAACATTTACCGGAAGGGCCGCCTCCAATGACTTCGATCCCGATACGCTCCGAATAACGATCCCCGATCTTGTCAAGGAGATCGAAAAGAACGAGAATGTCAAAAAAGGCGACTTTAATCCCATCCCTTGCTCTCACTACTCATGTTTTGCCGTATCATATTATTTAATGAGTAAAGGTGACCCTGCTGACTCCCGTAAGGAGCTTGCTCCTGATGGTGTCCGCTTTTCTATGCAGACCCCTTTGGGCTCTGCTACACCCTCGCCAAATATGGCTACGGGAGTAGATGCATTTTTAATGCATCCGGAGGGTAACGTCCCGAGTATGCAGGTGAATTTCAATTCACCGGAGCAACGCGGGCATCGGAACGTAGTGGACTCACCAGACTTTCAAGCCGGGCCAGTGGCACCCGGCCTTTCAAGTGATGATGGAAAGTATGTGAATATGAAGGATCTGTTGGGCCGAGAAAACTTCATCAATATCCACACCAATCGCACCTATCCGGGATTGGATGAAGAAGGATTTTCAATAATACAGGAAAGGATCTTTGGATTGTGGTCGGCGTCGGACTCCAGTGATGTCAGTAAGAATGTCCTCAAGAGAATTCGCGGTATCTTCAACCAGCTCAATCTTGACTGTTTTTCTTCAAAAGACGTTTTTGAGCAGGGGTCAAAAAGCATGAAGAGTATATTTATTCATCAGTTTATGGATATCCACACCCTTGATATTGCCCGACTAAAAAAATGCTGCAATCATTATGCACTGGCAGATGGTCGAATAATTCCAATATGCGCCCAAAACGTTTTTTTCCAGTAAGAATATTCAAAATATAATTATGATCCTCCGTCCCGCATTAGCATTATATTATAGAATATCTTTAATACGCCCAATGGAGAAGTACCGATGTAAGCGATATGTCCCTTGGATATGCTGAGATTCATATCCACTTGCCTACCGCTCTTTGTCAGTTCTTCATGAATCTTCAAGGTTTCCTCAGCAGAAATGAGCTGGTCCCCGGCGGCATGCATCAGGAAAACTCGGGCTTTTATATGGGAGAGATATGAGCTCAGGGAAAGATCCAGTTTGCATAATTGATCCGCCCGAGCCCACCACCAATCAAGAACTAGACCCTCGGCGCTTAGCTTTGCTATTCGTTCTATTAGACTCTTCTCCTCGAAAGTGAAGTTGTCTTCCTTTTTGCAGTAGTCCCCTAATATGCCTTCTAGCATATTGGCGTCATTTCCGGACAGATCAAGACATTCCCTAGCCCCCCAGGACAGGATGAGCCTTGCATATATATCCGAATCGGGGTCTGAAAGTACCCTTTCCAGAAGGTTTTCCAAGGAGTAATATGCCCCGGCGGCGAGAACAAAACCAATTTTTTCTCTTACTTTTTCCTGAGCTGCAAGTATTAGCCCATAGGTTGCGCCGGCCGAAAAACCGATGACTCCGAAATTTTTATGCTTACTTATCGACTCGGCCATTTCCACCAGGGTCTCAACGTCCGTGAAGCGGAAGTCCAGGTTTGTCATACCTTCAAGGTGCGGAGTGTGGACCTCGAAGCCGCATATAGCCAGGTTGTTGGCAAAATGTACAAGCCTAGGATCGTTGTAACCCTTGGGGGATAATCCATGTAGGACTATCAATGGGTACGAGTCCTTCCCCCTCATATAGCATCGGCTCTTTTTACTTCCCTTACTATTGACATCCCCTACCCGGACTTTGCTGCATAGGACTTTTCCAAGACCGGCGTGAAGCGACAGCATGTAACCTGTAAGAAGTGCGGATTTTATTCGTTCTCCGGGTTTTTTGGATTGCTGGATTTGTCCATCTCCTTGAGCGCTTCGTTCTATCATATCCCTGATTGGTGATATAAATTTTTTCACATGAAATTTGTTCGTTAACAGATTATTAAAGATCCAGATAGCATGTCTGTGGGGAGATTCTTACGGATGGAAAATGACCTATACAATCTTTTAAGCAACGAAAACATAAATCTGTGAAGTCAATTAATGGTGTAATTATATATATAAGATAGTCACGGGGACGCCATGAACATGTTTCAAATAATTATCGCACTGGCAATAGCATTGTCCGTAAGCGTCGGACTTCTGGCCTTGAAGCACAGGGTAATATGTAAGCTTGCCCTCCGCAATATAAACAGGCGGAGAAAGACCTCCATTCTCATTATTATGGGTCTTATGATAGGGACGGCACTTATCTCGAGCTCCATGGTGATCCAGGATACAATGTATTACACCTTTAGAAAGGTGGCATATGACCATCTCGGTGAGATAGATGAAACTATTACCAGTACCGACTCCAACGGAACATATCTATTTTTCGACTATTCGGTGTACGAGATAGTTTCCAAGGAACTAAAAAGGGGCGATCATGGCAATATTGATGGTATCGCACCACAGATACAACTTTTATTACCTGTATACGATGTCAACAGAGATCTTGCGGAACCGAATGCCTTGATCGTGGGATTCAATGCCACCATCGAGAGGGATTTCGGAACTGAGGAAAACTCATTTCAAACCTCACGGGGGGGAAAAATTGACGGAAGCGGGCTCAATGAAAATGAAATAATCATGAACGAATTGTGTGCGGAAGAACTGGAGGCACAAACGAATGACAAGATCATCATATATTATGGCCAGATCGAACTAAACTTTACCATAAGAAATATCGTAGAGAACACCGGCTTAGCCAATTTCAATGAAAAACCCATGATATTCTTGAGGCTTGATACACTTCAGGACCGCCTGGAACTTGGAAACAAGATAAATTTCATCAAAATATCGAATCGAGGCGGTGTGGAAGACGGAAATACTTACAGTGAAAATGTCCGGGAAGAACTTCTTACGGTAATCGAGCTAAAAACCAATAGCACTGTGGAACTTGAAGTCGAATTGGCAAAACAGAATGCACTGGACAAGGCCAGGGAGATCAGCGAATTCATGGGAGATGTGTTCACAATAATGGGCGCCTTCGTGGTGGTTGCGGGGCTTGTACTGGTAATATTGATCTTCGTAATGTTGGCGGAAGAGAGACGGACCGAGATGGGGATCGCGAGAGCAATAGGGATGAGCAGAAATAAATTGATGTTTTCTTTCCTGTTCGAGGGTTTCATCTACTCAATCATCGCCGTTATTATCGGTTCCGTTGCAGGGTTGGCCATCAGCTATATTATATTGTATCTATTGGAAATGAGAGCCGAAATGATATTCTATTTCGAGAACTCGAGCATACTGCTATCCATGGGCCTGGGCCTTGTGAGCACAGTCCTTATGATAATACTTTCTTCGTGGATGATATCAAAAATAAATATCGTGAGGGCCGTAAGGAAGATCCCGGAACCGATGAAACGTGGTCAAAAGCGAATTTTATTACCTATCAGCCTTCTACTGATCGTGACAGGAATAATTCTAACGGTAATAGGCATCATCCGGCACTTGGACACAGATGTTCATTCCGATCTGATATTGGTCTGGGGTCCGGTTGTGGCTGCGCTGGGAATTACCTGTAGTCTTTTCATTTATCTCTCACCCCGGCTGCTTTTTTCTCTTGTGGGAATTACGATGGTCTTCTGGGCGTTGAATCCCTTTATGGTATACAAGGGCACCGGCCCCGAGATGTTCATCAGTTCGGGATTGGTACTTGTACCCGGGGGTGTTTTGCTGTTTGTTTTCAATTCGGATTTTTTTCTCTCCGGACTCTCTCGATTGTTCGGGATGGGTAAAAAAAGGAAGAACCTGCCTGCAATTAGGATAGGAATATCCTATCCCATGAAGAAACGTTTTCGGACTGGAATGATATTGATAATATTCACAATGGTCATATTTGCCACCTCCGTGGAGGCCATATTCACTCACCTGGAGATTGAAAGTGTCAGGAGGGCCCCTGAAAAACAGGCTGGCGGTTATGATCTGGTATGTACAATTAACCCCTTGAGTCCAATAAATAATCTATCGGAAAGGTTGGGAAATTCCGAAAAAATCGATATGACGAACTTCAATGAATTTACGCCCATCACCACGATAAATACAATGGTGCGTAAGCATGATGGAGACGGAGATACAATTTACGTGCCCTATCCGATCCTGGGTTTCGGCAAGGATTTTATAGAGAACAACAGCTATACCTTTCTTGAACATGATCCGCGATACGAAAAACCAAAGGATGTTTGGAAAGCAGTAGGATCCGATGCCTCTCTCGCCGTCATCGACAGAAGCGTCGCCGAGGTGGAATGGGACCCCTTTTTCGGACCCTTCACAGCGGGAATAGGTGACATAATTTCCGTTCTTACCCGCAACGGTAATTACACAAACGTGACCCTGATCGGGATACTCGATTTGTTCATGGTACCCGGGAGCCTTGGGATCTATATATCACAGGATTTTGTTAGATCTAATTTTGGATATGTGAATGAGAACATGTATCTGGTGGACCTTGCTGAAGGTGCGGATGTCAAGGAACAATCAAGATTACTGGAACGGGAATTCATGCTCAATGGCATGGAAGCGAAAGTAATCATGGATGACGTGAATATGATGCTCAATGCTGAAAAGTCCATAGTGACGTTGATGCAGGGCTATATGGCCGTTGGCCTAGTGGTGGGGATCGCTGGATTGGGAATAATCACCATTCGGTCGGTGGTGGAGAGAAGAAGAGAGATAGGCATAGTAAGATCCATCGGCTTCACGCGGAAAATGGTTATAAAATCATTTCTGATAGAGAATATATTCGTGGTCGGGGTATCCTGCATATTGGGTATCGTCATGGCTATTGGCATCGGCTACAAGGTCTATCTCAAGATGTTCTTGGGAGATGTACCGTTTCTGTTACCGTGGCTCACGTTTCTTGTTTTTTCCATAATAGCATTATTTGGAACGACTATCACCAGCATTCCGCCGGGTAGGAAAGCAGCAAGTATCCCACCGGCCGAGGCAACACGATACTTGGAGTAAACATACATTCACATATGTAAAGTTCCATTCATATGATGGAATATATAACGACAAGGAAATATTTCACTACTTAATGACTCCCGTTCTCGCATTTTATGAAACGAGAGCGGATTGATCAAGAATTAAGGTGAAAATGATGACAAAAGGAACAAAAATAGGGATTAGCATGATGCTTATTTTCATGCTAATATGTGTACTTGTACCATCAATTGCATATGCGTCTGAGGAAGGAAGTGTAACCGAAACATTCTCATCAACATCGGAGGTTACTGCTGTAGCCACCATCAAGTTATCTGGTGAAGATGCTTCTGATTTCCGATATGGAATCAATTATTTCAGTGGAAGTAACGATACAGAGGTTACTTCATCGGAGGTAGATGAATTTGAGGATGAAATGGAGGAAGACCTAGCGGCAAAAGAAAGTGACTACACCCTTGACGGAAACCGTGGAACTTATACAAATATCATTGTTTCAATAACAGGTGCTGCTGGTTGGGTGAAAAGCACTGATGAGATTACTATAGAGGGACAGACAAAGATTACGTTCAGTTCAATCAATAATGAAGCTGATTCCCACTCGTACAAGGTTTTCATGGAAGAAGATGAAACCGGAAGTGATTATGAACTAACGGTTCCCAGTGGATATAAAATAGATACTATTAAGGGATTAAGCAATCCTGTTAAATCCAATGGAGACAAGACAGTTAAAGGTATAACAACAGAAGATAATATCGAAATTAACGATGTGGAAAGACACATTACTTGATATACAGTCACATAAAGAAGCTCCGCAATTTCGGTCTGATCAGAACCAAAATCGTCAGGGGGAAACATCATTTTTATACGAAAGGAGATCATTTATTATTTCATGGTCACAGACATCTCGACAATGAGGAATTGAGGGAACGATATCAGGAAATAAAAAGGTTACAATTCCGGATGAATGGTTATCGGGTTCGAGAAAAGAACCAGTGGGAGATCGCGGCACAAAACAGGGCAATTCTACTAAACTATGTCACGAAAAATCCTGGGCTTCATTTTCGAGAAATTGGCCGCCATCTCAATCTGTCGATTCGTCAGATGAGAAGTGCCATATCATCTCTTGAAAACGAGAAAGAGATATTCTCCGAGTATGTTGGACGATATAAATTATTATTTCCCATGTCCATAAAAGGAGAATGGAAACCAATATTTCTAAATCCCAAGACGCGAGAGATTGCGGAGATCATCAAGAATAATCCCGGGATTACCAGCCAGGATATCGCCAAGAAGAGGGAGCTGAAGAGGTCAACAATCCTATACCATACAGGAAAGCTCATAGAGGCGGAGATCATCAAGGTAAAAGTGAGAAAAGGGAGGCATTACTATTACTGGACAGGAAAGGAGTATCTGGAAACACACGAAAATCCTCCTTTGAACGGGGAACGGGTGAAAGAGTGTGAGGGTAGAGGAAGGCCATATGAAAAAAAGAATCACCCTTCTCGGATTATTAAATTCATTATGGAAAACCCTGGAGCTCACTTTAGCGAAATCAAGCGTTGTCTTGGAATTTCCACAGGCAGTTTGTCCAATACAATCAAGAAACTCGAAAGTAATAAAGAGATCGTATCAAGGAATATTGGTGGCTGGAAACGGGTTTATCCATCAACAATGAAAGAAATCCCTATATCCCCACTTACTCCCCCTGCAAAAAAGGTTTATGATTCAATAGATAAAGAACTTGGAAGTTCTTGTCAGGATCTGGCGGAGAAGTTGGGTTTTACTCGTCAGAATATCAGATACCATACACAGAATTTAGAAAAGAGGGATTATATTAGAACAGGGCGGGATGGACGAAAGTTGATCTTCTTTATTAATTAGTTATTTCGAGGTAAGAATGCATGAAATGAACAACCCACATTTACCCGCTTCACTACGCAATACTTACGGCATTGCTGCTCCTTCGCCAAGTGTGGCTACAGGAGCATTCATCCCCCGTTTAAAACGGGTGTATCCGGAAGGACTGTTGAACGATCGATACGATCCCTCCGAAGTTATGGAATGGTGAGAAAGGAGAAAGGTTCTTACCTGTTAAATGACCAACACATAGAGGTGTATGTGTTCATAGGAGAATTTCAAGCCCATATGAATATGAAAATGGCGAGAGAAAGCGATCCTTGTGCAATCGTCATCTGGGAAAATCTCGATGAATTCATCATGGAGACCCCAAACCCGGTAATTAAAAATAAATTTTATGCCACCGGCCATAGATTACTTGGTCAGTATGGCATACCTTTGATAACAGATAATCAATTTCATTATTTCCACTCACCGTATAAAAATGATCTGCGTCTGGAAGATTTGTGTCTCCATGTATTTACTATCAATCCTTTGAGTATCAGAGCGATCATTTATGTTTCATTGGCAATTATAAAAAATAAAAGCAAGTGGGATTGGAAGTATCTGGAATTCGAATCTCGAACGTATCAATTGGATGATATGGCAAGAAGGCTGAGAATATATATCGAAAGTAAAGGGAAGGTAAGATCCAGGGGATTTCCATCCTGGAACGAATTGAAAGATAAGGCCGAAGGATATGATATTTATGAAATATAGACGATTTGATCTGTCATATATAGATGCTGAACTGAAAAAGATCGGAAAGTGGATGCCGGAATCGGTCGAAATCATACTGATCGGCGGAGCAAATATGATCTATAGAGGTTTAAAGGCCGCCACGAAAGATGTCGATATTGTGGTTGCAAGATCAAACGACCTGAACACTTTATCAAGAACCCTGAAGGATATGGGTTATATCGAAATAATTGAATTACCCGAGGATTATCAAAAACTAGGCACTTCTTTCATAAATGCGTAATTCCGATGGTTTTCAGTGTGATGTATTTTATCGTCAGGTATGCCAAGGTTTGGTCCTGACCCCAAGGATTTTAGGAAGAGCGGAACGATATGGCCGTTTTGGCAATCTATCAATATCCCTGATGTCTCCCGAGGACTTGTTTCTATTTAAAAGTATAACTGAACGTGAGTTGGACCTTGACGACATGAGAATCCTTGTTGAGAGCGGTGTGAACTGGGACGTAATATTCCATGAGTGCCAGAAACAAAGTGGATACAAAATATGAGAAGCATTTTTATCGGTAAAACTTGAAGAGCTCCAAGAAAAGTATGGTATTCAAGCACCCATATTCCAAAAATTACGCCGATTAACCGAGCATAGGCTCATCAAAGAGGCAATAATATCGTTCATAGAGGATGGAAAAACATATAGGGGCATTTCCGAATATATCCAAATAAAATGTGGCTGCTCGGATTCCTGGATCCGAAAGCACATTTCTTTGATGCAGAAAGAAGGATTACTCAAGCAGGAGAGGGGGGGGACATATTTGTACTATAAAAAAATTGAGATTGAAAAAGTCCCAGCAAAAAAAGAAAAGATTTAAGGGATAGAGTCATTCACCCCGAAACGAGGAAACACCCATGTACGAAAAAAATGATTTCTACAATGCCACCGATGATTTCATCGATCGCAACGTGCGAGAAGGAAGAGGTGAGCATACTGCTCTCATATACGACGGCAGGAGATACACGTACCGACATCATCAAAAATTCGTGAACAAGACTGGAAACGCTCTGAAGGCCATGGGCATAGACATTGGCGACCATATCCTCCTTTTGATGCACGACAGCCCCGAATTCGTGGAAAGCTTCTGGGGAGCCATCAAGATCGGGGCGATCCCCATTCCCCTCAACACTATCCTGCAGCCGGAAGATTACGAATATCTCCTGAACGATTCCAGGGGAAAGGTTCTTGTCGTACACGAATCACTGCTTCCGAAGATAGAATCCATCACCGGTAATATCAATTTTCTCCGTGACATGGTTGTGATAAAGGAAGGCGGAGGCGCAAAGCTTCCCTACAATCAGATGTTCAAACGGGCTTCCTCGGTACTTGAACCGGCTCCCACTACCTACGACGATGTTGCCTTCTGGCTCTACAGCTCCGGCAGCACTGGTTTTCCCAAGGGAACGGTCCACCTACAGCACGACATGGCCCACTCTGCGGATTCCTACGCGGGAAATATACTCAATATAAAAGAGGACGACATCATATTTTCGGCATCCAAGTTCTTCTTTGCTTACGGTCTGGGAAACAGCATGTACTTTCCATACCATGTGGGCGCATGCTCCATTTTGTACCCTGCAAGGCCAGTGGCCAGCGCCATATTCGAGGTCATCCAGCGGGAGCGGCCCACCATCTTCTTCGGGGTGCCAACACTCTACAACAACATGCTGACGTACTATAGACAGCACGGGAACCAGTACCCAACGGATATAATGTCATCCGTAAGGTGCTGTGTTTCCGCAGGGGAGGCGCTTCCCCCAAAGATATTTCAGGAGTGGAAGGACACCTTCGGCCTCGAGATCCTTGACGGCATCGGTTCCACGGAGATGTGTCATATTTTTATATCCAACCGTCCCGGCATGGTAAAACCCGCTTCCACCGGTATGGTCGTTCCCGGTTACGAAGCGAAGATAGTGGACGAGGACTGGAACGAGCTCCCCACGGGAGAGATCGGTAATCTGGTGGTGAAAGGGGACAGTTCGGCAATTTATTACTGGAGGAACCACAAAAAGACCCAAGAAACAATGGTGGGCGAGTGGATCAACACCGGCGATAAATACTGCCAGGATGACGAAGGTTATTATTATTACGCCGGAAGGTCGGACGATATGTTCAAGGTTGGCGGCATCTGGGTGTCGCCCTTTGAGGTGGAAAACGCGCTTTTGGAGCACATTGCGGTGTTCGAATGCGCAGTTGTTTGTTCACCCGACAGTGAGAACCTTATTAAACCCAAGGCCTTCGTTGTGCTCAACGAAAATATATTGGCTTCAGACGACCTTGAGGAAAAGTTAAAAATTTTCGTAAAATCAAAAATTGCGCCCTACAAATACCCGCGATGGATTGAATTTATTGAAAAACTGCCAAAGACATCCACTGGAAAGATCCAGAGGTATAAACTGAGGTGAAGAATTTTTAATAATAATTGCCGATGACGCCGGTTATGGTTGCGGCGTTCCTCGCAGCATCCTCGCTGATCCCAGGGCCAAGTATTGTATAACGCTCAGGTCGTATCTTGGGTGCGTCCACGATGGCCTTTACGATCATATCATCCGGTATCCCAAGCTCAGCTGCAGTGGTTCCAAGCCCTATCTTTTTCATGGCATCTCTCGTGAAACGCCAATCCTCACCGTGAAGGTACATCATTATGATGCTGCCCAGAGCGCATTGTTCCCCATGAAGGGCCGGTTTATCCAGGATATGGTCAAGAGTGTGTGAGAACATGTGCTCCGCTCCGCTGGCTGGGCGCGATGAACCGGCAATTGCCATGGCCACCCCACCTCCCACCAGAGCTTTTACAACCTTCCAAGCCGATTCCTCAAGACCCTCCTTTATGAACTCCGCATCCCTTATCAACAGCTCAGCGCTCATCTTCGCAAGCACAGCAGCATAGGTGGAGAAATGTTCGTTGGTCAGCCTGTGGGACAATTCCCAGTCCTTCACGGCCGAATAATTCGATATTACATCGCCGTAACCTGCTGAAAGCAATCTGAACGGGGATCTGGCGATGACACCGGTATCGGCAATCAGCGCAATGGGGGTTCTTGCTTCCATGGATTTTGCCCTTCCACCTTGATGTATCGAAGCCCTCCCGGATACAATTCCGTCGTGGGAGGCGGCAGTGGGTACCGAAATAAAAGGAATCCCGTTGCTAAAGGCAGTGTACTTCGCAACGTCAATGGATCTTCCGCCGCCCACGCCAATGGCGAACCTCGCATTCTGTTCCTTTATAATCCGATTCGTCCCGCTGATACTTCCTTCGTTCGCCCCGCTGATCTCATAAAGGCTGATCTCGTAACCATGTTCCACCAACTGGTCCCGTAGGGAGTCGGCAGCTATCTTCCTGGTGACGGGGTCGCAAACGATGACAGCATTTTTTTCAAGTTCCAGGTCGTCGATTATCCGGGCGGCATCATCCAGGATATTGTTTCCAATATGAACGGCTCTTGGTAAAAGAATGGACAGCGTTTTTGAAAAAATAATATCGCCTCCTTATGTTAATGCTTTGAGAAAAATAAAAAATGAATGGTGGACAGCGAACCGAGGTTCCCATGAGCGCGAGCATCATAGTACCACAAGGAACGCGGACAGGCTTAACTTCTGGGTTCGGGATGTTACCAGGTGAGCCCTATCGCTCTGGCCGTCCTACCATTCTAATGTGAAAGTTATCATACGCAATCTGTCAAACGGTTGAGCCGATAATATGCAGCTGAGATGATTAGTAATTGCGAGCTGAATATCTCGGTCCTAGTCAACATTTCACGGTTCCGGCTTTGGGCCGAAGCCCTCCGCTTTTCCCGCAAAAGAGGTTGGTAGGAATAATCCTCGATACTTACACACCAATCCTATTAACCCAGTCTTCTACTGGAATCTCAATGGCGCTTCTTTTCAGGGTAGGCTTCAGGCTTAGATGCTTTCAGCCTTTATCCCTTACAGCGTGGCTGCCCAGCGATGCCTTGCCAGACAACTGGTAAACTAGAGGCTGCGAGCCCTTGTTCCTCTCGTACTAAAGGGTCCTTCCCCTCAAGCGCCTAACACTTCTAGCGGGGAGCAACAAACCTGTCTCACGACGGTCTAAACCCATCTCACGATCCCTTTTAATGGGCGAACAACCCCACCCTTGGCAGCTGCTGCACTACCAGGATAGGAAGAGACGACATCGAAGTAGCAAGCCTTCAGGTCGATGTGAGCTCTTGCTGAAGACAACTCAGTTATCCCCGGGGTAACTTTTCTGTCATCAATGACCCCCACTAATGAGGTTCATTGGTTCGCTAAGCCTTGCTTTCGCATCATGGTTCGTTATTGTCCCGGACCATGTCAAGCCAACTTTTGCCTTTGCACTTATCAGTAGATTCCTGACCTACCTAAGTTGACCTTTGGGCGCGCTTGTTATCTTTTCGAGCGCGTGGCGCCCCACCCAAACTGCCCACCTATCGGTGTCCCATCGAGACGGTTAGTTATACGGCACGAAAAGGGCGGTGTCTCATCGGTGACTCGGTGACGGACTTGCGTCCGTACCTGTGTAACGTCTCCCGCCTACTCTGCACATTAAGTACTATATAACAACGACAGGTTGCAGTAAAGCTCCACGGGGTCTTCGCTTCCTGCTAGAAGGAACTGGACTGTGCACCAGTACGTCGATTTCACTGGATTGAAGGCGGGGACAGTAGAGCTCTCGTTGGGCCATTCGTGCAAGCCGCCAATTAAGCGGCAAGGTATTACGCTACCTTAAGAGGGTCATAGTTACCCCCGCTGTTTACCGGTCCTTCGCTCTGTTGAACCAGAGTTTCAGATACCGGCACTGAGCAGGATTCAGCGACTGTACTCATCCTTTCGGACTGGCAGTCACCTATGTTTTTATTAAACAGTCGGAGCTCCCTAGTCACTGCGACCAAATATCTTCATATTTGGCACCCCTTCTACCGAAGGTACAGGGCTAATTTGCCGAGTTCCCTCGCCTCCATTACTCCAGACGCCTTAGGCTACTAACCCAGGGACACCTGTGTCAGTTCTCGGTACGGATAACATATATGACTTCTATGAAATTTTCACTGGCACCGCAGATCAGACGTAGTAAACACCAAGTTCACCTCATAACGATTTCACTTCCTTCTCACCATTACGGTTCTCCAAAAGCTTATACGCTTGAATAGTTTGGCACACCTACACGCCCTACCACGATGCGTCGAACATAGAACAGAGTAAATGTCAGTGCAGGAATATTAACCTGCTTCCCTTTCGAATGTCTCGGTTAAGAACATCCTTAGGACCGACTAACCCTCGACTGATAAACATTGTCGAGGAACCCTAGCCCTTTCGGCGGAATGGATTCTCACCATTCTTATGCTGCTACTACCACCAGGATCCTTATTCGAACGCGGTCCACAGGACCTTAAGGCCCTGCTTCTGCCCACGCACGACACCTCCCTACCAAATCTCCCGTAGGAGTTCCAAAGTATCGGTAGCCGATTTAGCCCCGTCCATTTTCGGGGCCCACAATCTTGACTGGTGATCTGTTACGAACTCTTTAAAGGGTGGCTGCTTCTAAGCCCACCTTCCAATTGTCTTAGACCATGGACTCCCTTTAGCTTAACACTTAATCGGCATTTTGGGACCTTAACTTTGGGCTGGGTTGTTCCCCTTTTGGACATCAGGATTACCCCAGATGCCCTCACTCCTGAGGTCTACGGCGATGACAGATTCGGAGTTTGACAGCGTACCGAGAGATCTCTCCCCCTAAATACCCAATCAGTGCTCTACCCCATCATCCACCTCGCTCAAGGTCTACCTGCGAGTAGTCTCGGGAGGAACCAGCTATTACCGGTCTAGATTGGTCTTTCGCCCCTATGCGCAGGTCATCCGAGCGATTTGCAGCTCAGCATCGGTTCGGTCCTCCACCCAGGTTTCCCCAGGCTTCAACCTGCCCACGTATAGATCGACCGGCTTCGGGTATCCCACCAATGACTTGAAGGCGAGCCCACCTTGCCCCTCGTAAACTGCGGGCATTCGGTTTCCCTACGGCTCCGTGGTTATCCACTTAACCTCGCCATTGATCGGAACTCCCTGGCCCGTTATTCGAAACGGACAATATGACAGCGGTCCACAAATAAATGCTTCTTTCCTTTCTTGCCATATAAGGCTATTGTCGTCTGATTTCAGGCTCTTTGCACTTCGCTTCCACGGTACTTTTCAGCTTTCACTCACGCTACTAGTACACTATCGGTCTCGGAACGTATTTAGGGTTGGAAGTTAGTGCCTCCCACATTCATGCGCGATATCCAACGCACACTACTCGAGATATCCAAAAATCATCTTTCCAATGTTTCCCTACGGGGCTATCACCCGCTATGGCGTACCTTTCCAGGAGACTTCGAGCCTCATTGGCGAAGATGTAAATGGATCTCCAACTCCACATCTCCCTTATGTTTCCATAAGGGATTCGGTTTGCCCTATACCGCTTTCGATCGCCTTTAATAACGGTATCTCGTTTGATTTCTTTTCCTACGGGTACTAAGATGTTTCAATTCCCCGCGTTCCCCATCCTGAAGGATTGAATGCATAAAGCATCCGGGATGTCCCATTCGGCAATCTCGGGTTCAAAGGCTCCATGCGCCTACCCCGAGCTATATCGCAGCTTGGCACGACCTTCATCGGCGTCCGAGCCGAGCCATTCCCCAGACGACGTAGTAGCCGCTTATCGACTCAACTGGCGTCCAGATTGCATATGATTTGGTAATCATTGGCGCCCAATACTGGTATTTTGGGCCCTATACCCTTACCTGGAGGATGTTTATAATTCTCCAGGCGCACCAGCCGCCGACATTAATTTTATGGTATTTCAAGTTTGCGTTATCAGTGAATAACGGGAATGACCACGTCAATTACTGGCAGTATTTCCCATGGAAAATGCACGGTTTTTGAAACTCTCTCTTCCTTGAATCCTGGCATGCCTGTTTCGAATTAGCGGTATAAATCAAGATAAAATACAAATATCACACGTCCACATTCATCGTTCTAGCTTCTGGAAAGTGGTGAACATGATAATCAAACTTGACGGTTGGAAGGAAGACCTGAGATTCTCAGCCTGCCATTTCATCCCACATCACGAAAAATGCGGCCGACTTCACGGCCATTCATATGCGGTCCATCTGGAAATGAAAGGAGAGTTGAACGAAGAGGATGTTGTTGTGGATTTCTCGCTTGTCAAATGTCACCTGAGAGAAATATTGAACCGGCTTGACCATAGAATAATAATTCCCGCAACAAACCGTGATGTTGATATGACCATTGGAGACGTCTCGGTAGAACTTATTTGGAGCCGTAAACGGTATGTATTTCCCTCCGAAGATGTAATTATTTTACAGATATCTTCCAGTTCAGCCGAAATGCTAGCAGCCTATCTGGCTACTGAGCTTGCAAACCGGATGAAAGAATTCGTAAATCTTGATTCCCTTAAACTTGGCGTGGACGAAGGACCGGGCCAGGGTGCATGGTATTCACTTGAGTTAAAGGAATAGAGATGAATATGGCAGTGGATGGAACCAAGGGATCGCACAGGACTAAAAAGGCAGTTGTACTTCTAAGTGGCGGGCTCGATTCGACCACAGTGTGCGGTATCGCGGCCAGTGAGAACCACGAGATTTACGCCCTTTCTTTCGATTACGGACAAACCCTGAAACGTGAATTGTTCTATGCAAAAAAGATAGCTGCTCATTTCCGGGTTGTTGATCACAAGATATTTCAGATAGATCTGGCGAAAATCGGTGGCAGTGCGCTGACAGATGACCTTATTGAAATCCCCTTGGACCGAAAAGAGGATGACATGCGCGACATTCCCTTGAGTTACGTTCCCGCCCGGAACACCATTTTTCTGTCCATAGCTCTTGGATGGGCGGAGGTACTTGGGGCCGATTCGATTTATATCGGTGTCAATGCGGTGGATTACAGCGGTTATCCCGATTGCCGTCCCGGCTACATCGATGCCTATCAGAAAATGGCGAACCTGGCCACCCGAAGAGGGGTGGAAGGTGATCCGGTAATAATAAAAACACCTCTTCTCCATATGAAAAAGAGCGAGATAATACGCCTGGGGCATGAACTGGGAGTTCCCTACCAGTACACCTGGAGCTGCTATTCCGACAGCGAATGGCCATGCGGCAGGTGCGACAGCTGTGTACTCAGAAAAAAGGGTTTCCATGAAGCGGGGCTCGTGGATCCGGCACTGGTTGAATGAATTTTTTATTTGTCGCGTTCGGACGGGGTAAGGGAGTCCGGTAGTTTTTGTAAATATTTGGAAAATGCATCCAGAACGTTATCATCGGGGGATATTGGCGAGACTTCATCCTCGATAGTATCGGTTTCCGAAATACCAGTGAAATCATCAAGTTCCGAAGGCGTGGGTTCTTCATTTGTAAGGTCACTACCTGACAAGTTTGGCGAGTCCACTGCGTTCCGATGCCCGCGTTGCTCCGGTGAATTGAAATTCACCTGCATCCTCGGGACGTTACCCTCCGGATGCATTAAAAATGCATCTACTCCCGTAGCCATATTTGGCGAGGGTGTAGCAGAGCCCAAAGGGGTCTGCATAGAAAAGCGGACACCCTCAGGAGCAAGCTCCTTACGGGAGCCAGCAGGTGTGTCTTCATCGGGAGGATCCGGGAGTGCCGGAGATGGACTAAAGAAGATTTCAGGGGCCTTTACGACTGGCAGATTTAATTCGACAGTGGATAGAGATTCCGGCAATGTTGGAACGTCGATTTCCGGTTGAGGCAGCGGCATTCTACTTTCCGACTGAGAACTTTTCAGGAAGGACTCCAGTCGATCTATTGGTTTGGGAGGCAATACCTCGATTTCCGGCTCGATTATTTTCTCTTCCACAGTGCCTGTCGAGGGGAGGTGATCCCCCACCAGTCTTCTCTTGGGCTCCGTCCGGGTTCTCCTGTAATCATAGCGTTGCGACTCTGCCGGTACTGGAGGAATGATGCCGCCATGGTAGCTGAAATCATCGTACGTTTCTCCGGGTAAGGTCCTATTAGATGATTCGGCGTAGGATGAATAGATTGGTGGGGATTCCACAGCAGCGAAGCCAGCGGCCTTTACAGTAGTTTCTTTCATTTCACCGTTCCTTTCCGATTCGAGTAGTTCCTTATCCGCAGCACCCTTTTCCTTTCTCTTCTTCCCTGAACGTCTAATAATAAGCAGTAAAATAACTATGATGACCAGGATAAATATTATTGCCAGAGTCGTCCAGAGCCATCCCGCCGAGCTTCTTACATCATCAGAAGTCTGCTTATCAGAAATATCAACGTCCAGTTCGGCTTCGATTGCATCGCCCGAATATGTCGCCCTTACTTTAAGAAGATAGACCTTTGCATACTGGATGCTTTCGGTCCTTATATCCATTGTCAGATAAATCTGTTGGCCTGGGGCCAGAAGGATGGTTTGTACATGTCCCACCTTACCCGCCAAATCACCGATAATATCTATTAGTACCTCTTCATTTACATTCCCGTGATTGGAGATATTAAGCTCCACAGTAATATTAATACCCTTAATTCCACTGACCCTGTCCGTGGCGAAGGATAATTCGATCTTGTGCACAGCAACGAAAACTTTTATTGTTGTGAATGACCAAACCTCGCTTTCGATGGTTCGGTTCGAGTCGCCAATTTCAGCAACTATCTTCCAGTAATAGGTATCATTGATATTCGGCAAGTCCAAAGAGAAATATTCTTCGTAGGTTTCGTTTATCTCAAGAAGGTCCTTCGAGGTTCCCCCAAGATAGATATGGTATTTTTTCCATGCTTCATTGGTATTTTTAACGTGCCATTGGAGATCGATCCCGGTGGCGTTAACTATGGCGCTGTCTTCGGGAAATAGTAAAATCAAACTTGCGGTGTTCACAGTGAAACTATACGAAGCGTTCATGCAGGACCCAGTTTCCTCCCTGTCGTGGGGGATAACGTACCAGTAGTATTTTTTGCCGTCTTCGAGAGAATCTATGGTGTAATTGACACCTGCAATGCCAGTTTTGTATAACGGTGCTGATGGATCATCACTGAAGTAGATATCATAGGTGAGTTCAGAAAGCTCGTTGTCTATATCAGTGGCATTCCACGATAGGGTTACACTATTTTCGGTGATTACCGACCGGTCCATGGGGGCGACCAGCTCCACCAAAGGAGGATCGTTCACGTTCACAACGCTGATATTGAAAAGGTTGGAAAGAGTGGACCTTTCATAATAATTCGTACAGTTGACCACCACGGATAGCTGACCCAACCAGTTTGTTCTAAGATCGATGACATGGAGAAGGGAGCCGTTAAGTGCTAGTGATATATTACGAGTATCGGAAACATATTCCAGGGCAAACCTCGAAGGTGCGCGATCCTTGTAGATATCCTTATAATAAGCCGAAAGGTTCAGAATATTGACCGCTGTTGAGTCCTCCTGAATTTCCATATCCGCTATTTCCGTTATCAGCTTTGGAGCAAATATTTCAGACCAATTCACGCACCAAGAATTGAGAATTGGTAATTTCATTCCGATACCAAAATATTGGATTCCAAGACGGATTTCGGAAATGTTCATATCATTTAATATGTCAATGTCTATGGTGCTGTCAGTCAGATTGTCAAAGCCCTCTATGGTTTCGTTGTTGGCGTCTAAGATAGATAAATTTATCAGCACGTTCCCCGGCTCCGTCTTGTTCAGCGACAGGCTGGACCACAACATGTTTTTAGGCAGTGAAATTGGAACCGAATTGATAAAAGGAACGGGATTTGCATTTTCTTCACCCATTGTGATGGAAGGCTCTACTGAAGCAAATTTTCTTGTACGGACATAATCCCAGTATGCTTCGTAGGGCTGGTCGGGCGTCCAATCATCGGAGCGTTTTCCCAGTGCCACCCTCTCATTCCATACTGCATTGGTGAAGTCACGGTTATAAACTCCCGCTCCCGTGTCAAAATTCTCAATGTCAATATTGACCAGCGTGGCCGTCTTTGCCGTAATCCGCATATTATACCAACTATTCAACCCTACATGTTCGCCCTCCAGAAAGACCCAGGCCCCTTCATTTCTCAACCAGTCGCCACCGGGGTGACACAAATATCCGAAACAATTCGTATTAGAACTGTAAAAACCCGCTCCTTGGAAACCATTCGCCGCTCTCGTTGTGATTCTAGTCTTTAGTTCCTGGATAATGGGATTGCTAAATGTGGCTTTGCTCAGGATCCGGCCGTTATTATTCGTGCCTTTCAAACGGCCCCCGGCAACCGACCACCCGGTATTGTCAGGAAAGTCCCATTTTGACGAATCTAGCGAATTTCCATTGAAATCGTCAAAAAAATCAAAAACCGCATCACCATTACTTTTCCCTTCCACCTCGGGATTCCCGTAGTACATCCATACGATGGAAGTTCCGGTCTTGATACTTGGCATATTTATCCAGACCCTGCTGTATCCCAGAAGATTCCATTCCTCGATCCAGTATTGCAATTCATTTTTGTCTTCGTCATAGAATCTAATGTCCTCACCGGCAGGCTTCGCATTCGAATGATCGAAATAAGTATTGTTGAATGGGACCATTATCTGAAAATCGGTAAGATTTTCCCCGGCGTACGTTATTTCGATAGATCTCTTGTATCTCCAATGATCCAACTTCACCTGGCCCTCCCCTATCGAGATTCCACGTAGTCCATCTATCTTTCCATCACCGAGAAAACTGTCACGCCATGTATTTTCATTTACCCATTCGACGCCCCAGGACCCAAATGTCGATCTCGAAGTACCGCCCCCGTTAAAGACGGCCTTCAACCGTATTTCTTTCTCGGTCAGGTTAGATATATCGAGAATTTCTGATGAGATGTTTGCGAATCCAGGGATCGTAATGTTCGTCGAGGTATTCAAGATCGAAACGGTTATTTCCGAATTATTATGTTCCGTTTTGGCAAGGGTAAGAACCTCCCAGTGCATCTTTTGAGGAAGGCTTATGGATTCGGATATCATGAAAGAAGAGGGATTCTGTTCTTCCAATCCAAAAATGGCCTCCGGATTCGGCCCGATCTTGCGAACCAGCACCCGGTCCACTGCAATATCCGAAATATCCGCATTCCCCGCTCTGGAACCGGTGAAAAACCCCAGCCAGATGTAGAAAGGACCTGACCATGTGCCAGTATAGGTATTCGTTGTTACATTATTCGAGTGGAAAGTGAGATTAGTATCCGTCAAGGTGTAACCCATCGTATGTTCCACGCCCTGTGCTGCAGTATACTGGGTTGCACCGGATATGATATCGTATGATGCTTCATTCCCCGAGCCCGCCCAGGCCATTATCCTCGGGTCTCCGTTCATATTCGTCATGAGATAGACCACTTTGTCCGAGCCCTCATTACTCCCTTGGGTTGAGTGGGTATTTCCTACGCACAGACCGGAAAAAGAGGCAAAATTATTCCATTTTACCTTTGCCTCGCAGATTCTCCCAGGTTGGGTGGATGCCGCATTATGGGAATACACTGCACCAGTAGTTACCGTCAAATGCCCGTTGTTAACGTAAGAGGAACCGGTGCTTTCCCATTTTGTATCGTTGTAGAATGAAAAATCGTCAAAAAAGTCGAAAACCGCAGAACCATCGCCACCATCCTCGGCTTCCGGACAACCATAATACATTTGGATCGTGGTGCTCCCTTCTGGGAGGTCGGGAATATTGATCCATATTGTGCTGTTACCGTCCTGGTTCCATTTTTCGATCCAGTGATGCAATTTCGTCCCGTTCTCGAGGGTAAAGCGAATATCTTCGCCATTGGGTTCTGCCTTTGTATAGTCGAATAAGCTTTCATTGAAATATATCTTTACTTGAAAATCATAAAGATGACCGTCGTTGTTAACCAGGGTTATGGGTATGCGGTATGCCCGCTGACCCGACCTGGCAAAACCGTCTTTTATTGTTACGTTTTCGATCCGCTCCAATCCACCAATATTATCGAAATCATCAAACCAGGACCCTCCTTGATCATCAGATTCCATCACGGGACCCCTGGTGTACTCCATTCTATCGCCGGGAACGGGTACGGGTCCAATAATCTCCACTTCCGATTCTTCGTCGGAAATAGTCGATGGGATGTGAAGCAGTCCGATGAACATGTGGACAAGCAATAGCATGACCGTTCCCATGACTGCAACCCTGCTCAAATCATCAACTCCACCAATCATATTCATAAAACTCATCAAGTAGCCTGTATACACCAATCATAATAACTCAATATTTTTTAACACTTTTGTTTGGTGATTTCAGCAAACTAACATGATTGAGGTGAGTGAAGCGTCAAAAAATTATTATCGGATCCGAAGTTTTTCCCTATCTTTTCCCATAACCACCACTCTCGACGCCCTCTGTTCGCCCAGTATCCTCAAACCGGTTCGGTCCGCCAGTTCCTGGGAGAATTCCCGTATCTCATTATGCGAGGGCATGTTATCGATAGTCATCCGGTTGCGGGAATAGCCCACGAAGACGTATCCCTTGGGTTCCACGAAGTCCGGATCGGCCACATCAATAAGTGCTGCATATTCTTTTTCATATCCAAGGTTATAACCCTTGACCAACGTATGTCTTATAACGGTTCTGGTATCGAGAGAGGGAAGGATGTTCAGTGTTTCCATCACAGAATCCCAGGATGCACTCTTCGCCATGGGAACGCATAATCGTTTGTAAATCTCCTCGTTGGGAGCATCCAAACTTACATAGAGCTGGGTGGGGAGGGGATCCAGTTCCTCCAGGGCCTCAGGCAGGGTTCCGTTTGTCACTAGAAAAGTGGTCATTCCCCGTTTATGGCACAATTCGATGAATGAACCAAGCTCCGGGTAAAGGGTCGGTTCGCCCGACAGAGAGATAGCCACCTGATTTGGATTCCTGGCCTCTTCATACATCTCTAGCGAGCACTTGGGATTCCCCTTGAATCCTGTGAGTAGTTTTCTCTGTCCCTCTATCAATGTATCCAGAATGAATTCGGGTTCGTCGTACTTTTTGAAATGAAGCTCGTTCAGACCCTGGAAACGCCAGCAGAAAAGACACTTTTGGTTGCATTGATTCACTGCAGGAGTCATCTGGAGGCATCGATGACAATCGATACCATAGAATTTTTCCTTGTAACAGCTTCTGCCGCTGGTAAGTTTTTCCTTAAGCCAATGGCACAGTTTAACGGCGCTGTGATCCCCTGCTACATAGTACTGCTGCATCTCAAGCATTCTTTCCAGTTGCGGTTTCATTGAGGGTGGAATGGGGAAATAGGAATTAATATTTTGCCATCTCTTTAGTAGATGTGAACATTCCAAAATCACTATATAAAGGCAAAGGATCGTATAAGGTCAAGATGAGATTGTTAACAAAACGTTTATCTATCTCCGGGAGTATAGTAAAAAAAATGTTTCCGGTCACTCCAACGATTTCGGTGTGTAACCTATGATAGAGGACGCTGATAAACGAAATATATACAAAGAGATGGTTCGCAAGTCCTTAAGCGAGGGGGCTCTCGAAAAGGTTCAAGCGGAGATGTTGATCAGTCTTTCGGAGCTTATGGAGATTCCCATAGAAATGCATTGTGAAGTTGTTAAAGAAGTAATGAAAGAACAAAGTGGTGGGGAAAAAGAGGACCCCGAAAAGGAAAAGAAAGATACGAGTACCCTCAATGACGATGAGAGAATAATGCATGAATTACTGACCGACGAGGGTGAAGGAACCGAAGGCGTGGATGATTGGAACAAGTATGTTGATGGAGAAACCAGTGAGGGAAAATCGGAAAGTGAGGTTGGCCCTGTGGAAACTCCCGGATTCGGTAGGGATTTTTTGTCACCATCGTCCCCTTCATACGGAATTGATAAAAAAAAGAATTTAAGGATTGCTGTTGTGGGCGTAGGTGGCGCCGGGGCCAATATTGTGGGAAAAATGTACCGGTCGCTGGAAGGAAAAAAGATAACGGGCAGGGAAATAAAGGTCATAGCCGTGGACAGCAATCTCCAGGAGTTATTCCAGGTGGGCGCCCCGCACAAGGTATACATCGGGGAAGATATTACCGGCGGGTCCGGTACTGAAGGAGACCTGGCACTGGGACGAGAAGCAGCGGAACTTTCGGTGGAGCGGTTCAAGGCCAGCTTGGAAGGTACCGATGTGGTAATAGTTACTTTTGGAATGGGGGGCGGAACAGGGACCGGGGCAGGTCCTGTTATAGCCAAAGCAGCGAAGGAAATCGGCGCGAAAGTGATGCCCATTGTAACCCTACCCTTCAAGGATGAAGGGGGTGGTAAAAAGAGCAATACCTCAAGAGGTTTGGACGAATTGAAGCGCTACTCGGACAAGGTTCTAACCGTTCCAAACGACCTGTTAACGTCATTGGAACCCGATCTTCCTCTTATTAAGGGATTCGAGGTTATGGATGAGATAATGAACCTGGCCATATTGAGGATACGGGATCTACTGGGGGATCACGGGGATATGACCATGAACTTCTTCAGGGGCGGAGGGGTGCTGAACGTTAGTATGGGGCAGGGCGAATCTCTTGAAGAAAGCTGGGAAGCCATAACGGGGGAACTAGACAGGGTCTCGGGGCGTCCGTCCATCAGAGAAGCATTGCTGTTCACTAGGACAAGAAATTTTATGGATAATAGGGAATTCACCGTATTCAAAAGACGGGTGGAAATGGATCTAGTGGCGGTTGAGAAGGTCATTAATATAAAAACCAGATCCGTTGATAATACGGCTCCTGTGGAGATCATTGCCCTCTTCGGACTTCATCCCATGGAGTGGTAACGATCGCTGCTAATCGAAAGAAGGTTTGTGAATGAAAGAAGCCATGTATTATGATAAACTAGAGAATCTGAAGGTCAGGTGCAAATTGTGTCCTCACAACTGTCGTCTTGGTTCTGGAAAGACCGGAATTTGCGGCGTCAGACGGAATGTGGATGGTATATTGTACAGCCTGATATATGGGGAAACCTCATCAACGCATCCCGACCCCATCGAGAAAAAACCGCTATATCATTTCATTCCGGGTAGCAGGGCAATGTCCTTCGGTACTGTGGGATGCAATTTCAAGTGCGATTTCTGCCAGAACTCCTCCATATCGCAGGCGGACGTTGAGCGGAGTTCCCTTATGGAAATAACACCGAAGGAGACTGTCAGGATGGCCAAGCGGGCGGGGTGCGCGTCCATTGCTTGGACATACAACGAGCCCACCATCTGGTACGAATTCACCTACGATTCCTCGAAACTGGCTCACGAAGCGGGTATAAAGAATATTTACGTTACAAACGGATTCATAAACCCGGAACCACTCAAAAATATCTCTCCATACCTGGATGCCATGAACATCGATATTAAGTCGTTTTCTGAGGATTTCTACCACAAGATCGCCGGTGGAAGACTCAATGAAGTGCTGGACACATGCAAACTGGCAAGGGACCTGAATATACATATCGAACTTACATATCTCGTCATACCAAAATTGAACGACGAAGCAGGAGAGATCGAGCAGTATCTCCATTGGGTCCTTCGGGAACTGGGACCCGACATTCCCCTTCATTTCAGTGCTTTTCATCCGGATTTCAAGATGACGGACAGGGAAAGAACGCCCACATCCACTCTTGTGAATATTTACGAACAGGCAAAAGAGATGGGACTCCATTACGTCTTTCTCGGTAACGTTCTAGCAGACAGGGGTGCTAACACATATTGCCCCAGCTGTGATAAATGCGTGATAAAGAGAAGTTACATGGGCCTCAGAAAGAACCGGATCAAAGACGGAAAATGCCCAAAATGCAAAACGGCGATTAAAATCATCCAGTCATGACCGATATTAGAACCCGGTCTCATCGTATCTCATATTCCCATTCGATGGGGCAGGCTTTCCTCAGCATTGATGACACGGGACAGTACCGATCCCGGGAAAGTTTAATGGCCCTTTCGAGCTTTTCAGGCTCCACTTTACCATCCACGATATATTTGATCTTTATCCGTTCGAATACCTTGGGGTGTTCTTCGCTCACATCGGCGCTCAGCTTGGCCCCCACACCAGTGAATGGCTGGTGCATCTTGGAAAGTATTGAGATCACGTCCATGACGGTGCATCCGCCAAGTGCGATCAGAACCAGTTCCATGGGCTTGTTCGCGCCCTCGGCACCGTTGAAATCCTTCAGCCCGTCCATGGTGACCCAGTGATTGCTGTCGCTTTTACCCACCGTGGTTATCCCTTCCAGCATATTTATCTCCGCTTCCATATGTACACCTCTTCGTGATTTTCCATTCATATAATTAAGTTCGTTTTGATAATTCGACCAAATGATATATATAGATTTTACATTAATAATCTCGGCATATTAATCGGACTATCTTTGAAAACTGATTGGAAAGTATATAAATCAGGAAGGAAGATATCAAACCGTTGCTAATAAGGAGGAATAACAATGGCAAAGACCATCAACAAGATACTTGCGCTCGCTCTCATGACACTGTTGTGCATGACGGTCGTTACAGCTCTCGAGAGCGATGATGAAAAAGAAGAACCGGCAGAAAACCCCAACAATGAAGAATTTCCTGATGAAAAGGATAATCTCATAGGGAATGGAGAGTTTGCCGCCAATATAACGGTCATAAATAACAAGGACGGAGCAGTCGTCCCTGGAGCCTCCATTTACGGCTTCAACGAAGGAGAGCCGGATGGCGATTGGCGTGAATTCCAAGAAGTAAAGGGGCTCACCGATGCTAACGGAAGCATAACGTTTCACCTCGATTCCGGTAAGTTCCAATTCTGGACTTCAAAGGAAAAGTATTTCGAAACTTTCTTTTCTTTAGAGATCAAGGGAGCTGTGAATCACACGATAAATATCACTCCCTTTCCACCTGAGAGCAGTGTTGTCAAGGGCTATGTGAAGGATGGGAAGACGGGAGAGACACTTCCGGACGTCGAGCTCGTGTTTAATCTTATGGAATCTCCCTTGCTGCCCAAAGAACCGTACCCCCCCGGGGTCCCGGTGGATGAGGACAATGACTGGGAAGAAGAGGAAAAGGAAGGTTCATCCGGGGATAGCGACGGCTCGTACGGATATTCAAACTACTATCAGATCCCTATGAAATATACTCATACGGACCCTAAGGGACATTACAGCGTCAAACTGATCCCGGGCACCTATTACGTTGATGCTCATCTCTTTTGGAAAGATATTTATCTTGAAGACGAAAGGGAAGGTCCCGAGGATTCTTCCGGAAACGGAGATGGCGGGTCGAAGGAGGTTCCTGGAAATGGGGCCGAGTACATCCCCTTCTCTACAAAGATAGTTACTGTGGAGAACGAAAGCGCCTGGCTCAACATATCCCTAGAGCCTCTGCCCCCTGTTGATGCATTGATAAAAGGGTATGCTAGGGACGAAGACGGGAACGGTGTTGGCGATGCCTGGATTTACGTATTTCCCAGTTTCATGGGTTCTAATGGTGAAGTGCCTGAAGGTAAGCCTGAAGATGCCATAAAGGACGATACCAGGGATGATGGAGAAACGGCCAGCGGCGGAGGATCCGTGGGCTCGGTTGACACAGCGCCCGCATACTATCCGGGATATGGAAATGAATATTTCGGATATACTGAAAAGGACGGTTACTACGAGATACCCTTACGGGTGGGGGATTACATTATGACTGTATCGCCTCCGTATTACTACGGGGGAGATGATGATGTTGTTAACGAAGAAAAACCCATGCCGGGAAACGATGAAGGGGGAGAATCAAAGGAAGGTAATAGAGGTGAAGAAGTGGAGGATGTGGAAAGCGTCGAAGCGGGTACGACTGGGTCGAGCGACAATGAAGCCAGACCGGACGGGGGGAATTTGCGGGAACATAAATTCGAATTTCATATTGATGGTAAGGAAACGATCTGGCATAACGTGACATTCAAGAACCTTCCAAAAAAGGATGCAAAGATCACGGGAATAGTAAAAGACAGGGACACGGGGGAGATCGTATCTAATTCTGAAATAAGCATCTATGGCGGAGAGATATTCATGTATTTCGCCACAAATGTGGACGAAAACGGCAAATTCTCAATGAATGTATACCCTGGGTATTATTACATAAATGTCAGAGTTGTTGAAGACCTTTACTTGAAACCGGAGGAATACAAGGAGAAATACGGTGAGGACGGAGCTGATTCCGACAACGGGAATATCGGGGGACTCTACAAGGTAGAAACGCCTTACTTCCCGTATTCCACCGAATTGGAGGTACAATCGGGTGAAACCACAGAGATCGATATTCTTCTAAAACCCAAGCCAAAGGATGTCGTAAAGATAGAGGGATTCGTGAGAGATGCCGCTACAAAAGCACCGCTGACCCACTACCATCTCGATGCCACCATAATTACCGATGAGTACGTGCTGCACAACAATACATATACCGATGAGACGGGTCATTACGAGATTTACGTTCCACCGGGGGATATCATTCTTGCAACAGGTGGAAATTACTACTTGAAATACCGCCAAGATGGTACTGATAGCAGTGGCGAGAAAAGTGATGATAATTACTGGGAGAACGCCGTGGATTACTTCCCAGCCAAGTTCATCACCCGAGCGGATTCTCCCGGGACCATAACGAAGGACTTCGAGATGGAGGAACGGATAATTCCAGACGATGAGACCTTTTCGGCCACGTTCGAAGACGGGACCCAAAATGGCGACGGATACATCGAGATCGCCGTCTTCGATACCGGTAGAGGCGTTGATTACCAGGGATACGGCGGATGGAACGATGCCGAGTACCAAGATGACAAAGTAGACTCGGGGACGAGGAGTGATGAAATAGGGATGAGGCTACCTCCCGGCAGTTACAAGGCATTCGCATACAAGACCAACGGCGGCGCGGTTTTCGCGGTATCGGAGGTATCGTCATTCGAGATAATTGCAGGAGGTTCAAAAGATATTTCTCTGAAATTGGAGATTGCAGAGGCGAACAGCGGGGAAATGAAGATGGATTTCGGAAACACCGCATCTGTGAAGGTCGTAACCAACGTACATCTCGGGGGTCCGGCGCTGATGATGAAGGCATCCATCGAGAACGAACTGGGGAACGGCGACATGGTTATATCGGCCTCGGAGAAGCTTCTGATAGAAAAATACACATCTATCACGGAGAACCCCATTATTAGGCCTGTGCTTTCTCTGGGAGGCATTCCCTTCGTCATCGACGATGAAACGCTGTCCTACGAGTTTTCCTCGAACCTGGAGGGGGAAATATCACCGTCGCCGATTGATATGGAAATAGCTTTCACAATGGATGCAGTGGGCGATGTGGACCTTGAAAAGAACTCCGATTTCGATCTCAATATCAAGGGACCATTCTCCATGGAGGTGGAGTGCACCATAACTCTTCCCAAAGAGATGAAGCTAGAGGACGGGACACGAACGTTTACGAAGCAATTGAAGATAAAGGCCGGCAACGTCTGGGAAAAAGGTCTTTCCGAGGACTTTGACGAAAGGGTGGACGGCGAGGTACCCGCGTCGGACAAGCAATACGATGCCCAGGAAAGCGGGGCAAACTATATGGGCGGAGGAGACGAACTGGCCAGCGACGAGGGATTGAAGCTCACTATCTTTTACGCCGAAACGGATATTCAGCCGAAAGCGGGGCTTAGTGATACCACCATTATGTATATCGGCGTTGTTGTGCTGGCAGCCCTTGTGTTCGTAGTGGTATTCCTGGTGTTCAGAAAAAGGGGCAAGAAACCCGAAGAAGAACCCGAAAAAGAGATGGATAATAAGTGATGCCGAAGTTTATGGGGCTCATCACGGTCTTCTTGATATAGGGGGTGAGTGAGCCCACACTTTTTTCTTCTTCTCACGCATTTCGCAAACTCGTCTGGTATAATGTATTGTAAACTACCAGCCCCTAAAGGAGCTGGCGTTTTGCGCGTAGTGCCGTTAATTCTAAGCAAAGTCTGTCAACGAGGTTTGACCGGATAGGCTGACAGTCTTCCTTACATTGAAGTATTCGTAGT